>Ga0209636_10007614_pt1 | contig 11033 bp, 8 predicted proteins | sample DeeMarSWOR152_54_FD_187464 | JGI IMG/M metagenome (GOLD analysis project Ga0209636, IMG submission 187464) | Marine sediment microbial communities from White Oak River estuary, North Carolina - WOR-1-52-54 (SPAdes) (version 2) | ecosystem: Environmental > Aquatic > Marine > Intertidal zone >... | reverse complement strand
TGCGGGTGACGGGGCTTTCGGCTTCACAGTTACGGAGCTTGAATCCGCTGTCCGACATGGATTGCCTTTTGTGGCGGTCGTTGCGAACGATAGTGCTTGGGGCATAGTTGTCTCCGACCAATCTAGTGAGTATGGGGAAGAAGAAGTGGTTGCAAGCAGAACCGGAGTCATCAGGTTCGACAAGGTGGCCCAAGCTCTAGGTGCGAACGGATTCCGCGTTGAAGATTCAGAAGATCTGACTCATGCCATCCGAGAAGGTCTTTCTTCGGATTCGCCGATGGTCATAGATGTTCCCATATCTGTTCTGGGGCCTGCTGATGTCAAGTAGTCTGTTCGCCACAGGATGAGCAAGTATCGATTCTACGAGTAGCAAAGGCATCCAAGAGAGGGCGAACGCCTTGAACCTGACTGCTGAGGATCCCACCAAACGGGAAGAATGATCCAACCGACCGAGTTGATGACGGGCTCGCCATAGGAGATATTTATTCTTAAATTCATCTAAGCGTTCTTAGTAAGTGATGGTTGAATCAAGATGCCAGAATATTACGAATACGAACTGACCAAAGCGGCTCACAAGCTTGTTTCTGAAATGTTTAGGATGAAGCCCGCAGAAACCCTCGTAATAACGGCAGACACAGAGTCTGACACAAGAGTCGTCGAAGCTACGGCGGCAGCCGCTTTCACAGTTGGAGCCAAACCAATGGTGATATGGACTGCCTCTCCGTCAGGCGTCGGGAAAGCTGCTGACCAGATGTTGCCTGTAGAAGCATTGACGGCAGCGTTAAAGGTGACAGATGCATGGGTGGAATTTAACAATGAGTGGCTTCTTTATTCGACTCCATATGAGGTTGCTGAAAGAGAGAATAAACGGCTCAGATATCTTAATGCGTGTGGAATGAATGTGGACATGACGGTAAGGCTCATTGGCAGAGTTGACTTTCCTAGCCTCAGAGAATACCAAGAAGAACTAGTCAGATTAACCAGGACAGCCAAACATGTGAGGATGACAACGCCGGCTGGAGGAGATGTTGAATTCGACATGGATCTTACAAGGCCGATAACATGTGAAGCTGGAAATGCCGATACACCTGGTTCTCACATGCAGGCTGGGCAAATAGGATGGGCGCCGGTTTTTCAGTCCATAAACGGTACAATAGCCTTTGATGGCTCGATAGTTCCACCGATAGGATTGGTAACTGCCCCCGTGAAACTTCACGTGCAACAAGGGAGAGTGGAGAAGATAACGGGTGAGAGAGACGCTGGAGTTTTCGAGTCATGGCTGAAAAGCTTTAATGATCCTCTAATGTTGCGCATGGCGCATGTTTGCTATGGATGCAACCCGGGAGCTAAGCTGACCGGAAACATAGTTGAGGACGAAAGGGTCTGGGGAGTTACCGAGTGGGGATTAGGTTATGTAGGTCCGATGATGACTGGTGGAAAACCCCTTCCAGCTGCATCACATACAGATGGAATCTGCCTTAACACGTCAGTCTGGCTTGACGGAGACCAAATCTGGGACAGAGGAAGATCCATTCATCCAGAACTTGCTCAGTTAGAGAGAAGATTAAAGTGAGTTCCAAGATCGCCTATTTTGATTTTGGGAGGTTCTGCGCTTGATTGAAAAAGAGAAAATACGGCAAGCTGTTGTCAGCATGTTCAAGGTGAACATGGGCCTCAAGAGTGGAGAGCGAATTCTTGTGGCTACCGATGCACCGACTGCTGACGAATGGTCGGAACATGACAGCAAGAGACTCACGGATTTCATTGAAAGGTCGTTGTTAGCGAAAGTAGTGAGTGAAATAGCTGAAGAGGAGTTCTCTGACTGTCCAACGGAGTTCTTTGCGTATCCATCTACTGGAAGACATGGATCTGAGCCTGGGAAAGAGGTAGAGGAGAAAATGAAAGACGCAGACGTCATAATGGCAATAACGACATATTCGCTCACTCACACTGAGGCACGACAGAAAGCTACAGAAAAAGGAGCGCGAGTAGCAAGTATGCCTGCATTTCTAGTAGAGATGCTCTATCCCGGAGGACCGATGGCCGCAGACTATAACAAGATACAGAAGGAAACAATGAAAATGGCAGAATTGATAACCGAATCCAGGGAAGCCGTCATAACATCTCCTGCTGGGACAGAAGTGAGGTTCAGTATTGAAGGCAGAAATGGAGGAATTGATGCGGGGATCTTCATTGAGGCGGGAGCGTGGGGCAATTTGCCTTCCGGTGAGGCTTACTGCGCCCCAGTGGAAGGAACAGGTGAAGGCAAACTTGTTGTTGAGCCAGGTTGGTATGCTGGCTTAAGGGAAAACATGATTTTGATCTTCAATAATGGGAATGTTTCTGATGTGGTCGGGGGTGGCGAAGTAGGAGATGGGTTCAGGAGCTTGCTCGCTTTCGATAGAGGTGACGAACCGTACGTATCCAGACGCAACCTAGCTGAGTTTGGAGTAGGAACGAATCCGAACGCAAAGAGGCCTGACAACCTTCTCGAAGCGGAGAAGATCAAAGGAACAGTTCACTTGGCCATAGGCGACAGCTCCCACATGGGAGGAAAAGTTTCTGCCGATCTACACCAGGACTTCATAATCCCGCGACCAACTCTAGTTCTAGATGGAAAGACCATAATCAAAGACGGAAAGATGCTGGGCTTTTCTGAACAGATTCAAATATGAGACGATGGTCGCAGCATATGGGGATGATTTTCGATATCAAGAGATACGCGATTCACGATGGCCCAGGCATCCGTACCACAATCTTCCTCAAAGGGTGTCCCTTGAACTGCCTGTGGTGTCACAATCCGGAGGCGAAGGCAGCCGAACAAGAATTCATGTGGTGGAAGAAAAGGTGTATCCACTGTGGAGACTGCCAGGAAGCCTGCCCAAAGAACGCTATCTCTTTTTCAGATGAATCCTTGATTCTAGATGTAAAAGAATGTAACTACTGTGGAGCTTGTTTGGCAGTCTGTCATTCGCAGGCCTTGGAGCTGATTGGTAAGGAGAAAACGGTAAGTCAGCTGATGAAGGAGGTGGAGAAAGACGTGGCTTTCTATGATGAATCAGGAGGCGGAGTAACCTTTTCTGGTGGTGAGCCTCTGATGCAACCGGTTTTCTTGCGTAGTCTTCTCAAAGCCTGCAAGGAAAAACGAATCCATACGGCTGTCGACACCTGTGGTTATGTAAAACCCAAAATCCTTTTGGACATCGGTGAGTTTGCAGATCTGTTCCTGTATGATGTGAAAGTTATCGATGACAACAAGCATGTCGAGTTTACAGGTGTATCAAACAAGCTGATCCTAGGGAACGTGAGGAAGCTCTCAGATATTGGACATAGGATAATTGTGCGTTCCCCTGTCGTTCCCGGTGTAAATGATGAAGAGACTGACATCTCAGAGCTTGGCGCCTTTGTTTCGTCGCTTAAGAACGTAAAGGAATTGCACGTCCTTCCCTATCACAGGGCTGGAGTTGAGAAAGCCAAAAGGCTTAAGAAACAACAAGAACCGCTTTTTGTGAGTCATCCCCCGTCCGCTGAAAGATTATGTGAGATTGCAGAAAAGCTGAGAGATTTTGGATTGGAGATCCAAGTTGGAGGATAGTCGCATGATGTCCGAGAGAGTAGCGCGGTTAAAGGAAAAAAGCGTTGAAACCAGACCCTACTTGTCGACTGAAAGGGCTGAGTTACTTACTGAATTCTATCAAAGTGGCGTTGCGGATTCAATCTCTACTCCCATCGCTCGCGCACTAGCCTTCAAGAATTTGCTGGCGAACAAGGAGGTATGCATCAACGAAGGGGAATTGATCGTGGGAGAGCGAGGACCTGCGATCAAAGCTACACCAACCTATCCTGAATTGTGCTGCCACTCACTTGATGATCTGGACGTGCTAAACTCGAGAAGAATAACGCCTTTTCTGGTGGATAAGCGAGCTAGGAGGGTATACGCGGACAGTACTATCCCTTTCTGGAAAGGCAAGAGTATGCGCGAGCGCGTCTTCACAGCTATGTCTGAAGAATGGAGGGCTGCGTTCAATTCTGGTGTTTTTACCGAGTTTATGGAGCAGAGAGCGCCCGGACACGCCGTCATAGATGACAAAATCTATCGAAAAGGTTTCGTAGATTTCAAGCAAGAGATCGAGTGCAGACTGAATGATCTAGACTACTTCACTGATCCTGACGCCTACAAGAAAGAACAGGAACTCAAGGCGATAGGGATAGCTGCAGACGCATTGATCATCCTTGCTAAACGCCACGCTCAAAAAGCAAGGCAGCTTGCAAGAGTAGAGACTGACCCTAAGCGAAGAGAAGAACTCGAGAAGATCGCTGATGTCTGCTCCCATGTCCCAGCTAATCCTCCCCGGGATTTCTGGGAAGCCATACAGATGTACTGGTTTGTTCATTTAGGTGTCATAACGGAACTCAATGTCTGGGATTCCTTCAGTCCAGGTCGACTTGACCAGCATCTGTATCCCTTTTACAGGAGAGATCTTGAAGAAGAGAGGATGACTGAAGAGTCCGCAAAAGAGTTGTTGATGTGTTTCTGGATCAAGTTCAACAATCAGCCTGCTCCTCCTAAAGTGGAGATCACTGAGGAACAGAGTGCAACATATCAGGATTTCGCCTTGATAAATGTTGGCGGATTGAAGGAGGATGGTTCAGATGCTGTGAATGAGCTGTCCTACCTCATACTGGACGTAATAGAAGAAATGCGCTTGATGCAGCCTAGCACATGCATTCAGCTTAGCACAAAGAACCCACAACGATTTCTCAAGAGGGCTCTTGAAGTTGTGAGAACAGGCTTTGGGCAGCCTTCAGTCTTCAACACGGACGTGATCATCAAAGAGTTCTTGCGTGCTGGAAAGACCATTGAGGACGCGAGAACGGGAGGGCCAAGTGGCTGTGTGACGATCAGCGCCTTTGGGAAAGAGAGCTGCACCTTGACAGGGTACTGTAACTGGCCGAAAATCTTTGAGATTACTCTTAATGATGGAATCGATCCCCGTACGGGGAAGCGAATCGGCTTGCAGACAGGCGATCCGTTAGACTTCACTTCCTTTGATAACCTAGTAGACGCCTATAGGAAGCAGCTTCAGTATTTCGTGGACCTGAAGATCAAGGGCAATAACATCATAGAAAGGCTATTTGCGGAACACATGCCTGCGCCCTTCATGTCACTCCTTGTCGATGATTGCATATCGAAGGGAAGGGATTACCACGACGGAGGACCGCGATACAATTCGACTTACATTCAGGGGGTTGGCATCGGTACATTAACCGATTCTCTTTCTGCAGTGAAATATCATGTCTTCGAAAGCAAGAATTTGACAATGACAGAACTGCTCAGTACGCTGCGAAGTGATTTCGAGTCAGCTGAGAAGATCCGTAGGATGCTGTCGAACGAGACTCCAAAGTATGGCAATGATGATGACTATGCAGATGATATTGCTCGGTCAGTTTTTGGCGCGTACTTTGATGTCTTAGATGGAAGACCAAACACGAAAGGTGGAAACTACCGAGTTAACCTTCTGCCTACCACGGTCCACATATATTTCGGAAAGGTTACAGGTGCAACGCCTGATGGGAGAAGAGCCGGGGAACCACTTTCTGATGGCATTTCCCCGAGTCAGGGGGCGGACAGAAACGGTCCCACTGCGGTGATGAAATCGGCTGGCAAGATAGACCATGCCAGAACAGGCGGCACACTCCTTAATCAGAAGTTCATGCCTCAACTCCTAGAAGACGAGGCAGGCCTAGAGAAACTGGCGCACTTGGTGAGAACCTATTTCAAGATGGATGGGCACCACGTTCAATTCAATGTTGTGAATGCTGAGACTCTCCGACAGGCCCAAAAGAACCCGGAGAAATACAGAGATCTGATCGTTCGGGTAGCAGGCTACAGTGACTACTTTGTCGATCTAGGCAGAGACCTGCAGGATGAGATCATTTCAAGGACAGAGCATCGAAGCTTCTAGCCCTGCTCTTCTTGGCATGTCGTTTCTAGAAGGGCAAGGGTAATTGTATGTTCTCCAGTACTATAGGGATCAGGTAGATCTGCAGGACGCAGTATAGGATCAGCAAGCCAATGGCTATGAGGAGGTTCCTCTTCCAGTCTGTGCTCCAAGATAGTCCGAATGGTACTCCAACAACGAAGCCGATGACGTGAGAGATGTAAGCCACGTTGTCCTGAACGTTAGAGTAGACAGCAGCGATGTTGTATACGAGATAGACTATTGCGACAAGCCCCAGAGGCATGAGAAAGAAGAGAGAGAACTTCAACGGTTTGACAAGCATAACGATAGAGGCTAACGTGAAAATGGCTGCAGAGGCTCCGATCATAGGGGTTTCTGGATCATAGAAGAAAGAACTCAAGAAGAAGGACAGTATTCCCCCAGTGAAGAACGCGACTAATGTCTTTGTTGGCTTCACTTCCTTCTCCAGCGTGTTCCCAAAGACAAAGAGGAAGATCATGTTGCCTCCCAGATGGAGAAGGTCATCATGAAGGAACAAGGCTGTGACTGGGGTCCATACTCTCCCCTGAAGCACATTCTCCCTGCTGAAGGCCAGATACCTGAGGATAATGTCACTCTCTACTAGGCTTAACCAATAGAGGGTTGATGAGAGAATGCACGCAACTATGATCCAGTTCACAGTTCTCATGGTTTGCTCAAGACGAGGAAAGACGTCAGTATTAGAATGTCTTTCGGCTTATTGAACAGTATTGTGAATACCTGTTAGTAGGATAGAGTAGTCTCAGCCTTCCCTCCTCTTTTCGAGAATTGGAAGCGAATCCCCAGAGTGATTAGTGTAGAATCAAGGGACCTAGAAGCCTGCAGATCTGCATATCTTCTAGAAGAGTGGCATCACGAAAGTTGGAATGACCTTTAAGGCATAGAACATCGCAAGGTGGAGAGGATAGTATAGGTAGAAAAAGTATTTCTTCCAAGTGGGGTATGTGATTCTTGCATTTGACCTCCACGCCGTCCCTAGATATCCCTTCTCATAGACAAGTATGATTGGCAGAGCGAGAACAGACAAGAACTGGACGGAGGAGACCGGCAGGAACAAGAGGTTTAGGAGGAATACTAGGATTACGCCCAGTTCAGTATCGCTTCTAAGTAGGTACATACAGCCGATTAACATGATGCCGTAGATCCCATAGTCGAAACGTAAGACAATAGAGGCCAAGAGGGGGAGAAGAGCTATGAGAGGATTCTTCCTGTGGAAGTGGATGAAGACAAGACCCGAAGACAGAGTGAAGAAAATGTTCAGATGTTCCAGAGGCTGCACTCCTAGGGCTAGATAGAAGGGGATCTGAGAGATGAGCGCAAAGAGGAAGAGCCTCGAAAAATAGCTTCTTGCGTTTCTCGTACTCTCTAGTCCCAAGACCAGCAAATATGAAAACAGAGGGAAAGAAAGTCTTCCGATGACTCGAAGAATGTTGACGTCTGGAAGTAGGATTGCTCCCGTATGATCCAATGTCATAGTTACTACAGCAATCCATTTCAGGACATCTCTGCCTAAGTCAACACTCTTCTCCATACTAACTCAACACTTGAAGACGTTGTGTGTTTGGTAGGTTGAAAAAAGCTGAAACCACACGATTGATCCCCAGTAATAACCATTGAACTACCGCGATATAAACATAACGCCGTTATGGAGCGAGCGAGCTGGTGATAGGCGTCTCATCATGATCAACCTACGGATCGAGACCCAATCACGGATCTACATGTTAACGACGATGATCGTTCGTGAGACCGCATAGGGTTCATGGGATGGAACCAATATTCGTCTGTAGGTTTCATGAGCATCTTAGGCTTCCTATGTTGATGCAGGGTTCATCTGAGGTGACTTTGTGCCCGTTGATGCCGCCTTCAGAGTTGATCGCGATTTGTGCTTGGATGAGATGGTTTCGCAAGGCGGCGAATTTGTCGGGGTGGTGTTCGTCATTGTTGTCGATTGGATAGAATAGATGCTTGGCTGCCCAGTAGTCCAAGGCTACGGGGTCGATGCTGGCTAGGAGTTGGTTAAGTCGAGTTGTGTTCTCAGGTGGGTAGCCAGCCCACGCGACTTGGGTGACCCATATGCAGTCAAGGATGTTCAGCACGGGCGGTCTGACTTTTGCTATCATCTCTCCACAGTGTTGCCCTAGCTTTTCGTAGTGTCGCTCACCGTGTTTTCCATCGGCCATAGAAAGCACCCCATAGAAGCTCTTCAATGCCCCGGTTATTCCACAGCCACCGTGATGTTTTAAGACCGGAACATTGATCAGTTTGAGGTTCTGATCGTGGTTCGCGCCGTTCCAAATGCCCTCTCTTAACTCTACTCTGTTCCCTTTCACTGTGGTGAAGCAGGGATACGAAACGTTGGGCAACTTCCTGTACCCATCGGTTGAATGGTCCTCCTTAGAGATGAAGGTTTCCCGAATCGGGTCAAGGAGGTACTTTGAAACTCTTGGATCTGCAAAGACCGTGTCAACCAAGTAGGAGAAGGAATGGGTCTCATTCTCGGCATTTGCGTGAACCCCTGGGTCAGGATACCGCCTACCCCACAGCGTGTCACAATCTAAACTGCCTCCGCCCTGACCGTTCTCGAAGAGAACTATCTCGCCCTCGAACCCGTCGGGGTGTTCCAGAATCCTCTGGATGAGCCCTCTTATCACGTCCGAGTTCGTACACCCTCTGTACTTCCACTGGGCATTCACTTTGATAAGAACGACATCGGACTTGTCGATCAGACCCGTTGGGCCACCAATGTCAGCGTCTTTGTCTGTGCGGTGGAACTTCAAGCCATGATTCCCCATCAGACCCAAGAGGGCGTCTACTCCTTCGTGATGGTTCCCCAAGCCTGTGGGAATCGGACAATCCGTGACCCTGAAAACATCAGATCTCTTCATTTTACTCACACTCTCAAATCCTTTCCTCGCTTCCATATATTGCTTTTTCTCTATCGGTTATCATTCGAATAGGGCAAAATGAATACTAAAGGCAAGGGGAAAAACCATAGATGGAGCAGATTTTCGATCCCCAGAGCCTGCAACACGTGGAGGGGTTACATTTTGTCCGGCTCTTCCGAGCTTTTGATTTTTTTAATGAGCCAGATCATTTTTTCAGCGAAGTTTCTGGTTGTTCTCATTCCTTCTTCATCTTTGTCCACATCGCCTTTTTCTCTTCCAAAAGCAATGTTCCAGTAAGTGGAGCCAGGGACAATCATTCCTTGATGAAGAAAGAAGAACAGAAGCTGTGCATAGGTGAAGTTTTGTCCGGCTCTTCTGGCGACCACAAGTGGTCCACCAACCTTGTTCTCGAAGACTCTGCCCTTCGCACCAGAAAGGTAGCCTGCTCTGTCAATTAGTGCCTTCATCTGGGGTGTCGCAGAGCCGAAATAGACAGGAGAGCCCAAGATAATGCCGTCAGCCTCCACCATACTATCGAAGATCGGTCTAAAATCGTCCTCTATGTGACATTCCCCCGTTTTCCTACAGGACAAACAGGCGTCGCATGGTCGAATATCCTTCCCAGCTAACGTCAGCAACTCCGTTTTGGCACCTTTCTTCTCAACAACGCTCAATGCTTCAGCGACAAGCCGCTCAGTGTTTCCGTTAGGTCTGGGGCTTCCAACAATACCTAATATGCGGATCAAGTCTGAGACCTCCAAACATTCAGGAAAGTCGAGAGCTTAAAAGTCTTGGCCCTATCGATAGATCACAGTATGAATGACAGTGAGAGAAGCCTTAATATAGAGAACTGAACTTCATCTGTAACATAGATTTCGATCGGGAGGGAAGGGTATGAGAAAAAGCATATTTCTGCTCGGAATGCTTCTTATCCTCTCACTACCTCTGATTCTTATTGCGCCCGCACCCACAAAAACACTATCCATCAGTCCAACAAGCGGGCCTCCTGGGATGACAGTGAGGATGATCGGGGAAATCGACACAAAAGGAGGACACTATCAAATCATTGGGTTTGGCCTAATCGTGAAAGAGGGTCAGTGCGCGGTTAACAACAAGACCGTTGACACCACTTTTGTCGTGCCCGACTATCCCTTTGGGCCTGAGACAATCCTATTGCTGGACAAAGCTGCAAACACATTCGACCTCGCGACTTTCACGGTCACCACGAATTACTCAGTGTCTGCGCCAAGACGCCAAGAAGGTCTGAATACCACTATAACGGTGAGTTTGAGGGGTGGGGTGAACGCCACAGCATACCAATTCAATATCACAGTAGGAGACCCCGCAGGCAATAGGTTTGCCGAGATGGTGACAACTTCACCGACAGTGAACGGCAGCGCCTCGGTCACCGCATCGTATTATGGGGATTTCCCACCCGGAGCAAACACCGACTTCAACGGTACCTACACGATGCTAGTTGACGAGAGATATCCCGGAACATCGTTCAACGTTACAACTGGGAGTTTCATCATCGGCTTGACAACCGAGACTACCTACAGAAGATTTGAGACTGTGCAGATTCGAGGCTCAGGGTACAACAGCACCGAAACTGTCACAGTCAATATAGAATTTGGCGGAACACCAGTTGCAGGCTACCCGAAGAACGTCACCGCCTACGCAAATGGAAGCGTGACTGACTCATGGACAATCCCGGGCAACGCCTCACTTGGAATCCACACGGCGTCTCTAACTGGACGTTGCGTGGACTGCAATGCCACAAAGCGCACGGTCAAAGAGCCTGCTGACGCCCAGAACTTCACAGTCGTCGCAATTCAAGTCTTGACTGTTACCATAACTGATCAACCTTCGGCTTCGTACCAACGAACCGAAACCGCCAGGATGCGTTTCAGGGTTCAATATCCTGACGGCACAAACTTCACAGCATCCGATCTTGGATCAGTACAGGTTCGAGTCTACAGGAATGCTACGAATATCGCAAACATCACTCTAGGCTCGGCGGACTTTGATCCGACCACGAACGAATGGACTGCCAGTTGGGCGATACCGTGGGACATCCCGCTTGGGATCGGCTACAAGTTCGTGCTGTATGCAAACGAGGTTGTAGACAAATATGGGAACAGAGACC
>Ga0209636_10007613_pt1 | contig 11036 bp, 10 predicted proteins | sample DeeMarSWOR152_54_FD_187464 | JGI IMG/M metagenome (GOLD analysis project Ga0209636, IMG submission 187464) | Marine sediment microbial communities from White Oak River estuary, North Carolina - WOR-1-52-54 (SPAdes) (version 2) | ecosystem: Environmental > Aquatic > Marine > Intertidal zone >... | reverse complement strand
GCTGACATGCCCACAGGTAGACTGGGACCTGGAGTTGCTGTGGTAAATGGAAAGATATACGTAATCGGAGGTACGGGCGGAGGCGGCTATCTTAACACTAATGAGGAGTACGATCCAGCTACGAATACTTGGGCTACAAAGAAACCAATGCCAACCCCAAGAGCGAGTTTTGGAATAGCTGTTTACCAAAATAAGATATACTGCATAGGTGGAGGCGTAGACTCCTTTGAGTAAGTCACTGGAGTGAACGAAGTTTACCATCCCTTAACAGACACTTGGACAACTAAAACTTCAATGCCGGCTGCAAGAGAGTTCTTATGTGCCAACGTTGTTGGCGGCAAAATTTATTTGATAGGGGGAAGCAAACCCGTGAATCTGAACAATCCTTCTTACGTTCCTAACGTAAACGGAGTTTACGACCCAGAGACCGATTCATGGACTACTGAGATGCCGTCACCAACTCAAGTTAGCGCCTACGCATCTGCAGTTTGTGACAAAAGAACCTACTTATTTTCTGAGTCCTTAACTCAAATTTTCGATCCACAGACTTGCTCGTGGAGCAGGGGCGCTCCCATACCTAGAACAGAATGGGGTGCAGCTGCAGGTGTAACCTCAGGTGTTTTTGCTCCAAAAAGAATCTATGTGTTAGGAGGTTATCCAACTTTTAATTATAATCAAATCTACGATCCAGAAACAGATACTTGGACTACGGGGGCTCAAATGCCAACTAATCGTTATGGGTTAGGTGTTGCAGTCGTAAGTGATGCGATATATGCGATTGGAGGCGGGCGCGCGGCAAATGAAAAATATACACCAGTTGGATATGGAGTTACTGACTCTTCTTCGTCTCCTTCGCCTTCACAAGAACCTACTTCAACGTCAGAACAACAAATGGAGCCTTTCCCAACAACACTGGTAGTAGCTTCAGTAGTTTCGGTTGTTGTTATTGGCGTTGGGTTGCTGGTCCACTTCAAAAAACGGCACGCAAAATCTGGGGGTAAAGCATGAGTAAAAGCGCGCGGGATTTATTACTAAAAAGTAATGTTTATTTATTACAATATAGTAATTACCTAATGGTAACAAGAGGAAACTTGAATGAAACTGAAATTGCAGTTGGTTCGAGATGGGGAAGTGGTATTTGAAATTCCCCTTTCTCCTACCGACTGGCCAAAAGAGCAACTGGAAAACGAACTAGAGGCTTTAGAAGATGATTTTCAAGGATTTTCGAGGATTTTTGATGCCTTGTCTCATGACACCCGCCTGAGGATGATGAAACGACTCATGGAGGAAGAAGACCGCACAATAAACTTTGCAGATTTCATGCGGGACCTAAATTTGAATCCCAAAATTGTTTGGGAAAATGCCAAAAAACTCAGAGAAGGAGGACTCCTAGAAAAGGTCGACAGAGGCTTATATCGTTGTTCAGATTTTGGACAGAGAAGATTCATTCTGATAAGCTTCGCATTTAGGCGTCTAATAGAAGCTCTGGAAGAAATGGAGAATTATTAGGAGGTGAAAAATGGTGTCATCTGACGAATTTCGAGAATTCGATGTGATCAAAAGCGACTTTGAGAGAATAATTCAGAGAATGATGAGGGAGTTTGAGAGAGCGACGAAAAACGGGAACCTCAAAGGCAAATGGGAGATTAACGAAATTGACAGCGACGGCATAAAGGGATACCGTCTTCAGGGGCGCTTTGAATCAGGTCAACCTTGGGAGCCGCTTGATCCCTTTAACCCCTTTGAACCAATGAACCCTACGAGGCCCCGACCAAGGCCGCAAAGACCCTTCGCACGCTTGCCAGATAGTGCTTTGAAAGAGACCAGCGAACCACTGACGGATGTCTTCGAGGACGGGAAGACTATAAAGATCTACTTTGAAGTGCGAGGTGAAGATAAGAATGATATCAAAGTAAATGTCACTGGACACAAGGTTGAAGTCAAGGCTAAAGATTTTTACAAGATGATAAACCTGCCGACGAGCAACATCGACCTCGAAAAAGCATCCTCAAAGTACAAGAACGGTGTATTAGAAGTAAAAATCCCAAAAAAAGAGAAGACTATTGAAAAAGAGACATACAAGATAAATATCGACTAATTTCAGTGAACATCATGGTTCAAATCTTCAATGTTGACTATAATCAGTACGTTGATCTCGTTGGTACGGCTCACTTCACAAGACGTAGCATCAACGACGCCTATGAGTCAATAAAGTCTTTGAACCCTAAAGATGTCGCCGTCGAACTCGATTGGAGACGCTTCAGACAGCTTAACACAGCTTGCCTAGGTTGCCCAAAAATAAGTTCATGCAGAGGCCTCTGTGAATTCACTGTTGCTGCTGAAGCTTTAGGAAACGTCGACGCAAACATATGGCTGATAGACATGACAGAACAAGAGATCCAGCATAGGATAAGAAGCAGAATAACCCTTTCCGAGAGAGAGCGGATGGGCTTTCAGCTATCCCATAAGTTAGATGAGGATCCTATTTGGCTCTGGGAGAAAGGGTTTAAAGATAGAGTGATAAACAACTCCAAAAAGCAGATAGAGGCTAGTAGACGGTTGTTTCCTTCTGTCTGGCGGGTTCTTATAGATGAACGTAATGTTTTGATGACTGCCAAGTTAGCGTGGATAGCATCAAAGAATCTAAATGAAGGAAAGAACTCCAAGATACTTACATTTGTCGGAGCCGCCCACGTTGAAGCAATAAAGGACCTACTTATGAACCCGCTTCTAATAAAAGATCAGCTTAGAAGATTTAACCTATCGTTTACGGAGCCAACCCTCATCAGGAGAGTCGCCATTCAATGGAACTAGTAGCGCGCGCTATTTGCTAGAGTTTCAAAGATAATAAAGGATGAGTTTAATATGGTGCTGTTGCTTGGTATGAGGCGGCTACCTGTCCGCTGGAGTCATAAAGGTCAATCTTGTATGCGTTCCCACTAACCCACTCAGCAGCGGTTATCGTCAAGCTAGCGCCTGTCTGACCTGCTGGCAATAGTATGGTGGCTGGATTAGTCGTAAATACAACATTGTTAACTTTTGCCAGAGATATCGTGACCGCCTTTGTTCCATTATTCTTCAATGTTAGAGCAATAGTGTTAGCAGCATCACCTGACGCCCCAGCAAACTGCACATTAGTTATGGTGACTGAGGGCGATCCTGCAAATTTGAGTACCCTGTCAATGCTGATTTCCTGGGAGTACAGGTCTCTTTCCGTAAAAATCGCTAATGTTACTTTGCTAGGAGAGTCTTGAGGAGTAAGATAGCCAGGATCATTTATGTATAAAATCATCGTTTTATAGGCGTCCAAGCTAATTTCACTAGTAGCTTTTTCAAAAGTCTGTTCTTTACCATCAACTTCGATGGCGACAGAAGAGCCTGAAAGCTCATTTTCAGAAAGCTCTAATTCACCAGTAACTGAACCTATGTTAGCTGTCCAGTAGTACACATTAGACCAGTTGCACTCTATTCCCCGTACTGTTATCTCCTTTATTTTAGAAGCAGTATTGCCCTCGTTAGCGAGAAAAACTGCGGCTTGAGAGCTTTGTTCATCGATCATGACCCAGATATTTGCGTTTTTGATTTTTATCTCTTCAAATTGGCTAGCATATTTATTGCCATCGTTGGTGAATTGTAGCAGTGCTATACCTGAAATCATTCCTCCAACAAATACAACTAAAAATAAAGCAATAGTCTCGATTTTTTTGGTAGAATCTAAGGGATGATTTTCTATTTGAAGATTCAACCTTAGTCAAGGAGAGATTGTTTTTTCTAAAAAAATTGTTTATGAAGTTAAAATATTGTTTTGTGTAAAAAAGGCAATTCAGCTAGTACGCTTATTATTGTTCTTTCAATGGAATTTGCTTAGCGCGCTCGGAACAAACATTTGTGAAAAGACAACCAAAAACCAATCCGCTATACTTCTTAGCTAACACCAAACTCTGATTGAACCTCAGAAAAAGCAGCGCAGATTTCAGCCACCAAGTTGCGCATCGCTTCAACAATGACCAGTCTGTTGAGGGTAGATTCGGAAAGCAAAAGGCAAGCCGTGACCTGACCTAACGAAATAGCAGCGCTTCTGCCGGGATCCGCCAATCCGTAGTTGCTGGGTCCAAAAGGAATTACCGCGTTCTTCCTTTTGTTTTTCGTAATTACCGATTTGGACACAAGCCCTTTTGATCTCCCATACGCATCGTAAATAGCAACGTTGTAGTAAGGTCTCAGCATATCAAGCTTCACTGCTTTTTCCATTTCTCTTAACGACCGACTTTTCAAAGCTGTGCGAGGCACCCAACCAAATGGGTAACTCGTCTTCTTAACAAAGTCAGAGCCGTAGAGCTTCTGCATCTTATCAATTTTCTTCTTAATTGCTTTCAGATTTGCTTTCAAATCTTTTTCTGGAAGTGTTTCAAATTCCATTTTCTGCTGGTGGTCATAAATTGACAGAGTTCGATAATACCTCTCAACAACTTCGTAATCAAGAAATCTCTTCGCCATGTCTTCTCCGTGCTTAGAAATAAAGTAAGATACACAAGCTATTTCATGCAGGGTTCTCCAGTGTGAATGAGCTCCACTGGGAAATCCACTTTTAAGCAGATGAAGTATTTCGTCAAAAACCAGACAAGCCTTTGCCTGTTGCTTAGCCAATGCCACCTGGAGAAGGCTGTTTTTTAACCATTCATCACTTAAATACTCCAAGTTAAACTCGCCTGAAACTTGAAGCGACAAATACAAGAGCAAATCCAACAAATCAAACGGTTTTTTCCACGTTCTAAGAGTAACCGCCTCAAACTCTTTTTCAGTTTCCCTGCTCCCCTCTAACTTCTTAGGCACCACTGATTTCAATCTTTCTAGAAGAGCAACTGCTGATTTCGATGTGATTGCACGTACTTCCTCATCTTCTTGGCTCACTGTAGAATCAACTATTTTTTTGTCAGTGGTTACATATTCACTCAAGATGCTGTAAACCATCAACCGCAGCGAATCATCTTTGTGGCTCATGCTCATCTAAGCTTTAATCTACGTATAATTGACGTTAAAGTCTTTTGGCAAAACACAAAGTTTAAAAGTTAAACCACATCGCAAACTGAATAAAACCTGTTTCTAGCGCGCGCTTAACTGTTTCAATACAGCTTGATCTGAAAAACGTGCTGACTTGTCCCGGAAATGGACGAAAAAAGAAGGGATATTTACTTTACTGATGGAGACTTTGTTATCAGCGCCAACGCCGCTACAATCAAAATTATAACCCCGAATGCAACCTCGACCCAAAACAGGTATTCAACTCCCGGGTCAGGGAAGATATAGCACCACAAGAATGGATAGAGTATCACCAAGATGCCCAATATTGCTTCTGCCCATGCAAAAGTCTTAGTTGCGACCATTCTTTCCCCCAAAAGAAAGTTATAGCGGCAATTCATCTTATAAGCTTTATTATGGGCACGCGCTGCCTCTTGGATTCACCTCCTAATCTTGGGCTTTACTTAAGAATTCGAGAACCCAACCAAAAAATAAACATACCCAATTTAGGCGCGCGCGCGAATAATGGAATAATTTAAGATTTTAAAAGTGGAAAATGCTAAGTCTTAACCCGCAAAGGAAACCCGGCTAGTTCTTTGGCTGTTTGGCATAACAAGTTGAAGTTAAAAAGATCTTTTGCTACTCTTATGATTTTATAATCTTCGACGTGTGCATTTTTTTCTGATTTCTATCTCGTTATTTCTTTATCCAGCGACGCCATGTAAGCTTCATAGTTTGGACCTTTTCCTTCACTGCTGCATACCAACACGTGATTACAGTATGGACAAACACTGACCAGTTCGTTCCTTCCACTACGAAAATCGAGCATAACTAGCGCTCTACCAAAGGTCTTTTTACAATTTGGGCAGGAGATTCCATTGTTATTCGTATTTTCAACTTTTTTAGGCATTACTTCTCTAACGAGTGGGGGCGACTGCACTTTGGTGACTTGCGGAGGCTTCGGTCCATGCGGAGCTGTATTAATCCTCTTCGAAGCTTTATCGGGTTCTCTTATAAAAGTTGAAATCAAAGCGAATCCGCTTAAAATTAGTGGAGGAAGCAGACAAAAATAATAAATCAACGATGAAAAAAGCTGGTAAGGACCGAGCCAGTCGGGACTGACCACCAAACCGTATTCATAAAGCTGCACATGAACGATTGATTCCATATTCTTGAGTAAGACAACAAGAGAAGCAGCGCACACAATCCACACAATCAAAACAAGACGAATGAACCAACTACCATTTAGCATGCGCTGCAAATCCACGCTTTGCACCTAAAGAGAGAACTGAGCGGCACAAAAAAAGTCTTATGAAACAACAATCTTAATTAAAGAACCATGCCGGGGCATCTAGACTTCATTTCCTCCTTCTGAAGAACATTAAGGCGTCTTTACCGCAAACGTATTCAAAGCCTACCTGTAGCTAACTCTGCATCTTCTCTGTGTCTTTGGTTGCTTTTACTATGAAGTTGGGGCGTCATTTTTGAAGAAATTTTTATATTTGAGCGCGCGCTGCGTCCGAATACTTCCAAAACTATGTTATAAGTATTAAATCGACATAAACTATTATTCTAGTAACAATGTTCAAAAGATAACAAGAAACAAGCGATCGTATTTGCAGGGGAATTTACCAAGTTGGTCGTTGAGATATTAGTTGCAGTCGCATTTCTCATAATAGGAATTGTGCTTATGGCTTATTCCAGCGAAAAGGCAGTTGGACACTCGGTAAAAATAGCTTCAGCAATGCGAATTTCTCCGCTTGTGATCGGTCTCATACTTGTGTCTATAGGCACGGATTTGCCTGAGATCGTCAACTCAATCACCTCTTCAGCGATGGGTCACGGAGACATAAACGTTGGGGACTCCCTCGGATCTGCCTTAACCCAGATGACTTTGATATTAGGGCTTCTTCCCTTCTTAGCTGGAGATTTAAAAGTGCAGAAAAGAGAGGTGTTGGTCATCGGGGCTTGCGAGGTCTTAGCGCTCATACTTGCAGTGTCAATGGCTGAGAAAGGCTACTTTACGAGGATCAACGCGCTATTTTTGATGGCTAGCTGGATAGTCTTCCTACTGTTGGCTAGAAGTGTCATGGGAAAGAGTTATGAGGAAAAAGAGTGGGCAATGGCAAGTGCCGACGAGAGACATCTTCCCCACTTTCTTCACTGGATAATAGCCATTTTAGGCTTCGTAGGCGTTGCAATCGGAGCCTATATTGTGGTTCAATCAGTGGTTACGCTTTCGGCAAGGTTTAATATTTCCGAGTATCTCGTCAGCTTCTTTGTAGTCGCGATTGGAACATCGCTCCCAGAATTAGTGGTTACCATAACAGCCCTCCGCAAGAAACAATACCAGCTTTCCATAGGAAACGTAATAGGAAGCTGTCTTTTTGATGCCTCTTTCTCGATTGGAATCGGCTTATTCTTTTTTCCACAGGCCGTGTCTGGGGAACTCTCTGCGACTACGGGCCTGTACGCTATATTCGGTTCTATCTTTGCCATAGTAATACTTGCACTAAATGGCAAGGTCGACAAGAAAGCGGGAGCATTATTCATCTTTGCCTACTTGCTTTCCTATTCACTGATAACCCTTTGACGCGAAGTACCAAACAACTTGCTTTATACTCCGCCGCCACGGACAAGGATGATCCTTGCCTTAGAAACCTCAAAAGTCCGTTGAAAAAAATCAGCCTGATAGCGATTTTAGCGCGTGTTGTATAAATCAGCTTCAGAATAAAAAAACTTGCCACTGAACGAATATAGATTAACTCTTAAACAAACAATCGCGCGCGGTACGTGATCAAAAAGATGGAGTTTGCGCTTGATGTCTTCATTTGGGATAGGGTTCGAATTCCCCCGGCGCTGTCAATTTAATAATAATTCGATCAAATGTTGCTTTCAGGCTTAGGATATAAATTAAATTTTGGTCGAAAATTTTATTTCCGCTTCACTTTGTTTGAGGATCGATGTGAAGGGGTCAATTCTCCTTTTTGCAGTATATTTCGATGCATTTTGTTATTTCAAGATACATTTAAAAGAAAGAGCATCCTCCGTTCTTGCCTAAGAAAATGCTTCAAAGTTTAGGAGAAATTCGATGAAGAAGAGACTTTCGCCTACGTTGCTTTTAATAATTTTTGTGCTTACGTTGATTACTCCTATGGGAATTACAATTGGCACTGAGTTTAGTCTTACAAGCAATTATGACCGCACTTACGCTTTTAATGCTGAACGTGGAAACTATCGGTTTACGTACACATTGTATACGTCTGTGCCGCCCTCTCTCTACGATTATTACCATAACGAAACTCACTACGTAAGTGGTGAACGTGACTACGCAAAATTTGTTACGCCTGATGCGGTCAGAACAATTGCAGAAAACATGCGAAAAGTTTCCCCCAATAGACCCGAGGATGATGAAGAATTTGCTAATAACGTTTTGTCGTTGGTTCGTCAGATCCCATATGCTGTTAGTGCTCGCAAGTATCCTGTTGAGGCTATTGTAGATAATTCCGGAGATTGTGATGTATTGTCGTTTCTTGCGGCATCAATTATGAAGGCTGGAAGCTTGGATGTTGTTTTGCTTGTCTACAGAGATTTGCCCGGTAGTCATATGAATGTTGGAGTATACTTGCCGTATAAGCCGCTCTATGCTACGTCAGAGATTGAAGCCGCCGGCTTTAGTTACAACAATAAAACATACTGGGTGGCAGAGTGCACGCCTTCGGGAGATTGGAAGGTTGGGCACCAACCCGAATCTTTTGCCAACGTAAAACCTACGATTCTTTCCCTTGAAAACCATGAGGAATCATCGCCAGCACTTATTTCGTCAAGTCTAAACAGCCCCTTAATCCCCTCTTCCACATCCGTAACTCTATCTTTAGAAAACTCAAGTGCCAACGAGAAAGAGAGATCGCTCACGATCTCAGGTTCAATTTCACCAGCGTATTCAGGAAAAAAAATCGTGATGTACGTCAGCCAAGATCGATCTTCTAGCAAAGTATTCCAAACAGCTACAGATCGCTTCGGAAATTATTCACTAACTTGGAATGTTACATCAACCGGGACGCATTACATCAGAACAAACCTGATTCCTTTTTCAAACTATGCTGGATCAGATAGTGACCTAATCACGTTTTTTGTTGGGTCGCACCCCCTGTGGGTTGGAGGAGATGAATCTAATTATAATTGGAAGGTTAACCCTGACGGCGTATTCGCTTCGCCTGATGATACTAGCTACAAGACTCTGTCCAGCAAAAGCGTTAAAGAATTTCGGAAAAGCAACTTGGAGGGAGCAAACATCTCGCTTAGCGGCGAATTCATAATACTGAAAAGCGAGCAAACAACCACAAACAGCAATCAGACAGCAACATCAGAAGAGGCGCAAAGAATTGCACAAACTTTGCCCGAGCATACAGCGACAATAAAAGCAAGCGAGCAGGCAAGCCATCAGTTTGGTTTTATCTTGCAGAATAACAACGGAAATTACAGCGCGAACGTAAGACTTTTGAGCGATTCTGATTTGTCTCAAATGGAAAAACGATTTGGCGAAAAAAATTCAACGTTTATTAACGCATCGACGAGCATAATAGAAAACACGTGGTACAAAGTCGTTGCAGAGGTTTCCAAAGGGGAAATAACCGCCAAATTGCATGGTGAGAATGGTACACTTTTGAAAGATTTAGCAGCCAAAGGAGAAGCTACAGGTAGCAGTGAATATGGAATTTTGATTTCATGTACCCCCTACGATTTCATAGCCTTCAAAAATCTGAAAGTTGAAAATCTTGATAAACAACTTAACCAGTCGGTCGGTAACATTCAGCTTCCCGCAAGAGCACTTGAATTGTTAGTTCCTCACGGAACATTGCTAATGCTATTAGTGATAGTCGGTGCTACAATAACCTACTTGAGAGAAAAAAGAGTAAGAGAATACAAAAAGCGAGTGCTTCAGCTTCAAGCATATAGTCAACGAACCTCCTTTTGTTCTATGCTCTTCCGCAAGCCTTCACAGTTACCAACAGAGGAGTAGGCATCATAGCAACCAACAACAATGAAAGGATAGCAATTAGCATTTTATTATTCAGCGCGGGCGTTGAAGCTCGGAGGTTGGGGCTTCTTCCGCGTGCTCTGCTTTGGAGGTACGAAACGGGAAAGGTTCTTGTTAGGGTTCAAAGTAGGTACAGAGATCTTAGAACAGGTCGCTTCATCAAGAAGCCTTAGTCGATAAATTCCATTTGCCTTAAGTTTATACAAAATTATATAAGCATAGGAAAACCCGTTTGAAATATGCCAAAAAAGATTTTTCCTCCTCAAACCGCTGGAAGCAGGCTCATTTCTGCTTTTCCAAGAGCAAAAGTTGGAGACACAATTGCCAGTATTGAGCAAATACTTACGGAAAAAGCGAACGATTTCGAGACTATAGATTATGTTTATGTCGTTGATGAAGATAATGTTTTGAAAGGAGTAATCTCCATTAAAGAGATTCATAGCTCCAAAAAAGATACTCCTGTTGAAGACGTAATGACTGAGAAATTGGTTTTTGCACATCCTTTAACCGACCAAGAAAGGATTGTCTACCTTGCACTTTCAAATGGAATAAAATCAATTCCAGTCGTTGACAAGCAAAAACGTCTTCTAGGTATCGTGCCTTTCAATGTCATTCTGAAGGTGTTCAACGAAGAAGTTCGCGAAGACACTTTCAAATTTGGGGGCATATTCCACAGAGTTGGAAAAGAATTTACTACAATCAAAGCGTCAGCTGCAACAATGATAAAAACCAGAATACCTTGGCTAATGATAGGCGTCTTAGGAGGAACAATTACCGCTTCTATAATAACTAATTTTGAGAATGTTCTCAACACGTTGCTGGCTCTTGCCGCGTTTGCTCCTGTTTTGGCCTATCTAAGCGATGCAGTAGGTACTCAGTCTGAGACCTTAACGGTTAGAAGCATAGCGCTTGACCCAAAACTTTCCTTGAAATCTTATTTTTTGAGAGAATTTGCCGTTGCCATTGCTCTTGCCTC
>Ga0209636_10007611_pt1 | contig 11037 bp, 17 predicted proteins | sample DeeMarSWOR152_54_FD_187464 | JGI IMG/M metagenome (GOLD analysis project Ga0209636, IMG submission 187464) | Marine sediment microbial communities from White Oak River estuary, North Carolina - WOR-1-52-54 (SPAdes) (version 2) | ecosystem: Environmental > Aquatic > Marine > Intertidal zone >... | reverse complement strand
TCCGATCTTTCAATGCCAAATCCTTGGTTACCGAAGAATATGTCCTTCTTCGATTTCTTTCTCTGATCCTCTTCGAGAGATGGCCCTTTCGACCTTGGGAAATGGTCTGGGATGAGGAAGGCGGGTCCATTCACTCATTGCTGAGAAACCACGGACTATTCGAAGCAGGGAAAATTCGAAGGGCCCCCCTGGATGAAATCGAATCGAAATTGCGCAGGTGCGTAACCAAAGGGGGAAGAAGGCTCCATACGGATGGCGGGAAAACCCATTTTGCCAGGACATTAAAGGAACTAGCCCTTCACGTCGACGGGATAGCCTCTTCAATGAAGTCGGCCTCCACAGAGTCAGATCTCATGTTCCTCCATCAGGATCTCATGCATATCCACGGATTCAGCGCCCCCATTGCAGCACGATGCATAGCATATGCCTTGAGGGAATTGGGTGCCGGGAAAACCTCTCCTGGAATGTTTGAACCTATAGCCCGGTTTCTAAAAGAGGATTGGCGAGCGAGCGACTGGGGTGAGCGCTTAGAATTTCCCATACTCGGGGGGCGTTCCAACCTCTTCGATGAGGTCATAGATCAGTTATCCGATGATCCTTTGGCTTTCGATTATCTTTCCCTTATCCGAGCCGACTATTGTCAGGATGGAAATTGCGAGCACTGCTTCTTGGGGTAGAAAGGGGGAGATTTGTGAAAAGTTTTCATAGTTTGTTGAAAAAAGGTATGCTCTATCGTCCTTTCAAGACCCCTCCTATGGGTTCCTGATCTTGCTTCTCGCCGAAAAACGTGGCCAGGGGAAACCCTTTGATGGGCATAACTTTGGGCGTGTTTCATCTCCTTTTACTCACGGATTTTCGGTTACCCCTCCGTCACAGTGTTCTTGGTACACTTCTTGCTTAGAACCCATTGCGTCATCAAAGGGGTACTCCATGTTTTTTAAACTCATCTTGGAGAGCGGTCATATGGGGGCAGGGAAGAGCTATGACATGGTGAGGTATCTCCAAGGGAGTGACATCTTTTCCGTGCTGTTCTCAGCTTCACATCTTCCCAGGGTCAAGAAGAAGGGAAATCGGAAAGGGATCAAGTTGATCCAAGAGATATCAAGGAGAGAGTATCTCCAAGGGAGGATGCAGGAACGGGAGGATCCCTATTTGAACACCCATAGCAAAAAGGTGAAACGGACCCCTTATCATCTGGATCACCTCGTAACTTTGGGAAGAGGGTTTCGCGATAGGAGTTCACAGGAGAGGTAAATGGCGAGCGTTGATGAACTGGCAATGGCGATTCACCCAGGAAAGGAGAGGGAGGAACAGGAATTCTCGTCATTCGCCCCTTGTGTCAATAGTTGCATCGGGGTGCCATCGATGAAGATAAGAGATGTGGTACTTGCGGCGGATTGTGATCCTCGGTTGATTTCCACTAACCATGAAGATTGAGCTGAAATATTCGAGCACCCTCTGAGGAATTACCCCTTGGTTGGAAACGAGGGAGGAGGGGCCGGTGAGATCGAGTTAGAAAGGTAAAAAAAACCCCCGCCCCAATAACCTCAATAACTATCGATTTCGTCGATTCCTCCATCCCTCGTTTCCCCCTTAACCTTATCGGCACGGCGAGGCTATCCCCGAGAACTTTTCCCCTTGACTTCCGTTCCCCCCAAAATATGCCCTCGATAAGGATGTGTTGCATGCTCGGTGGCCAAGATGTGAAAAAAGGATCAGCCAAAAGAGGGGTTTGGCTGATCCAATCCAATACATCAACATGGGAGATGAAACAGCGATGTATTGGTACACATACTATATCCCAGCTCTTTTCCGAAATTCAATCGATGCCACCACATCAGTTGGATGAATCAAATGTCTCTCGATTGCGAGGAACGGTGTGCACATGAGATATCTCACGGTCCTCTTTTTGCTCTGGTGTCTCTCCGTGCCTTCCCTGGGGTCCGCTGATATATATACGTGGGTGGACGATTCGGGAACGGTTCATTTCACTGATGAAGCGGCAAAGGTTCCTGAGCTCTATTGGGATCGTGCAGAGAAGAAAAAAACCCCCAAGGAAGAACACCAGAAATCCTTGGATGAGGGGAAACGCCTGAATCGACGGGCCAAGCGGGAAAGGACTGATCGTTTCGGACGAAGGGAATCCTGGTGGAAGGAAAGGGCCGCCAAGTGGTGGGTTCAGTTAGAGGAGGCCACTTCCCAACACGAAAGGTTAACCAAGGAGATCCAAGATGCAAAGACGGTCCTTGACAAGGCACGCAACGATGGGAAGAGGAGAAGGTACCGGAGAACGATTAAAAACCTCCAGAAGGAGGACGAAAAGTATAAGGCCCAGATAGAAGAGGCAAGACATATGTTGAATGAAGTATTGCTGGAGGAAGCGAAGTTAGCGGATGCTGACCCTTTATGGCTCAGGCCGTAACTGCCATTTTGTGCTGTCCTTCCTTAATCGGAAACTCCTGGGGGATCCTTCCATCACGTCGTTAAACCCTTTTTTCACCCTCCCATTGGCATAAAAAATGCAGGCCCACAGCCATATGTACCGAGAGGTTGCGGCCAATATGGCAACTGATACCCAGAGTATCCGAGAAGATTACGTCCTCACGACCAAGGAATCGTGTTCTTACCTTCGCATTACTAAGCCTACGTTTTTCAAGTACATTCGTCAAGGACGCATTCACGCCATCAAGGCGGGAAAAGGGTGGAAGGTGCTCAAATCGGAGCTGGATCGCTTTCTGAGGGGAGATTGGTGAATTTATTCAAAACAACCATGCAGGCCCGTCCGCGAACATTTTGCCACTGGGTTCGGTCCTATGCTAACCGGTTCGCAATTGTGGATGGAACCAAAGAGGGGAGGGGGAGAGAGTATGGAAAAAATCACGGTGTACAACAAGGGCAAGGAGACGAAAGATTGGGTTGACTGGAATGAGAAAATGTTTGAAGATATTAGGGAAGGGATGTTCCAGGATATGGGCATTGATGAAATCATCCAATGGGTGGAACAGAAACTAAAGGATTGTCGATAAAAGATCTGTGAGGGAATTCTCTCTATGGATATGGGGAAAAGCGGGAAAAATCGAGAGGGAAAATCGGGAGTTGTTACCATCGAGAAGAGGAGGTTTCCGAGGTTTAACGTTGACCTTCCTTTGAAGTATTCCGAGGTGAAAGTGCGGAAGAAGCAAGGGGGAATCGCCCACGACGCCAGCGAGGGAGGACTTCTCGTTTATTTACAGGAGAAATTTCCCATTGGCTCCAGGCTCAAGATCGAGGTATTTTTCTCCCATGGTTTTCGTCTGACACCGATTAAGGCAGAGGCGGAAATCGTTTGGGCCGATATTAGGGGGCCCGAGGATTGGGGGGAGTTCAAATATGGGTTGAAATTCGTCAACATCGGGAAGGACGACTTTTCGAAACTAAAATGGTTGCTCGATAGCCTTTCAGCATAAACGTTTACAGTAATCGCCAGCTCTCGTTTCCTATCCTGCGGGGAATGTATGCCCGAGGTTATAGAGTGGTTACTCTCAAGAGCTGGCTTTTTTGGGCGTGGGACCCGGCGTTTTACCATTCTCAACCCTACAGAGAAATGGAGATATGAGGGCGAAGAAGATTGGTGCCGTTGAGCGCCGCTTGTTCACTCGGCTCTACGTTCCTCTCCCGGTTCGCTTTAAGATCGTGGACTTTTGGAGCACGGAACAGAGTTCAATACCCATACACGGGAAAACATGGAATGTCTCTCACGATGGTTTGTGTATCGAGGCGAATGCCCTGCTGCAGGAAGGTGTGATGGCCTTCTCGGAATCGGGCACGGAGAAAAAAGTGAAAGTATTGCCCTTTCTCGTGATGGAAGAACAACGGCTGGATTTGAAAATCGACCTACCGTCGCGCCAGAGGAGCGTAATAGCCTCGGGCAGGGTAGTATGGAGTGAGTTAAAGACAACGGATGAGAAGTACCATTTGAGGATCGGAGTGTTTCTCGAGGAGATGGCTCGGCAGGAAAGGGAGAAGTGGAACCATTTCATTCAACACGTGGAGCTCAACCCATAAACAACGCCATGGGCAAGGAGAGTCCGTTATGAAGACACATGGGGGAAAAGAAAGGAGACAGCATCCCAGGGTAAAGTTGAGGATCGAGGTGAGTTACCAAAAGATGGATTCCTATCTCCATCGTTTTACGGATAACATCAGCGAAGGAGGATGTTTCATAGAAACTGATGAAGTGCTACCCCCGAGGACAGAAGTTCCCATGGAGTTTTCTTTCCCGAATTACCCCGACCCCGTCGTGATCATCGGTGAGGTAGTTTGGGTCGTAGAGGGGACACATTCAGGAATGGGGATTCAATACAAAAAGATTTCTACGGATGCCCAGAAAGTGCTGAGGGAAATCGTTGAATCGCGAATGAAACAGGAGGAGAATGCTTGACGGTGGGAGTCTTTTCCTGTAGAGTTGAGATTCACGATATAGGTTTTACTTTTACCCCAGACAGGCTTTGAGTTTCACTGTCTTTCCAATTCCCGAGATGAGGACGGTTTGTATCCTATTCTTGGCATCCTTCCTCGTGGCTTGTGCCGCCCAAGGCTTCGGTGATGACGTTTCCTTTATGAGGTATACGAGTGAGACATTTCCACCAACGGAGAGGGTGGAGATTTTTCCCGACGATGTGGAAAAGGGCTACATCATTATCGGCGAACTGAAGATGACCTTTCCCTCTGAGCTCAGCCACGGAGAGTCGGTTAACCAAATGAAACAGGTAGCCAGCGAAATTGGAGCGGACGCCATTATAGGGCTTGAAAAGGAAATAATTGAAGCCCCGATCCCACCGGTTTTTGATGAACCGGGCAAAAGGAAAGCTAGACATCAACCCTTGGACATCTCCACCCCCGAAGCAAGGGAGGAGAAGATCCTCCTGAGAGGCCTTGCTATTCGGTATCGTTAAATTCCAGATCATCGAGAGGGGGCAATGAAGGAAGAAAGGATCCAGGTTAAGGGTAGAGACCGGAGAACGTTTCAGCGGTTTAAGGTGAGTCTCCCGGTGGATTATGCCCGGGTGGAGACGAAGCTTCCCAAGGCTGCCGTGGCGGAAGATGCAAGTGAGGGAGGGTTGATGCTCCACATGCAAGAACGTTTGAAAATCGGGACGAAGCTCTACGTTGCCCTCCTCTTTTCCCTGGGTTTCGAGTTTACGGGAGTTAAGGCTTTATCTCAGGTAATGTGGAAGGATACGGTGTTAGAGGAGGGCTGGGGCCGGTACAAGTGCGGATTGAAGTTCTTACAGATTGCCGATGAGGATATCGCCAAATTGAGACAACTAAGGGCACAGTCAGCAATTCACCCCTAAATCCGTTGCATGGAGATGGGGCTTCCTTTTTTTATCCCGTTTTCTCAACACATTCCGATACTCAAGCTCAGTCGCGCAACCCAAAGCTCCCTTCATCCTTCTCACGAGTTCTCCATCCGTGGATCCGCTTCCTTGTGAGGTACTTCGTTCAAACCCCCAGCTTTGCTGAAGAGGATCTTGCCCCCGATATTTCGGTTGAGGCCCAGATTTTTGGCACAGAAAATGCTTAGCAATTCACTCAGGGTTAGGAGATCACTCACAACCATCACCGGACCACCATGCCGTTTCATTGATGTAATCCCGTTGGTTACGCTGCCTTTCGGCGTGTATGAGACCGAAAGCATTTGACTTTACCGGGGGGAAGGTACATGGAAGGCCAGAATCCACTGTACGAACGACGCAGACACTCCAGGTTTCCCGTTGATTTCCCGGTTGACTACCATCACGAAGGAGGAGGCAAGGCCTTTGTGGGCAAGGCTGTTAATGCCAGTGAGGGCGGGCTAATGGTCTGTCTCGATGAAAGCATAAGTACTGGAAGCGAGCTGATTGTGTCAATGTTGTTCAACCTCGGATATGAATTTACCGGGATCAAAGCCCGATGCCGAGTTATCTGGAAGGATGTGGGGCTCGTTTCCGATTCTCTGGGGTATCAATATGGCCTTGAGTTTCTCGATATCGATGAACACGACATAGTGAAATTGAAGCGATTGAGGAAATCTGCGACGGACCACATGGTCTGAGAAGAACAAAGGAGGAAAATAAGGATGGGGCGGAAAGGAAAACCACATCTCCTCTCGCAGGTCCATCGACCTCAGGACGTGCGGGCATTGAGCAGTGAAGAACTCCGGCAGTTGGCCGAGGAGATAAGGAGCGAGATCATTCAAACCGTCTCCCATACGGGAGGACATCTGGCCTCGAACCTGGGCGTCGTCGAGCTGACCATCGCCCTTCATTTCGTCTTTGATCCCCCCCGGGATAAAATTATCTGGGATGTCGGACACCAATGCTACCCCCACAAACTCCTGACAGGGAGGAGATGGTCGTTTCACACGTTGAGGAAATACAACGGGTTAAGCGGTTTTCCCAAGAGGGAGGAGAGCCCGTACGACTCCTTTAACACTGGCCACAGCAGTACCTCCATTTCCGCCGGGCTCGGGATGTCTGTGGGCAAATCTCTCAGGGATGATGAGGGCAGGGTAGTCGCTGTCATCGGGGATGGCTCCATGACCGGGGGCCTGGCCTTTGAGGGGTTGAACCAGGCTGGGCACCTGGAAGAGGATCTCATCGTGGTGTTGAACGATAATGAAATGTCCATTTCTCCCAATGTGGGAGCGCTTTCCGCGTATCTGAACCGAATCATGACAGGCCAGTTGGTCAACCGATTCCGTCGCCAAATGAAGGGGCTTCTCCAGACCATTCCGGGAATTGGTAACTCCATGGTCAAAGTCATCAAACAGGCGGAAGAGTCATTTAAGGGATTCTTGACACCCGGGATATTGTTCGAAGAACTCGGATTCAAATATGTGGGTCCAATCGATGGTCATCATATTGAACACCTCATCGAGACGTTTAGAAACGTGCGGGAATTGCGCCGTCCCATACTGATCCATGTTATCACCAAGAAGGGGAGGGGATACGGCCCCGCTGAACTCGATCCGCCATCTTTTCACAGCGTGGCCCCTTTTGACATTGAGACGGGAGGGAAAAAAAACGAATTAGCTCCTTCCCTAAGCTATAGCACTGTGTTCGGTGAGACCATGGTGAAGCTGGCCAGAAGTGATTCCAGGATTATCGCCATTACCGCGGCCATGCAAAACGGTACCGGTCTCGATGCCTACGGGGCGGAATTTCCGAATCGAATGTACGACGTGGGCATTGCGGAGCAGCACGCCGTAACCTTTGCAGCAGGGTTGGCATCCGAGGGCTTCAAGCCGGTTGTAGCTATCTATTCAACCTTTTTGCAAAGGGCTTATGACCAAATCGTCCACGACGTTTGCCTCCCCGGGCTCCCGGTAGTCTTTGCGCTGGATCGAAGCGGAATTGTTGGTGAGGACGGCCCCACCCATCACGGCCTTTTTGATATCTCTTATTTACGGCATATTCCGAATCTCATTTTCATGGCGCCCAAGGATGAAAACGAGTTCCAGCATATGCTCAATACAGGCACGCTATTATCGCAGCCCGTTGTTATCCGCTATCCCAGGGGAAGAGGAGAAGGGGTCCCCATGGACGAAACACTGATGATTTTAGAGGTGGGGAAGGGGGAGGTTTTGGTCAGGGGGAATGACCTCCTCATGCTTCCGGTGGGTTCCATGGTGTATCGAGCTTGTGAGGCGGCGAGACAACTACGGGGGGAAGGTATTGGGATAACGGTAATCAATCCCCGGTTCATCAAGCCCCTCGATAGCTCGTTGGTATGTGATTTTGCTCGGGAAATAGGGAGAATCGTCACCATAGAGGAGAATGTTTTAGCAGGAGGGTTTGGAAGTGCCGTGATCGAGATGCTCAACGAAAGGGGTCTTTCAGATATCACAGTCCATCGCCTTGGAATACCGGATCAATTCATCGAGCATGGCTCCCAGGGAGTCTTGAGGGAAAGATGGGGGCTTGATCACAAGGGAATTGCTGCAAGGGTGAGATCCTTCATCATGGGGGAGGTTGACCAGGGGACATCCGGTTTTGGTTTCATGGAGGAGGGAGATGGCAGGGCCCGGGTTTCAATGTCCTAATTCCTCGAAGAGTAAATCACGGGCCCGCGGGACACATGGCTGCGATTTGAAATAATTTCATACCTTACCCGCATAGATGAGGAAAAAATTTCAGCATCCTTCCTTTTTACTCGAAAAAGATTGAAAAAAAATCCATTCATGTCAATTCATTATCAATTATTTCCCGTTATTCATTGCCTGGCATGGAAAATGCTCTACATGACATGTCACAGCGGGCGGGAAGAGATCCGAAAAAAATGACTGAAGCGGAATCCCATACGGTGCTCACAACCCGCGAAGCCTGCCAATATCTGAGGATTTCCCGACCGACTTACCTGAAGTACGTTTATGAGGGGAAGATTCGAGCGAAAAAGGTGGGAAAGGGTTGGAAGGTCCTCAAATCGGAACTGGACAGATTCCTCAAGGGCGAGAGGTTCATTCCGGAGCGGAGAAGGTATCCGAGGTTTCCCGTCGATCTTCCTGTTGACTTTACCCTTGCGGAGAATGGTCTTTCCAGCGCGGGAAGCGTCGCCAACGCCAGCGAAGGTGGACTGATGGTCCAACTCAATGAGAAGGTGGAAATCGGATCTAAAATGGTTATTTTCGTTCCATTCGTCTTGGATTCAGAGGCCATAGGCCTCAAGGCCACATGCAAGGTTGTGTGGAGGGATTTCGGCGCGATAGCCGGGGAATCTCGGTATAAATACGGCCTCGAATTCACGGACATCCGAGAGGAGGATGCCCATAAACTGAGAAGACTCGGCGGCCAGATGCTCGGTGACCTTCCTTTATCGTAATCGAGGGGACTTCCCGTTACCAGGGCCCATATCCTACCAAGGTCATACGCCCCATATTGAGCGGATCAAACGTCCAACTTCCCAAAGAACACCTGTTGATCAGTACTATCCCACCGCTCTTCCTTGGTTAAAACCAATTAATTCCCGTAAATCCCCGTAAAATCGGAGTAAATATGCAAAAAATTCATAAAATTGACAAAAAATGGCTCTCCCTGAAAATGAGGGGTATTCATCTAATATATTGATATTATTATAGTTTTCTCATAGTACGCCGCGATTGGCATAGAAAATGCAGAAAAATCTGGTGTCATCTGATAAAATGCGATAAAAACTGCGATTACTATCCATCACCTTTTATTGATACTTACGAGACTTGTTATGGCAAACGTTAGGTTCACTCACCACCACTTGCCTCGCCTGAACGGGTGGTTTGCTGAACGCCGCAGAAATCCTCGGTTTCCCTGTGAACTTCCCGTCGATTGTATCACTAACGAGAGTAAAATCCATGTGGGCATCGCCGCCAATATTAGCCAGGGAGGAATCCTGGTATACCTGGATGATCGAATAACCGTGGGTACCCCATTAAGGATTCACGTAGTCTTCGCTCAGGGTTTCCAGCTGAGAGTCATCGGGGCAAATGCCGTAGTCATCTGGGGCAACGTTGCACGGAAACCATTTTGGGGAAATTATCAGTATGGTTTGAGGTTCACCGAAATGAGCGGGCGCGTATGCTTGGATTTCAGGGGTCTTGTGGGGGAGCTCGCTCGAGAATTCCGTCTCAAGAACTCATTTCCCTCTGGTTGAGGGAATTCCGGAAAACCCTGGCAACCGGAAGCCTGACCTCCTCTATACTGAGCACTGGATGATGGGGGTCATCCAGTGCTTTTTTTTTATATCCCGGATCATACCATAGGTAAGGTCTTTGCCGATGAAAAGAAGGTTGGTCTCCCTAGGTGTTTCCCCCTTGGCATATAAAATGCTAAAATATAACGTGGGGATCTCCAGTGTATCCCGTTTTCTTAACCTAAGCTGTCCTGGAGAATTGCCAAACGAATTTGGGCCGAATTTACGTGGGGATGGAAAGGATGCTGGTCGTTTTGGAGAAAAATGAGTAAAATATCATCCGGGAATGAGCACAGAACATAAACAAATTTTCCATGACGGGTAGGTCGACCTCGAACGATGAAAATGGATTTATTTTCTAAGCAATCTAAACGAATATGCTCTGTGCGGGGGTAAGGGATGAAAGCCGGATTTCGGCTCCTTTACTGGGTTGTGGCGGTTTTATTTCTTGTGGTAACCCTTGGAGAAGCTGGATTTTTCGCTGAGGCAGAAGGGGTAGTGGTCGGGAGCAAGACCTTCCGAATATGGGGCCTCCCGACGGGTAGACGTCTGGTCATAAAATATCAGGAGCCATTGGAAGCCGACCCGGACAGGCTGATAATCCGCTATCATCGGATTCCGGTGACCGCTTCCATATACAGGAAATTCAAAAAGGGGGATAAACTGGAGCACTATAAATTCTCCTTCGTTTTTTTCCGAAATGATGAATCCGTGAGTTTTTCATGGGATACCCGATGGACCGTTTCAATCATCATACTGGCGTTTCTGTTCTTCACAGCCGTGCATTACGGAAAGCCCCAGCCGAGACGCTATTCACGCTACTAGATTACAGGATCCAAGGGTATGCTGTCTTATCCGGGGTGCCCAGCATGGAAATAGCCCACGAGGTTTTGGCCGAGAGCCCTCGGGCCATGGGTTCACCTCTTGGGAGCAGACCCGGGAGCCACTCTCATGGTGGCGAGCTTTCAGCGATACTGTGGAAGGAATGAAGGGCCGTTTCTCGATGGTAAAAGCAGAGGAGAGTATGGATTCGCAGATTATTGAATGCCCCCATTGTGGGGGGAAGTTCAACATCAGTAGTGCGGTGTGTCCGCACTGTGGTGGAGAGCGCCCATCACCGCTAGCAGAGAAAAGAAAGCCCATCTGTCCCCGGTGCCACGTTGACCTGGAGCATTATGCATATCGAGACCGCGATCTGGACATGTGTCCCCAGTGTGGGGGGGTGTGGCTGGATCGGGGTGAATTGAGAGATTTGACCCGGGAGAGTGATGTTTACCAGAGCCAGGAGGTACCAAAGGAATTCGTTCGAGGGCCCATAAGGGATCCGATTCAATACGTTCCTTGCGTCCGATG
>Ga0209636_10007610_pt1 | contig 11038 bp, 6 predicted proteins | sample DeeMarSWOR152_54_FD_187464 | JGI IMG/M metagenome (GOLD analysis project Ga0209636, IMG submission 187464) | Marine sediment microbial communities from White Oak River estuary, North Carolina - WOR-1-52-54 (SPAdes) (version 2) | ecosystem: Environmental > Aquatic > Marine > Intertidal zone >... | reverse complement strand
TTCCGGGGAAATCAGGATGGGTAGAAATTGAAGAAGGACTTTCTACTTTAAGAAATCCCCTCATAATTTCGATTTGTTGTTTTACAATTAATAATTTCAAACCGGTATCACCAAGCTCATTATTAACCTGTGGAGCACGATAATCCGAATTAATCAAATATTTCTCCAACAAATCCACTGGCATTGCTTTCCCGGTATCTTCGATCTGAAACTTGATTCTGCAGGTGTCATGAACATGCTCAATTAATTCAGCGCTTAAAAGTATTCTCCCTTCATGAGTTTGATCTATAGCTGTTTCGAAAAGTTGATATACAACCTGCCGAAGTCTGAATGGATCACCGATTATTTTATCCGGGACATCATTCCTGATTTTGGTAATGATGCTATTGTTCTTATTTATAGTGTGATGCTTTAATTGTTCAATGGCCAGATTTATTTCATCCCTTAGTCTGAAAGGGATCTTTTCAAATACAATTTCTCTGGCTTCAATCTTTGAAAAATCAGTGAATGCTTTAATCAGATTTTCCAGCAGATCAATTGATCTCTGGATAGATTGAAGGTGCTCTTTTTGTTCTGTGGATAACTTATTCCCGGAAAGAAATGTGAGAGATTTTCTTATTTCATCAAGGGGCGTCCTGATCTCATGGATCATGTTCTCCATTAGATTTGATTTTGAAATGTGTGCCAGTTTATCAAGCTTTTGGGTTTTTTCAAATGGAGTTATGTCAAAGATTATTAAAATGCTGATCTGGTGGTTATTAATATCAGCGGTAAATGTCTGCTTGAATAAAATGTTCTCATGAATTTGATTACTTACAGTGAATTTAATGCCTTCACCAAATGCTATATGATAGATTTGTTCGGCTTGTTTATCGAGATCCTCCGTCATTATTTGGTTAATCTTTTCTCCCTCATAATCATTTTTATTATCGAGTAATAATAAATCTGAAGCAGCTTTATTCATGATCCGGATGGTTTGATCCGGATTGATAATAATTAAACCAACAGGTAAATGATCAAAAGATTTCCTTAATGCCCGTTCAGAAATTTCATATTTACGTGCTTCAGCTGATTTTACCTTTATGATCCTGAAATTGATATACAGGATAAGGATCATCAGTACCACACTGGCAATAGTTATAATAATGATCTTAAGATATATGGACTGAAGGAAAAGATCTGATTTTATTGAAAAGATAATACCGAAATCTTTGCGTATCAGTCGTATGGGAAAAAAGACTGAAACCGTTTTGACAGGTTCTCCATTTATGTTGATGTTATGAACGATCCAGCCTTCGTTGCCCTCTGTGATCTCTTCAGATATCTTTTCCAGGTCTCTGGAATCAACTATCAAATCATTTCCGAATGTTGAAACGATTTCCCCTTCAATTGCCATCATCCATTGCCATAATGTATTTTCAATTTTGTACTGATCGAAAACAGTTCCGACATAATGGATGAAATCTATTTCAATGATAATATTTGATTGTACAATATTATCCTTGAATACAGGGATAGCAAAATAAAATTGCCCATTTTCTGTATAGAGTTTATCTCTGTCGAGAAGAGCAATCTGCTGTTGCGATTCATATAAATCTGAAACAAAATTATTTCTTTTATCAAGGATTAGACTATATACATGTTTTTGATTATCAAGCAAATTGATTTTGTTGATCAGATTTTGGTATTTAGCATAAAACAGTTCGAGATTTTTGCATTCTGGTTCTTTTATATCAGTATCCTTGAAAAGTCTAGTTATATCTTCTGAATAGAGAATATAATTGACTTCGCTCTCAAAGCTAAGCCCGTTTTGTTCAATGGCACTACCACAAAGTCTGATCTGACGTGTTAATAAGTCGGTCTGGAATGCCAGCTGATTTTTATAAATATTGATATAGAATAAGGTATTTACAGCAATAAAAGCGAAAACACTGATTAATATTATTATGAAAGTCCTTCTCATATCATTCTGATCAACTGTTTAGGATATTTATGAGGATATTTCAAAACTTCAACTTCCTGGAATTATTTGGCTAAAATATTAAAATTAAAGATACCTGGGATTTCAAAAAGTATAAACTTCAAAACTTCAGATAAAAATTTTAACTTATTCACCAACCGCTTATTTTCTATATTTATTATTAATATCCTTTTGTTCTTCCAGAAGGCTAAGGTAGCTTTTGTATCTTGACAGACTAATTTCACCTTTTTCAAGAGCATCGATTACAGCGCAATCTGGTTCATTTACATGGATACAATTATAATATTTGCAATATTTTGAAATCCTGAATAATTCAGGGAAATAATGGAAAAGAGGCTCATTTTCCATATCTATTATCCCAAAACCTTTAATACCTGGAGTATCAATGATATAACCACTACAAGGTAATGGGAACATTTCAACAAAAGTGGTGGTATGTTTGCCTTTTTGATGGTGATTGGAAATTTCCTGTGTTTTCAGATTTAGATCAGGAAATAGAGTATTGATAAAGGTTGATTTGCCAACGCCGGAATTACCTGCAATCAGTGTTATTTTATCAATAAATAATTTTTCCAGTTTGATTAAATGATTTTTGTTGAGTGAGGAAACAGCATAACAAGGATAGCCGATCTTAGTATAAGTATTCATCAATTCTTTGAGATAACCAAATTGGGTATGATCATAAAGATCGGTTTTGTTAAATAAGAGGATGGAAGGAATACTATATGCCTCAGCTGTTACAAGGTAGCGGTCGATAAATTCAGGGAAAGTCTTCGGATAGGCGATTGTTGCCATCAGGAAGAGTTGGTCGATATTTGCTGCAATTACCTGATAGGTTTTTGATAGTTTTGAAGATTTCCTGATAATATAATTTTTTCTTTCAAGTACGTCAATGATTCTGCCTTGCTTTTCTCTGGCAATACGATCAAATACTACAAGATCACCCACAACTACAGGGTTCGTGCTTTTAAGATCCTCAAGACGGTAACGCCCCGTAAGTATGCAGTCAACTTTTTCCATCTCGCTTGTAACAACAGTGTAAAAATTTCCAGTTGATTTAATAACACGGCCTTCTTCACTCATATTTTTTAAAAATTTGGATAAACAACTTTCCGTTTTCTTAACGCACAAGTAATCGTAATAGGTTAATTTTGTTTTTATAGGGAGGGTATCGGACGGGAAAATCGATTAAATTGGATTTATGCATGAAAGATCTTTTATAGCTGAATGTTTCAAAACTGAAACGTCCGTGATACCTTCCCATTCCGCTTTTTCCAACTCCCCCGAAAGGAAGGTGGGGATTAATAAAATATACAACTGTATCGTTTATGCAGGCAGCTCCCGACTGTGTTTGTGTCATAACCTTTTTTCTGACTGAGGCTGATCTGGTAAAGAGATAAATAGCAAGTGGTCTTGAAAGATTCGTGATGCATTCAATGGCTTCATCAAGCTGGTTAAAGGACATAACAGGCAGCAGGGGTCCGAAGATCTCCTCTTTCATGATGAGATCATCCGGAGAAGTATTTTCTGTCAAAGTGGGACTTACATATCGTTTTTCCGTATCGATCATGCCACCATGAATAATGTTCCCATTTGTAAGATATGATTGAATCCGCTTAACATTTTGAGGATTTATGATCCTGCAAAAATCAGCACTCCGGTCTGGATATGAGCCGTAGGTTTTTATGAGGTATGATTTCATTTCAGAAACTAAATCATCCTTTATATCAGTATGTGCCAGAACATAATCCGGGGCAACACATGACTGACCGGCGTTAAGCATTTTCCCCCACAGGATTCTTTTAGCAGCAAGCCGTATGTTTGCATCTTTGGCGACAATGACAGGACATTTACCGCCCAGTTCAAGTGAAAGAGGGGTGAGATTTTCTGCTGCAGATTTCATAACCTGCTTTCCGACTTCTGAACTACCTGTAAAAAAAATATAATCATATTTTTCCTTCAGTATCCATTGATTAACATCATGTCCGCCTCTGATCAGATGAATATGTTCAGGATTAAAGCGATCATTAATCATTTTAATTAAGAACTCACTTGTATGAACTGCTGAACGTGACGGTTTGGCAATTACACAGTTACCAGCGGCAACAGCACCAATAAGAGGATTAAATAATAGCTGGAATGGATAATTCCATGGCGATATGATTAACACCCTGCCATAAGGCTCAAAGCGGTAATAGCTGCGGGCTATAAAATGTACCAATGGTGTATACACTCTTTTATTACACGACCATTTATGAAGATTCCTTATTATCAGGTTTAATTCCTGTAGAATCATCCCTGTTTCACTGGCATATGATTCAAAACAGGGTTTTCCAAGATCCTCTTGCAAAGTATCAAAAATTTGGGATTCATAGCTGATTATCAGTTCTCTAATTTTTTTTAACACATTGATGCGAAACCTTACATCCAGCGTTTTTCCGGATAGGAAAAATTCTTTCTGTCTTTCGTTCAGATTTATTAATTCCTGCTGGTTCATCTAATGGGGATTAAAAGTTTTAATAAGCTGTTCAAGATTGATAGCGCTTTGCCCGGCTTTTCCGGGGATTTGATCCATAGCATATTCAGCTATGGCAAGTATACTAAAACTTGGATTTACACCCGGGTTTCCCTGCACCGCTGAACCATCAACAATATACATGTCTGGATAACCATGAACCTGAAACCTGTCATCAATAACACCATTACTGATATTTTCAGACATTGGGCATCCTCCCAGTATGTGAGCGGTAGTAGGGCGATTGAACATGATCTCGAGAATAATATTTTGTGCAATTCCTTTTGTTTTGGATGCATAGGTTTCCATCACTTTTTGCCCGATATCAATATATGCTGGAACTTTTTTATGGCCGGTATTATTGACAACCATTTTCCCACCTCGAAAATTTTTTCCCCATACAAATCGCATGTAGTTTTCAATATGTTGCATAACAAGGAAAATAATAAGACCGTTTGACCAGTTAAAGTTGAAAACAGTTTTCAGGAAAGATATGGGATTGAGAAATGTTTTGCCAATTAGTCGAAAAATACGGAAAAAGGGAGGTGACGTCCCTTTGGCAGAGAGACAAAAAAACCATTTGAGTGCATTTGAACCATCTGGATATTTTACTACTTCAATAAGGGTATTTTTGTCGGGATGGAATATAGAAGTAATGGCAAGGCCATTATTCATTTTTTGTTTAATACCTGACACTGCCGATAATGTCTCAGAATTGGTAAGAACATTTTCTCCAAGACGGTCGGAGAGCCCCGGAAGTGTTTTATACTTATGTTTCTGTTTCAGAAGAAGTTCCAAAGTTCCCAGTGTGCCACCTGCCAGAATCAGACCTTTTGATCTGATTATATTTTTATTTTTTTTGTAAAAACCTGTTGAGGATTTTGTTTCAACAAGGTATTCACCGTTTATGTATTTAATTCTGTCTGCATAAGTTTCTGCTAAAATTGTGGCACCAAATTTTTCTGCGAAATACAAATAGTTTTTGTCCAAAGAATTCTTGGCATTTTCCCGGCAACCTACCATACAGCCAGCACATTCAGTACAACTTTTACGTTCCGGACCATGCCCTTTGAAATAAGGATCAACAGGCTTTTCCTGATTATTCAAATTTACACCAACATAAACAGTATCGAAAGTATGGGCACGTCCGAAGTCACAGGCTATCTCCTGGAGTAATTCATCTTCAATGTTAAGTTTATCATACTTAACTCTTCCCATCATGAATCCTGCTTTTTCATAATAGGGAAGAAGGGTTTTTTTCCAGTCCTTGAATTCTGCCCAGGATTGATGCTGGAAATAATCATCGGTTGGCATTAAAAGCGTATTTGCATAAACAAGGCTTCCACCTCCCACCCCAACTCCGGAAAGGATACTTGCCTGGCGGTAAAATGTCAGTTTTTGAAAACCAAAAAATCGTAATGGCGGGAGCCAGAGATATTTTCTCAGATTCCAGTTATTCCTGGGAAAATCTTCAGAATGGTATCGTTTCCCCTTTTCAATTAACAGAACGGAATGACCTTTTTCAACCAACCGTAAAGCTGCAACACTACCGCCGAATCCTGAACCGATGATAATGAAATCATATACTTTTCTCATCAAAAATTCAGGTATATATGAACTTATTGGCAGCTAAGATAATATTTTCCCTGGTAGAAATATTACCTAGAACCATCCGAACTTGAAAGCGAGAAATACACCTGGTCCAGACATATCCTGATTGGATAACAGAGATGCATCTACCCCTGTGACTAAGCGATAATGACCACCCACGCTGAGACGAAAGAACTTTGTAAAGTTCATCTCCAGTTCAACTGTTGGATTGATAACAAAAACGTTATCATTATAATAGGGCTCCCAACCTTCCTGATCACGCAGGGAAATGTCGCCCCATCCTACCTGCAAAGAAAAAGCGGGATGTAAGGGTTTTATTCCGAGAAATGAATAACCTGTCCAGAATCCGCCATGGCCAAATTCAATTCTATCACCACCTTCAATATTCTCAATATAATTGGTTAATCCTTCACCATAGCCTCCAAGGAAAAAATCACCAAGCAGTACACCGCCACCTCCACCCATCATGTGGGCAAACTCACCATTGATCATGGTAAACGACATGAAAGGCCCTCCAAAACCGCTGATCCGTGTACCATACCCAAACAGGGTCTGAATTTCCTCATCTTGGCCAAATGAAGATGCAGTGATAAATAAACTCAGAATGATAACAAAAATTTTTCTCATAATTTTTTCAAGAATTAATGATTTAGTCATTTCATCATAAAAGACAACATATTATTTCTTGGGTTGCAGAACAAGCAGAAAAAATAGTTATTTTTTATTACATTATGACTTCATGAAAAAATCTTCAAGGCAGTAAGGAAAGAATAATAAGGAAATAAATTCTTTCCTGTCGGGAAAATACAGCCTATTTTTCAAGGTATCTTTTCAGAGCACCGAAATAATATTCTTTCCAGCCGTAATCAATATTATTAAAGGCTTCATCCGGAACATTGATATGAATCAATTCGATTTTCGTACCTCCTTTCATACCAAATAATTCAATGGTTACAATTGAAGGATTCTTTTGATTTCCAAAATACCATTCCTGGATAATTTTTTTGTTTACAATGAATTCAACATTCTTACCGTGAATGTCACCTTCCCAAATAGAAAACTCTGTTCCTGCCTTTGTCTCCATCACAGCAGAATAACCCGTCCATAATTCAATAGAAAGTGGGTTGGTAAGAGCATTATATATCTCATCTGGTTTTGCTTTAATATGAAATACCCGCCTGATCTCTTTCATATAAACATTTTAAATTGAAATAACCTGAACAACAAGCTTTCATTTTTTATAGTTAATGTGCTATTGGGATTGTTATTTGTTGAGTTTTGGAACAACGATATTTATGCTCATAACACTATCGGATAAATATATGAATAATTTTCATCAGTATATGTTATTAAAAACATTGACCTGACTTTATGTATGATCGAATGAAGGAATTTTTATAATAATCAGCAGTATGATGAATTGCAGATTTATTTTTGCGGGAGGCTGTGCACGGTTACAGCCCTGCAAAAATAAATGGATAAATCTTAAGTTTTTTGAACAGTAAGTCAGGACTATTTCCGGACCGGATTATTTACCCTGAACGCCAAAATGAACAGAAGGAAAGAAACACTAAATATCGATATGGCCACCGTATCAAAACTGCCTGTATATTCATAGGAAAGACTGAAAAAATAAGGACCCAGTGCACTTCCAATGACCATCCAGGAAAGTGCATAACCTGATATTGCCCCAAGATTTTTTAAACCGTAATACCTGGGCCATGTGACAGCAACCAGCAGAACATACATTCCCCAGGATATACCATTTCCAGTAATGATTAGCCAATAAGGAACGGGATGATTTGTAAGGAGAAACAAACCTGTGGTAGTAACCAGCATGGCGAACATATAGAAAAGGAGAAAGTATTTCAATTTGATGAAGTCACTGAGCCATCCTCCGGCAAACTGGCATATAATAGCGATTATTGAGGCAGGCAGGAATATATTGATTGCCTTATCAGCAGAGATACCGACAGACCCGAATACTGAGACAACATGGAATGTTATACCACTAATATAAAGTGCATTCATAGCCATGCCGAGAGTAAACATCCAGAAAGCATAAGTTTGTTTGGCTTCTGCCAGAGTATAATCACGCCCTGGAAGACTTGGAGGTCTCTTTTTGGGTACTCTGAACCGTCCTTCCCCATCTGGCTTGCAACCACATTGTTGAGGATTATCACGGTAAAAGATAAGAACAAAAGAAATAAAACCTATACCCAGAATTATTGCAAGAAGTGTCCAGGCACCTCTCCACTCAAGTTGTTCAATAAAATGATTCAGAAGTTTTGGTGCGTATGAAAAACCAAAAGATACAAATATTCCCATAATACCATTGACAAATCCCCGCCTTTTATCAAACCATTTCATAACCATATTACGGGAAATAAGCGTCAATAAACCCTGGCCGAAAAACCGGATACCCCAGAAACCTAAAGCAATAAGGATAAATATTGCCAGTTCATTTGAAATTCCGGATAAATGTATCCTGAAAAAATCGGCAATTCTATCGACGCGTGTTAGATACAACAACATAAGTCCCAGAATACCACCAGCAATAAAGCCCATAATCCTTGCACCATAACGGTCATAAAATTTCCCGGCACGGGTTATCAGAAGTCCGCTTCCAATGGTTCCTATCATGTAGGCAAGACTAAGATTATTTCTGGAGATTTCCAGATCCTTTAGAAGATTTTCCGTAAAAACGGATACTCCCATTGTTTGTCCGGGAATACTCATCAGTATTCCAACAGTTCCGGCAATGAGGATCATCCAGCCATAAAAAAAAGGAAAACCGGAAGGAGGGAAAGGTATGTTGCAAAATCTTTTCATGAACTCGCAAATATAACCAATAGTATGTTCTCATTTGTCGATGTCAATATGGATTTTGTTTTCGATATTCGTTATGATCATTTATATAATATTTGATTTAATTCTTAACAAACCGTAACTTTATAATAATTCAATCTGAAAAAACAATTACCATGAGAATTCTTTTATGTTTCATATGGGCATTTATAATTATTTTTTACAATAATACTGCCTGTGGTCAGAAGACTTTTGATCCTCAGGATTATTATCAAAGGCTTGAAAATAATAAAGCACTTGATTATGAGCAGGTAAGTGCCATCTATCCCACCGGGTTGTACTATGAGGACCGTATATATCCTGTCGATCCCAACAATTATCTCTATTTCGATTCAATTGTTATGAAATATGGAATCACGGATGAAGAGCTTGATATGCTTACAAGGAATAAATTTATGATAACAGAAAGACTTTCCGAACCCACAATGATTGAAGCACTCGATGAGATATTTCATCATGACCTGCCCGTTTTTATTTCCACTGACATCATATTAAATACACTCCATATCTCGTATGATAACATATTAATGGATCTGGAATTCTCTGTTTTACAGCCGAATCTGATCAATGCTTTGGGATTAATGCGTGACAACTTACCTCTATTGATTGCAAAATATAAAGATAATCCGGCTTTGGAGAATCCTCTGAAAGATGTTGATATATATCTGACCATTGCACTTTCTCTTTCCGACAGTACCACACATCAGTCTCTTCTGGCAGATCAGTGTAAAATTGATACTCTCCTGAATGCAATATATTCAGAAGCAGTAACTATAATGCCTCTGTTTTCAGAAAGGAAAAGATATCTGGATTTCAGTCAGTTTAAGCCAAGAGGACACTACACTACCTCAATGGATTTTTATTCTGGAAGCCAATCATTAAGTAAATATTTCAGGACAATGATGTGGTTTGGCCGTATGGAATTTTACCTGACACCACCACCTGATTTTCCAGAATGGACAAAAGAAGAAATTCGCAGAATGCATCTTGGAGCATTTATACTGCAGGAATTACTGGAAATTTCCGGAGCATACGATAAATTACTTGAAAATGAACAGGTTATTACTTTCATGGTTGGAGAAAGTGATAACCTTACACCCTGGGAATACCATAAAATCATTCAGGAGTTAATCCCCGGGAATAATGCAGGAATTTTATTGGCCGATTCTATATTTGACCCTTATTTCCAGGCTGTCAAAATATCTCCCGAAGCTGAACAAAAAATACTCTCCAGTATACTTTTTGCTAATCCATTCGATCCTGAACCTGAACAATTACCGGTTTCCTATAGGGTTATGGGGCAAAGATTTATCATCGATTCTTATGTTTTCTCCAATGTTGTATATGACCGTGTTCCCTCTTTTAGGATGATGCCGGATCCATTAGATGCTATGTTTGTACTCGGGAACAATAATGCATTGCCTTTACTAAAAAACCAGATAGATCATTATAAATATTCTCCACAGCTTGATGCCTTAAGATACCTTGTTGATTCCTATGATGAATACTTTTGGGGATCATCATTATATAATACATGGCTACAGTCATTAAGGGAACTGAATCCTGTTGAAGGAGGAACAGATTATCCTTATTTTATGACTACTACCGCATGGCAGCATCAGAAACTGAATACCCAGCTTGCTTCCTGGGCTCAACTCAGACATGATAATCTGCTATATGCAAAGCAATCTTATACATGGGGGGTGATATGCTCTTTTCCGCATTCTTTTATTGAACCTTACCCGGAGTTTTACAAAAGCATAGAAAAGTTTTGTGATGCTGCATATAGCTATTTCCATGGAATGAAAAATGTTGGCTACAGGATAACCATGTATTTCAACAATGTCAGGAATATTATGCAGAAACTCTCAACAATTGCTGAAAAGGAATTACAAAAGGAACCTTTGAATGATGAGGAAATTACTTTTCTGAAAGGAATGCTTCGTGAACCTGAAATGGTTTGTGGAGCACCTCCATATGCCGGCTGGCTGACATATCTCTATTATAATGAGGATAAATTAAGTGATGAGGATTATGTAATAGCTGATGTGCATACGCAGCCA
>Ga0209636_10007609_pt1 | contig 11041 bp, 9 predicted proteins | sample DeeMarSWOR152_54_FD_187464 | JGI IMG/M metagenome (GOLD analysis project Ga0209636, IMG submission 187464) | Marine sediment microbial communities from White Oak River estuary, North Carolina - WOR-1-52-54 (SPAdes) (version 2) | ecosystem: Environmental > Aquatic > Marine > Intertidal zone >... | reverse complement strand
CTTTCTTTTCGTCCTCTCATCCTGGAGAAAAAGCTTTCGGGAAAGGACAGCATTCTCGCTTTTTCTATCAAATTTTATGACCTTAAATTTATATTGCATCCCGATGAGTTTTTCAGGCTCTCTGACGGTTCTTATATCAGCGTGAGAGTCGGGGAGGAAAGTTTTGAGTCCAACGTCTACAGTGTAACCGTTTTTTATTTTTTCTATAATTGTTCCGCTTATCCAGCCATCGTGGCTGTAAGCTTTCTCCAGGTTATCCAACGCCTTAATCACATCTGCCTTTCTTTTGGATAGAAGAAGGTAGCCCTCTTTTAAATTCGTTCTCTCCAAGATTGTTTCAATATGATCTCCAACCTGAATTGTTTCGATTTCTTTCTTGTCCTCAAACTCATCGACAGGAATAATTCCTTCAGATTTGAAGCCAATATCCACTAAGATATGGGTTGGAGTTATCTTGATGACTTTGCCTTTAACCAGTTTTCCGGGTGCAATTTCTTGGGCGCTGAACTGGTATTTTTCAACTAAACTTTGGTAATCTTCAGCAGATATTTTTTCTTCTTTTTCTGGGTCTTTTGTTAACTCTGACATTGAATGAGATTCTCCCTTTGAATTTGGTTTTTCAAGCTATTTTTGATTTTGAAAACGACCTCTTCAATAGCTTCAGGGGGAGTAGAGGCTCCTCCTGAGATACCAATTTTTTTGGCATTTTTGAGCATTTCTGGTTTGATTTCTTCAGCGCTTTCGACGAAATGAGTATTGGTAAGGATGCTCTTCGAGATATAGTAAAGTTTATTGGTGTTGGAACTGTTCTTTCCTCCCACTATAAAGAGAGTATCCACTTTGGCTGCCAGCTCAGAGGTTGATCTTTGACGAGTTTGGGTGGAAAGACAAATGGTATTGTAGATTCTCAGTTCTTTTGTCTTTTCGATGAGAATAGCCACTATTTTTTTGAAAAGTGACAAGTCTTGAGTGGATTGAGCAAGAACAGCTCTCTTTTTTTTATGGGGCAGAACTCTAGCCTGTTCCTCGTTTTCTACGATAATTCCTTTTTTCTGGCTGTATCCTATTAATCCTTTTATTTCTGGATGCTTCTTATTGCCAACCAGGATGATTTCTTCTTTTTCTTTGGCTAGGCGTTCGACCAATTTTTGAATTTTTTTTACGATTGGGCAGGTCGCGTCAACAATTTCAATTTTTTTTTGGGTCAACAATCGATATTTTTCGGGTGAAACTCCATGACTTCTGATGATGATGGTTCCTCCTTGAATTTCCCCCAGTTTCTCAACAGGCTCGATGCCAAGATTCTTTAACTCTGAAACAACTCGGGGATTGTGGATTAAGTCTCCCGAGGTGAAAACTTTTCCCTTCTTCATCTTTCTCGTTTCTTTGGCTATCCTTAAAGCACGCTTTACTCCATAGCATAAACCACAGTTTTCAGCGACTATGATTTCCATTTTTTTATCGAAGAAGTAATTGATTATACTATCTTATCTGAAACCTTTTTGTCAATCCTAAATATAGGCGAAACCGTAACTTAACTCATTTTTTAGACGGCTTGGCAATGGAGGAAAAAGAAATAAAGAGTAGTGGAGCCAGGAAGATGGTCAAAGGAAATTTTTGGGAAGAGCGTCCTATTCTATAATATCTTCTCCCTCTTCTAAAATTTTAGAAATTTCTTCTTGAGTGGGCAGTTCCTTGAGACTGTTGAGTCCAAAATAGGTTAAGAATTTATCAGAAGTCCGGTAGATTAGGGGCCTGCCCGGAGATTTTTTTCTTCCCACGATCTTAATCAATTTTTTCTGGAGAAGCGTTTTTATGGTATGAGAAGAGTCTGTATCCCTTAAGGCAGAAATTTCTGACAGAGTTATGGGTTGATGATAGGCTACAGCTGATAGGGCTTCCAGAGCGGCGGGAGATAGTTTGTTTTTTCTTTCGATTCTGAGGAGGCGCCTTATCCACCGGTCATCCTCTGGCTTAGTGGAGAAGATATACCCCCCTGCGGACTTGATAATTTGGATTCCCCTCTCGTTGGAGCTGTAACTTTGCAGGAGTTCTTCGACAGCCTTTTCGATATCTTTAGGGGGAAATTCTTCCAAAATATCTTTTATTTTCTCCAAGGCTAAAGGCTTCTGAGAGATAAAAATCAGGGCTTCGATAAGAGTTTTAAGACGATTGTTCATTAGTTTTGACCTGCTAAAGAATCTTTTATGAGCCAAACTTTGATAGCTTGAAAGAGACTTTCTTGGACAGCGATAACTCTTCTGGCCTTGATGAGTTCGAGGAGGCTGAAAAAAGAAACAAAAGCTTCTTCAAGCGATTCTTGCTGGGTAAAAAAATCTAAAAAATCGAGAAAGGAATTCTTACCGAGAATAGCCAGAATTTCTTTTATCTTCGCTTCTACTGAATATTCCTTTCTTTTGATAATTTGGAAATCCTCCCTCCTTTTTTTCTTCATGGCGGCAAAAAAGGCTTCGGCGAGATCAAACAACGAGACTTCCTCCAAGTCTAGGTCTTCCTCACTTAACAAGGGAGGCAGGAAAGTTCTCTTCCATTTAAGCAGCTCTTCGTCTTCTTTTTTCCTTAGGAGACTGCTGGCTGCCTTAATTCTTTGATAATGTAAAAGGCGATGAACCAATGACTGGCGGGGATCCTCTTCTTCATTTAGAGCTTTCTCTCGGGGAAGGAGCATTTGAGATTTTATATAAATCAAAAGGGCAGCCATGAGCAGGAATTCAGCTTCTCGGTCGAGATTGATCTTTTCTTTTTGCTCAAGATACTCCAGATATTCCTGGGTTATAGTCGCTATTGGAATATCATGGATATCAATTTTCTGTTTTCTTATCAAGAAGAGAAGAAGGTCCAGGGGTCCTTGAAAAACTTCCAGCTTGACCTGGTAGCTTTCTGTTTTCATCAAGGCTCTAGTCGCTCATTCAGATACCTATGGCGGCCCGGACTTCTTCCATTGTTTTTTGAGCCACCTTCCTGGCTTTTTTATTTCCTTCCTCGAGAATGTCCCAGACTAGCTGAGGATCTTTCTCGAATTTTTTCTTTTTTTCCCAATAGGGAAAGAGTAAATCCAGGAGACTTTCTATGAGCACATTTTTGCATTCTAAACAGCCTATCCCGGCTGTGCGGCATCCTTGAGCCAATTCCTTTCTTTTCTCTTTAGTGACAAAGGCTTTATGCAGAGTGAAAACCGGACAATCTTCTGGTTCTCCAGGGTCGGTCTTCCGTTTCCGCCTAGTATCGGTCTTCATGGTGGCTATTTTCTGTCGAATCACATCCGGAGAATCATGAAGATTAATGGTATTCCCATAAGAATTGCTCATCTTCCGTCCGTCTGTACCAGCCAGCTTGGGCACTTCTGCGAGAAGAATTTGAGGCTCTGGAAAAATGGACTTGAAAAGAGAGTTGAACTTCCTCACTATTTCCCGAGCTATTTCGAGGTGGAAGGCCTGGTCTTCTCCCACCGGAACAAAATTAGCCTTATAAATGATGATATCAGCTGTTTGGAGGACAGGATAACCAAGAAATCCATAGGTATTTAGGTCTCTATCCGTGATTTCTTTCTGGGCCTCCTTGAATGTCGGAACTCTTAGGAGCCAGGGAAGGGGAATAATCATCGAAAGCAGGAGATGGAGTTCTGCGTGCTCCTTGACCTCGGATTGAACAAAGAGGATACTCTTCTCAGGGTTCAATCCAGCACTCAGCCAACCCAGGGCGTATTGGTAAATGTATTTCTTGATGGATTTAGAATTCTGGTATTCAGAGCTTAAAGCATGCCAGGGGACGATGGTATAAAAACATTGGTATTTGTCCTGCAATTGGATCCAGTTGCGCAATGGCCCTCCCAGATGGCCAAGATGAAGAGGTCCGGTGGGCCTCATCCCACTGAGAACAGTCTTTTTCTTTTTTTCGCTCATTCTATATAAAAATTATGGCGTGGATAATTATACTGATGGGCCGCATGATGATCCGAAGAAACCCAAGCCAGATCAGTGCCAGGATAATGATAAAACCAAAGGGACGAATACGATCGTATTTCGCAGCTGCTTCATCAGAGAGGAAACCCATCAGGACACCACTTCCATCCAGCGGAGGAACTGGAATGAGGTTGAAGACAGCGAGAAAACAGTTGATATAGCTGACAAAATATAAAATTAGAGCCAAGCCTTCAAGAGGATAAAATCCCCGGGGAAGTCCTCCCCCTCCAAGAAGAAAATTTAAGAGAAAGACTTCTACATTTGGCCTTATCAGCTTTAGGATAACAATAAGGATTAAGGAGATTGCGGCCACGGTTAGATTAGAAGCAGGCCCGGCTGCCGAAATCCAGAGATTATCCCGGCGGGGATTTCTCAGGTTGAGAGGGTTGACGGGAACAGGCTTAGCCCAGCCAAAAAGGATAGGAGCTCTCATCACTATCAGGATTATGGGAAATATAATCGTGCCAATAGGATCGATATGAGCTATTGGATTAAGGGTGACTCTTCCCAAGCTGTAAGCTGTCGGGTCTCCCATCTTATTGGCAGCCCACCCATGAGCTGCTTCGTGCACAGTAATGGCGAAGAGCAGGGCAAAAGCCATGATTATGATAGATACAATACTCATTTTAGACCAGAGCTATTTATAACATAAGAGTTCTCAAGAGTAAACAGTAAGGAGAAAGAAGGCCTAAGGTTGATAAAAAAAGGCCCTATCCTATAGGATAGAGCCTTTGAATTGATATTTATCGGTCAGCTTTCCAGGATTTTTTCAACCTCGTCTTTATCCACATCCAGGATATAGGGAATGTCGCTTATGTTGGCTGCATCTTGAGTCAGGGCAGCAATATCATCTCGTGTAATGTACTCCAGAGAGAACTTTCTGTTTCCGGCCATAAGCTGGCGTAGACCTTGACTGAGTCTGCCGAAATAAGTGAAGAGACCCATGGCGCCTGTTGGGATCTCGTTGAATCTTTCTTTGTATTTTCTCTTCAATTCTGGAGCCGTGACAAAAATCTCCTCGGCACTGCTTCCAAAGCGCTCGACATAAACAGGAATCTGTCCTTCTTGTATTCTCTTGCCAATGGTCTTACCCACCATGGCAGAGGCAAGAGGTGCTCTGGCCATCCCTACGGCCTTAAAGTAAGGGGCTCCCAGAGCCAGAGTTTTATAGATCTGATCTTCAAAGGTGATTCCTCCAGCTGCGACGATGTCAGGAATGTGTTCACCTTTTTCAGCAAGCTTATGCACATACTGGTAAAGCAAGGACCAGATTTCAACGCTGGGAATTCCCCATTCATTCATCATCCGCCAGGGACTCATTCCTGTTCCACCTCCAGCTCCATCAACGGTGAGAAGGTCGAGCTTGGCTTTGGAGGCGAACTTCACAGCCCGGGCTAGGTCTGCGGGTCGGTAAGCTCCGGTCTTGAGGAATATATATTTTGCTCCTGCCTTTCTGAGTTCCTCGACCCGTTCCATGAAGCTCTCTTCCTCGACCATGCCCAATCTGGAATGTCTTTCAAACTCTTTAAAGCTTCCTTTCTCGAAAGCTTTAATCACATTTGGATCGTCAGGATCGGGAAGCACGATATAACCCCTCTTTTTTAATTCTTGGGCTTTATTAAGGTCTTTTATTTTAACCTCTCCCCCGATGTCTTTAGCTCCCTGTCCCCATTTTAATTCCACGGCTTGGACACCTAATTTCTGGATAACGTATTCATGAACGCCGAGTCTTGTGTCTTCCACGTTGGCCTGAACAGCAACCGTGCCATAATCATCCTCTTGCCAGCTCTGAAAAAGTTTCACCCGGGTTTCCATGTCAGGGGAACGAAGGATTTTTCCGTTTTTGAATTCAGATTCACCATCCATTCCGCAGACATTTTCACCTATGGTGAGAATAGTTCCGGAGAGAGCAGCTCCGATGGCTAATCCTTCCCAATTTTGTTTGGCAACATTTGTGGAGCCCATACCAGAAATAATAAAGGGGACTTTGAGTTTGATTCCTTTGTCATGCCCAACCGCTGTTTCGATAGTGACTTTAGGGAAAGTGGCTTTATCGCTGTCTGCCTCAACACCATAAGCGCCGACTGCTGTTCCCATTATATTGAAATCCGAAAGGTCCACCGGATATTCTTTTTCAGAGGCTGCAGTGATGATGCCGAAAGGCTGGGGATAGAGAACCTCTGAGCCTCGATAGGCGGATTTTCCTATCTCACACATGCCTATGCAACCATCGACACAGGTTACACACATTCCGCTAAAGGGGCTTATAGAGCCCTCAGTTCTGTTCTTAGTAAGAGTCGCAGCACTTCTATTGAGTTTCGTGTAAGCCATTATCATTACCTCCTTATTTACTCATTTAATTCAAATAATTCAAAGGCAGCGAGAAGCAAGCCTGTGAGATACGGTGTTCATTTTCTATTTGCGGCCTGCTCCTTACTGTCTGATTTTTCAGGTTTTTCTCTTATACATGTCCCACAGCGCCCAGCATCATACATCCAGCACTGAAGCTCATCATAGTAGTCCAGGCAGGTCGGATCCATAGTCAGGCAGGCATTGCACAAAGCTGTGTCTGCTTCGGGACCCTGACATTTCAATTGACAGGCAGGACAGATGTAGAGGCAGGCGCCGCAGAGTCGGCACTCTTCAGAACGGATATCAAAAGGAGTCGATATTTTCCTTTTGTAACCTCGGTTTTGAAAGCCGATCGCCCGGGCATTCATCTGTTCAGCACACATCCGGACACAAAGACCGCAGAGGATGCATTCTTCGTTCCGTATCTTAAACCGGACTTGCTTCACTCCAAATTTAGAAGCCAGGTCCTGGATGACTTTGGAATTTGGCGCGATGGAAAGCATGAGCTCGATCATCATCCTCCGGGTTTCAATGACTCTTTTGGTGTCCGTGTGGACGACTAGACCTTCTTCGATAGGATAAGTGCAGGATGAGACAAGTTTTGCTTTGGGGCCTTCGCCTATCTCAACGAGACAGAGGCGACAACCACCATAGGGACTTAACCCTTCGTTGTAACAAAGGGTGGGGATTTCAAGACCATAGAATTTGGCCACTTCCAGTATGGACTGGCCTTCTTCAGCTTTGACTTCCAAGTTGTTTATTTTTAAAGTTATCATTTTTCCCTTCCTAGGGCTTTTTTTCCCTCTTTAGTTTCCCACTCACATCTCAAGCAGCGTCTTGCTTCTTTGATTGCTATATCTTCGGTAAAACCTAATTCGACTTCTTTGAAGTTCTTTTTTCTTGTGCTCACAGACAATACGGGCATTTTTGGTCTTTTTGCCTTTTCGATCTCTTCTTCTGATAGCTCCACAGGTTTCACGTAGATTGAGGGTCTGGTAAGTTTATATTCCTTTTTTATACTCTTTCCTTCCAAATATTTTTCGATAGATTCAGCAGCAGTTTTTCCGGCAGCTATGGCATCGACTACTGTATAGGGGCCTGTAACCACATCGCCACCAGCAAAGACTCCTTCTCGATCTGTCAGTAGAGTTTCCTCATCTACAACTATCGTGTCCCATTCCGAAACCTTTATGTTATCACTGTTAGTCAAGAAGGAAATATCAGGCCTTTCTCCGATAGCAGGAATGAGAGTATCTAGCTTTATTTTGAATTCAGAGCCCTCAATCGGAATAGGTCTTCTTCTGCCACTGGCGTCTAAGTCTCCGAGCTTCATTCGTATACATTCCACACCGATGACCTTTTCATTTTGAGTTATGACCTGAGTCGGCGTTACCAAAAACTGAATCTTTATTCCCTCTTCAATAGCGCTATCTATTTCTTCTTCAAAAGCAGGCATTTCTTTTCTTGTTCTTCTGTATAAGATGGTAACCTTCTTACAATTTTTATTCCGTATAGCAACTCGGGCTGCATCAATGGCTGCATTTCCGCCACCAATAATGCCCACTTTTTCTCCTAAATTGACATTTTTTCCTAGATTAACGGCTTTAAGAAGCTCCATCGCCTGAATAACTCCTTCTGCCTCTTCGTTTGGAATTTTCAGTTTCATTGATTTATGCGATCCGGTAGCAATAAAGACGGCTCTGTAGCCCTTCTTGAAAAGATCATCAATGGAGAAATCTTTGCCTAAGGTCGTGTTTGTTTTTATTGCTACCCCAGAGCTTTTAATATTTTCAATGTCAGAGTTCAATATGTTTTTTGGCAATCTGTGGTCAGGAATTGCTATGGCTAACATTCCTCCGGGCACAGGATGAGCTTCAAAAATAGTCACTTGATATCCTTTTTGATTGAGATGGTAGCCTGCAGTGAGTCCTGCGGGACCTGCCCCGATGACAGCAACTCTTTCCTTTTCTGCTTCTTGGGGAGAGTTCTGTATTCGATATTCCTTTTCAACGGCCCAATCCGTTACGAATCGTTTTAAAGCTCGAATTGCGATTGGTTCTCCCATTTCTCCTGCTCGGCAAACAGTTTCACAAGGGTGATGACATACTCGCCCGCAAACTGAAGGCAATGGATTATCTTTTCTGATTATTTTCAAAGCTTCTTCGAATTTACCAAGAGCTATGAGGGCAATGTAGACTGAGGCTTCTTGATCAATGGGACAGATGTACTGACAGGGTGAGGAAACGATTTCTTTACAAACTAAAGCAGGACATTTTTTTTGCTTTATATGGCTTTCGTATTCTTTCTTAAAATACTTTAGCGTAGATAGCACTGGATTTGCAGCAGTTTGTCCCAATCCACAAAGGGAGGCATCCCTTGTGGCTTTGGCTAAAGTTTTCAGAAGCTCGATGTCCCCTTCCTTTCCTCTTCCTTCAGTGATATCCGTCACTATTTCCCACATGCGCTGCGTTCCCTCACGGCAGGAAAGACATTTGCCACAAGATTCATCCCGGAGGAAATTCAAGAAATATTTCGCCACATCCACCATGCAGGTGTTTTCGTCCATAACAATCATTCCACCTGAGCCCATGATTGAGCCAGCCTCAGTCAGGCTCTCGTAATCAATAGGAAGATTGAGTTTCTCCTGGGGAAGACATCCCCCGGAAGGACCTCCTGTCTGAACAGCCTTGAATTCTTTTCCTTCCGGAATTCCTCCACCAATATCGAAGATGATTTCTCTTAAAGTGATGCCCATAGGAACCTCTACTAATCCGGTGTTATTGATTTTTCCGACTAGAGAGAAGATCTTGGTCCCTTTGCTTCCGTTAGTGCCAATTTTAGAGAACCACTCGGCACCCTTTTCGATGATCAGGGGAATATTACCCCAGGTTTCCACATTGTTAATGTTTGTCGGCTTTTTCCACAAACCTCTGACAGCTGGAAAAGGAGGTCTCTGCCTGGGTTCGCCGACTTTTCCTTCAATTGAGGCAATCAGGGCTGTTTCTTCGCCGCAAACAAAAGCTCCTGCACCCTTATAAATGTGGATTTGGAAATTGAAGCCTGTTCCCAGAATATTTTCTCCAAAAATTCCCAATTTTTCAGCCTGTGTAATAGCTAGGGAGATATGTTTTACAGCTAGAGGATATTCATCTCGTACATAAATATAGCCTTCCTCGGCCCCTATGGCGTAGGCTCCGATCAACATTCCTTCTAAGATGCGGTGTGGATTCCCTTCCAGTAAACTTCGATCCATATAGGCCCCGGGGTCTCCTTCATCAGCGTTGCAGATTATATATTTTGAATCCCCTTTTGCTTTTCTTGCAAATTCCCATTTCTTTCCGGTAGGGAAACCTGCTCCACCTCTCCCTCTAAGTCCAGATTGTATAATGGCTTCAATAACAGCTTCGGGCGTCATGCGGCTCAAGACCTTAATGAGCGAACTGTATCCGCCAATAGAGAAATAATCATTTATGTCTGTGGGATCGATCAGGGCATTGTCTCCTAAAAGGATACGCTTTTGCTTCTTGTAGAATGAAATGTCTTTTTCCTTGGTTGCAGTTTTCCCAGAAATTGGGTCAGAATACAGAAGCCTGTCGACAATTTCATTATTGATGATCGTTTGAGCTGTGATCTCCTCAGCATCATGAGGCTGGACTTTTTGATAAAAGATATTTTGCGGCTGGATGATAATATTGGGTTCGGCCTCGCAGAAACCGTGACATCCAGTCACTCTAATCCTGACTTTATCCTCTAAATTTTCTTTTTTGATAACTTTTTCTAAAGATTCAATGACTTTTAATGAACCCCTGGCCTGACCGCAGGTTCCTGCAGAAACCGTAAGAACAGGTTTTTTTTCAGACTTTCTGGCCTGGATTTGGCTTTCGATGGTTTGTTTGAATTCTTTGAGAGATTTAATTTTCTTGATGTTTTTCATTTTTTTTCTCTTTTCTTCTGTACTTCTTTAGAATGGAGCTAACTATTCGAATTGTTGTTTGGGCGTGGTAGTCGCCGTCAACGACAACCACAGGGCCAATAGCGCAACATCCCAGGCAAGCAACTGTTTCAAGAGTAAATTGGCCGTCTGGTGTGGTTTCACCAGCTTCAATGTTTAGCTTTTTTTCGAATTCTTCCAAGATTTTATATCCTCCTCTCACGTGGCAAGCTGTCCCTAAACACACTGTTATGAGATGCTTTCCCCTTGGCTCGAGGCTGAAGGCTCGATAAAAAGTGACCACACCAATAATGTCGATAAGAGGAATTCCCATGGACTCAGAAACAAATATGAGCGCTTCTTGAGGAAGATAATTGTATTCAGCCTGGATATCCTGCAGAATAGAGATTAATGCTCTTTTTTCGCTTCCATATTTTGTGATGAATGATTTAACTTTTTGAATCTCTATAGCCAATGCTTTCCCTCCAGCTTTTTCTTAAAATTCGAAAGACGTCAATCCCTATAATCCTGAAGTAGATTTATTGGAAAGAATTTCCTGTTTCCCTCTTTCCCTTCTATTTTTAGAAAGTTTATTTTGTATATAATAAAAGACTTTGAGAGGGAAAGAGTGTGTTGTGATGTATTTATTAGGCCTCCTTATAGGATGAAAAATTTATATTATTATTTTGTTATTAACGAAATTTTATAACAGATACGAATGACAATTGTCAAGAATCTTTCCCTGCCCCCCTTAGGCTCTCAAGAATTTTTTTCA
>Ga0209636_10007608_pt1 | contig 11041 bp, 10 predicted proteins | sample DeeMarSWOR152_54_FD_187464 | JGI IMG/M metagenome (GOLD analysis project Ga0209636, IMG submission 187464) | Marine sediment microbial communities from White Oak River estuary, North Carolina - WOR-1-52-54 (SPAdes) (version 2) | ecosystem: Environmental > Aquatic > Marine > Intertidal zone >... | reverse complement strand
CTTGACATCCTTCAGCTCCAACTCATATCCCCCGGGTGCTCTTTTATCCTCCCTTGCCTCTCCCCTAACCTCTAAGGAGGACTCCTGAGTTAACTGATCATAAGTATCAAAGATCTCTCCGGATACAGAATCTTTGGTCATTACGCACTGGATTATCCCGGTTCCATCCCTTACCTGGAGAAAATGTATTTTGCCGCTGGAGCGCTTGTTGTAAAGCCATCCTTTGATCACAACCTCTTTTCCCAGGTGATTTCCTATATCTTCAATATAAATGAAATTCATTTCAATATTTTGATTTTGAACTTTTAATTCTAAATTTTCGTTTCTCCTCAAGCCCAAGATTGACAAGATCCATTCGGATTATATCTTAATTCGTCAATCCAGACTGATCGTTTACTTCTGGATTTTTCATCATTCCGAAATCATTCTTGAAACCGTCACCTTTTGAAATGTCAATATATGCGAGACCAAGAAGATTCGCAAGGACAAAAAACGCCTCATTTTATTGTCGTCAAATAGGCTTTTGATTGGGGAGGGTGACTGACTGTGGCTCAATTCGACTATAATCTGGCTTTTTGACCAAAGCTGTACCGCTGGCAAAAGCATTGATGATTCTTCCCTTCAAATCCTCGACCCAGAAGAGTTTTCCCCTTTCCAGTTTTATCTTCAAGGTCAGGGGGGAATCAAAAAGATACATTCCCAATCTCCCATCAACCAACGAACCGGAACTGCTGCTTTGTGGTTTGGGGCAAATGGTGAAAGCCTTGCGGTATCCGATATCTCGGGCCAGCCCCTCTACTTCCTGATTGTATTTTCCGAATGGAAAGGACAGAAAATCAACCTCCTGGCTCAATCTGTCCTCCAGCATTTGCTTAGATCTTTTTAATTCATACTCTACGAATCTTTTCTCCAATTTGGTGAGATCCGGATGGTTCACCGTGTGGGACCCGAAGGAAAAACCATATTCTTTCATCTCCTTTATCTGATCCCAGGAAAGGTGTTTGAATTTCCTTCCCCAGTTTACGTCCCACTCGTTGTATTTCCCCACGTAGCCTGTGATCAGGAAAACGCAGGCAGTAAACCCGTGTCTTTGCAGTATGGGAAAAACAGAATTATACACAGATTCATAACCATCATCGAAGGTTATCAAGACCTCCTTGGAGCCTTTTGAGCTTTTTTCTCTAAAAGCCTCCTCCATCCTTATTGACCGGTAACCCTGCTGCTTCAGAAATTCCATCTGTCGCTCAAACTGCTCTATCCTTTGCCTGGTGATTCCCCACTCAAAACGGTTCCCGATCTTGTGATAGACCAAGGCCGGGATTTTGTTTCTGGACACTTTCTTGAAACGGGAAATCCAGAAAAGGAATCCTGCAAAGAAGAGGGAAACAGGGGCCAGGAGAAGGATCAGAAAGAAGGCAAAAAGACTCTTCATCTCCAGTCTATTCGTGACAGGATTTTCTTATCGACCGGTCCCAGCACATTGACGCAGAGCCTGTCTGGATCAAGGAGCTGATTTGCCACCTGCATTACATCCTTTGCCTTGACCTTGTCTATGAGTGAAATGGACTTGTCCAGACTGACATGCTCCCGGAAGAAAAGCTCGTGTCGGGCCAATCTGTTCATTTGATGAGCAGTGGACTCGGCACCCAGAATGAGCCCGCCCTTGAGCTGATATCGGGCATGCTCCATCTCCTTAGAAGAAATCTTGTTTCTCTTGATTAGGTGAAGTTCCTCCAAAACCGAGTTTACCGCAGGAACGAGTTTCTTCTGATTAGTTCCCAGGTAAATCCCGAATACACCGCTGTCCTTGAAGAAATCAGAAAAGGAGTACACGTTGTAGGCCAGGCCTTGCTTTTCCCTTATCCTCTGAAACAGCCGGGAGCTCATCCCGCCGCCTAAGATATTGCTCAAGACCAGGGCAGCGTACTTCTGAGGATGAGTAAAGGAAAAGCTGGGCACGCCTAAACATACGTGGGTTTGAGCAGATTCCCTCCTGGTCACCTTCTTCACAGGATATGTAGTCAGATTCCCCTGATGCGAGGTTTGCTGGCTGACCTGGCGGTTGAACCTGAATCTCCTTTCCACACTTTTCACTAATTCACGGTGATCCACTCTGCCACAGGCAGCAATCACTACCCGGGAATAAGTATAATTCCTGTGGAAATAATCCAGGATTTGCTTTCTTCTTATCCTGGGAATCGACGTTGAAGTTCCCATGATCGGCCTGCTCAGGGGATGTTGTCCCCACATGGACTGCATGAACAGATCAAATACCAACTCGCCAGGGGTATCCTCCGTGTCCATTATTTCCTCAATTATGACGGATTTTTCCCTTTTGAAATCCGCAGGCCTGAAAAGGGAATTCTTCAGAATGTCCGAAATGACCTCCAGGGCAATCTCAGTGTGCTCCTCCAGAACCTTGGCATAGTAACAGGTGTGCTCCCTGCCGGTGAAGGCGTTGAGGCTGCCCCCGACAGACTCCAAAGCCAAGGCGATTTCGCGGGCCGATCGTTTCTTGGTCCCCTTGAAGAGCAAATGCTCAATGAAATGGGAGGTTCCATTCTCCTCGGGTTTCTCGTCTCTGGAACCGCAATCTATCCAGACCCCTATGGAAACAGACCTGACCCAGGGCATTCTGTTGGAGAGCACGCGTATTCCGTTTTCCAGAACGGTCTTATGGTAGCCTGAACTCATATTTATTCATTCCCGAATTGAGTTTGTGCGGCGGAAGGGAGCAGGGTCCCGCCCCGAAACGTAAACCGGTGATCTGCGGCCTATCTTTTCCTCTCCCCGGCGGCACCCGGTTTCAAGCAGGCCTTTCTCGAGAGTTTGACCTTGCCGTCCGGATCGATCCCGATTATTTTGACCTTTACCTCATCCCCCATCTTCAGTATGTCCTCCACCCGGTAGACCCTTTTATGATCCAGCTCAGATATGTGAATCAACCCTTCCTGGCCAGGCAAGAACTCCACGAAGGCCCCAAAAGGCATGATCTTTTTCACTTTGCCGTCGTAAATCTTACCCACTTCCGGTTCCTCTACCAGTTTCAGGATCAGATTCTGGGCACCCTCCGCTGCTTTTTGATCGGGGCTGGCGATGAATATGGTCCCGTCATCTTCTATATCGATTTTTGCCCCGGTCTGCTCGATTATGTTTCTTATCATTTTACCCCCAGGACCTATGACCTCGCCGATCTTGTCCGGTCTTATCTTGAGGATTATTATCCGGGGAGCATAAACAGAGAGCTCAGGCCTGGGACGATCAATGGTTTTCTCCATTACGCCCAGAATATGTAGCCTTCCCTCCCTGGCCTGGGACAAGGCCTCCTTTATTATGCTCAAATCCAGGCCTGAGATTTTGACGTCCATCTGAAAGGCGGTTATTCCCTGTCTGGTTCCGGTCACCTTGAAATCCATATCACCGAAATGATCCTCCACTCCCAGAATGTCCGACAGGATCACAAGCCGGTCACTCTCCTTGATCAGGCCCATGGCTATTCCCGCCACGGGAGCCTTGATGGGCACTCCGGCATCCATCAGGGAAAGGGCCCCACCGCAGACAGTGGCCATGGAAGAGGAACCGTTGGATTCCAGTATATCGGACACCAGCCTGACGGTGTATGGGAAAGACTCCTCGGAGGGAATCGTCGGTTGAATGGCCCTCTCCGCCAGCACTCCGTGCCCGATCTCGCGCCGGCCCGGCCCGCGGATAGGTCTTATCTCCCCCACGCTGAAGGGAGGAAAATTGTAGTGAAGCATGTAACTTTTGCTCGACTCTCCCTCCAGATCGTCCACCATCTGTTCATCCATCTTAGTTCCCAGGGTGGTCACCACCAAGCTCTGGGTTTGACCCCTGGTGAAAAGAGCCGAACCGTGGGTGCGGGGCAGAATCCCCACCTCGCAGGTTATGGGTCTTATAGTCACGGCATCTCTGCCGTCAACCCGAACGCCTGTCTCCAAAATCATCTTCCTCATGTCTTCCTTTTCCAGATCAGCAAGCGCAGATTCGATTTCAGTCTCTTTTTCGGGGAACATCTCAGTCAGTTTTTCCTTTACCTCGGTCTTGAGTTCCTCCAGAATCCTTTCTCTCTCAATTTTATCCACTATCTGGTTGGCTTCCTTCATTCGATCCCGGGCAAGCTCTCTTACTTCCTGGATCAACTCCTCATTCTTGGCTGGCATTTCCAGTTTTTGCTTGGGCTTGCCGCATCTTGCCACCAGATCTTTCTGCATCTGGATTATCCTCTTGATTTCCTGATGCCCCAGCTCCATGGCGGTCAAAACCTCTTCTTCCGAGACTTCGTTACAGCCCCCTTCCACCATTATGATATTGTCCTCAGTTCCCGATAACACCAGGTTTATGTCGCTTTCATCTAACTCAGAGAAGGTGGGATTGATAACGTATTTGCGGTTCACCCTTCCCATTCTCACAGCTCCCACCGGTTTCTCAAAGACGATGTCCGAAAGACAGAGCGCCATCGAGGCCCCGTTTATGCCCAGGACATCTCCGTCGTTCTCCTGATCAGAGGAGAGGACCATAACCATGATCTGCAGTTCGTAATAATAATCTTCCGGGAATAAAGGGCGAAGCGAACGGTCGATCAATCTGGCCGAGAGGACTTCCTTTTCGCTGGGACGGCCTTCTCTTTTGAAAAAGCCGCCGGGGATCTTCCCCGCGGCGTAAGCTTTCTCCCTGTAATCGACAAACAGGGGCAGAAAATTCTGCTTTTCCTCGCGCAATTCCTTGGCACCCACAACGGTTACCAGGACCATGGTATCGCCAAGCCTCACGGTGGCAGAGCCGTCCGCCTGCTTGGCCACCCTTCCGGTTTCGATCGAAAGGACCTTATTCCCTAATTCCAACTGGGCTGTTTCCACCATATCGTTCTTATGACCTCTACTTTCTCAAATTAAGTTTGTTCAAGATCTCTCTGTAGCGACTGATATCTTCTCTTTTCAGATAATCCAAAAGCCTTCTCCTTTTCCCCACCAGTTTCAGAAGGCCCCGCCGGGAGCTGAAATCCTTGGGCTGAGCCTTCAAGTGTTCTGTCAGCTCGTTGATTCTCTCAGTCAACAGAGCCAATTGAATCTCGGTAGAGCCTGTGTCCATATCGTGCTGCCTGAAATCTTTCATGATCTTTTGTTTCTTCTCCGAAGCTTCGAACAAATCAACCTCCTTTTTTAGAAAAATAGTCTCTTATGAGCTCTTCATCATCTTTGATCTGTCTTTTCAGCGCTTGAGGCGAGTCGAATTTCCTGTCACCCCTTATCCACTTCTCCGCAAAAAGACGAATTCTGTCGGCCCCCAGAGTCGGATCAAAATCGAAAAGATGTACCTCCAAAGAAAAATCCGTTCCCGCAAACGTGGGTTTTTTCCCCTTATACATCATTCCCTGCCACGTTTTGCCGTCGATTTCTGCTTGAGCGGCATAGACTCCATCTGGAGGGAGCAGCTTTCTTGAAGATACCTCCAGGTTTATGGTGGGATAGCCCATCTCGGCCCCCAACCCTTGACCAGGAACCTTTGTTCCCCAGATGGGGAAACTGTGTCCCAACATCCTGATGGCTTTATGAAAGCTGCCCTGCTTGAGTTCCTCTCTTATCCGGGAGCTCTTTATGGCCAGATGGTCATTCTTCACCGGGGAGATAACCTCTAATCCAAAACCATAGGTTTTTCTCGCCTTCTCCAACAGCTCTGCCCTCCCTGCCCTGTTTTTCCCGAAAGCATGATCGTAGCCAATGATCAGATCGCCCACGTTCAATCTCTTTATCAATATCTCCTCGACAAAGGGCTGTGCTTCATACTGGGACAAAGATCGGTCAAAGTCTACTACCAGAGTCCCGTCCAATTCCAACTTACCAAGCAAAAAGAGTTTTTCCTCCAAGGTGGTCAGAATCCCGGGTGCCGACTCCGGGGCCACCACGCTCTGAGGGTGCGGCTCATAAGTCACCAGCAAGCTCTTTTTCCCTTTCTCCCTGGCTTTCGCCACCAGCCTCCTGATAATCGCCTGATGGCCCAGGTGGACCCCGTCAAAAGTCCCCAGTGTGACCACCGGTTTATCAACAAAAGACGAATCCAGGTTCTTTATGTCAGAGCAGACTTTCATCAAACCAGAACCCTTTTATACTCAAAGATATTGTTTCCCTCGGCAAAGACCATCTCCGAGGAGACCAATGCAGTTCCCACGGCCAGGACATTTCCTTCCTCATCCTTAAGGGCCAACCTCTCCCCTTTGGTGAATTTCTTCTCGACCGGGCCCAGGTAGCAGGATTTCAAAGCCATACCATTTTTTATCTTATCCCTGTGATTATTCCTGACCGTCAGGGAAGCCGTTCCGTTGAAAACATCTTCAACGCTCACCAGGAAATGGGAAATCTCGGCAGCACCTGCCTTCAGCTCGCAAAAGGTCAAGGCCTGCTCCAGTTCAAAGGGACCCACCCGGGTGCGGCAAAGTGAACTCAGGTGAGCTCCACAGCCCAGCTTTTTGCCTATGTCACGGGCCAGGGCTCGGATGTAGGTTCCGCTTTTGCAGACCACCTTGATCTGCACAAAAGGGAGGTTTATCTCTGTCACCTCTATCCGTGTTATTTCGATCTTCCTCGGCTTCCGGGGAACACTTTGGCCCTCCCGGGCATACTGATACAATTTTTTGCCCTTAAACTTCAATGCAGAATAGGACGGCGGTGTCTGCCAGCTTTCTCCCTTGAAAGACGAAATGACAGTTCTTATCTCTTCTTCACTCACTTCCAGATGATTCACGGTCTTCAGGATCTGGCCTTGAGCATCGCAGGTGTCGGTTTCTTCCCCTAACTTGACTTCTGCCAGATACTCCTTGTCCCAGCCTGAGAAAAACTGCACGATCTTACATCCCTTGCCCAGGCAGAGCAGAAGCAATCCGGAGGCTGCAGGGTCCAGCGTTCCGGTGTGGCCTACTCTCCGGTAGCCTAATATATTTCTCAGTTCGTTCACAGTATCATGGGATGTGGGGCCTGCCTCCTTATTAACAGGAAGAAGACCATCCAGCTCACCCTTTGACCAGCTCCGGACCTCTTTTCTTCTTTGTTCCATCATATCTCAAAACTTTCATGATCTCTTGATCCACCATCTCTTTCACTTTGTGCAGATCCTGATTCAGGATCAGGCCTGACGCATTGGGGTGCCCGCCTCCTCCGAAAACCCGGGCCACCGCGCTGACGTCGATGCTGCCCTGAGATCTCAGACTCACCCGGACCGTGCCAGCAGAAGTCTCGACAAATAGTGCCCCCACTGTTACGCCATTAACGAATAAGGTATAGTCCACAAACCCCTCGGTATCCTGGGGATTGACTCCGAAATCCTCTAAGAGCTGATGAGTAATTACCAGAGAACAGTACCTCCCCTTGCCCAGCAGTTCGAATTTCTCGAGTACGCTGCCCAGAAGCCTCAGGCATCCCTCGGGGTGATTAGAATAAAGCTGGTCGCTTATGAACTTTGGATCCACACCCAGCCCGACCAACTGGGCACAGGTGGTGAAGGTGCGGGGAGTGGTGTTGGAGAAACTGAATCTTCCTGTATCGGTTAAAATCGCAGTGTATAGAGCCGAAGCGGTATTAGGATCAAAAGCGTAATCGGCATGTCTCAGAAGATCATAAACCATCTCTCCGGTGGCTGAGGCGTCCGTGTCCAGATAATTAATAGTGCCAAAGAGACTGTTATCTAGATGGTGGTCTATGTTTAATACGGTCGTCCCTGAAGGGATTTCTTCCTTCAATTTGCCCACTCGATTTAGATTTGAGCACTCCACTACCACCACCAGATCAGGGCGAAGACTCTTAAAGGACCTTTTTATTCTTTTCTCGGGATCCAGAAACCTGTACCTGGATGGAATCTCGTCCTGATTGACCAGGACCACCTCTTTGCCCAGACTCTGCAGGAAGTTTCCCAGAGCTATTTGCGAACCGATTGAGTCCCCGTCCGGGTCCACATGGGAGACGATAGCAATTCTGTCTTTTTCCACCATAACTTCCAAGATCCGTTTGAGTCGGTTGGCTGATTTTGAGGAGTCAGCTCTCATTGTTTTTTTCCTTTATCTCTGATGATCGGATCTGCTCCAACGCCTTTTCAATCCTGGCGCCCTTTTCCAGGGAGTCGTCAAAAACGAATCTTATCCTGGGGGTGTGTTTCAATCTCATCCTTTTTCCAATCTCATGCTGCACGTAGAAAACGGCCCTCTGCAAGGCTTTACTGCTTTCCAGCTTTTTGTTTTCGTCTCCGAAAACGCTGTAGAATATCCTGGCGCTTTTCAGATCAGCGGAGAGTTCCACATCAGTGATGGTCACAAATCCGATTCCCGGGTCTTTTAATTCGCTCTGGATGATGTGGGAGACCTCCTTTTTGATCTGGTCACCGACTCTGTCTTTTCTTTTATACTGCATTTTTCAAAGGATTTCAATTTGATAGTCCAAAACCTCCACCCCGTTTTCACTCTGGATCTGTTTCACCACACTGGAAAGGATTTCATTGATGAATCGTCCATCGTTAGCTACAGTGCTTATTCCCAGCGTAGCGCGCTGCCACAGATCATTATCCTTGATCTCGGCAATAGAGACATTGAACTTATTTCTAACCTTATCTTTAATCCTTTTCAGAAACTGGCGCTTCCTTTTCAGCGATCCGCTTTCCGAAAAATATAGCTGAACGGAGCAGGTTCCGATGACCATGTGATTACTCTTCTTTGATGTAGGAGTGCCCTTCCTGGTCCAGCTTTTTGGCCAGCTGTATAGTTTGATAGACTTCCAGGGTGTCCCCCACCTTGAGGTCGTCATAGTTTTCTACCTTGATGCCGCACTCGAAACCGGAAACGACTTCCCTGACGTCGTCTTTGAACCTTTTCAGGGAGGAGATTGCGCTCTGGTAAATCACCACTCCATCTCTTATGACCCTTACCTTATCTCCCCTTTTTATGGTTCCGCTTCGCACATAGCAGCCAGCTACCTGCCCGATCTTAGGAACCCTGAACAGATCCCTAACTTCGATCGTGCCAGAGACCTCCTCTTTGATCTCCGGTTCAAGGAGACCTTCCAGAGCGCTGGTGATCTCCTTTTCCACCTCATAGATGACCGTGTAGAGCCTGACGTCTACTTTTTCTTTTGTCACAACCTCCCGGGCTCGAGCATCTGGCCTCACGTGAAACCCGACGACGATGGCTTGAGAAGCAGCGGCCAGAAGAACATCGCTCTCGTTTATGGCCCCCACACCCTGATGAATTATATGCACCCTGACCTCCTGCGTGGACAACTTCTGCAAGGTCTCAGTCAAGGCTTCCACCGAGCCTGCCACATCTCCCTTAACCACCAGTCTCAGCTCTTTAATCTTGCCTTCCGCTATCTGCTCGGATATCTCAGAAAGGCTCAGGCTTTTAAGTTTTCTAAAATCCTTCTCCCTTTGCAGTCTTGATCTCTGGAGACTGATTTCCTTGGCCTGCTGTTCCGACGCAGTCACCAGGAAAGTATCTCCGGCCTGGGGAAGACCGGAGCCTCCCAGGATCTGCACCGGAGTGGAGGGGCCGGCCAGCTTGACTGATTCACCCCTCTCGTCAAACATGGCTCTTACCTTTCCCCAGTGAACGCCGGCCAGAAAAGGGTCTCCCGCTTTGAGCGACCCATTCTGAATTAAAGCTGTAGCGATAGGGCCTCTTCCGCGATCCATTTTGGATTCAATCACAACACCGCTGGCTCTTCTGTCCGGGTTACACTTGAGCTCCATCATGTCAGCTTGAAGCAAGATCATCTCCAGAAGTTTGTCAACACCCTTCCCTGTTCGGGCAGAGAGCTCCACGAATATGCTCTTGCCACCCCATTCCTCGGCAAGCAGACCGCGTTTAGACAGCTCTCTTTTAATCGATTCCGGCTTTGCTTCCGGGAGATCCATTTTGTTTATGGCCACAAGTATGGGGACGCCAGCAGCCTTGGCATGATCGATAGCCTCAATGGTCTGAGGCATCACGGCATCGTCAGCAGCTACAACCAGGACCACGATGTCAGTCACCTGCACGCCTCTGGAGCGCATGGCAGTGAAGGCTTCATGTCCAGGAGTATCCAGAAAGGTGATCTTGCCCCCGGACAGGGTGACTGCATAAGCTCCTATGTGCTGGGTGATTCCCCCGGATTCGCCGGCTATTATGTTGCTTTTTCTGATGTAGTCCAGAAGGGAGGTCTTCCCGTGATCCACGTGCCCCATTATGGTGATTACCGGAGCTCGCGGCACCAAAAGCTGGTCCTCCATCTCCACCTTCTCCTGCTCGACGCCGACCTCGTGCACCTCTTCTACTTCAAAACCGAATTCCAAAGCAATAGTCTGAATAGTGTCCATATCCAATCTCTGGTTGATGCTGGCCACAAAGCCCAGTTCCAGACACTTTGAAATCACCTCAGCCGGTTTGACCTCCATCAAAGCAGCCAGCTCGGCCACGGAAATATATTCAGCTGCTCGCAGGACCTTGGTAGCCCTCTCTTCCGCTACACCCCCCTCTTGAGGTTTTCTCCTCTGTCTCTTTGGCTTTTTGACTGCGTCGATTCTGGTCAAGGTCTTCTTTACGCTCAGCTCCAGCTCCTTTCGGTCAAAGACTCTCTTGAATCTTCGGGGCTTGATCCTCCGCGTCTTCTTGGGTTCCACCTTCCCGGTCTCATCTCCTTCAATTGCCTTGACCTCCCGGGCTCTGAGCCGGTCCTTGATCCTCTCCACCCTCTTTGAGAGCTCGTCTGTTTCCTTTCGCTCCTTAAGCTTTTTCTTTTTCCATACATATTCCTTCTTCACCGCCTCCCTTTCCTTTTCAAACTTCTTCTGTATGGCCTCCAGCATCTGCTGGTCGACTCCACTCATGTAGCTTTTCACCTTGAAGCCCAGTTCCCTTAAGATGCGGAGCAGAGCTTCACTGGAGATATTGTATTCCTTGGCGACCTGATAAATTCTTTTCTTGGGCAGAGGAATCACTCCCGGTTTGGGTTTGGCCGACTGCCAACCATTTTAGATCTTCAAATGTTTTTCTGCTTTACCGGTTTTT
>Ga0209636_10007606_pt1 | contig 11044 bp, 11 predicted proteins | sample DeeMarSWOR152_54_FD_187464 | JGI IMG/M metagenome (GOLD analysis project Ga0209636, IMG submission 187464) | Marine sediment microbial communities from White Oak River estuary, North Carolina - WOR-1-52-54 (SPAdes) (version 2) | ecosystem: Environmental > Aquatic > Marine > Intertidal zone >... | reverse complement strand
ACTTGCATCTTTTCCAATTGCCATCTCCAAGGTCTGTGACGATGTCCACAGAGAACTAGGTTCACTTTTGACTTTGTGAGGCTTCTCAAAACGTCACTCGCGTCCACTATTGTAATTTGGTCTGCACCTGTGTCTGGAACTGGAACTATATGGTGATGGATAGCCACGATCTTTGTGTGATTCTCATATTCTGTTAAAACATTTTCCAACCATAGGTTCTGTCTGTGTCCCACCTCACCATCATCTCTGTCTGGTCTTGCACTGCTCAGTACTATTACAACAGCGTTATCGATTTCTGTTATTTGTTTGAAGGGAAAGAAATGCCTGAACAGGAGATAACCTGTTGAGCGATAATCGTGGTTTCCGCTCACATAAATAAGGTTTTTAGCTTTTAGTTGTTTGAACTCTTTTGCCGCCGTTACGAATTCGGATTTTACACCATCTTCAGTTATGTCTCCTGTTATTACTACCACATCTGGTGAAATAGCGTTGATCTCCTTAATGGCTGTGCGGAAAGCTTCCGTATTGAATAGATGTCCGAAGTGAACGTCTGAGATTTGAACAATTAACATAACCATTCTCGCTTCTTAATCCAAAGCAACACCTAATAAGCATTATCAAAGACCTCCTCCGATAATATCTCTATAACTGGTTCAGGTGATAGAGACGATTATGAGAAGCACAGCAATGGCTATTCCAACCAACGCCTTCACTAAACCAATAATCCGCCATATGGGAGACTTTGGGAAAAGATCATGATATTCCCGTCCTCCAATGTGAAATTGGAATAAGCGGAGTAACCATGGAAAAGATGTTTTCCTGAATGTTATCTCTGTTAATCCTAATCCGAAAAAGAAGAAAGCTCCAATTCCCAGAGGGAAGCGAGGGAAATTATATGGAACCCCCCCACACCATGCCCAGCATGAGACATCTAACAATTATGATAAGCAGCACATCCCATACATGAGCAAAGCGAACAACATTATCAATAGAGGAGTAGTCGACCCAGGCTGGCATAATAATGGAAAGGAATATCAGAACTAAACCAATGAGATCTATGACCCCCGCAAGGCCGAAACTATGGTCCCCTTCCAGGTATCCGAGTATGATCAAGCCAGCCCCCACAAACCCACAGATAGCCCAACCAATCAACCCGCTGCGAATCATTTGGAATTCCCAGTACTCTTCTTTAATGAGCATACCTAGTCCAATTATTACCCAGCTGGTAGCAGTTATGAGCAATGGAATAGAGACGATCCAAATCGGCATTGCACCGCGCGCAAGTTCCTAGACTTGATGCTTGACTCACATCCGACAAGGCCCACTAGAATGTCAACCAAGCTGCGACAATAACAATTGGAAAGAGAAGCCAATCCAACCAAAATGTAGTGATTGTAATCTTTTTAGTCTTTTTCATATCAACTTCCTCTTTAAACCTCAGTTTTGGACAGCCAAGCATATTTGACTTCCCTCCCTTTTTTTAGGAGTTTACACTAGAATTTAGGCCTTTGACCTCCAGATTTCTAATATTCAGTAGGTATAGAAGTATACAGATATTTGCTCACAAGTGCAGAAAGAATAGCTGTGGAGAATAAGGGGTTTGACCAATGATCCTTAAAGCTTCTTACACAAGTCACACTTTCTATTTAGACCTTAGCATTATTGATATTAAAAGAGATGCGGATAACTGATCTATTCGCCGGGCGGTGATTTAAACGAGACGGTTAGAACCCGAATGTAGTCTCCTGTATCGGCACAGCTGTCTGTTGCTTCTTCCATAGAGTCCAACAAATCTTTTAGAATCAAAAGGACCGAGGGATTTATCATATGCTTTAATAGAAGGCTTTTTATTTCCAGAAATTTCTTATCAACTTTCTTCTCTTCCTCTTCAACCTTTTCGGACATTGCTCTAGCTCTGGAATTATCTTCGCCCAGATTTTTCAAACTTTCCCTGAGCGTAGAAGCAGTACTAACTATGCCTGAGGACATCTCAGAGAAAGCTTTCCAAAGTTCCCTAGGGACATCCGCATCGAGGAGAACTAAGACGCTTCTAGCTGAATCTTTCACATGATCCGCCATCTCATCGAGGTTTTTAACAAGATTCATGATGTCTTCTCGATCTTTGGATAGACTTCCTTTCGTCAACTCTTCAAAAACGGTTCTTCTCAGGTCGTCTATCTCCTCTTCTACTTGGAACAATCTTTCGATTGTAGTTCTCGCCGTCTCTCTGTCTCCATCTAAGGCGGCATTAACAGCCTTTTCAAGGTCATTGACAGTATCTAACGCAATAGTCATCTGCCGATACGCTATCTCCAGAACCTTATTCTTACGCCGTTTCTCGAACCATCGTTCCATAAATGAAAAACACCCTTCTACAATCATTATTCAATAAAGATTTTAAAGTTTGTCATGCCTCATTCTAGAGCCAATTCTGTGTTTAGGTTTTCAGGGTAGTTATAAACCAAAATGTTTTTTGGTGAAATTGTAATTGTTAATTTGTCGCCAATAGTGAACGTAGGCCTCTCGAAGCTTAGAACCTTTTTAACGACAATCGGATCGCCGTTCGCCAATTTCACTTTGAGCCGTATAATGCGTCCAGAATAGAGTATATCCATCAAATTTCCAGGTAGTCTATTCATTATTCTACTGTCTCCTATTGAAGCGAATTCTGGCCTGAAAGCAATCACAACGCGGTCGCCTATCCTTTTATCCCTGCTATTGATCATTAACTGCAAACTATCTCCAATCTCAACTAAAGCGCCCTCATCAGATATCTGAGTGATTGTTCCAGTGAGAAAGTTTGCCTCACCCACAAAATTCGCCGTAAATATGTTCATTGGTTGCGAATAAAGGTCCATGGGTGCCCCTGCTTCCACAATTCTGCCACGCTTCATAACAATAACACGATCTGAGATGGACATCGCTTCTTCTTGGTCGTGGGTGACATGAAGAGCTGTTAGTTTCAAATCCTTTACAAGTCTTCTCAACTCGTGGCGCAATTCAGTCCTAACCTTTACGTCTAGGGCTCCCAAGGGCTCGTCGAGGAGCAGAAGCTCGGCCCTAGAGACCAAGGCTCTGGCAACAGCCGTCTTCTGTTGCGTGCCACCGCTTAATTCAGAAGGATATGCTTCTGATCTAGCACCAAGCTTGATCATTTCCAACATCTCAATGGCCAAAGGCCTTGTCTCTTCAAGGGACCACCCCCTCACTCTAGGTCCATAGGTTACGTTGCCCCACACGGTCATGTGTGGGAATAAGGCTATGTTCTGGAAGACGTATCCTATTCCCCTGTCCTCTATTGGAAGGTCTGTGACGAGTTGGCCACCTATGTATATTTCGCCACCATCTGGCTTGATTATACCCGCTATATTCTTAATCAGGGTTGTCTTACCACATCCGCTTGGACCGATAATGGAGACGTATTCTCCATCCTTTATAGTGAAACTGACATTATCGTTTGCAACGATCTTGCCGTATCTCTTGGTGACATTTACTAGTCTAACTTCCGGCAATCATATCGCCTCAATCTCTTTGAGGAGGCCGACCTTCGGGTACGAGAAGAGATAGCAGTTTTCCGGGTGAAAAGAAATAACAACTCGTTCCCCAGCCTTATAGGCTCTGAACGCGTCAGACAGTAAGATTCTAGAGGATGCAAGGACATCGTTTTCAAGTCTTACTTCATATTCAATCGAGCCCCCAATGAACATTGCCGTTTCAACTACGCCAGGAAAGTTGTTTGCTCCGTCTTTAGATGTTGTTCCGACAGACACATCTTCAAGTCTTATCGCAATAACCACCTTTTCACCATTTTTTTTACTTCTGTCTGATACACAAGTCCTGAGACCGCCTCGGATTTCGATGATAGAACCTGAATCATCCACTTTGGCTACGGTTCCTTCAATGAAGCTGGCGCCGCCGACAAAACTTGTCACGAATATAGATTGCGGCTTCGAGTAAACTTCATGTGGGGTTCCTATTTGTTCAATCCGGCCGTTTCTAAGAACCACAACTCTGTCCGCAATCATTAGAGATTCTTCTTGATCGTGGGTGACATGGACGGCTGTAAGGCCTTGATCCTTAACCAGTTTTCTTAGTTGAGTGCGGAGATCAACTCTAAGTCTTGCATCCAAGGCGCCTAGGGGCTCGTCGAGCAACAGGATTCTGGCGCCTGAGGCTATTCCTCTGGCAAGGGCTACTCTTTGTTGCATGCCGCCGCTCAACTCGTTAGGAAAGGCGTCACGTCTTTCCGCTAGTCTAACCATCTCAAGGATTTCGAAGGTTACGTTTTTGATTCTGTCCTCGTCCCAATCCTGTATAACTGGGCCGAAAGAGACATTCCGCCAGACATCCATGTGAGGGAATAGGGCAAATTGTTGAAACATGTATACAGCGTTGCGTTTTTCAGGGGGAATACCATTGACAACTTTTCCATCGATATATATCTCGCCTTCATCTGGTTCCAATAAACCCGCTATTATTCGAAGAAGTGTTGTCTTACCTGCCCCGGTCTGTCCCAGGATACAGAGATATTCACCGTCATCTATCGATAGATTTATGTGATCTAGAGCATTAATGTCGCCAAACTTCTTCGTCACATTTACCAGTCTAATTAACGACGTAGCTGCATCACCTTCTCGTGAGAATTCTAATAATGGCAAGTAAACCAAGAGATAGGATTATCAGGTAAGTTGAAGTGAATAACGCTGCGGGTATAGCCAAAGCTTCAACCATGTTGACAACTAAAGCGGGCACAGTTATGTCCCTTCCCATAACGATGAAAGTAGCTCCAGTTTCTCCTAGAGAACGGGTAAAGGAAAGGATGAAGCCCGTTAGAATTCCTCCTTTTATCAGGGGAAGGGAAACTTTTTCAATAGCGTTATAAGCTGTTGCCCCGAGTGTTCGGGCTGAATCCTCGTACATCTGAATATCCGATCCTTCATATGCAGCGATAATTGATTCAACTATAACTGGAACTGAGAAGACGATGTGGGTGAGGATGATCAGCCATATCCCAGAACCTACTAGATTGAAGCCGCTCGATCCCCAGAGTAGGAGGACGGATAAGCCTAGAGATGATGTGGGGATTATCAAAGGTACCTTAAGTAATGTTCTAATGAAGTCACCATACCGCCTTCGTTCAATGATGAAGGCTAGAGGAATCGCTATGCACATTGCTATGTATGTAGCAGTTAGGGCTACAATTATGGAGGTCAATGTTGCTTGAAGCAGGGAACTGAAGTAGTTAGATGGGCCGAAAAGCTGGTACACAACTCCCCCTTGAACCTTACCAGTGTAGGGATCTACTGACCAGTAAAGGACAACAGAGTTCAGGACTACAACAATTGGAACAACCACAGTCAGCGCAATAATTGTTAATGGGGCAAAATCCTTGATTCGAGGTAAGCTTCGAGAGACGAATTTTTCTAACTTCATAAGCTTATTTGATAAGGATGTAGGCAATTGATACGATATTTTGAAAGAGCTTCCTCTTCGACCTAAATACAGTTCTAATGGAAGAATTATCACCCAAGCAATTACTACCAATAGGCTTCCCATAAACGAAGCTGTAGCAAGTTTGAACTCTGATGTCCACCTAACAATCGCTATTGAAGCTGTTGAACTCACACCCGACACAATAAGGGTTGCCCCTGTCTCTCCAAGAGAGCGCGCAAAGGCTAGTACCGCCCCTGAAAAGACTCCTGGAATAGCGAGAGGAAACAATATGTTTCTGAAGGTTGTTAAGGAGCTGGCGCCTAACGTTCTTGAAGCTGTCTCGAAAGTGGTATCTATCGACTGGAATTTGGTTTCCAGCGTCCGAACAACATAAGGTAATGTTAAGGTAATATGGACGATGAAAAGCACGAAAGGAACGTTTATAAGGGGTACTGTCGCGTTCAGTGTCACCAAGCCTGATCTTAGACCTAAGAAACCTCCTATGCCTGCTACGGTTGTCCAAGTTATGAGTGTGGCGAAACCAAAACCAGACGTAGGGATAACTAAAGGAAGTGTCGCAAAATCCTCTAAGAGGCTTTTTCCCGGAAATCTCTTTCTGGCGAGGACGTAGGCGAGCGGAACCCCAAAAAGGAGGTCAAAGGCGACTGTTAAGAGGGATAAACGAAATGAGAAGAAGAGAACCTTGAGAATTTGTCTCCAATTTTCATCTCCGATAATCGGGTTTGCGAAAACTTCTACTTGTACTTCCTCCCACCTTAGGAAGACATAGGAGATCAGGTAGAAAGTTGGAAGTAGGACAAAGAAAATAAACACTATCAGTATAATCCAAACAACAAGTTTTGGGAAGGACGTGAAGCTCTTTGATCTCTGAACCATCTGGTCACCTCTAGATTCCAGTGTTCCGCACCCTAACCCAAGCGGTAAAGATTGCTTCCATCACCTCTCCCTTCAACGGCTTCAAAACAGGTACTCGTATTTCGTATTGAACCCCGTTTGAAGGATTAAACACTTCCTGGTCCAAAGGTACGCTGGAGCTTGCAGGTCTGAAACCGTGCGTTTCAGCCAGCTCTTGGTTTTCCGGTTTGAGTAGAAAGAAGAGGTATTGCCCAGCTGCAAACCTTTGCCAATTGTCTATCCAAGTTCCGTTTAGAATGACAAAGGGGTGGTCAGCGATGAGGGTTCCCTTTTCAGGGTATATTGCGACTAGCGGGTCATTCCATTTCTTTAGGGCTTTTAATGAGTTGTCGAGAACAACATTCTCGTATATTCCAAAAAACTGTATTGCATCAGGCCCATTCTCAGCAGCCCAAGCACCGAAGAAACCGGTGCTCTTTCCGTAATATATTGCCTTAGACTCAATAGTCCTCACGATTTCAATGACAGTCTCGTTCTTCAGGTCTTCAACTGTCAGGTCTTCAGGCTTTTTGCCAGCGGCTTCCGCAAACTCTAACACAACAGTCATTGTCCCCCCATTGCTTAGAAGTGGATCAGGATGCCCGTAATTGAAGTCTACTCCTTCCTTAGCTAATTGGTATAGGTCCATAAAGCCAGTGACCTCATGCTGTTCCATGAAGGCACCCCAGCCAGCTAAGACTACCGGCGAGAGAACAAGAGGCGACCAATCTATTGCAATATCGTAATCGTTGCCTGTGACACTACGCCACTTCGTGTTGATGTACGAGACCCAAATACTAGAAGCAGGGCTCCAAACTGTTGGTCTCTCACTTCCATCCAAAATCCGGTTAACAGTATCGTGCGTTCCAGTTACAACAAGTCTGACATTAACAGTTATCCCAAATCTTTCCATAAACCAATCCTCAAATCGGGGGGTGACTTCTTCAATCCATCCCTGTTTCTCACTTGTGTAGAGAAACTCAAACTCTATTAGAGTTGGAATCCCCCCCGTCCCGCTCCTTGGTCCTGCACCTGAGTAAAGAAAGGAAACTGCTGAGAATGCCAAAAATCCAATTAAGATCCCTGTAAGAAGCAGCAGATAACCCCTTCTTATGAATAGCATTATCTTTCCACCTTCGACCTTTCAGCTAGAGATTCCTTTCCTGTATATATAAGTGGTTTCAATCTCGCCTTCCTCTTTAGCAAAAATACAACAACGATAACATCTTTTTGAACTTTATAACTCTCTTAAACAAAGAAGGAATGTAGAAGTTTATAAGAATCTACTTGGTTTAGCCATTAGAAACTTAGAAAAACTATTTTTTCTTCATACCTTTCAAAAGGATTTTACGCGTCGTCTCATCAAGATCACAGTAGTGAATTTTTCCTCCTATTTTCCTTATCTTAATGTATCGTCTCATAGAGAATTTATTCAATACTCCTCTTTCCTCATCTGTGAACTGATCTGCGGGAACCATTGTAGGACCCTCAATCTTTAATAGTTTCATAACGAAGTTTCTTGGTAAGAGCATGAAAACTTTCTTGTCTTCATACAGATAGGCTTTGTCTCTTTCCATGTAGATCGGAACTAGGTCACCCGCACGTTCCTTAGCATCTTTTGAACCCTTTGCATGAATTGTGCCGAAAGGTCTTGGAATTTCACCTCTTTTTTCCAATTCTTCTTTTCTAACTTCAACTTCCAATTTTTGATCTAGCCAATTTGAGTCAATCGTTTGAGTCTGCTCAACTAGCTTATCAAACATAATACAAGTACGGTTAACGATTTGCTTCAACATCTTCAAACATTTATTCAGATCACTTTCTAGTTCATTTGCTTCTATAAAGACCTTTGAGATTTTGATGTTTCTAAAATTAACTATAAGATTTCTACGCATTTCATCATCAATTTTTAAGGTATCATAAACCTCCAATCCTATTGGCTGTCGAAAAGATACTTCTCCGTTGATAGAGTAGCCAAAATTTTCAACAGTGACCACTAGAGGATTAACCGACATGAACTGTAAATCTATGCCTGGGAAAAGTTCGATCGAAGCACTTGGATTCTCATCCAAAAACTCTGTCAGCCGCTCATAATCTAATTTCTTCAGTTCGTTTTTAATTTTGTAGAGCAATGGAACTTCACTCGTTACTTTTCTTTCGATTTTTTTCTCATTTAAATCAATTGTATCTTGTTATTTAATGCCTTTTTGATCCGAGTTCCTTAAATGAAAATGAGAAGAATCGTCTCCTAGAGTTATTAAAAGAATTAAAGAAAATCGAGTTCCCAAGTACAACTAACCAGTTATTAAATAGATTCAATCATTGTCAAAGCGCCAAAACAAGTTTCATTCATTGCCCTTGCGTAATCTCGTTTTAAACTATCAAGGCTGAAACGCATTCAGAAATCTTCCAACGATTTTCTTCCACTTTTCAGTGCTCATGTGGCTTGCCAATCAGGAACTTTTACCAAAGACAGCAATATATTTCTCTTTTAAATCTGCCACGTCATTCAAATGATTTTTTCAGTTAAAATATAGATGATTTTATATTACTTAGTAACTGTATAACCTATTAGCTTCCCTATTTTATCCGACGTGATAAAGGTGGTAGGGAGTCATGGGTTTAAATTCTTTTCTTTACAGAAAGGAGATTTTGATAGATGACGCTGGATGGGGAGACCTGATCTTAGGTGTGGTAATAGGTGCTCTCGAACTGCCAGAATGCAAGTATATGGAGCGCAGAATTTCTGTCTCCTCTTTCCAGCTGCCAAACTTTGAAAACAAACAATACTTAGATGACGCTCTTAAGATTGCTGAAGAAATTGTTGAGGTAATGAAGGCTGATGAAACGACTTCGTTTAAGGTATGTTCCGGATATGTTCTCTCCAGCATACGTGAATACCTGAGGAACAGGGGATTTCATGTGGAAGAAGTGGAAATTACCGGTGAACTCCAAGAAAGGGTTGAGAGAGGATTCCTAAAATGGTGCGTAGAAGTAGGAGTTCCTGTGGAAAAGCTGGAAGATCATTCCAAGAGACGCTTCTGGACTCTATTGGATTGGGTTGCAGAGAAACCTAAAATCAGAGAAAAACTCGTAAAGACGGGCTGGAAGAGCTGGAAACAAAAGTGGCGGGAAAGAATCTTCCATCATAGTTGATCCATTCAAAATTTAATAAAAATATAACAAATACTCTTTGGTATTACCCCAGACTTCGGAAAAATCTTAAAAATTGATTTAAAGAGATAAAAAGTTTAACCAGATTTTAAGATGGCATTATCTTCCTTGTATCTTCCCATTAGCCGCCTCCTAATGGAGGCAGGAGAATTATCCTCTCGAGTTCCGGGTTGAACTTAAATATCTGCTTCCTTCCTCCAGGATCGTCACTGAAAGCTATCCAACCATCTGCTAAATACTGCTGAAACTTCTCCTCGGCATGGACAACCTCTTCTCTGTTGCAGGCATCCCACGAAATTCTCATATCGTCAGGTTGGATCCATTCCTTAAGTAGCTGCCTCAAGACCTTCAGCGTTCTCATCTCTCCCATAAAAATCCAACAGCCTCAACTGATACAAATACTTAATTCTAAGTAGAGATATATACGTTTCCAAATTGTTAGGGAAACGGTGAACCATATGGAAAATCCGATGCAAATCTTTGTCTACCACACTCTTCCGGGATGTAGCGGTTGCCGAATATGCGAGAAGATGTGCGCGCTAAAACACGAGAAGAAGTATAACCTCGCCTACTCTAGGATAAAGGTCTTCCAATTCTACCCTGGCCCTATAGACGTGCCCATCGTGTGTCAGTATTGTGAAGACCGCCCATGTGTCAACGCTTGTCCCACAGGAGCTTTAACCTACGATGCTAAAACCTTCCAGATGACCATTAACGAGACACTATGTAACGGCTGCAAGCTTTGCAACCAAGCATGTGTCGATAATGGTAGAGGCGGTTGCATAACCTTCCATCCGAAGAATGGAATTGCCCAAATATGTGACCTATGTGGTGGCGACCCACAGTGCGCTAAGTACTGCCCTTCAAATACACTTCACTTCCTACATCTTTCTAGGTTTCCAAAGAGGCTGGCGAAGCCTGCGAAGCTGATAGCGAGCAGGATCGCAGATCAGTTCTACCCTGTCAAGAAAGAAGTGGAATGGGGGAAGTGGTGAAGAGATGGTAGGTGGATATGCTGGCAAGATCCTAGATGTGGACTTGAAAGAAGGCACCATAAAGAAGACGCCCATAGACCCTATGGACGCCAAGAAATTTATAGGAGCAAGAGGGATGATGACAAAGCTTCTCTGGGACCGTATGAAGCCTGGAACTCCTGCCTTTAGCCCCGATAATATGATAATGATCTTCACCGGCCCCTTAACCGGCCTACTGAGTGGAAACAGGACTATCCTGAGGTTTAAGTCCCCCCTCTCAGCAACATCGACCGGGCTGAATTTGATGGGCCACACCTCGATTGGTGGCAACTGGGGGCCAGAGCTCAAGTTCGCTGGCTTCGACGGCATCGTTGTTAAAGGTAGGGCTGAAAATCCAGTCTACCTATATGTGAATGATGGTGATGCGGAGATAAGGAGCGCAAAGCATCTTTGGGGTCTCTCAATCTTTGAGACTGAGGTGAAGCTTAAGGAGGAGATTGACCCTCTTGTCCGCGTTCTGCAGATCGGTCCCGCGGGTGAGCACCTTG
>Ga0209636_10007605_pt1 | contig 11045 bp, 14 predicted proteins | sample DeeMarSWOR152_54_FD_187464 | JGI IMG/M metagenome (GOLD analysis project Ga0209636, IMG submission 187464) | Marine sediment microbial communities from White Oak River estuary, North Carolina - WOR-1-52-54 (SPAdes) (version 2) | ecosystem: Environmental > Aquatic > Marine > Intertidal zone >... | reverse complement strand
ATCACAAAGGTTGAAATTGAACAGGGTGATCGAAAGCCTGTTCGAATCCTAGTCAATATGGACAATCCTGCGGGTGTATTCCAGATTGAAGAGGTTCTGGAGAGGAAGGTAAGAACTTCAGGCATAGGAGAGCACGTAGAAGTGGTCGCATTGCAGAAGGGAACAGAAATTAAGAGGACCACGCCATCAGGAACCTAGTTTATTTGAAGAACAAGCTAGGGGAAAGCAGGAACACGGATTTAGCGTGTCATTGACACTGGTGAGAGAATGGTCCAAAAAATTATCCTAGATATGGATCCTGGAATAGACGACGCTCTAGCCATAATTCTAGCTCTGCGCTCTCCTGAGCTACAAGTCGAAGCGATAACCACAGTCAGCGGAAACGTACATGTGGACCAAGCTAGTAAGAACGCTCTGAAGATCGTCGAAAACATTTCGGACTTGAAGAAAAAGCCTGAGGTTGCAGAAGGGCTATCCAAGCCATTGTTTAGAGAACTGACAACAGCCGAGTCTGTTCATGGAAAAAACGGCCTCGGAGATTCGAATCTGCCGGAACCAAAACAGCCTCTAAGTAAGAAGCATGCCGTTGATCTCATGATTGAAAAAGTTCTGAGTTCGAAGAAGGGCGAATTGACTATTGTAACAACAGGACCATTAACTAACCTCGCATTTGCATTTTTGAAAGAGCCAAGAATAGCAGAGAATGTTGGGCAACTGATAATGATGGGCGGAGCCTTTGGCGTCACCAAATATGGGTCTGGAAACGTCACTCCCGCCGCAGAGTTCAACATATACACGGATTCAGAAGCAGCCAAGATCGTTTTGGAATGCGGCCTCCACATCACGGCAGTTGGTTTGGATGTCACGATGAATCCTTCTGCATTGATAACCCCAAGGGAATACGAAAAGATACGAGCAGCAAAAACGAAAAGTGCAGAACTTGTTAGAAGAATAACAAGAAGTCATATGGCCTCTTTCGGTTTTCTCGCTTTACATGATCCAATGGCGGTTGCAGTTGCAATCGATCCAAGCTTAGTGACTAGAAAGAAGTATTTTGTAGAAGTTGAGACAAAAGGGGAATATACAAGAGGTCAAACTATAGCTGATAGAAGAGGAAATCTGCCTCCAAAAACGGTGCGCGTAGGAAACCCCATAACTTTGTGTACAGGTGTCCAGGGAGAGAAATTTATCAAGTTATTTATGAATAGGGTCATTCTTCAAACCTAGTCATATCAATTCTCTACTTTTCATGAAGCTCTCAAGCTCTGAGGCTCTGGGCAATGCTTCTTGGGCACCGATTTTTGTAGTGGCTAGCGCCCCAGCGCAGTTTGAATACATCGCAGCCTCCTTCAGGTCCTTCCCTGAAGAGATCGCGACAGCCAACGCTCCGCAAAAAGCATCTCCTGCACCCGTGGCATCAACTGTATTTACTTCTATTCCGCTTACATGAAATGTTTCTTCCTCTGTCGCCATTACTGCTCCATTCTTTCCCAAAGTTACGATGACGTTTTCTACTCCACTTCCCCTAATCTTTTCCGCAACCATTTTTGCCGCTCTCACATCCGTCACTTTGTGACCACTGAGTACCTCTGCCTCTGCTTCATTCGGCGTCAGGACATGTACCTTCCTCAACAGGTCGTCAGATAATTGCTGAGCTGGCGAAGGGTTCAGAATCACCTTGACTCCTTCTCTGAAGGCCTTATCGATTGCATACTCAACGACATGCAGGGGTATTTCAAGTTGGATCGAAAGAACCTCGGATGATCTGATAATCTTCTCAGCTCTATCAATGTCTTGGGGACAGCATTTCATGTCTGCACCAGACGCGACTGCGATAACGTTGTTTCCCTCTTCGTCAACAATTATAAGGGCGACGCCTGTAGCCGTTTCCCTATCTTCTACTATGTAGCTTGTATCTATCCTCCTTTCTTTCGCGTTCTCGATCAATTTCCTTCCAAGCATATCGGCTCCAACCCTTCCAACCAAAGTGACATCGGCTCCAAGTTTTGCCGCTGCCACGGCTTGATTTGCTCCTTTCCCACCTGGAGACATTGCAAAATGCTTACCCAACACGGTCTCGCCAATCTGTGGTATTCTTTCGGCCTTAACTGTGAGGTCCATATGGAGACTACCGACAACCATGATTTTTGGTCTTGCTTGCTTTTGTAGGAGAGGATTACTCGAGGTTTTCTGTCTACGAAATGGAGTTTCCTTAACTACTTCAGAAGACAAATCTATTCCCATTCAATTTGTGAGCGCATGTAATTTAGAGATATTCCCCTGTGGCGCAGCAAAAACTTAGATGTCGCGTCCAGAAGCTTGCAAGCCTTGAGTTTCATACGTCCGAAGTATGTCTAGTCTCCTTCGGAAATCGCGAAGACCTCTAGCATCCAATAGCTACCAATTCCACCGAAAACTTGCCGACCATATATACTCCTTCGATTGTCACGGAATCATTATCTCCAAACCCTCCAAAGAACTAATTGGCATCCCGTCCTCGATTAGATAGATTTGTTGTTGCTCGTACGTGGGAACGACGACATAGACCATGACTGCTGGAACGGAGTCGGAGATCTTGGGATATGCACGCAGTTCTAGGAAGCCTTCTATTTCTGTGTAGCCACATTGTAGTTCCTTTGGAGATAACAGAAACAGGACAGCAACTGAAACCGCAATGACCACAATCACAGCTAATGCAACAATAACCAGAGTCTTCATCTGTTCATTCTAGCCAGCTCAAATGATTAATACTTACGCGCGTTTTTATTATTTTTCACTTATCGCATAGCTAAGCGCTTCATCAGCGTGGATTTCTGTGGTGTCGAACAGTTTCACGCGGGAGTCCTCGTCTCTAACTAGTAGGGGAATTTCTGTACAGCCAAGTATCACTCCCTGAGCTCTTCTGTCCACAAGACTTTTGATAATCTTCAAGAAGCCTTCTTTAGATCTTGGAATGACTTTTCCGTTGATTAGCTCTTTGTGTATGACTCGATTGATATACTTCTGCTCTTTTTCCCTCGGTACTAACACGTTGATTCCGGAGTGGAGCAACTTCTCCTTGTAAAAGCCTTGGCTCATTGTAAAAGCGGTTCCGAGGAGACCAACCGTGTCTATACCCTCCTTCTTGATTTTCTCTGCTGTTGCGTCGATTATGCTTATGAGGGGTATTGGAGATCTTTTCTGGACCTTTTTGAAAACGAAGTGCATGGTGTTGGATGCTATGAGGCCGAAATCTGCTCCGCCTTTATTCAAGCGAATGATACCATTGGTCAATGATTTTTCGATCTTGTCCCACATCTTTTCTCTCTGCCAGTCCATGATCGTTTGGAAGCTGACGCTGTAGATGAGGATTTCAGGATAACTGTGGTCTCCGTACCTCTCGCAGTACGTCCTGACGATGTGCTCATAATAAGTGATTGTAGACTCAGGGCTCACTCCGCCCAATATTCCAATTGTTTTATATCTTTTCAAGCAATCTCCTCATTTGTCCAATTCACATGCGCAAATCAGATATTATGTGTATAGATTTATGTATTGAGAACAATTATTGGTTCTTGTTTAGAGGTGAGAATTTGGAAGGCTCTAATGAGATTTATGATGTGATAATTATCGGCTCTGGACCGGCAGGCTTGACAGCTGCCATCTATAGCAGCAGATTGCAGTTGAGGACCCTTGTTGTCGCCGGAGCTATGTGGGGTGGACAACTGATGTTGACAATGGAAGTGGAGAACTTTCCAGGATTCAAAGAGGGGATTCTTGGACCCGATCTTATGGATACCATGCGGAGGCAAGCCGAAGGCTTCGGTGCCGAGATGATTTTTGAAGATGCCACTGCTGTAGACTTCTCATCCAAACCCTTCAAGGTTACAGTCGGAAGCGAAGTGTATCAAGGAAAATCAGTTATCCTCGCCACTGGAGCTTCTGCCAGATGGTTGGGCTTGGAGAGTGAGGCACGGTTGAGAGGGAGAGGCGTTTCAGTCTGTGCAACATGTGACGCCGCCTTCTTCAAGGATAAGAAGGCGGTGGTTGTGGGAGGGGGTGACACAGCCATGGAGGAAGCATTAGCCCTCTCCAAGTTCGTAAGGGAAGTTAAGGTTATTCATAGAAGGGATGAGTTGAGGGCGTCGAAGATTCTTCAAGAACGAGTCTTCAAAAATCCAAAGATCGACATTGTCTGGGACAGCACAGTCCAAGAGATCCTTGGCAAACAAAAGGTTGAAGGTGTAAGGCTAAAGAAAGTGGACTCCGATGAGGAGTTTGAACTGGCGTTGGATGCCGTTTTTATAGCAATTGGCTACAAACCAAACACAGAAATCTTCAAGGGTCAAGTGGAGCTGGATGAAAAAGGGTATGTAGTTGCCAATAATGGAACGGAGACTAGCGTTGCAGGAGTTTTTGCAGCAGGTGATGTACACGATTATCGCTATCGTCAGGCTATCACTGCGGCTGGAGAAGGATGTAAAGCCGCTTTGGATGCAGAAAAATATTTGGAGGGGATCTAAAGGGGGTCGTGAAGGTTGAGAGTGAATTTCCATGAGTGAAGTTTTGGATGCGAGTGCGGGTGATTGGGAGAGGGAGATTTTGAAGTCTGACACTTTGGTCCTCGTCGATTTTTGGCATGAACAGTGTCCTTGGTGCAAGAGGCTTGAACCCATCTATAAAGAGGTTGCCCGAGAATATGAAGGTAAAGTGAAATTCGCCAAGCTCAACGCTTTAGAGAGTAAAGAGAACAGAGATATTGCTGTCAAGTATGGAATTATGGGCACACCCACCTTGGTTTTCTTTTGCGAAGGTAGACCTATAGGGATGGTTGCAGGCTTCCAACCGAAGGAACGCCTCAAGCAACTAGTGGATGATGTGATTGACAAGCACCGAGAATGCATAAAGAAGAGCACAGAGCTCAAACCGTAGACGCCTGTGAACTAAACTCCCATCTTTATGCGCGCGTTTTCTCACCGTTAGACATGTATAGTTCACCTACTGAGTAATTACTATGGCAATAAATGGGTTGCATCTGCTCCTTACTTACAAGTGCAACTTCGAATGCGATCACTGCTTTGTCTACAGCCATCCTCATGCGAAGGGAGTAATGAAGATTTCAGACATAAGAATGATACTTGAGGAAGCGAAAAAGATCGGAAGCATAGAGTGGATCTGTTTTGAAGGCGGTGAACCAGTTCTTTACTATCCTATTATGTTATGGGGATTGCGCGAGGCAAAGAAATTGGGATACAAAACAGGATTTGTTACGAACACCTACTGGGCTACTTCCGTGGAAGATGCAAAGGAATGGCTGAAACCTATTTGCGATGTAGGAGTTTCTGACGTAACGATCAGCGATGATGCGTTTCACTATGGCAAAGAAGAGGAGAACTTGGCTAAATATGCATACCAGGCAGCCAAAGAATTGGGCTTACCCGTCGGGAAGATAACAATCGATGATCCAACTGAATACCTGATCGGAAAGGAGTGGAAAGGGAAACCTGTCACTGAAGGTGCAGTATTGTTTAAGGGAAGAGCTGTGGATAAGCTCGTGGAGGGTTTGCCGAGGAAGCCGTGGGAAGAATTTGACGAGTGCTCGGATGAAGACTTCTCAAATCAGAAGAGAGTACATATCGATCCCTTTGGATATGTTCATGTCTGTCAAGGCATAACAATAGGAAATATGAAGAAGACTTCCTTGCTCAGAATAATTGAGGACTTCGATCCACACAGCCATCCTATCTGCGGCCCTATACTTGAGGGAGGACCAGCTGAACTGGTGAGGAAATACAATGTTGACCATGAAGATGGCTACGTTGATGAGTGTCATCTGTGTTACTGCACCCGTCTAACATTGAGAAAAAGGTTTCCCGAAATTCTTGCACCTGACCAGATGTACGGGGTTGATGTCTAGACATACATGCGCAAGCTAATTGATACACCAAAAGAGCTCTTTTACTCTTTCAAAGGGCTGTTTTTCTGTTGTTAGAATCTTTTCTAAGAGATCGTCCATTGTGTAATAAGAACGGTTCTTATTATTTTTTGAAACAAATTCTCATCTATTCCTAGCAACTCTGTTAGTGTTTCTTTACAAGCAACATTAATCTCTCTACCTAGGCTTTCGTGTTTTGGGTCTCCTCTGTATTTTTGTTCCGCGTCTTTGCTTGCCAGTTCGTGGGCTTGCTCCACACTATAACCATCAGCTCTATACCTCCTCCTCATCACGAGCCACTAAGCTAGCTAGCACTAGCCCCCTCTTATGCTAGAAGGGTTTCTATGCCTTCGCTACTCTTTGTTTCTTCTTGATCATCATGGGAAAAAGAGTCAGAATAGGCTGAAGATTCTGATTTTTCAGAAAAGCATAAATATTCCAATCACCCTAACCTGTTGTGGGATGAATTCCATATCGCATAACGATGAAATAAAGAGCACAGTAAGAGAATCCTACAGCAAGATTTGGAGAAGAGAAGGGACATGTTGCAGCCCTTCTCCAACGTCAAGGAGAGCTGTACGTCTCTCTGAACACTCTGTCCATGAGGCTTTACTGAACGAAATCAGCCCCCTTGAAGGAAAAAGAGTTCTTGATGTTGGGTGCGGAAGTGGAAGTACTGTTCTAGAAATAGCAAAACAAGTTGGTCCAAAAGGGAAAGCGGTAGGCATTGACTTCTCGCCTGAAGGAATAGCCAATGCCAAAAAGAAAGCAGTTGAATCAGGACTGGAAGAAGTTGCAGAATTCAGAGTAGCTGACGCAGAAAAACTACCCTTTGAGGACAGTTACTTTGATGCTGTAATAAGCGAATGTGTAGTATGCTTGGCACCCAATAAACAAAAGGCGCTAAATGAGAAAGTTCGAGTTCTCAAGTCTGGTTGCAAACTAGTGATGCACGACGTGATTTCGAGGGCGAATATGCCGCGAGCTGTCCAAACGAATCCTGAACTCTATTGCGGGTGCATAGGTGGCGCCGTTAGCCAAGATGACTACGTAAGAATGCTCGAACAAGCAGGATTGGCAGAAATAAAGACTATTGATTACTCAAAGACACCAGCCTCACACAATCATCCCATCTCGATAAAGAGGGCTCTAGATTCACAGATTCTGTTGGCTGCAACAGAGGCAAAGGAAGAAAAGAATTTTCAAGATATTGTCAACTTTGTTCGAAGCGGCGGGGTTGGGTATGCCTTCTTTGTGGCCAAGAAGCCTTGATCAACATGTTTCGACTTGAATCAAGATGGTATAAATGGTGAATGGATTGAGCAACGAAAGAGGAGAAGAAGGAAGCTGCGGAGTTGTAGTTGCGACTGGATGTTGCAGACTTGAGGCAGTGGTTAGCATCGACGAACGTGGGCAAATAGTGTTGCCTAAGGACTTACGTGAGAAAGCTGGAATAACGGCTGGCGACAAGTTGGTTATTGTAGCTTCGAAGAGAGGAGAAAAAGTGTGTTGCATAATGCTGATGAGGGCAGAGGAGCTGACTGAAAGCATCAAACAAACATTCGGACCGTTGCTAGCAGAGCTAGTGAAATAGAGGCGGTCCTCTCCATTTCTTTCTATGATTTTGCCGTTTCACAAGCGCGCCCAGAGGCAATTTTATCACTAAGAGCTTGATAACCTGCTATTTGCCGGAAACAAATGAGCAGTCACATGATTAGAAACAAGAGTCAGGACTTGTCTTTGCCCCTAACTCGCTTTGCCTTGGCGACAATGGAATCAATAAATGAAGTTTTAGCGCTTGTATATGCTTCACGATTGACGCCATATTTGGAAGCTAGTTCTTTTTTCAGATGATAGTATTGTTGAGCTACATTTGGATGCATTCTTAAGTAATCTCGAAACAGTAGATGGCGTTTCCAGAAGCCGCTTCCTTTCTCAACCATATGTAAATGATAGTGTTGTTCTTTTGGAGGTCTGCCTTTGTTGAAGAAACGCCTCTCTGGAATCTCTTCTTCATGTTCAGGGCTATACTCATAGCCGATGCTTCTGAGTGGTTCCAGACATTTTTTTGCATCGTCAAGATTGCCAACAGCAACCATGATGTCAATGATTGGTTTTGCCCCGAGACCTTGAACTGCCGTACTTCCCATGTGTTCAATTCCTAAGGCTATATGTCCTATAACATTGAGAATCTCTTCTCTTTCTTTCTCATATAAGATCGGCCACTGAGGATCATAATCACCAACTACAATTTCCCTTTTGGTCGTGTTTCTCAGCGAAAGGTAGAAGACGTACTCGCCAATGCTTTCTAGGTATTCTTCTTTGCATCCGCGTCGGCGACACATGGTAATTGCCGCAGGGTGATCTGCATAGTACACTAATGAGTCATGGCCTCTCTTCTTGAGGAACGCTTCAAAGAAGTCGAAGAACTTCTTTCCATAACCCCTTCCTCTGTACTCTGTCATCAACCAGATTTCGTGAAGCTCAACGAAATCCTTCTTTCCGCCAAGAAGCCTTTCCAATGCTTCTCTATCTTCTTTTTCTCTGGGGTCTCCCTTTCTATGTTCTTCAGTATTGGTTTCATGCCAGATTGCATGACCGATGATCCTGCTTTTCTCTCTCCAGACAATGAGGTGCGACGGATCTCTCTTAATGATGCCTGCCTCTACTTTACCAAGTTCTCCCAATTTAACATCAGCAAGTCCAAGCGTCTTGAAATAGCTATGAAGGTCATCGAGTGTTCTATAGTATCTCTTGAACTCCTCTAGGTCGCAACCTACAACAAATTTCATGACGCCGCCTCTCCCTACTTTTCCTTGTGCGTGTCTCTAGACCAAAGGTAAGTTTAAATGGTTACAAGTGACAGTTTCTGCTCAGATGAAGGGAGTGCGCAGACAAAACTAATTTTGCTGAATCTCCTTTCTCTCTTCTGCGCATTCCCAGAATCCATTTTATGAATGCTTCTGCTTCCTTTAAAAAGTTGTGGAACTATTTTCTAGGCATAGATACCGTTCGTAGTGTCGATAATGAGTTGTCTTTCTGCACACTCGCGCCATCGAGGCGCGATGCTCACATTTAATCTCTTTCCCTTTCCAGACCGCCGTTCAGAATCGGTTTTTGAAAGCGATTTAAAATGGCAGAATGACAGAAGCCTGCTCTATTTCATTCCCAGTTTCTCATTCTTCTCTAAGAGCTTGATAGCCTCTGCGAGACGTCTTCTGCGTGTCTCTTTCCTTTCTGCGCTTGTAATCCACCCAACGTATTGCCTTTTATAGGATCTAGCTAAGTTATTGAAGTTAGTTAGAGCTTCCTCGTTCTTAGCTATTGCTTCCTTCATGTATGCAGGAATGATAATTTCTTTTCTCCGCGTAGCGGTCTTGAACCATTCTCCGCTTTTCTTTGCTTCCCTGATCCTCGTCAATCCTGCTTCGGTCATCTTTCCTTTCTCTATCATTTTTCTAGCTCTTTTCTTGTTCAGTTCAGACCATCTACTCTTGGCCTTGCGGGGCGTGAATTTCCTGGCAAACTTCTCGTCATCAATTCTCTTTATGATGTTGTCTATCCATCCAAAACATATTGCCTCTTCAACCGAATCATCATAAGGGATACTTGGTCTGTCAGTGTGTTTCTTGTAATAGATCAACCAGACCTCTTTCTTTGTATCATGGCTCTTTCTAAGCCATCTGCGCCAATCATCTCTGTTAGTTACATACAATTCGTTATTGATTTTCATGAGGGTCTCTTCAACTTGCGGTCTGGCTTTATCTTCAGGACTTCCTCTCGTTCTTTTCCTTTCAGGTCTCGGATGGCATAAAGCGTGACTACTGAAAAGACTCCTTTTCGTCTAAGAGATTTCACGTAATTAAGAACCCTCTTCTTCGCGCCGCACATGTTATCTTTTAGGGCCCAGCCAACACCTTTCCGTACCAAATCTTCTCTGTCCCAAATTAGATCATTGCATAACTCCAACGCTTCATCTGTAAACATTCCACTCACTCCGATCCTCCTGGTAAATGCAACAACACTAGCCCTTCGCTTCCATATATTATTGGAACGGTTCCACTTTCTCAATAGGTTTAAGGTCTGTTTAGGATACTTTCGAAGCAAAGGTTGTACAACTCGGCTGCAAAGCCAATCGGTTTGCGCCCAATTGCTTAAACAGTCTGCAATCTCATCGAGGAAGTCATAGTGGGCAGGGATTAGGTCCTCAACACTGAGTTCCAGAATAGCATCTCCAAAATTCGCTTGTTCGGAGAAGCCGGAAGCATAGAACATTCTTGCCAACTCAAACCTTTCCTCAAGACTCAGTTGCCTGAAACTGCTCAAGTGACTTCTGATAAGCTCTATCTCTTCCGATTCCTCAATTCCATAAGATTTATAGTCAATTCCGAAATACCGCGCCCGTTCGATTTTCCTTGACGCAGCCTTCGCGTCACCCTTCTTCTGCAGCTGTCTAACAATATTGGAGTACAATTCTTTAATCTTCAGCTCAACTCCCTCTACTCTAGGTTCACTTAGATCTGTCAACAACAATGCCTGTCTTATTAACTGCCGCTCTGCCCCTAAACTATGGAAACTACTAAATTTGCTATAACTACAAACACATAGAAAACTACAAGAACTCTCAAAAGTCCCGTTAGGACTTTCTTTGTGAAGCTCCACTCATTTGGTTTCGTCATCTTCTGAGCGACTATGCATACGAGTCCAAAGAGCAAGACCAACCCTATCTTAAACCAAGCAGCCAAAAAGAAGCCCAACCGACTCCAAATATACAATGTAACAGGATTGGCCTCATAAGCGGGCACGGTAGTCAATATGTCAAAGATATTGAGCGAAAGCAACAACATAAACCAAAACCCAAGGGATGACAGCATCATGCAAATTCTCCTTTCTCAACTCTGAAAAGTCGTTAACACTCTCAAAAACGTATCGGAAATCTTAGGAACAAACAACTGTACTAAGGACATGAGTTACTATGAAGGCGCATCTTATGCTTCCCACTCTGAACTTCGCACAAAAGGCTTAAGATCGCCAGAACTCTTTTGGTTTGATTTAGCCAGTGAAGACTATGGACGCAAACCTTATCGGAGAGGCAACTGCAATCCTCACCTCGTGCCTTCTGGCACTCAAC
>Ga0209636_10007603_pt1 | contig 11046 bp, 13 predicted proteins | sample DeeMarSWOR152_54_FD_187464 | JGI IMG/M metagenome (GOLD analysis project Ga0209636, IMG submission 187464) | Marine sediment microbial communities from White Oak River estuary, North Carolina - WOR-1-52-54 (SPAdes) (version 2) | ecosystem: Environmental > Aquatic > Marine > Intertidal zone >... | reverse complement strand
ACAATCCTATAATTAGGATCAGTATGGAAAACACTGTTGACATATTCAAAATAAAGGGAATAACCTCTTTATACGGCACCCTGCTAAGACCAGTGAGAGAAAAATACAAATGGATTATATGGAAAGCGCACAGGACTGCAATAAAACATCCAACCGACCAGTACAATACAGATAACAACCCCCTTTTTTTTATGTTGTATTCTATTATCTGCTTTTTAAATTCCTCTTCATCAATTTCAATCAAGCCCGATTTTATGGTTTCGTTAACCGATTCAAAATTTTCACCGATTTCAAACCACAGCACTCTGTACGCATCGCCATGTATTGTAAATGCGATTTCTTTATTCTCTTCGTCAATATAAATCGCCTCCGGTTCAAATGAAATTTCTTGAGGAAATTCTTCAAAATCATAACCTGCAAACTTATATAAGCCAGAGCCGAGAATTGTTAAAGTTCCGCACATTTTGTGCCATTTTGTGAATCGCAAAGGAGGCACTTCGCTCTCTGTATAGCATATTCCTTTTTTTAAGATTGATTTAATTTGGATTGGGACTTTATTATCCGTTCTTTCTCCATCCAACCCCAATTCTTTCTTAAAATCATTCTCAACTTCAATATCAGATTCTGATTTTTCCTGCTCTGAAACATCTAGGATCAGCGAGCCAATGTAACCGCAGTCCTCACAGATATATCTCTGATCAGGTGAACCGTAACTTGCGATTCCTGTCATAGTTGCCGGTTTGATTCCTTTTCCTTTACATTTCGTACAAAGTATTTGCTTTGTTGGCTGACCCGTACAAAAAACATTTTCTGTTTTTTGATTATTTGGACTTTCTAATCTATCTTCCATCGCCCCCTCTTTTTTTCTCGCCTCAGGCCCATAGAGCATATACATTATATTCTTTTTCATCCTTTTCAAATCATATATTATTAAATATCATTCGCATCCGCATCCTCCCTCATCATCCCCTGATCTGAATTCGCGGTGGTAAAGACATTCAAGATAATCTTCCCCGGATTCAAAATCAGATTCCGAAAGGGGAAAACGCTCGTCAAAATAAACAAGAATACCAAACGGCAGATAAAAAGTTAATATGGTAGAGATATGAACAAGAAAACCCACATCTCCCCATACGAACTTCCAAAATTCAGTTGATATTGACATTATCCAAAGACCAATTAAACATAAAAATATGCCTAACAATGCAGTTCTATTTCTATTTATTGATCTAAATATTACTGTTTTATCCTCTTTATTTTTTCTCTCCTCCCCTCTTTCTCTCCTACCATGTCCGTAAAGTTCATACATTATGTTTTTCATTCCTTATTGAAATTTTATTTCAACCAGATACGACAGTTCGTATGTAAATGGGCAAACAATTACCATAGCAATCTTGTTTTTTAACACAATCAATATCTTCGTCAATATAGAGCTCTATGTCCCCTCTAAAGTCTCCGGTTTTAACAGCAGCTGCAGTAAGTACAATATCTAGTTCACCATTAGCAGGAATATCAGTGTGATAATCATAAGTAAATGAATCATAAACGGGTAAATGGAAGGAATCTTTATAAGGTGGGTCTGAAGATTTAATAGAAATTCCTTTCAAATAACTGTCTCTGACATCTATACTTACTAATTTTTGAGGGTTATTCGCGGTATTTTTTATTGTAACATTAATATTAAATTCTTGGTTTTGTTTTACCTGGACGGGCGAATCCACATTTACTATAATGTTCTCAGGCAATTCCATGAAAACACTTAAAAATACTATGCCTGCAATTAAAAGTAATATGACTATGCCTGCAATTAAAAGTAATATGTGTCCCTTTTTCATCTTTTCATATTTTGATAATTTTAAGCATCATTATATTAATCGGATACAACAGTTCGCAGGGGATGCATTTCACCACCTTTCCAGTCGTCAATGACAACATCTAATGCCCCCTTAAAATCGCCCTTTTTAACGGCCACCGCAGTAAATGTAACTTTTACCTCACCACCGGCAGGGATATCAATATAATAATCATAAGTCACTGCGTTAAGAACTGCCTGAGGATAAGATTTTTTATAATGCGGATTTGAAGATTCAATGATAATTCCTTCCGAGTAACTATCGTAAATATCTATACTTAATAATTTATGTGCTTTATCTGCGGTATTTTTTATTATAACCGTAATATTAAACCCCTGGTTTTGTTCCACCCGCGAGGGCAACTCCACGTCTATGCTCATACCCTCTGGCAGGTTACCTACAGGTTTCTCGGGTTGCGGATTACCAATGCATCCGCTTATAATTACCATCCCTACAAGTAATCCTATAAGAGCTAACGGCACTAAATTATTATTCAATGGCACAAAAACCCTAATCGCTCTTTCATGGATCCCGGCGGCACATTTAGTTTTGTTTTCCATTTTTAGTTTTGTTTATATTTTTTAAAGTTTAATTTTTTTGAATTTAGTATGTTATTATCACTCGCATCCGCATCCGCCGTCATCACTGCATCCACCGCCGCATCCGCATCCGCATCCTCCAATGTGGCTGTTTGAGTGAAATGCCTGGGTGAACAGATCGTAGAAGTATGTTCCCGATAGGATTCCAACACCAAAAACTGCAACGACTAAAGCAGGGTCCATTCCTTCAGGAAACCTCTCATCTTTAATGGAATCCTTAACCAAATTAAAATTTTCTTCAATCTCTTTAAGGTATCTGCGACCGAGTCGTGTTGGAATCGCGTTTGGGCTTATGATGGTATAAAGTATGAATAATGAAACGATGAGGAGAATAACAAGGAAAAGCACAGGATGGTTGTGTGTGATCCCAAGGTATATCTTGATTCCTCCTAAACCGACAAGGACAAGAGCCATCAATATGGTAGCTGTCCACGCACGAGTATGATCTGCCGCAGTTCTGGCTAAGTGCAGATGTTCCAATTTCTGGTAAATTGGTTCAAGATACGCCTCTATTAGCGAACTAAGACCTTCATCTTGGAACATATCGCGAGGTTTTCTTGGTGTTTGCAGAAATTGATAAATTTCTTTCTCGATGGTTCCTTGGGATTTTTGGCTTGCTCCCATACATTTAATCTCCATATCCTCTCCCTCTCCTTTTATATCAACTAAATTTTGGACCCAGAAACTGAAAACTACTGTCTTTATCACTGATGCTCCACCACCACGCAGCGCCGCGATAGTTATAGGATCTAAATAGTTGATATCGGGAAGTGAATATTGGGCAGATCCATCTAAATTCGCCAATAACCAACCTGCACCGATGCATACAACTGCGGTACATATGAAGTACAATAGAAATACCTGTCCGGGAATTTGTAAGAGTGTTTCAATCATTTTTTGTTTTTATTTTACATTTATTTATATCTTATATTAAATATATAGATTTTTATATTAATAAATACTTTATATTCAATTTATATAGTCATATATAAATAAAAAACAAACAAAAATGAATTTGATACATATATCTGATCTGCACTGCGGAGCGAGGTTTGACGAAAAAGTTTTTAATACTGCAGCGGAAGAAATAAATGCATTGGACCCGGATGTAATTGTTGTTACATGCGATCTAACAGAGGAAGGTTACTTGAGCGAGTATCGTTTATTGATGGAACAGATAGCAAAACTTGATTGTGAAAAAGTAGTTATTGGGAACGGTAACCACGATATAAGCATATTGGCTACTTGCTTTTCAACAAATTTTTTCCAATGAAAGGTCCGCACAGGGGAATCTTTGAGTTTGACGACTGTGTGATTATTATGCTCGGTACTGCTCGTCCTGATAGGGGAAGTGGTGAAGTAGGTTACCGTCAGATTCTCCGGATGGAGAAAAAATTAAAGGAATATGAAGATTAAATTTAAAGTTGTTGGGATGCATCACCACCTCATTCCCGTGCCGGATACCGGGATTGAAAGAAATACTGTGTTTGATGCAGGTAATGTTCTCATGTCATTGACCCAGAATAATGTTGATTTGGTGCTGTGCGGGCACAAACACCACCCATGGAAGTGAGATATAGACAAGATACCGGTTATACACGCCGGAACTCTGTCGTGTGATAAATTCAGGGGGTTCTTTGCCAACTCGTACAATATAATTAGAATAAAGCAGAGCAGGATCAATGCAAAAGTTAAGATCGTGGGCTGTGAAACATTGGAATTTGATGAGATACTTGAGGGATATAAAAAGCTGGATTGGTGATTATTAAATAAGATCTACATATACATGAATAAAGATGAATGTAAAACTAAGATTATGGATTGAAAAGGACAATAAACCGGTCTTTGGAGATGGAAGATACGAATTACTTCGCTTGATTGGCAAGAATGGCTCCATAAACAAAGCCGCAAAGGAATTGAAAATGTCCTACCGGAAAGCATGGGGCGATGTGAAATTAATGGAGCAACGACTTGGAGTTAAACTTGTTGAAACAAAGACCGGGGGAAAATCAGGAGGTGGAGCGAAACTTACTCCCGAGGCGCATGAATTTCTTGAAAAATATGATGAGTTCAGAAGAGATGTTGATGGGATGATTAATGATAAATTCAGGGGTGTTTTTGATTAAAATCAGTTATTCCTTTTTATATGCAAATGTAATTTTTAATCGTTATGTTTTTAAAGATATAATGTAACTGATTTAAAAAAATAAAAATGACTAAAAAAAATTTTAAAAATTTAGGGATTTTAGCCATTATAGGAGCGCTCCTGATCGGAGTTGTAGCATTGAGTGGCTGCATCAATGAAGAAAGTTCAAGCAAATGCCCGCAGTGCCCGCAGTGCAAGGAATGCACCCCCTGCCCAACCACAACCGGGGAAACAAAATACATAACGCTTTCAACAACCACTTCAACCGAAAACTCAGGTCTTTTGAAGGTTCTTAACGCGCCATTCGAAAAGAAACACAACATAAAAATTAAAGTAATACCCGAAGGAACGGGTAAAGCATTAAAGACCGCGGAATTAGGGGGGTCGGACGTTGTTATGGTGCATGCAAGAAGCAGTGAGGATGATTTTATTGCAGCAGGTCATGGAGTAAACCGCAGGGATTTGATGCACAACGACTTTGTGATACTGGGACCCGCAGATGATCCTGCAGGCATCAAGGGGATGACCAACGCAAGCGAGGCATTCAAAAAGATTTCGGAAAGTAAATCAAATTTCTTTTCGAGAGGCGATGAATCGGGAACCCATACAAAGGAAAAGATAATCTGGGCAGCATCCGGGGTGGAACCCGCAGGCACCGGGTATAAGTCGGTGGGCAAGGGAATGGGCGACACAATAGTTATGGCAAACCAGCAAACCGGTTACACACTTTCCGACAGGGGGACTTACCTTTCAATGAAGGATGAAATCAGTCTCGTGGTGCTTGCCGAAGGAGACCTGATACTCTACAACCCTTACGGGGTGATTGCCGTGAATCCGGCGAAATTCCCGGATAAAGGGGGCGAATACGAACTTGTTATGCTTTACATCGGCTATCTTACATCGCCTGAGGGGCAGAAGATAATAAGGGACTACGGGAAGGAGGAATTTGGGGAGCCGTTGTTTTTCCCTGATGCAGTCCCTGAAGAAGTGCTTGCGGATATGTAATTTTTAAAAAATTAAAGATAATTATTAGATCATGGGAAGCGCGGATTTCCTGGTTGAAGGAGCAGTAAAAGCACTGGAACTTATATTTTCAGGGGACACGTATGTCTGGAGCATTGTTGCAGTATCCCTTGAGGTTTCAGGAAGTGCGGTGCTTCTTGCAGCAATAACCGGAATCCTGCTTGCGCTCTTACTTTCATTTACCGCTTTTAAAGGAAAAAGCATAATTATTGCATTTATAAACGCAGGCATGGGAACTCCTCCTGTTGTTGCGGGTCTTTTTGTTTTCCTGATGCTTGTTTCAGCAGGTCCCTTTGGTTTCCTTAAATGGATATTCACGCCGCAGGCAATGATAATCGCGCAATTCTTTCTTGTAACGCCAATTATCACAGGAATAAGCATTGCTGCAATAGAAGCAGTTGACTCCCGTATAAAGGATACGGCATACACACTCGGGGCTAAAACACTTGATTTAGCGGTTGTCGTTGTCAGGGAAGCCAGGTTCGGGATAATAACTGCCGTTCTTGCCGGCTTTGGGAGAGCAATAGCGGAAGTCGGTGCGATATACATCGCAGGAGGAAATATCGCGTTCTGGGATGCTGAACTGGATACCTACACTTCATATACAAGAACTCTCACGACAGCAATCGTTCTTGAAACAAGCAAGGGGGAGGTATCAACATCCATTGCACTTGGAATAATAATTCTCGGAATCGCGCTTATTGTTAATTTAATGACTAATTTTTTCCAGGGTAAATCAAAATACAGGTAAATCAAAATGAAAAAGAATATAATTGAAATTTCAAATTTAAACAAAAATTACGACGGCAAGCAGGTGCTTAAAAACATAAACCTGAATGTGACGGAGGGTGAAATCTTTGCCGTGATCGGACCCAGCGGCGCAGGGAAAACCACCATCCTGAGGATCATAAACATGCTTGACAAACCAACATCAGGAAAGATTTTCTTTAACAACCGGGACTACAATAACCGCAACCGCTTGAAAACTCGCAGGAAGATGGTTCTGCTTTTCCAGGATACTGGAGTTATGAGCGGGAGTGTCTATGACAATGTTTCTTATGGTCTTAAAATCAGGGGTGTGGATAAGACGGAAATTAAGGAAAAAGTGGCGAATGCTCTTAGAGAGATGGGTATTGAAAGTTACGGAAAAAGGGATGTTAAAACCCTGTCGGGTGGTGAAAAACAGAGGATGGCATTTGCCCGCGCAACCGTATTTAACCCGGAACTGATTCTGTTGGATGAGCCGACAGCAAATCTTGATCCAAAAAATGTTGGTGTTGTGGAAAAAATAATAAAGAAAATCAACAAAAGTAATACAACAATTATCATGTCAACTCACCGATTTGAAGAAGCAATATCCCTTGCAGACAGGATCGCGGTCATCTGCAGGGGGGAAATCCTCCAGGTTGGAGCCCCTGAGGAGATATTCAGGAAACCGACGTCAAAACAGGTTGCGGAGTTCATTGGACTGGAGAATTTATTTGAAGGAGTGAGCACAATAAAAGAGGGAATTTCAGAAATTTATATTAATAAAATTAAAGTTTATGCAACATCCGGAAAAGAAGGAAAAGTAAAAGTAGTAATACACCCCGAGGACGTAATTGTTTCGAGGGAAAAGATTGTCTCGTCTGCAAGAAACACTTTCAAGGGCAAAATTGTTGAAATTTCAGATAAAGGAGTGTTGGTTAAAGTCGTGGTGGATGTAGGGATTCCAATAATAACTTTAGTCATGCGCAGATCTTTTGAAGAATTGAATTTAAATATTAATTCAAAGGTTTATGTTTCGTTTAAGATGTCTTGCGTGCATGTATTTTAACCAACCGGAAATAAACCATATCATGCGATAAATACAGGGTCTTCCCTGCCAATTCATACGCTATAATTAAAATAAAGCAGAGCAGGATCGATGCAAAGGCTAAGATCGTGAGTGGAGAAACAGCGGGGTTTGATAAAGTACTTGAGGGGTATAAAAATCTGGATTGGCGGGCGTAGTTATTTCTTTTTATTTACACTGTTTACTATATATTACCATATATTTATAAAAAGAATATATTCAAAAATAAGAAAACATGGAAATAAGAAAAGTTCAACTTACGGGAAGTTCATCCTATGTTATTACGCTTCCGAAGGAATGGATAACATCGCATGGTATAAAGAAAAATGATCCCCTGGGGATAATCGTTCAACCAGACGGAACGCTTTTGATTACCTGGAAAACAAAGGGCAAGCAAATTCATAGGACAAAAGAATTTTATGTGGATGACATAGATGATGCAACTTATTTATTTCGCCTTCTGGTTAGTGCATACATAAACGGATATTCAACCGTTATAATAAAATCAAAAGAAAGAATTAAATCGTTTGTAAGGGAATGTGCCATAAATTTTACACAAACAGCCATAGGTCCCGAAATAATAGAGGAAACCATTAAGTCAATTACAATTAAGGATTTACTTAATCCCGCGGAAATGCCTTTTGATAAAACAATCAAACGAATGTATATCCTTGCGAGAACGATGCATGAGGATGCGATAACCGCATTAAAGAAGAAAAACAAATCCCTGGCGGGGGATATTGAGCCAAGGGACCGTGATGTTGACCGGCTGCACTGGCTAATCTCCCGGCAATTCAATATTTTATTAAAAGACATGACCTTATCTGAAAGGATGAACATTACACAGGACGAAGCCACCTACCTTTTTCTAATGAGCAGATTAATTGAAAGGATTGGAGATCACGGAGTTAAAATAGCAAAGAATGTACCTGTCCTTATTGATAAAAAAGTGAATGCGGAAATGATTGAAATGATTGCTTCCGCAAGTAACAATTCATTAAAAATTTTCACATCTGCGATAGATGCATGGGGTAATAAAGATATAAAAGGAGCCAATGAAAATATCGAATCAATAAAGAATCTCGTTTCATCATGCGAGGAAATCAACAATAATGCATTAAATGTAAAGGGCATGTCCTCTATATCTACAGGTTACATAGCCGAGAGTATAAGAAGAACCGGAGAGTACTCAGCAGATATATCTGAACTTTTACTTAATCATCTCGTCAAGGAATAATTCTTTTTCATTTAGCAATCATCGTCCTCAACTGATCTCCCGAGTCCTCGGCATAATCCGCCACCGCATCGATTTCATTGATAATGCGGATTAAAAACCAGATACTCAATGGATCCAACTTTTCTTCAATCTCAAACAACTTCTTTGACATCTTTAACTGCAGTTCATCCGCTTTCCATTCATGATGGTCAACCTTATTTATCAACTTTAACATTTTATCGTGCTCCTTTCTCCCGAAAGATGTTTCAAGCAGCCTGTTTAATTCAGAATACGCTACTTCCAATGCATCTACTGCCGATTTTACAGAATCTACAAACTCCAGCAAATCATCCCTGATTTCTTCCGGAACTTTAGTCCTTCGGATCTGTATCAAGTGAGCGGCATCCTCTACTTTATCAGCTATGGTATCCTGTTTTTTCAAAAATGATAATATATCGCCCCTGTCAACCTGCATAAACAATCTCCTCGGCAAATGGATCCTTATATCCGTCTTTACCTTATCAGCCTCATGCTCCAGATTAGATATCTTATTTGCCAGTTCCTCAACCCTATCATAATCCTCTGCGATAAACGCTTCCACCAACGGCCTTAACTCGTCTGCACACTCATTGACCTTCTCTATATGCTTGTGTAAAGGCATGTAAGGTGTTTTTCCGAATAAATCCCCGACCGGTATTCTCTCAAAAATCGCCATTTTTATTATTTTTATTATTAGATTAAACAATAAATATAACCAACTTGTAAATTATTATGGTAAGGATCGCTGCGATCGGAATCGTCAAGATCCATGAATAAACTATGCGCTTTATAACCCCCAAATTGAGTGCTCCTACGCCCCCTGCAAGCCCCACTCCCACGACCGCCCCGACTAAGGTATGGGATGTGGAGATTGGCATCCCGAGTTTTGAGCATATAAGAACGGTTGTTGCAGCCCCGAAGGTTGCGGCAAACCCTCTTGTGGGGGTAATTTCTGTAATTTTACGACCAATTGTTTCCATAACTTTATACCCCCATGTTGATATTCCTATTACAATTCCAATTCCCCCAAGCGCTAAAATCCACAATGGAACGCTGATTTTTGCCGTAATTTCTTCGCTTTCAACAACATCAACAACCGCAGCCAATGGTCCTATCGCATTAGCCACATCATTTGCACCGTGAGCGAATGCTATGTAACAGGCAGTTAAAAGCATCAGGTATTTGAAAAAATTCTCAACCTGCTGGTATTCGTCTTTGACCTTTGGTTTGTATCCCCTTACCCAAAATAAAGTGATTACGCCTGCAATAATTCCGATTACAATCGAAATCGCTAAAGCTTCCGCAAATCCAAAATCTAAACCTAAATTTTTTAAGCCCTTAAAGACCATTGAAAGTGAAATAATCGCAACAACCAATCCAACAAGATAGGGAGCAAGCCGTTCTGCATGCTCAAGCGGATTATCCTGGTCTAAAATTTTATTCCTGATAACCATAAAAATTATGAATGAAAGTACCGCCCCCGAAATAGGAGAAACGATCCATGATGCTGCAATTTCTAGTAATTTTCCAATATTTACTACATCTCCAACCCCTGATGATGCAGATGTTATCGCGACAATCAAACCAAAACCAGCAACTGCCCCAACAATTGAATGTGTTGTTGAAACCGGTAATCTATAGAATGTCGCAACGGTAATCCACAGTCCTGACGCCAAAAGTGCCGCAAACATTCCATAAATAAACATATCCGGAGTTACTCCCGCGGCAATTAAACCATCAAGATCAACGATACTTTTTCTTATCGTATCGGTGACATGGCTTCCGACAAGAACCGCTCCAAGAAACTCGAAAATCCCCGCTATTATTATAACCTGCTTCAGAGTTAATGCCCCGCTTCCATAACTGGGACCCATGGAATTAGCAACATCGTTCGCACCGATGTTCCATGCCATATACAGTCCAACAATTATCGCAGCAATAACTATTAATTCCAATTTTATATTTATTCTTTCCAATTAATTAATAAAAAGAAATTGTCTTGGAAAATTATTACGCACGGCGATTCAGATGGGTTGTGCGCCGGAGCGATTGCCTCAATGGTTTTTGAAGGGGACATCTGGTTCTCTAACCCCTATAAACTGATTAAAGACCTTAAATCAACAAAATCCGGAACAAACATCGCGGTATGTGATCTGGCCATAAATCAAGACAGCGTTGAGGAGGTAATGCGGGAGTTATACCGGCTGGGCAAACATGGAGAGGTCTGTTATTTCGACCATCACCCCCTCCCGAGCTTTAAAATAGAATCGTACTATTCTGACATTTACCTTCCGCTTATCAATTTCATGGGAGGGGGTGAGGGTATTTCCGCAAGC
>Ga0209636_10007602_pt1 | contig 11046 bp, 12 predicted proteins | sample DeeMarSWOR152_54_FD_187464 | JGI IMG/M metagenome (GOLD analysis project Ga0209636, IMG submission 187464) | Marine sediment microbial communities from White Oak River estuary, North Carolina - WOR-1-52-54 (SPAdes) (version 2) | ecosystem: Environmental > Aquatic > Marine > Intertidal zone >... | reverse complement strand
TGAAATGGAGCACGTCAAGATCGTGATGCCCGAGCCCCTCGAGGAGCTGGTCAAACGGGTCGACGCGCAGGAACTGGAGGGGATAGTCGCCAAGAACTTGGACTCGCCGTACGAGCTCCGCAGGTCTTGGTAAAAGAACCTTTGATGGCGGGGATAAAAGTGGCTGAAGAGGCGTTCAACCTAAGCGATCTCATAGACGAGTACTTGGAGAGAGAAAGCCGCCCTCCGAGAATCGGGACCTACTGGCCGTCCGAAATTGGGCATTGCACGAGAATGAATTATTACAAGCGATTCATTCCAACGAAGATACCTTCCGAGAAGCTCAGGGTGTTCAAGTCCGCGGATCTGGCCCACTCGTTTGCCCGCGAGGTCCTGGCGAGCTCGGACAGAGTAAGACTGCTCACGTGGGAAAAGTCCTTCTCCATCCTCCACGACGACTTCGAGATTTCAGGACGCCTCGACGACATGATCCTCGTCAAGATCGCGGGAAAGGACGTACCGGTTGTGATAGAGGTCAAGTCAGTCTCGGGAAAATCGGTGGGGCACATAAGGTCCCCGAGCGTCCCGCACCTCTACCAAATACACCCATACCTCCGCGCGGTTCGCTCGAGCGTCGGAATCGTCTGGTACATCGCTCGCGATAAATTCTGTTAATAATATACGTATTTGCTACTATTTTTGATATGATAGGCTCGACTTTTTTACGCTGGTCTTCTGTAAAAAATTGCGTTATATAGACTGCAGGAGCCCAATCTCCGTCGGGTTGTTTTTCAAGGGGGAAGTAGTCTTCTCCGCAATTTTCAGCCCATAAAAGGTGATTATTAACCAAGTGCGTAACAAATTTCCGTAAATCAGACATTATTGCGCCATACTTCTTGAAGGTCATTTCCCAATATGGGAGGATACTAATAGTGTTGAACCACTGAAATTCGAGTGGAAGGTGGTCAATCACTTTAACGCAAATGGACGGAGGTTCTTGCAAACGATGGTTTAGAGCGCATAGAATGGTAGAAGGTATGTCGTTTATTGATTGTGACGTTAGCTTGTATCTAGGTATTATTGTAAGTCCATGTTTAAATTTTCCGTAAAGAATTCTGTTGTTTTGGTAAAAATTAATCGTATCATCAAGAGACTTCTTCACCACTGTACATGAATCGTTAAACAATTCCCACAGTAATTTTCTTTCGTTACTTGTAAGTTCGCAATTCGATCCGCGTGTCGAGGAGCAGCATCGGATGAAACTTGGGCGGCCGCCCACGTTGTGGTGTAACCTCGAAAGATGACTGTGTTACTTTTAGACCCTCCGGCATAGGCATCTCATTTAAATTTTCCAGTTCGCTTACTCTGTAAATGAGAAGGAAATTGTCCTTCGGGGGAACATCCCCCTAAACTTCTACCCCATAGAGGGCCTCTCTCGTTTCTCCTGATTTCATCGTTATGTTATCTGTGAGGAGAGTTCCCCCATGGACCGGGGGGATCGCGTGCGCCTCGAACCTGCCAAGCGCCCACAAAAGGTTCGGTTACGCATTTATCTCCACTTCGATTGAGGTAGCGAGGCCGCAGGCTACTAAACGTTCTGAAGCGGGCGATATTACCCTTGGTCCGGTAAATCAGTATAGCGGACTAAGTCAGATCGACTATCTTCGCTTTCGGAGCATTCTCCTTGATTGATTCTATCCCATTCATGCAGCCCGCCTTAGCCACATACCCTTCGCCAACCGCAATTGTCTCTCCGTTCGGCGCTATTAGTCTGAATCGGTATTCGCCCTTTGCATCCTTGAAGACCTCAAACTTTGGTTCGGCCAACTTCTTACCTCCCCTTTTAGAATAAAATACAGTAAGAGACGAGAGGACTAAAAGAATCAAAACGATTAGGATTATCAGGGCAATAGTCCAATCAGCCATCTCATCCCCCCCTCAGGTTTTTCTTGTGGGTTCTTAAGCCTTGCCAAAGTGCCCTTCACGGTAAGAATATTGGATGTCATTTGTCGGAATCGCCATGATTGTGCGAATTACGTCTCGCAATGTTTGATAGCGGGGGGGCTCGATCTAAGTGCTGGGACTGACGGGTACGGTGCTGGCGTAGTCGGCCGTTGCGTCCCAAACTGCGATGATCTCCACACCCATCTCATCGAGCATCAACATGTGGAGCACCATCGGATAGGCACGAGCGAGTTCTTGCCTAACAATCTGCAAACTGGCGATGTAATTATTTTTGGGGATGGAACTGACGAATTGCAACATGCGGTGATAGTCGTTGGTGACAACGGAAACAACGTGGAGCTTAATGCCCACACCAATCACCGCTATCATCGGCATTTTAGCTTCTTTGTTAACGCTTACACAATCGCCCACACTTACTACTTCCCAACGGCAGCCGAAACGGGACATGCGCAGGGATACTTCGGGACCGGGGAGTACTACGGCGAGGGGGCGGGGTCGACGTTTAGGCTCACCCCACCCGGACCCCACGGATGTAACGGGCACAAGGCGGAATTTACATCTCCAGCGTAGAAGCATGTTCAACCTCAAAATTTTCTCACTTGCTGAATCTCTAAATAACAAAAAGTGTAGTTAAGGTTATCACCCAAGAAATTATTCCAAACGTAAGCTCTTGCCCCTCAACCTTTTCCAAGTAGGCATAATAGTTCCATGTGATATGGGAAATGGTCGCTGCCCCGTACGGAAGTACCAGACTTGGTAATCTCCATTCGCGATTCGCTCGCATCGAGAGCCAGATATCCCACCCAACCATCGCTGTCCAGAAAATATGGTTGAGGCTAGGTATCACCCGGTGGAGACCCGGCGAGTACTCGACAAAGCCTTCCCACAAAAAAGAACGGTTTTTAGTTCAAAACTTTCCAAAAAAATTCGAAAAACTTTTATAGAAGTAAATTGTACCATTCTCAGATAGTTGGAGGTATGAATAAATTAAAAAGTGTAGGCGGCGAGCGATGGTGACGCTGTTTCATCAGCTTTCAGAATCCTGCATGAACATAACAATTGAACAGGATCTACATGAACAAAAACTTAAAACTTTAAAACAAATTTATGGGAGGGGGTATCGTGCTTGATACAAACCTTTTTGAGATAGACCCACATCCAATTAAATGTGGGCACCCGCGGGCCCACCACTCAATTTATTTGAAATGAGCAAGATTCGAGTTTCTCTTGGTTACTCAGCGTTGCGTCACGAGGGCAAAAGTCACTTGTTTTACTAAAATTTGATTTGAGATTGGATTTATACGCATGCGGGAATACTGTTTTTGGCAACTCGACCAAAAAGGAGGTGAATAATTTGATTGAAAGACGCGAGCCAGTTCCACCAGCAAAGAGAACCGTTAAAGGTTGGTACACCGTGCTTGCGCTCTCGTATGGAAGAAATGGCACTGTTGAAACATGGGTTAAAATCGGCGGTAAGAGATATAGTGATAAAAAGACAGGATCTGGCAACATACGGGCCGAGATTCTTAAAATAGGCCACACAGGCTGGAAGTGGACATGGTTAGGGCCTCGACGTAAAAGGGTAACGATAGAAGCTCAAGCTTATGCAAAAGTGAAGTCAGTACCCGCTGAAGCCGGTCCTTGGTATCACAGGGAAAAGGGCGATCCCACTCATGTGAGAATCTTTGATGGCATAGCTGATGCAGCTAGACTTCTAGGGATAGATTAGTATTTTCTAGTCTCTACTGCTAAGATTTCTTCGAAAGCTTCAGCATATCAGAATAAATGCACCGCTTGGGCGAAATCTTCGGCGAGCGCTTCGTCTTTTCGACGAGTTCGACCCCGGTCCCCCGCACTACTGCGACGGGGACCCCCTCGGCGGCCTCGCCCATTACAGCTTGCGCCGCTGTGGCAAGCTGGTCCGCGAGCGCCCGAAATGTCACACGGAGCGGCTTGCCGTAGAGGTCGTGCTGCCCCCGACAATCTACGATAGGTTCCAATCCCGCCACCCCTATTGCTTGACCAATGGTTCCCAGGCGAAGGGGCTTGACGTTACTGTCGGCGATGATTACTCCAACTCTGGCGTTAGTCCTCCGTGCGATTGTTTGCTGCAGTTCCCTCGCGGCTCGGTTTGGGTTTGTGGGCATGAGCACAACATGGCCGAGTGGGGCATTTGAGCTATCCACCCCCGCGTTCGCGCAAATCACCCCGCTTTTCAACGTTAGAATAACGTCCTTCGAAATGCTGAGCACGCGCTTCGCCTCGCGCAGCACGAGCTCGACGAACTCCGGGTCCTGACCGCTCTTCGCCGCAATTTTCCTAGCGCGCGTCGATGGGCGGACGCTTGCAAGTTCTCGCACTCGGCCCTGCGCAGTCGCGATAACCTTCGAGGAAATCACGATGATATCCCCATCCCGAAGGCCGCCAACCTGCTCAGCCGCTCTCGTTATCATCGCCGACAAGTCGTCTCCGGACTTAATCAGCGGCATGTTCAAACCTAGAACTTTCATATCATCCCTCCTGCATCTCGAATCGCTTCAGCCAACCGAACGGCTTGGAGCGTTTCTTTCACATCGTGAGTCCTAACCACGCTGACGCCGTTGAGCACAGCTATCGCAGTCGCGGCGAGCGAGCCAACGAGACGATCGGCTGGGTCGGGTAGGTTAAGCACTTTACCGATGAAAGTTTTCCTCGATATCCCGAGGCAGATTGGGCGTTTCAACCCCTTCAGCCTCCCTAGTTCAGCTATGATTTTTAAATCAAAAAGAGTTGCGGTAGGGTAAGCCCGTTTTCCGTGCGGCTCGTTCGCGCGTTTGCCCAACCTCTCGAGCCTAGCTGGCCAGTACCCAATCGCTGGATCGAGGACGACTTTTTTGAGTTGGATGCCGCGCTCACGGCATATGTGCAGGCTTTCCCCGAGGGCTTGACGGATATCGTCGATTTTGCAGACATCTCCAGGAGCGCGCTTCGCCGCCATCAGCACAGCTGAGCAACCAGCGCTGGCGATGATCTCAGCCATCTTGGGGTCCGACTTGAGCCCGCTGATGTCGTTAATCACAGTCGCCCCGGTGCTGATGGCCGCCTCTGCAATTTCCGCTCGTTGAGTGTCGGCCGAAATGGGAGCATCGAACTCGCGAGCCAGAACTCTGATTATCGGGATTAACTCATGCATTTCCCGTTCAGCCGAGATTGGTTTCGACCTAGGCCCCGTGCCTATCGCTCCTACATCGATGATGCGGGCGCCCTCCTCGATCGCCTTCGAGACCCTTCCAACGGCTTCTCGCTCACTTCGAACGATTGAACCCTTGTAGAAGGAGTCGGGACTCAGGTTGAGAGCATAAACTATCGCCACGGGCATGCCGTCACCGACCTCCACCTTGCCCAGCATTGCTTCCGCCAGGGGATCACGCTCGGCTAGAACTGGGGCAGCGCGAATAAAGCTTTGACGCAAAAAAGACTCGAATAGTGTGAAACTGCCCGAGCATGCTCAAGCCAGCCTGTCAATCAATTAATTTTCGTTTGTACAAATAAATCATTTTTTGTAATGCCGTTGTTTCGAATTCTAGCATCCACGATCGAACAGCGTGCGGAGAACTCTTCTAGGTGGTGCTTTTGATGGCCCGATGTGTGTTAATTCATAAAACTTAAAGTTCACAATTCCAAATCGCTAAGGGGGTGCACGTGAAAGAACTTCACCTTGCTCATACTTTATCAGTTGGAAATACAGAGATTTTACAGGATGTTATCACTCGAGGTGGTGAGGATGGCCAAAGTATTCAGTGACCTCATAAAGGAAGTGACGACCCCTGGTTACTGTCTCGCCTGCGGGGCATGTGTCGCCTCCTGCCCATTCGAGTGCCTCGAGATGGAAGGGGGGACACCAGCTTTAAAGAAGGCGTGCGTAAACTGCGGCATATGCTACGATGAGTGTCCGCAGGTGATTGATTCGAGGCAGCTTGAGCAAAAAATTTTTGGAAGAAGGGCTTCGGACGAGGAGGTGTTCGGTATCTATCAACGAGCGCTTTCGGTCGAGGCGAGGTCTCCCGACATCAAAGCGAGCGCCCAAGATGGCGGGGCGGTCACCGCACTTTTGGCGTCGCTCCTTGAAGGCGGGTTTATCGATGGCGCAATCGTGATGGGCGTGGGTTCTCTGCCGTGGCAGCCCACCCCGAGGGTTGCGACGGTCCGCAAGGAGCTCATAGAGTGCGCGGGCACGAAGTATGCGATGGGGCCGCTCTTCTTGGGGCTGCGAGATGCCGTTGACCTGCACTACTGCTCGCGAGTGGCAGTCGTCGGCACGCCCTGCCAGATCATCGCCTCGCGCCGGATGCAGCTCTCGCAGCTGACCAACCGCCGCTTGGGTGGGACGATCACGCTCCGCCTAGGGTTGTTTTGTGCTCACGCTTTTGAATACGAGAAATTTTACAGGGGCGTCATCCAGAATCAGCTCCGCACACCCCTCACCGAGGTTGTGAAGTTCGACAGTAAACGGGGGCGGTTCATCATCTACCGCAGGCACAAGCCAAGGCGCGAGCTTGCTCTAGAGGCGGTGCGGCGGTACGTTTGCTCGCCGTGCAAAGTGTGTATGGACTTCGCGGCTGAACTTGCGGACATCTCGGTGGGTTCGGAAGGGTCGCCCCTCGGCAGGTCTACGGTGCTCATCCGGACGCAAACCGGCTCCGAGGCCTTCGATATTGCCCGGAGATTTAGGGAACTTGATGTGCTCGAGCTTGAGAAGGTCAAGCCCGGTATCGAGGCGATCAGAAAGGCCTCGAAGGAGAAGAAGCTCAAGGCTGCGAAGGAGTTCCAGCGGCTCAAGCTGCGGCTTATAGATTTTCAAAAAAAGGGAGCGCGCGTGCCGAAGAGACACCTACCGATATGGGCGCAGGAAAAACCGTCAGTTCCTAAGGAAGAAGAGTCTTTGGAGCCGATAGCGGAGATCCGCAAACTTTAGTTATGCGGGTTTGAACTTGGTGAGATGAAGTTCAAATGGTAACAATGTTCATTTGAAAAATACATCTGGGGGCAAAATTTGAAATCTGACGTGTCCAAGCGGGAAAAACTCGAGGATTTCAGGAGGAAGGTGAGGGAGGTCAGGGCGAGGGAATGGAAGAGGGATGCCATCCGCGCTAGGCGGTTCACGGGGGAGGAAACCTTCCAGCAGGGGATCGACTTGATCAAATTTGCTATACATATTCACGAGGCGGCTGAACGTGCGGGAAATTGATGAGATATTGTTGCTCGTGTGCGAATTCAAGGATTTATGAGGAATTGAAAAATTTTATCGTAAATTTGGATTTCAACCATTTGTTTACCAGTAATGATTTCTATGTTTGGAGAAGCAGAAAAATTTAAACTAATTATGTAGTGGCACGGCTAAAGCAGCGCCTTTGCAATCGATCGCACGGCCCTAGCCGGCTCGGGCCCCATCGGTGACCCCATCACCGTTCGGGTTATGCCCAAGCGTTTCAATTCCTCGATGCGCGCGGCGAGTTCATCGACCGTGCCGCAGACCGAGAATGCGTCTATCATGCGTTCGGTTACCGCCGCGCGGGCCTTTTTCAGCTCCCCGACCCTGAGCAGGCGGCGGATCGACTCAACTTTCTCGACCTCGATTCCGTGACGCTCGAGCGATGCGCGGGGGGCGGACGAAGTCACGAACGAAACCACCCCACGAACTACGTCCCTCGCTCTCTTCAAATCGCCCCCGACCGACACGACCAGATACGCGACGAAATCGAATGTTTTGGAGTTCCTCCCGCTCGAGCGCAGTCCCCTCTCGATGTATCTGATGGATTCTTGGATGTCATCTGGGTGCGAGGCGTTGATGTGGGCTCCATCGGCGACCGAACCCGCGAGCTCGAGCATGCGCCGCCGCCGCCCGCCGATGTAGACGGGAATCTTATCCTCTGGCTTGAACCTGAGTCCCGCGTTCCTGCACGAGAAGAGCTCTCCCTCGAAGCTCACGCGGTTCCCGGCGAGGAGTTCGCGCACGATGTGGACGGCTTCTCGCACCGCCGTGACTGGCTTCCGTTGCTCTATCCCGACCGTTGCGAGGAAGAAAGGGTCACCCGCGGAAATCCCCAGCAGCGCCCGCCCGCGTGAAATTTCGTTGAGGGTCGCGACGGCAGCTGCGGTCACGGTGGGATGGACTAGGTAGGGGTTCGTCACGCCCGGGCCCAGCTTCACCTGGCGTGTCTCGAGCGCGAGTTGGGTGAGCACAGGGTAAATGTAGCGGTTGTGGTAGTGGTCGCAGACCCAGATCTGCTCGAAGCCGGAGCGCTCGACCAATCGGGCCAGCTTGACCAGTGCGTCTAGCTTCAGGTAAGGAACGAATTCAACACCGAATTTCATCTCGACCCTCTTCGGATTTAAGGTAGCGTGGCTAAAATAGCCGTGGGTGGCCGAGTGCAGCTCATCGCGCTCAAGGGGTTGCCGATGGTGAAAAAGGGCGACCGGGTGGATAAACTCATCGTGGACGCGGCGCAAAAACAGGGGTTGCGCCTGGAGGACGGAGATGTTCTCGTCATCGCGCAGACGATAGTTTCGAAGGCGGAGGGAAGTGTTGTCGACCTGCGCAAGGTAAAGCCGAGCAAAAAGGCCGAACAGATAGCGGCACGACTTGACAAGGATCCACGCGAGGTTGAGGTAATTTTGCAGCAATCCAGTGAAATCGTGAGGCTTGGGTACGTGATAATTTCGCGCACCAAGCACGGCTTCGTCTGCGCGAATGCCGGCGTCGATCACTCGAATGTCGACCCGGAGCATGTCACGACTCTGCCCGATGACCCCGATGCGAGCGCTGCCAGAATTCGGGATTTCATCAAAAGTGAACTTGGCGCGGAAGTCTCGGTAATCATATCCGATACTCAAGGGCGGACCTTCAGAATGGGCTGTGTTGGCGTTGCGATTGGCGTCGCTGGAATGAATCCGCTTCTCGACCTGCGGGGCAAGCGAGACCTTCACGACAGAGAGCTCCGCGTGACGATAACTTCCCCCGCCGACGCTTTGGCTGCGGCAGCTGTCTCCGTCATGGGGGAAGCAAGCGAGGGTACTCCTGTAGTGGTGGTTAAGGGGGCAATCTACGAGCGAAAAAACGGGAACGCGAGGGAGCTCGTGATGCCGCCGGAGCGGGATCTATTCAGGTAACCGAGACTATTTTTTACTATTACACTAGCCGATTCGACCGCCCTAAGAAATCTAGCGTTCCCCGAGCGGCACTATTTCTCTTTTGTAAATTGTGTTTATGAGAATGCCCGCTGAGCAATACCAAGCTGTAAGGGCACAGAAAATTCCTTCATATCCTGCAATCGTTTTGATTAGCGGATTGAATTCCCCTGCTGCCAGAAGGAAAAACAGGAGAGTCAAAGTCACGAACACCGTTGTCACACCCCAAGAAATTCGCAGGGCGCCTACGGTGGCGTAGGCCGTGAAGATGCCCCATGCGATGAGGAAAACAGCCATGCCCGCAGGCGGAACTTTCGGTATAGCTCCAATAGTTTCCAAGAAAATCATAAGCGCTAAACCGATCCAGAACGCGCCGAATGAGGTGAAGCAGGTTCCGCCGAAGATGTTTTCTCTTTTGAACTCCCACATCCCCGCAATAACTTGCCCCAACCCTCCGTAGAAAAAGCCCATGGGAAAGACCATGCCCAAGCTTTCCGCGGGGATTATCCCTGCATTTACCACGTTCAGGATGAAAGTTGTTAAAGCAAAGCCGCCCAAACCCAAAGCCGCCGGATTGGCCAAGTTCACCTTTTCAGCCACTGTTCTCCCTCCTTGTACGAATTCGGGCAACGAAATAAATGTGCGCAATTCGTTTTTTAATGTTTTCATTTTTTAATATCGCGTTTCGTTTCATCTTTAAACCTAAAGACAACATAGAATCCTCACGAGAGTTTGGAGGTTTTCGAGCGGGAGTAGTGATTCAATGCTTACCGTGCTTTCCGGCGGAACTGGCACACCCAAACTTTTGCAAGGGCTGGCGCGCTTGGTCGGAATGGGAAAAATTTCGGTCATCGTCAACACCGCTGAGGACGTTGAAGTCTCGGGACTCAAAGTTACTCCAGACCTCGACACCGTGATGTACACGCTGGCGGGCATCGTTAACGAGGAGACCTGGTACGGTATCCGCGGGGACACCTTCACGTGCCACGAGATGCTGAAGCAGTTGGGCGAGACCGAGCTGCTCAGGCTAGGCGATCGGGATCGGGCGGTGAATCTTCGGCGGACGCTGGGGTTGAAGCGAGGGAAGCCGCTCTCCGAAGTTACCCAAGAACTCTGCTATCAACTTGGAGTGCGGGCGAGCTTGCTCCCGATGTCGGACGATCGCGTTCAAACGCGCGTTGATACTGAAGCGGGCACGATGTCGTTTAATGAGTTCTGGGTCCGAAGGCGCGCTGCCGACAAGGTCAAGAATGTGAACTACGAGGGAGTGGAAGAGGCGAAGCCGGCGCCCGGAGTACTCGAGGCGATCAAAACAGCGAAGTTGATTATAATCGGTCCCAGCAACCCCGTGACGAGCATAGGGCCCATTCTGGCGATCGAGGATATCAAGGAGGAGATCATCCGGAACAGGGAGCGCGTGGTGGCGGTGAGCCCGATCTTGGGCAACGCTGCGGTCAGCGGTCCGGCGGGGGAGCTGATGCGGGGGTTGGGCTACAGGGTGAGCCCTCTCGGCGTGGCGAAAATGTATCGAGGCATAATAGGCACTCTGGTTCTCGACTGGAGCGACAGGAAGCGTGCGCGGGCGGTTGAGGAGTTCGGGATTAGTGCCGCGTTCGCAGATTTGCTCATGCCGAATATCGCCTCGAGGGTAAGGCTCGCGCGCGAGGTTCTGGGGATAGCTAGGATTCGTTTATAAGTCCCTTCACTTGCCACCCTTGTCAACACCCCTGTTGACAAGAAAACTACATCTTCATTTTCGTGAGTACTTACAGGGCATGCCAACAACTCTTAGTGTCAACACCCCTGTTTACATTAAGAAGCGATACCAATTTTCTTGAGTTCCAACAGATAGCGTTTGGCTTCCGCTTGGAGGATTCTTTTCGTACTTTTTTTATCGACTCGCCACGCCAACCTGAGCAATACGCTGGCGTTTTT
>Ga0209636_10007601_pt1 | contig 11048 bp, 13 predicted proteins | sample DeeMarSWOR152_54_FD_187464 | JGI IMG/M metagenome (GOLD analysis project Ga0209636, IMG submission 187464) | Marine sediment microbial communities from White Oak River estuary, North Carolina - WOR-1-52-54 (SPAdes) (version 2) | ecosystem: Environmental > Aquatic > Marine > Intertidal zone >... | reverse complement strand
CCGGAGAGTAAAGAGAGTGAGCAATAGAGGTTTTGTCGGAATCGCCTTTGCGCCACTCCACAAACCCGTCAGGAATTGAACGACAAGCAGAACCTGAGCCTAAACGGGCTAAAATTGAAAGTTTTTCCTGAGAAAGTTTAAGACCAGCCGCAGTTGTTCCTGCCAAGCTCAAGGCGGCAAAACCTGAAGCTGAAGAGGCAATTCCCGTACCTTTAGGAAAATTGTTTTTACTCCGCACTCTCGCTTTAAGTTTAATTTTTGCAAGTTTTCTTATCCGGTCAAGATGGGCTTCAATCCGGCTAGCCTCTTTTTCTTTAATCTTTTCTCCTACCATTTCTATTTGGTCTGTCTTTAAAGTAGGTAAAAACTCAACCGTAGTTAAAGTAAAAATCTTATCTAAATTCATCGCAATTGAGCTATTCAGAGGCAAACGCAACTTCGCATTCTTTTTACCCCAATATTTAATAAAAGCAATGTTGGCTGGTGCTTTAGCGGTAGTTTTCATCTAATCTTCCTTCTAATTAGTCTCAAGCTTTGCTTTTTCAGCATTAGGTTCAACTTTTATCACCTTTCCCCCGGCTTTTTTAATTGCTTTTTCTACCTTCAGTCTTTTCTCTTTTGGGACCAAAGCAATCATACAGTCTCCTCCTCCGGCTCCAGAAAGTTTTGCTCCCCAAGCCCCCGCTTCTCGGGCAGCAAAAATCAAACTAGCTAACTCTTTTGTATTTACTCCTAAGGCATCAAGCATTCCTTGATTCAAATTCATCAACTCTCCCGTCTTTCTAAAATCACCTTGTAAAAGGCTTTTCCTTGCTTGGTTAGTCAAAAGACTTATTTGAGCCAAAAGAGAACCAACTAACTTTTGATTATTTTGCTTTAAAACAGCCACTTTCTTGACCACTGTGGGAGTATCAGCTTTGATTCCAGTATAGCCAACCACAAGAGGCAAACTTTTAATCCTCATTGGAGAAATCTTTTGTCCTCCAGTAACAAAATAAATTGTCCCCCCCCAAATTGCCGCTGCCAAATCAAAACCCGAACCCACCCCCTGGACATCAAGAATAGTTTTGTAAGCCAGCTCAAAAACCTGCTTTTTTAATAACTTAATCTTGAAGAGTCTTGCCAAACCCACGATGATACCAACAGTAACTGCCGCAGAACTACCAAAACCAAATTCCGCTGAAAACCCGGCTTTTGTTTTGACTCTCAATCCCTGTCTTAACTTAAATTTTTGAAAAAAGTTTTTTATCCCTGTTTCAATAAATCTCGCTCCTTTGGCAGTTCTGCCTCGAGTTAAGTCTCTCAACCCCTTTGAATAATCCTCTAGCCCTACTTCTGGAGCATGAAGAATAAACTTCTTTTTCTCAATAGGCTTAACGATAATCTGCATCCGCTGGTCGACGGCAGTAACAATACAAGGGTAATGATAAACTACCGCATGCTCACCAAAAAGCATAAGTTTCCCTGGAACTGAAACCTTAACCTGTTCTTTCATATCTGACCCCTTTCTCACCCAATTTTACCTCAAAGGTAGGCAGATTCCTTGCTCGAGCAATTCTCAAAAGATTTTCTTTTCTAGGGTGATAAGCCAAAACTATTCCCGAGCCCTTTTTTATACCCCCAGCGCCACATACTTTTGCCCCACCACCACTTTTTTCAATCTCTCTTATTGTTTTCTTTGCTAGAGAACCAACCACGCTTATTTTTTCAAGTAATTCTTCATTCTTTCTTATTGTCTCTCTTAGTTTTTTCTTATTGGCTCGATTCAGAGCTATGAACATCTCTCTAGTGACTGATTCCATTTCTCTAAAAATTTTGTCCATTAACCCTCGGTTCCGTTGATAGCGCTCACGAACTTTGGCTACCATCTCGCCGGTTGTTTCTCGTGGTCGACCAGTATCAATAAGGACAAAATGAGGCAATTTATCAAGATTAAGTGGTAACGGTTTAAAAATTTTAAGAAATTCTGTCTCTTTCCGATACCAAAGAAAACCCCCGTAAGTGGCAATGGTATTATCTCCTCCACTCGGAGTTCCATGCTGCTTCTTCTCAATCTCATAAGCAATCTCATTAATACGTTCCTTATTAAAGGGTTGACGAAAATAACGCCAGAGGACAGCTGTCGTGGCGACTGCTAAAGCTGCCGAAGAGCCAAGTCCCGAACCCACCGGAATCTCTGAATCAACATGAATTTCAAGATTTCTTTTGGGCTTTTTGTCTAAAATTTTAAAAATCTTCCTAACAGCAAAATTTACTAATCGGGTTGGTTCTTTTGAGATAAAAGTTAGAGCCTGACTCTCTTTTTTTCTCTCCTTAAGAGTCACTCTCAAGCGGTGATTAATCGCGGTGATGATTTCAGGCTTACCATAAACAACCGCATGTTCTCCTGAGAGAATTAACTTTCCTGGCGCGGAAGCTTTAACTTTTTTCACTTTCTGTTACCTCCAAAAGCCTGTCTAACACCTCTGGCTTTAAAACCACCGATCCTTCGGCTATCATTGCCCACCACTCACCTCCCTCTTTAGTTTCTGGCTGAAGAGCTTTTTCAGACACCCAGATTGGTCTTTCCGGAGTACCGACGTTGACTAACTGGCTCCTTTGACTTTTAGCTGTTTTCATTCTCCCTTTAATCAACTTTGACTAATTTTGCTCTTTTTAGCTCCTTAAGGTTTCTTGCCCCTAAAGAAAACATGGCAATTTTAAGCTCCTCAGTTAATTGAGCTATCTTCTTCTCAACCGCTCTGGCTGATTTGGTGGCTGGCTCCAAAAAAGGCAAAGCTAAACCAGTCAAGTCAGCACCTAAAGCTATTGCTTTGGCCATTTCAATCCCGCTTCTTATGCCACCACTACCAATAACTTTCAAACCTCGCACCTTTCGGCATTGGTTTATTGATTCTGCGGTTGGGATTCCCCACTGGCTAAAGGCTTCACCTAGCTCATTCTTTGCCCGGATGCCTTCAATTTTCGCCCAGCTCGTCCCGCCCCAGCCAGCTGTATCAACAATTTTAACTCCTGCTTGGTAGAGTCTTCTCGCCACCCCCTCAGAAATACCCCCACCTACTTCCTTAACCACTACAGGAACAGAAAGCTTTTTAGCAACTTTTTCTATCTTTGGTAACAAATTGGCAAAATCAGTATTGCCCTCAGGCTGAATCGCTTCCTGAAGGGGATTGAGATGAAAAATCAAGGCGTCGGCTTTAATCATATCAACAGCTTGCTGACATTCCTTAAAACCATAGCCATAATTCAACTGAACCGCACCTAAATTAGCCAAAAGAGGAATATCTGGGGCCACATCTCGAACTTGAAAAGTAGAGACAACTCTCGGATTCTCAAGGGCAATTCTTTGGCTGCCAACACCCATGGCAACACCCATCTTTTGGGCGGCTTTGGCTAGGTTTCGATTGATTCTCCCTGCCCTCGCTGTTCCGCCAGTCATTGAAGAAATCAAAATCGGCGCAGAAAGTTTCTTGCTGAGAAACTCTACTGAAGTATCAACTTCCTTAAAATCAATCTCGGGAAGAGACTGATGAACAAAACGATATTTTTCAAAGCCAGTTGAACCAACTTCTACGTCTTGTTTGAGACAAATCAGAAGATGGTCAGTTTTTCTTTCTCGCATCTTCTCTTATCTTCCCATTCTTCTTTCATACTCAACAAATTCGCTTATCGGCTCCAAAAGAATCTCTGGGGTGAGATTGGGGAATAAATCCGGTAAAAAAACCCACCCCGAATAAGCGGTTTGCAAGGGCATAAAACCACTTGTATGAGGAATCTCTCCCTCCTTAACTCCAGTCCGAATGACTAAGTCTGGCAAAGCCTGCTCTGCCGTATCTAAAAATCCCAGAATCGCTTGCGGATTCTTCTGAATCAACTCTGGATTTAAGCTTCCTTCTTGAATTCCCTTAATTATTTTACCTACACCCCGAGTAGCCTCATCCAAACCCCCATAATCCATCGCCATATTAAGAGTATAAGGCTCGTATTTTGCCGTTTGTTCCTCCAAAGAGACAATAGCGGAAAGGACGCTCTTCGGCAATCTATCCTTTCTACCCAAATGGACAAACTTCACTCCTTCCTTCTGAAATTCCTCAATAACCCTTGTATCAGTCAAATGCCTAGCTGCCAAAGCCATTACTCCCTCTACTTGGGCTCTTTCTCTTCCCCAGTTTTCAGTTGACCAAACCCAGAAGGTTAAAGTCTGAATATTCCATTTCCTTCCCGCCTGAGCAATTCCTTTGATAACTTCCACTCCGGCTCGATGACCGTCCCAAGGATTTAATCCTTTTTCAACCGCCGCTCTTCGATTCCCATCACAGATTATCGCCAAATGCTTAATCTTCTCAGGGTCCATCTCATATTCAGGAATTTTCTCTATTTGCCATTGACTCTTAATCTCGCCAACCCATGCCTCTAAAGTTAAAGGAGTCTCTTTTTGCCTAACAACCTCGGCTCCACCTGCTCTCATTTTTCCCTCTCGACGATATAATCAGCTAACGAATTAAATACTTCTTGAAGTTTTTTCTTTTTAGTTAGCCTGGGCACGACTCTTTTTCCCTCTCCTACCAATTTTCGAGCTAGGTTTTGGGAATAATCTAGTGAACCTGTTTCTTCAATAATTCTTCGTGCCTCTTCAATTTCTTTCAAAGTAATATCCCTTTTTCCCCAAAAACTCATCAGTCTTTTTCGCTGTCCTTGATTGCTTCTTTTAAGAGCTTGAGTATAAAGAAGAGTATTTTTGCCTTCTTTAACATCATCACCAACAGGCTTTCCTAATTTCTTTTCGCTCCCAAACATACCCAAAATGTCATCTTGAAGCTGAAAAGCAATTCCCACAGGGAGACCATAATCCGCAAATTTTCTTAATTGTCTTGGAGTTGCTCCAGCGAGATAGCCGCCGATTTTTAAGGGACCAACAATGGTGTATTGAGCGGTTTTGAGGGTATGAATGGTCAAGACGTCTTTTTCTCTAATTTTAAGCCTACAAGCGAGATCAACGTCTAATGCTTCACCATAACCTGTTTCAACCATAAAACGGCCCAATTTATTAATGGCAGCCAATTTGGCTTTTCGGGGAAACTGGGCTTGAGCGAGAAGAGAAATTGCTCCGTAATAACCCTCAATCCCCACGACAATCGCCATGCTCTCGCCATAATGAAAAGGGTCACTTTTAGAATAGCCCCGTTGGTGATACTTTCTCTCATATCGCTTATGGACCGTTGGGCGATTATGGCGAAATTCGCTCAAATCAATAATGTCATCATGGACTAAAATCGCCCCATGGGTGATTTCAACAGCAGCCGATGCAGGCAAAATCCTTTTCTGATCTAATCTCTTAAAACATTCATAGCCAAGTTTTACTAAACCCCCACGAATTCTCTTGCCACCAGCGATAAAATCCTCAAGCTTTTCCCAGGTTTCAGTAGCAACTGGCGTAATCTTTCTGGCTTCTTTCTTTTTCGAGCGGAAATAATGGGCGAGGAATTTATCAATTTCCCGAGCGTAGGGGAGAAAATACTCTCGATAGTCCATCTACATCTATTCTACCATTTACTTGCAAAATCTGTTTGGTTTTTTAGACCAGAACGATTCGGCTCTTTGAACCAGAAGTTGACACCAAAATCGGGGCTTGTTAGACTGGAATTGATGCCATTATTTGCCTTCAATATTAGTGAGACATTGTTCGGAGAGCATCCTGGTTTAACCTCTTCAACAACCTTAGGTGGAATCATCACTAGTATCCTACCTAATATTTACGTCATCTCCGGTATCATTCTATTCTTTTTTTTAATTGGCGGGGGACTAATGTTTATTATTAGCGCTGGTCGAGAAAATCCGGAAGGAGCGGCAAGAGGGGGACAGATAATCACTATGTCCCTAGTTGGCTTCTTGATAATCTTTGCTAGTTATTGGATAATGCAGATAGTCCAAATCGTCACGGGAATTGATATTTTAGGAGGAGGCGGATTATGATTCAGCTGATTGGTAACATCGAACTGCCATCAACTTTTCGTTATGGCGGTATCGCTAATCCTGGTGGTGGTTTGGTTGGTTTTATTAATAACATTATTCGCCTTCTGATTGTTGTCGCCGGGCTTTGGGCTTTTTTCAATCTTATCTTGGCGGGTTATGGCTTTCTCAGCGCTGGCGATGACTCGAAAAAAATAGCGTCTGCCTGGGCAAAAATTTGGCAATCAATGATTGGTCTTTTGTTTATCGTCGGCTCTTTTGTCCTAGCTGCCATTTTTGGTTATCTATTGTTTGAGAACCCGACGATTTTCTTTCAACCAATTATTTATGGTCCGGGTTCGCCATAAAAAACCATGGAAAAAACACTTTTAGCCGATCAACCTCTTGGTACAATTGGCGGTCCGTCGGGAGAAGGCTATGGTCCTTTTGGCGGATTGGGGAGTGAGCTAGATATTGGCATCGCCGTCGGTTATTTTACTCAAATCATCTCCAATATTATTGGGGTGATAACGATTATCGCTGGCATTTGGTTCGTCTTTATGTTTATCATGGGTGGCTTTAGCTTTTTAACCGCTGGTGGCGACTCCAAAAAAATGGGTGAAGCAACCGCTAAAATTACCACTGCTTTGATTGGTCTAATTGTTGTTGTTAGTGCTTATGCCATCATTTCTCTCATCGGCGCCCTCTTAGGTTTTGATATCCTCCACCCTGAAACAATTATTTGGAGACTACGTCCGGGAGGCTAAAATGGTCTATGCTCAAGAAGGCATTTATAATCCCGCCCTCCCTCATACCTGGGGAAAGGGAGGGGCAGAGCTGATTGCTGAGCTCATTGGCAATATTGTCAATCTTGCCTTTATGGTCGGCGGTTTAATCCTTTTAATTATGATTATTGTTTCTGGGATCCAATGGATGTTGGCAGGAGGTGATAAACAAGCAGTTGCTTCGGCTCAAGGCAGATTGACTTCAGCGGTTATTGGCTTCATAATTCTGGCTTCAACTTATGCCATTGTTAGCCTCATTGCCCACGTCTTAAACATCGAGTTCTTAAAACAGATGGTTATAACGTGGCCCACGGTTTAAAATGCCTGTAAGTAATATCGGTCAATACATGACCGCCTTCTCTATCACGTCAGTGGCTCAATTTTTTCCAGAAGTTTGGTCAATCCTTCTCATCATCGCCGTCGTTATCGCTCTCTTTATCTTAATCATTGGCGCCATTCAGTGGATAATGGCAGGTGATGATAACGAGAAATTGGCTTCCGCCAGAGGCAAAATCATGGGCGCTATCATTGGTCTAATCATTGTCCTGTTGGCTTGGGTAATTTCCGGTATACTGATGGGTGCCTTCCATTTTCCTACGGTCTTTCAAATACCGGGCTCAGGGGGGCCGGGTCCGGGACCAGAACCAGCTGAATGCACCTGCGAAAATCCAAATAAGTGTGATATTAACAATGGATGTAATAAAGCCTGCTGCGCGGTAACCAGTGACTGTCTGCCTCCTGAGGGCGTAGGCGGTTATTGTAGTGTCCCTGATGGCTATTGTGTATCAGGCTATAGCTGCTGGAACACACCCTATTACCACTTAGATTGTGTTGGCGACCAATGTGTTTATGTAGGAAGTGATGGCCCAGGTGTACCTGATGCTTGCACGAATGATTTGGAGTGTCCATAATAACAATTGACAAACCAAAAACTAAAGCTTTATATTATATAATTAGACATAAGAAAGGGGGTGAGAACAAGACAGACTTGTTGAAAGAATGAAGAGACTTAAAAACGCAGTCAGCTATTTAATGGCCGTGCCAGCTTTGGCTCAAGAAGATGTCATCGAAATTCTCCCTGGTGGACAGTTTGAACGACTGGGTGAGCTTACAATTGGCGGGATTGTCGCGGCAGCTATTAGGCTTATCTTAATCGTTGCTGCCCTAGTAGCTTTTATCTTTTTGATAATTGGCGGCATCCGTTGGATTACTTCCGGTGGCGATAAGGAAGGCACTGCTAAAGCTCAGAGCACAATTACCGCCGCTTTAATTGGACTGGTAATTGTTTTTGCTGCCTGGGCTATCATCAGGCTGATTGAGGTCTTCTTTGGCATCGAAATCTTAACCTTGACAATTCCTGTTATTGAATAATAGGTAGTTCAAAACAAAAAACCACCTACTCTTGACGGGAGGTGGTTTGCTGTTATAAAGTGAAAATTGATGCACGATCCTGCTGAACTCGCAGATATTGAGATAATTATCAAGAATTTCCTTAATATTGCTATTCAACTTGCTGGTGTCGCCCTCTTTATTATGCTAATTGTCGGCGGATTCAAGTATCTGACAGCTGGTGATGATCCCAAGTCAGCCGAATCTGCCAGAAATACCCTCACTTATGCAATTGTCGGTTTAGTGGCGATTATTGGTGGTTGGTTCATTCTGCGCTTTATTGAAACTTTTACAGGTGTTACCGTCACTGAAGTTATCTTTCCTTGGGACTGAGATGAAAAAATTACTGCCCATAATTTTTGCTTTTTTAACTCTTTGTCTTCTCTCTGTCTTGATTCCCTCCTCTGCCCTGGCTGGCTGTAATCCCCCAGATGACTATAGCGATTGCCCCGAACTTCATCCTGATTACAACCTGGATATTCCTGGTTATGATCCAATCACTGGTTCTCTTAGCCTAATCGGATTTGTCCACCCGGGCGATCCCAATGCACCTCAACTAAGCACTCTTATTTATGGCAATCCCAACCCGGCTGTCACCAGTCTTTACCAGCTGTATTATTGGAACTGGGCGACTAATAGCCAGGGCGATCCTGTTCCCAGACCTCCTGACCTCCCCCCTGAGTTTGATTTCGCCACCTTAGTCGGTTTTTCCACCCAACCTGGTCAGGCAATTTTGGTGCCAGACTCTGGCTATGATATTGGCGGAGGATATGAAGTGCTGGTTCTTTTTGCTTCCACCAACAGCATTACCTTAAAGTACACCAGAGATGACAGTGTTTCCAATGGTTATACAATTTACCTTCAGAATCTTCAAGTCGACCCTGGTCTCCTTGCTTATTTCAACGAGTTAAATGCAGCAGGAAGAGTCGAACTGCCAGCCCTTATGGCAGGAATGAAAATTGGGGAAGCTCTTGGAGCTGAAATTTTAATCGCTATTCGAGACACTGGTTCATTTTTGGACCCTCGTTGGCTTTTTGACTGGTGGCAAGCTCTTGGTGGCACTCTTCTCGATCTTATGTTAGCCGCCCTGGCAATTCAGGCTCCTACTCCCCTTGCCTGTAACCCCTCAGATGGCGGGACACCTGACTCCCGCCCTGTACCTTGTGATGCTTGTAATGAAACTGATTTACTGACTCCCTCTTGTGCGACCACTTTTACAGTGCATGATTCAGTTAAACATCGTCGCGGTGACGCTGATTGTTTCAGTGGACCTCCTGGCGATGATGCCTGGGTGATAAGAGACTGGGGAGGGATTGTGACTATTGATTCCTCGGAGATAACCATTCCTTTTGTGGGCAAAAAGGGGATGGAAAACGAACAAAAGTATTTAGCTGACTATTTCGAAGGCACGGGTTACTATTACCGACCTCCTTACAATCTTTCCAGCCCAGCTGAACGCCGTCGCGTCATTGAAGAAGGCGGCGTCTGGAGAAAGCTGGCACCTCAATTCCTTCAAGATGAATACAAAAAAGAAATGGTTGACCGAGCAATTAGAAGCTTAGCGGGAACAATTGGAGAAGGAGCGATTCATGATTATATTATTACCTATTCTGGTGAGTCAGCTCGCCTTTCTGAATTCGTTAATCATTTTCCTCCTGAACTTGGTGTAGAAAATTATCAGGAAAAGTATGAAGCTTGGAGAAGATCGGACGGAGGCAAATGGTACCGCCTCTGGAATGCGGTACCCATGTTTTCCCGGGAAGATACGATTGGCTATATTTATCCTTACCTCGGTGCTAAGTATTATGATGTCTTTACCATTCTCAATCCTGACGCTCAGATTGACAAAATTCCTCATTTAGCCAGACTTTATGAAGTAACCCAGGCCATTAATAAAACCCTTTGGCCCCTTATTCAAGAAGCATCTCAAGCTCAGGAAAGAATAAAAACATTCCTCGCTTCAGCTAAAGAAACGGTTTCAGGAGAACAAACAGAAATTCAATCAAACCAAACAGCAATGACTAACTCGGATGAGAAAAAAGTTCTGGGAGAAAAAAGACTTTTGGCTCAAGAAAAAACTTTTCATCTTGAAGCCAGTGCAAGCTACAGTGCTCCCAATGTCAATGTCACTGTCTGCTTTGTGAGTGACAGCTGCGATGGAGACGTTGATCTTGATCTTAATGGGGCACACATTGCCGGTACAAATGGCTGGAATTTGGCCGGTGGTCCATTTTGCTACGGTCCCCAATGGACAGGCTCTCCTTTTATTGTTAATCCAGGGCAAAGCTTAAGCGTTATGTACACCGGCCACACCAGCAATAGCTCTTGTGTTAATCGAACAGATACAATTATTTGTACCTTCACTGTCGATGCCGAAGGCAATTTCTCCACCAATTGTAGCGGAGGGGTAGTACCCCCACCTGATGCCTGTGTTATACCTCCACCTCTGCCCGTGGCTAAATGCGCCATGGATTCTATTACCGATACTAATCCCAATGATGATATTTGTGCTTCGCCCATCTATATTGATTTATATGCCAAAGACTCTTTGAAAAATCCTGATTATTATGAATGTCAAACCGAACCTCCCTATGATTGCCAACAAATCCCTGGTTGTCTTTCCCTATGTGACCCAGGCGCGGGTCAATATGAATGTTGTGAATGCAAAGACCCCTGTGACAGAGTGGTAACTAGAGGCGTTAAACGTAAGATTGGGATTAATCTTCTCCATCCCTATCTTCTCGAGATTTGGGAATATTCCACTGATCTGCCCAAAGGTTTCTTCAACATCTTTCGCCCCGACCCTGATATTGTGCCTCAATTTGAAGAACTCGCTGGCCATAGCCAAGACAATCTCATTTATGACTATAGTTCTGGCAGCGTTACTCCTCCTGAAGGATACTTTTATTATCCTTATCTTGGTGG
>Ga0209636_10007599_pt1 | contig 11050 bp, 13 predicted proteins | sample DeeMarSWOR152_54_FD_187464 | JGI IMG/M metagenome (GOLD analysis project Ga0209636, IMG submission 187464) | Marine sediment microbial communities from White Oak River estuary, North Carolina - WOR-1-52-54 (SPAdes) (version 2) | ecosystem: Environmental > Aquatic > Marine > Intertidal zone >... | reverse complement strand
ACCCGAACTATGTGGCCAAAATAACTATTTTAGTAATCATAATAAACTCCTTAACTTACCTGTGGGTAAAAAGTCTCCCTAAAGTTTGTACTAGATTTTCACCATCATTTTTGTTTGAAGGTGGTTTTAATTTCTTAAATTTTTTTGCGTGGGCTGCGGTGTGCCTTTTTCTCATCAGCGTCGGCCTTATAAAGAGGTACAAAAATATAAAAACTGAAAAATATCAAGAATTTAATAATCCTTACAACAAAAGCAAAGTTTGGCTTTCGGTGACCATATTAGGATTCATAGTACTTTTGTATCCTTTTGTTACCCTTTTGTCTTGTCCATATTCTTATGTTGTTTTAGGAAAGGTAGACTACGACACGTTCAAAGAATGTACTGCTACTTTCAATCAATGTAAAAAAGGTATTCCAAAGTTGGGTATAATGAGTGTATTGTCCGGAGTAGAATGTGAAAACAATTATGAAGATTGCTTGTTCCCAGAAGGCAGAAATAAATAAAAAGCTTTAAATTTCTCAGAGTTTTCTTACTAATTGGGTTTTACATGAGGGTATTCCATCTCAGGTGTGAAAAGGATGTCGACCCAAAGAGTGTAGAAGAGGGGTTGAAATCACTCGGCTACGAACCGACTGTTTATGACGGTGATCTTGGCGGATTAGACGTTATGTTGCCAGACAAACAACTGGGCGATTATGAGATGTTCCCATTGATCGCGAACGAAATTGCAGGCGTTATTGGAGTTGGCCCAGAACCAAACCTCAGATCAACAACTTTATACAGCATGAGCATCTTACTGAAGACCTCAATAAGGTAATAAAGGCAAAGAATCTTCTTAATTTTTTTCTTAATCTTTTTTAATACTTTCACCACAAATTAATTCTATGGAGAAATGCATATTTTGTGAAATCGCAGCAAAGCGGATACCGTCGTCCATCATTTACGAAGACAATAATTTCATGGCGTTCTTAGACATTAACCCATTGAACGCCGGCCACACGCTTGTCGTGCCAAAGGACCACGCAAGATGGGTATACGACATTGAGAATTTTGGGGAGTTCTGGGAAATCGCCAAGTCAGTCGCGCTCGCAGCAGTCGAAGCGCTCAAAGCAAAAACAGTGAATTACATGACCCTTGGTTACCAAGTGAAGCACGCACACATACACGTGATACCAAGGTTTGAGAATGACGGTCACGGCGAACAGCCTGTTTTTGGGAACGTAAAGAAAATACCGAAAGAAGAGATGTTGCAGATTGCCGAGAAGCTAAAGGCGGCCATAGCAAAACACCCGCCGAAAAAAGCAGCAACTGCATCGCCAATAATCGTAGAGGCCGAAAAAGTCGAAGAACCAAAGGAAGAACCAAAAGAGACGAGAAGCGAAGAAGAAATAGATTTTATCAGGCGTGAAACTGAAAGCGGATGAAATTTTTTGAATAGGTTAAATAGGTTAAGTAGGTTAAATAGTGTGCTAAATATTAGCTCAGGTGAACCGTTGTGGAAGAAAAAATAAAATATTTTAAGGGTGGCGACAAGGAACACACAGATGAAGCGCTTGCAATTGCAAAAGAGTACGCAGGCAAGCATAAAATAAAAAGCATAGTAGTCGCGTCGACAACAGGCTTCACAGCAAAAAAGGCAGCCTCGGTCTTCAAAGGAAAAAATCTCATCGTTGTAACGCATGCACACGGCTTCCGAGAGCCAGATAAAAGCGAATTCCCAGCCGAGCTCAAAAAAAGCTTAGAAACAAGCGGTGTAAAAGTCGTCACAGCCGCACACTCTTTTACAGGCGTTGGCAAGCTTGTCGAGGACTCGGTCGGCAGCATAATCGCAGAAACTCTTAGGATGTTCTGCCAAGGCATGAAGGTTGCTGTGGAAATCGCAGCAGAAGCCACAGACGCAGGCCATGTGAGCACAAAAGAGGACATCATATCAATAGCCGGTACAGGCCACGGCGCAGACACGGTTTTGGTAATACGGCCAGCAAACTCCAGACGCTTGTTTGAAATGGACATCAAAAAAATCCTAGCAATGCCGATTTAGAATCTCAATCACCAAAAAACGAATTTTATAATTCGGCCCTTGTACAAATTATTATATAGATAAAATGGGGATTCAGAAGGCATTAAAAAATTTATTGGCACCAAAGAAGAGGTCGGGTTTATCTGCAATCGTAGCCATGGTGGCAATCGTGCTTGGTCTCTTGGCACTTGCCGTTGTCTTACCCTTGATTCTCGACATCGCTGGGAAAGGTATAGGAAAGACTTCGACTGAGACAGAGTGTGAAAGTGAGAGGGTTGCGTACTGCACTACCTTGCTCCATGGGCTCTGGGCACCGAAATGGAAGGAGTCTTGCGGCGACCCGCCGACTCCTGAAGAATGTGAAAGCCGGACAGGCGAACCTATCAAATGCGACCCAGGCGACACAGTAAGCTGCAAAAAATACTGTAAGGCGTGCGTGGGCGATGTCTGCGATTCTCGGGGCAAGAGCACAAGCGGTGTGCGGACTTGCTTGGCCGATAAAACTTGGGGAGAGTGCGACGCCCCTGTATGTGAAGATGAGTGCGCAGATAAAGCAGATTGCGCAAAGCCTTGTGAAAATAGCGGAGACTGCGAAGGAAAAGAAAGCAGCTGCGAATGCATATCAGAAAAATGTATAGACTGTTCGAACTATTATGGGACGGATTGTGAAGACGGTGGGTGTGCTGACACTGAAAAACCTGTATGGGAGTGTGTTGACGTAGGTGGCGACATGACGTGTGTGGCCACATGTGAAGAAAAAACTGAGTGTATACCAACTTATACGTGTGAAGAGTCTCCGGACCAATATTGCAGAGACGTTTGCAACCCAGGCGAGTTTGATGGTATTGGGACTTGTCCAGAAGGCCTAACATGTTGTTTGGAGCCCCCACCAGGTCCCGGGTGATAATGTGGCTGAAGAAGACGAAGAATGGAAAAAGCTGAAAGAAAGATGGATGAAAGAAGAAATGAAACCGTCTGAAAGGCGTAGAAGATTACAATTACCAAAATTGCCGCAAAAATTTCCAAAATTGAGTAAAAAACTGTTGATAGTGATTGGTTTAGTCATTTTGTGCTCTTTTGCTCTGTTCGTATTTTTATATCTCGGTTATTTCACACGCCCTGTGTACAATGATGTGAATGAGGCAATCTCCGACATAGTCGCATCGAAAAAGGGTGTGAAATATTCTTTGACTGATTTGCCTGCTGGAAAATGTTATTGGATAAGACCTGGGTACAATGAAGAAGGGCATTTTGTAGAGATAATTGAATACGACTCAGAGGACAGTTGCATTGGTATGACGACAAACTATACATTTATTCTATTGGAGTCTGCTTTGAACATTGGCACAACTGACTGTATCTGTAGTAAGAACAGCTATACCATATCTAAGAAATTAAGCACATATGGAATCGATCTAGATGTTGTGTTGAAATGATAATAACGAAAATTATGAAGAGTAATACAAAGAAACTATGTTCAGTTATAATAATATTTCTATCAACATCTACATCATTTGTCTCTGCTTTTAATACGGCTTTTGTAGTTACTGCTACCGCAGAAAGTAGTGGGACGTGCACAAGTGTGGTTGAAAGGGAAGTGGATTGGCCAATCGTTCAATACTGCGCGGAGCCAGCCGTAGTCGGGACAGATAACCAGTTCTATGTATACGTGGACAAACATAGTGAAGAGCCGGAATTTGCTCAAATTGTATTAGAGCCGAAAGGAATAAACATACAACAAGTCGAGCCACTTACACCTGATACGATTAGTTTTGTTGATGGAAAAATTATCGTACGTGATACCGGGCAGTTCATAATCCATGGTAATCCCGCTGTATGTTCTGGTATTTATAATGAAGGGGCTTGTAATAAGGCCAGTTGTGAATGGCATGATGCATATTGTGGAGACGTTAATTGTTTATATGAAAAAAAAGACGAGTGCGAAGGCGCAACAGATTGCTCATGGGATTACTATAAAAACCATTGTTGCAACATACATACCGAATGTAGTGAAATCGAACTTTCGGGTATGTGCACCTCGCACCCGGATTGTGCATGGCAGGTAGAGCATTGTACTGAATCTGAATATCAACTCAAATTGAGTTCTACCAACAAAAAAGTGCAGCTTTTTCCGGCTGAGGAATGCGTTAATTTAACATCATTTATGCTATATGCACAGGAGTCCGGCAGGGAAAGATATGTCGATATCAAAAGCCCGCTGGGGTCTTTTACAGCCTTTTTGGCAGCTGGAATCATAACAGTACTTTCACAAGTCCAACCCACCACGCCTACAGCTCCAGAAACACTTCCAGTTTTAAAAGAAGGTATGGAGACAATGCCAAGCACTGTTCTTGGGGTGGTAAAAACAGATTTAGCTGCAGCTATTTCAGGTGAAAAGAGGTCTAGTGTAATCGACTTTAACGATGAAGGCGTGGCTAATTCTGTAGCTAGTTACGTAACAGAAAATTTTCCAGAAGTTTATTTAGAAAGGTATCAGCGAGAATCATTAACACCCAATAAGATGGCTTACTTTTTATTTATATCTAGGGATGAAAGTGTTGCAAAAGAGATTAAAGCTGAATATATGAAAGGCATAGAACTCATGGATCATGAAAAAATAGGCATACTCTTGGGGTTCCCCGAAGCGGATGCAAAATTCTTTGCTGAGACTTATGGCGTTCCTGGAGCTCCAAGAGGAGTTGATATAGCTTATGAAGGATTTAGGTCGGGGATAGAATTCTCACCAGAACTGTTTTTTGCAGATTATATATATAGATCTGTAGGTGCTACAGATTCACTACAGTATGTCCGAAGTCGTCTCTTTATTAAACATGCAATTTTTAGTCACGATTATTTATTAAACAAGTTTAATGAAGAAAGGAACGCTCTTATTAGCAACATTAGATGGAACTATGATGATGAATTGACTTATCAAGATATTCAAGCTTTAGAAAATTATTTCCCTAAAGAAGAAGATTTTTTGGTTAGATTAGAGCTTTTAACAGGTTCGAAAATAAAAATAGAAAGGTACGCTAAAGCGAATGAAATCGGTAAAGAGCTCTTGGAAATGCGAAAGACTATAAACGACGCGTGGGATAAAAAAGACCTTGATGGTTTAAAAACCGAAATTGAAAACAGACAAATCTTATTGGAAAGAATCCTGGAGTTACCGGACTCAGATTATAAAACCTCTTTATTAAATGCTTATGGGGAAAATTTCCGTTTGGCGGGAAGATACAAAACAACCCTTACCTACGATAAATATGAGGTTTGGGATTTGGAAGACCCTATTCTCGAATCGACAAGAGTAACTGATTCTGAAATAAAAAATGCAAATTCCCTAGTAAAGAAAAATGTCTTTGAGTCTCAATTAATCGTTGCTGAAAGATCCGGAGAAATAAGTATTTCTTTGCCCGAAAAATATATTCCAACTTCAGAAGCGGCACAGGTTCTGGATGAAGCTGGCCTAGAATATATTGGAATAGGTAGCACGGTGGGCGGTACTTTAGAAGAACTTTCATTGTTAAGGGCCGCTGAAACTCTGGACAGGGCCTCAGATTCTGTGCTAGAAGGGGTGGTCCCAGAAGAATATAAAAGACCAAGCGATATTGCCCAATTAAAATATGGGGGATATATAACTGGTGCTGGCCTCACAGCGTTATTCACATTGGGTCCGAGGCTTGAAAATCTCGGTAGAAAAACTGGCGATGTGACCCTTTTAGTTGCGGCAGATGTTATCAAAGTGGGTGGCTTTGCAGCTATGGCAACAACTTTCTTCAGCGCGTGGGCAACAACAGAAAGTTTTAAGATGGCTATTATGCAAACACTGGTTTTAATTGCGGATCCGATAAATGTTCTTGGTTTAGAGAGTGGATTGGTAGTACCGGATATTTCTGGGTTTGTCATATACATCATAGCGCACTTTGTCGTTAATTATCTGTGGTGTAATTTAGTGGACCCAGAATCGACCGCTTGCGGCTGCTCGCCGAATCCTGCATACGGAAAAGCCCAGTTGGAATTGGAGAAAAATATTGTAAACCCTGGAGAAAAAATAAACTTTGTTGTTTATGGTATGCAACATTGTGGTCCTAAAGGATCGAAAGATGACAAACTTTACACACTATCGCTCCTCAAAGATGTTGAAACTAAAGGTGACCCAATGAAATTTTTAGCAAACTGTTTGTTCGAAGAAGAGTATAAAGGGACATGTTGTGAAGGTGAATATACAGTCGATTTGGATGGAGGAGATTACGAAATTTATGGAGAAGTGCAAAGCATATCATTTGGCGGTGGCTGGAAACCATACACAGATCCAAAAACTCTTACTGTTCTGGGCTCCCTTTCAGAACTAACTTCGATATCGCTAGAACCTGGTTGGAACCTTGTGTCAACTCCTTACAAAACCGTGACTTTCGATACCGGCGATTGCACGCTATTTTCAAAGGCGCTTAATTATTCTGCAGGTCGTTATGATGAAATAAATATCAAAGGCATAGATGGCGGGATTGGGTATTGGGTTTACTCTTACTCCGATTGCAAGATTGGGTTAAGTGATAAATCAAATCCGATAAGCGCGCCTACTGAATTTACTGGGGGATGGAACCAGATAGCAATTCCACTTGGAGGTCTGCATAAAGACAATGTAATGTGCGACCAGATAGAAGACCCGAAAATTTGGAATACTGAAACAAACGATTGGGTGTATGTAGAAAATATGTATCCTGGGAAGTCCTATTTTGTGGATTGTTATCCGGCACATTAATGAAAATTTTTAAATACAACATACAATAGTCAATAGTTAGGCACGTGAGCAGTTAGTGCTTAACCGAAGCGGCTGTGGTCCAGCCTGGCTAAGACTCGAGCCTTCCAGGCCAGTACGCGCAAGCGCGACAAAGCGAAGAAAGCTCGCAACGCGGGTTCAAATCCCGCCAGCCGCACTACCACTTGACGCAGACAAAAAAGCTTTTATCTATCTTATGCCCATATCTCTTCTAATGCCAATAGAGCCAATAATGTCAACACAACCGAATTTGGGAGATTTGCTGTTTGGTAAAGAACTTATTGTAACCGATTTCGCGGACACTTTAGTAGACGGGAAAAAATACGTAAGATCGGCAAAAATTTCTCTAGCAAAGCACGGAGGACCTAAGGCATTAAAAAAAGCCGTAAAAGAAAAAAATTTAGAGCTTTTTAGGGTAGGCAGAGACCTTTACAGGAACCATGAAGACTTGCCTTCAGAGGTAAGAATAGAAAAAATTCTACAAATTGTCAAAGATTCAGGTGAGGATATTGCAGAAAGTTGGGGAAAGAACTGCGCAAGATATATAGATGATAACGTCGTCAAGTTCCTTTCAATGTGTTATGATATCAACCACAGAATTAAAAGAGCTTTAATTAGTATAGACGACCAAAGAGTCGTCGAACCCACACTATATGAAATGACACTTAAGGGATTGCCTATACACAAATACATAGTAAATCAAGTCCTAACTGTTGGGGGTAAGCTGACTGATGTGGTGGTTTCTTACGCAGAAGGTGTCGCAAACTGGAGCGGCGAGGCCATTCGTACGGCGCATGACAAACTGGATGCGTTCATCGCGCTTATTTACCCTTATCACCCTTCACAGATTCTTTACATAAATGATGACGCTGACCAAGAAGAAGAAATTGATAGGTACATGAAAGAGAATGGCGGGACTGTAATCAAGGCCTCCGAGTTGGGTAGATTTCTAGCTCCTACTTTGATTTAGAAAATTGGTTTAGAATTGATTTAGAAAAGCTTTTTAAACGTTTCAAAACAATAATTCTTATTAATACGGCATTAACGCACACGACATTTATTTGGCATACTTGGTTGCCTTTATTTGAATAAACGCCTCATTTTAGCCCAAACAGTCAAAATTGGGCAATCTAAGCAAAATTTAAAAACTTTTAAAGTTTTTAAGCCGAAATAATCTAAACAAATTTAAGCAGAACATCGAAGGAATGTAAAAGTTGAAGGGATGTAAAAGGTAATTGAAATGTTGCATGATCCGTTGGCGGACGCGTTGTCCACGATAAAGAATGCTGAACGTGTGGGAAAGAATAGCTGTATTACTAAAGCTTCGAAAGTAATAAAGGCAATTTTGCAGATAATGCAGGACCAAGGATATATAGGGGTTTTTGAGTATGTGGAAGACGGCCGTGGAGGCAAATTCCAAATCGAACTCAAAGGCAAGATAATTGACTGCAATGCTGTAAAGCCGAGGTATTCGATAAAAATAGACGAATTCGAAAAATGGGAGAAGCGCTATCTACCGGCGCGAGAGTTCGGTTTACTAATTCTTTCCACACCAAAAGGCATAATCGATCACAAAAAAGCAAAGCAACTGCGTACAGGAGGCAAATTGCTGGCGTACGTCTACTGACAGCTGATTAAGCGATGGTCAATCAAGAAAATTAAGAAAATTTGGTGTGTGAAATGTACGAGAAAGAAATCGAAATCCCAGAAGGACTTGACGTGGAAATCAGTAAAACTGTTGTAAGAGTGAGCGGTGAAAAAGGCCGATTGCAGAGGGAGTTCAAAGGTATTTTTGGTATAAAGATTGAGAAGTCCGCAGACGGCAAAAAAGTAAAGGTATCGTCTGAATCGGACGACCGAAAAACAAAAGCAAAAATCGGCTCGATAATCGCCCACATTAGGAATATGATACACGGCCTGACAGAAGGCTACACGGCCACGCTGAAAGTAATCTACAGCCACTTTCCTGCTACGATAAAGGTCGAAGCAGGCAGAGTATTAATCCAAAACTTCCTTGGCGAGAAGACGCCACGTGTCGCAAAAATCGTGGGCGACGACACGAAAGTGGAAGTCAAAGGAGCAGACATAACAATCACAGGCACAGATATCGAAGCGGTCGGCCAGACAGCCGCAAACTTGGAGCAGGCAACAAAGATAAAGGCTCACGACAGGAAAGTTTTCCAAGACGGAATTTACATAACAGAAAAACCGAGAGGGAAATGAGGCGATAGGAATGAAATACGTTGCAAACATTTATGTGGGACTACAAAAAGGCTACACCGACCCAGAAGGCGATACAACAGCAATGGCACTTCGAGGACTCGGTTACTCAGTAACAGAAGTGAAAACAGGTAAAGCATATGAAGTAGTTTTTGAAGCGGAGAACGTAGAAGAAGCGGAGGCGATTGTAGAGCAAATGTGTAAGAGACAAATGTCAAACCCTGTGAAGGACTACCACAGCTTCGAAATAAAAGAGCTAAAAAATATAGATAGGTGATAACATGGCAAAAAAGAAGTATTTGAGACAGACTGTTCACGGTTATAAAAGACTGAAAGGAAAATGGCACAAGCCGAAAGGCACGCAAAGCAAGATGCGTAAGCAGCAAGGCGGAAGACCTGCGATGCCACGCGTCGGCAGACGCACGTCGCGTGCGTGGCGTGGATTACATCCATCAGGGCTGCGGGAGTTTTTCGTGCGCAACCTGCACGATCTGGAAAGGGTGAACAGTAAAACGCAGGCCATACGGATATCGTCTGCTGTAGGAAAAAGGAAGAAAGCAGAAATTGTGAAAAAAGCGAAAGAGATGAATCTCAAGGTGCTTAACCCATAGGTGCTTAACTCACAAATGGTGTGTGACATTGGCATTGAAATTAACTTTGCAAAAGAAACTGGCGGCTGACATACTGAAAGTCGGCAAATCGCGAGTCTGGATTAGCCCGGCGAAGGAAGACCAAAAAGAAGTACAGGCGGCCATAACACGCGTTGATATAAAGAGACTAATCAAAAAGGGCACGATAAAAGCTGTGCCAAGCAAAGTCAGAAAACCAAAAACAAAGGCCACAAGAAAGAAGAGGAAAAAAGCCGGGAGCAGGAAAGGCTCGAAGTATGCGCGACTGACGAAAAAAAGGAGATGGATGTCCACTGTTAGGCCGCTGAGGGCGATGTTGAAAGAGTATAAAGACGAAGGCCAAATCGACAACGCAACTTATAGGAGACTTTACATGCTTGTCAAGGGAGGCCAGTTCCGTAGCAGGTCTCACATGCGTTTGTACATGGAGCAGCACGGCATGTTGAAGAAAAATAAGTAAAACGAAGGTAACCATGTGAAAAAGGTTAGTTGGAAAAGGTGAAACGATGAAAGTCAAAAAAAGGAGATTGAAGCCGACGCACAAGATGCAATTCAGAAGACGGCGCGAAAGCACAACAGACTACAAAAAGAGACTGGCATTGCTAAAATCCGGGAAGCCGCGGCTTGTTGTGAGAAAGAGTTTGAAATACATACGCGCCCAGATAATCGGGTACGACAAGTCCGGAGACAAGACCGTCGCATCGGTTGTCTCAAATGAATTACGTGGTTTGGGTTGGAAATTCGCATGCGACAATTTGCCTGCAGCTTACCTGACTGGCATGTTGATTGCTAAAAAGGCCGCCAGTAAAAAAATAACCGAAGTTGTTTTGGATAGTGGTTTGTACACATCCACTAAAGGCTCGCGTGTTTATGCAGTTGTAAAAGGCGCGTCGGATGCTGGGCTGAAGGTGCCACACAAAGCCGATATGTTGCCGGCCGAGGACAGGATCAGCGGCAAGCACATAGCAAGCCACAATAAAAAATTTTCAGAGATGCCAGCAGAGTTTGAAAAAATAAAACAAAAGATTATGTCTGGTTGATGGGGCGGATAAAAACAGATAGATAAAAATGGTAGATAAAAATGGTAGCAAAAAATAACCGGGAAAAGACTCGGGAAGAAATGATTCCAGAAGACGAAAAGAAGAAGATAGAGAAGAAAGCGTTGGAAGACCTGAAACTAGAGAAGCCCATTGACGAGAAGGTCGAGGAGGATGTGGAGGAAGTTGTGAAAGGAGAGATAGAGATTTTGAAAGGAACGGAAGTAGTGGAAGATATAGAGAAAGAAGTCGCAGTCGAAGGAGAGGCAGAGGAAGAAGAAGCGGTTGAAGGAGAAAAACCGGCTGAAGAGGAAGAGGCCAAAAAGGATGAGGTCGAAAAAGAAACAGTGGTTGAAGAGAAAGC
>Ga0209636_10007598_pt1 | contig 11050 bp, 4 predicted proteins | sample DeeMarSWOR152_54_FD_187464 | JGI IMG/M metagenome (GOLD analysis project Ga0209636, IMG submission 187464) | Marine sediment microbial communities from White Oak River estuary, North Carolina - WOR-1-52-54 (SPAdes) (version 2) | ecosystem: Environmental > Aquatic > Marine > Intertidal zone >... | reverse complement strand
ATCAAGCTGCCAGTAAATCTCACCGTTTACCAGCATGGTCAGGATAGTACCTTCACGCTCCAGCCTGATCAGGTTCCATTCATCGAAGCTGCTGTCATCAACAAATGGTATGCACGATTCAGGTGGGATCTCTTCGATTGGATCACCGGGATCATCTTTTTTATCCAGACGATATGCCTGGCCTTCATATACAAAGCGTATACCTGAAATTCCAAAAGCATCGCCTGCTCCCTGAGGATTTCCCTCAACTCCAATACCTGGATGATTAAAATAGTATGCCTGGGCATTGTTGTTTGCATCCAAATAGGAGAAAAACAAGACAGCATCCTCAAACAATGGCTGATCCGGAGCACCTGTAGCTCTCTTGAATAATTTAACATCAGCCTCAATGAACCAATTATGATCATAGACTTTAGTATTCAGGATACTTGTACGGTTTCCACCCGATTCTTTCGGTGCTGTAATACCATACCTGGTATCACCGTCTTCCTCGATAACTCCCCACAGCCACGGATTTACCTCCGTATAATTAGCCGCATCACCGAGGAAATCAATATCACTGAATACACCTTCAACTGTGATCCAGCCTGCTTCGACATTATCAAAATATACTTTATCGTTTGCAGACCCAACACCAACCAGGCCTGATGTAAAGAGCAGATCGAGTACTTCAGGTGGAACGGCATCTATTGAATCCAGCACATTACCGGTATAGTATTCAATCACTGTTACAGTATCCAGGCCTATAGAATGGTATACTTCCCCATTGACGAGCATGCTTAATACGGAATCTTCGAGTGTTACCATAACTTCATTCCAGTCATCAAAGCTGCTGTCATCAACATATGGTATACAAACTTCCGGCGGGATTTCTTCAACCGGATCGCCCGGATCATCGGAATGGATATATCCATATGTTTTACCATCAACAACAAAGTTGAATCCCGATAAACCGAGTGCATCACCCTGTCCGATCGGATTTTCTTTTGCTGGTCCGTGTGTATTGAAAAACATGGCCCTGGCATAATTATTCGCATCCTTATAGGCAAAAATTAATCTCCCATCTTCCCAGAAGGGCTGATCAACACCGGCTGTTTTTCTTTTTTGCAGTTTCATATCTGCTTTTACATAGTAATTATGTCCACCATACTTGACATCCCTTGCTACCGTGGTTCTGTTTCCTCCGGCCTCTTTTTCCTGAACAATACCATAAACCATTTCGCCATCGTCACTGAATACATCCCATAACCATGCTTCGGCTTCATCATAGTTGGCTGCATCACCGAAATGCGGTACATCACTGAATTTCCCTACAATAGGTATGTACCCGGCATTTACATTATCAAAGTATACTCTGTCGTTCGAGGATCCGATACCGATCTGTCCTGGCGTAAAGATCATATCCAGGACTGCTGCCGGGATTGTATCTATCGTATCCAGTGTGTTACCGGTATAGTATTGAATCAGGGTGACGGTATCCAGCCCGATAGCATGGTACACTTCGCCATTAACCATCATGCTCAGGACGGAATCCTTAAGAGTTACCATGACTTCATTCCAGTCATAGAAACTGGTATCTCCCTCAAATGGGATACATACTTCAGGTGGTATTTCTTCAACAGGATCACCCGGATCATCAGAATGGATATAACCATATCCCTGTCCATCTACTATGAAATTGAATCCGGATAAACCAAGTGCATCAGTCTGACCTATTGGATTATCCTTGGCAGGTCCGTGGGTATTGAAGAATTGAGCCCAGGCATAATTGTTTTCATCCTGCCAGGCAAAGAACAACCTGCCATCTTCCCACCAGGGTTGACCAGCAACTGCTGAAGGCCTTTTCTGTAATTTCATGTCTGCTTTGACAAAGAAGTTGCCGTGGGCACCATAAGTTCTTTCATTCAATATACTGGTGCGGTTTCCTCCGGCGGGTTTATCTTCAATGATACCATAGACTGTTTCATCAGGTACAAGGCCTGTGGAATCAGCAAATACACCCCATAGCCACGGATCTGCCTCTGAATAATTTTTAGCATTACCAAGGAACTCGATCGGGCTGAATTCACCCTCAATTTGCTGGTTATACCACTTCATACCAGCACCCAGTTGTAGCATGGCACCAATAATCTCAGCCTGATTGGCCGTTCCCGCATCGAGAACTGCCTGGGCATCATCAATAACCTCCTGCAAGGAGTCTTTGGTTTCCTGTGATTTGTAGGGATCAGCAAGCATGGCTTCCGCATCGGCAATCAGATCTGACAATATGGTTGTGTCTGCAACCAGCGGCAGGCCTTCTGAAAAGATGATAATTCCGGCCTGATCCATATCATTCCAGGAACTTGCCACGCCGCCCGGATTGGACCATGTAAGGTTCGCTGAAGTTGTAGAATCCTTATCAACCACACTGAGATCGAAACCAATCCAGGTCGAATGGCCCGGGGTGGTATCAATCATGATGGTTGAAAATGGAAAGGCGATCTCAATAACATAGCCATCTCCGTCAGCAGCAGAAGCGAAAAGAACGTTTGTCCAGTCTGCATTCGTACCGGTAGAGTCGGTCTTGCCATAAATCACCCTGTACTGTTGCTTATCCGTATCATACCTGGGCCCGTCATTATTGAGAACATCAATCTTGTTCTTCACGTTAAGAAAGATCTCTACATTATCATTGCTCCCGGCATCGGCTTCCTGATTCATCAGGGTATCATCCTTAACATGAATCAAAAGGAACAGGGCAGTATCATTGTACATCCCTCTCCAATAAGCAGAGAAGTCATCCGGATCAACGATTGTACCTGAATATAAATTTTCAACAGGTACAGAGTCAGCATCTGCCCAGACAGCATCAATGGTACCATCGATGGTGGGCGGAGTCACTGTTGCATTGATGGAATCCCACTCGGGTACAAAATCCTGCCCCAGTGAGAAAACTCCATAAAGCAAGAAAATGAAAGTGAAACAAAATCGAATAGCATTTTTCATAATCATTTGTTTTGGTTAGTAATTAGTAAGCAGTTATTTAGAAAATTTATCTCCATTTTAAAATCCCGGATTTTGTGTCAGGTTATGATTTTTCTGAATTTCGCCAAATGGTATGGGATACAGATTATGTTTGAGTTCTATGTTCTGTGCCCGGATGATATCCTGGGGTGTTACGTCCGGGGCTGTAGTCCTGGCCTGGAACGTTTCTACCAGATTTCCCCATCTGCGAAGGTCAAACAACCGTTTCCCTTCATAACACAATTCCCACCTTCTTTCCTGCCGGATTGCCATGCGGAAGCCTTCCTGGTTATTCGGGTAGGGATTACCATTCAGATCATTCACATTGGGCCATTCACTCAGACCTGCACGTCTTCTGACACGGTTAAAAGCTTCAATAGCATCCGTAGTGGGTCCTCCCTGTTCATTGACAGCCTCTGCATAGATAAGCAATACTTCTGCAAACCTGAATAGTGGATAGTTTGTCCCGGAAGAGTTACCACTGGGTGGGAAATCATAATCATCCTCATCCGGCAAATATTTATTGGTATGTGGAAATGCCATTCCAGCCCACCAATATCCGGCATTGCTTTCATCCAGAGGTTGTTCCTCTTCCAGTTGATCGATGATATAATAAAGGTTAATAACCTCGTCCCTGAGGTCTCCCGGTTCGAGCGAATAAATCAGTTCCTTTTCACCAACAAACGAAGAGTAACCCCCTTCACCATTGGCCAGTCTTGGTCCCCAATACAATTTGGTCTCAAACCAGTTACTCGCTAGCGTACAGTTGACAAAGAAGATATGCTCTTCATTGTTTTCATACAGATCATAATCTTTTTCATGAGCTGGAAATACATCCCGGTAGTTAGCCCTCAGATTATAATGTCCTTCGTCGATACATTTTTTTGCCCATTCTGCAGCTTTCGCCCAGTTCGATTGATCTCCCTGTACCATGGTATTCGTCTTAGCATCCAGTCTCCAGCCCGCCCGGGTTAGAAAAACCTTGGAAAGAAATGCCTGGGCTGCACCGCGGGTGGCACGTCCTTTCTCAGTTATTTCCCTGTCCCATAAATCCTTCTCGGCAAGGATCAGTTCATCGATAATAAAATCATATATCACATCGATATCGGTTCTTTCCTTGCTGGCATCACCAACAGGATCACTTACATATGAATCACCATGAAAAACCACATCCCCGAAAAGCCGGACCAGGTTAAAATAGTTCTGTGCCCTCAGGAAACGGGCCTCTGCAACAATCCGTTTTTTTAGCTCGGGAGAATCAAAAGCACCATCCGGCATTTTTGGTACATTTTCAATCACATTTCCTGCCCGGTTGATAATGATATATGCAGACCACCATACATAGTAAAAATCTTCGAACGCAGGATCAAACTTATACCGGTCCAGCTCTTTACGTGCCGGTATACCACCAAAACCGTCTCCCATATCATCCGATCCGACATCAACGATGATGATCCACGATTTAAGATAATACCGTTGTGCTCCCCCGTAATGGCCGGCATAAGCCCCTGTGAGAGCTGCCAGGGCATCTTCCTGTGTATTAAAGTAAGTTTCAGGATTAAGAATACCTGGTGGGATTTCATCCAGCTCCTCGCATCCTACTGTATTGATAAGAACTATCAGCAGGAACAATAAACCTGTTCTAAAAATGGAATTTATTTTAGTTTTCATTTGATTGATGTTTAGTGATTAAAGATTATAAACCAACTTTCACTCCAAAAGTAATGCCTCTAGGAGAAGGATAATTTTGCCTGTCAAATCCAAGATTCAGGTTGTGGTTGCCACCCGAATGCATTTCCGGGTCATAACCGGAGTATTTAGTTATCGTAATATAATTTTGCAGGCTGGCATAAACCATGCAGTTTTTCACCCTGATCCTTGACAACAACTGGTTTGGCAATGTATAGGATAATTGTATGTTTGATAACCTGATAAATGAAGCGTCTTCAACAAACCTGTCACTGTTTTTATCCACATAACTATCTGTAACTTTTGGAATATCTGTATCAGGATTTTCAGGCGTCCAGCTATCCATCAGCCATCCACCTCCATTGTTTTCTCCCAGTTCACCAACTGAAAGTAACTGGCGTGTTCCATTATACATATCTATACCCCTTACTCCATTGATGATTGCGTGCAATTCAAATCCCTGATAAGATAAAGTATTAATAATCCCAAAAATATAGTCCGGCAGTGCGCTTCCAATCACACCCATATCTTCATTGGTTAATACACCATTGCCATTTGCATCCAGATATCTCTGGTCGCCCAATCCTTCATCTCCGCTGAAGCGCGGCGTGTTTTCAATATCATCCCCCTCCTGGAAAATTCCATCAGTAATGAATCCCCATAAATTTCCTATGGGTTTTCCCGGTTCCACTTTGGTCATTTCAGCGTAAAATTCTGTATCATTGGCCAGATCCACCACTTCATTTTTATTTGCTGAAAGGTTACAATTAACCGTCCATCTGAAGTTCCCCATAACGATAATATCTGCACCTGCTACCAGTTCAAATCCTTTATTGTTCATTTCTGCCACATTGGAAACAACTTTTACACCCTCACTAAGGCTCCAACCAGCTCCATAACCCGTAAATAATGGCAATGGATAATCCCATAATAACTCCGATGTTGTGCGGTTATACAGATCAATATTAAAACGCAGCCTGTTATTGAAGAATCCCATGTCCAGTCCGATATCTGTAATAGCTGACTTTTCCCAGTGCACACTTTCATTCGGGATCTGCCCGATAGATGAACCAATCCACTCTATATCACTTCCGGTGCTTCCCACAGAACCAAAATTTGCATTATTCCTGTTTGCCGAACCAACTGTCATTCTCGGCAGCCATTGATAGAGTAAAATATTATCATTCCCTGAAACACCCCAGCTAAGCCTGAGCTTTAACTGGTCGAATATTCCGAGGTTTTTGATAAAATCCTCTTCTGATAATTTCCAGGCTGCAGAGGCAGACGGGAATGTACCCCATTTTTCTTCGGGTCCGAACTTGGATGATCCGTCTCTTCGGACTGTAGCCTCAAAAATGTACCTATTAAGGTAGTTATAATCAATCCGTCCGAATAGTGATTGAAACACACTGCCCCATGTTCCTGAGTTTATAGAGTGATTGGCCTGGGTGAATGCAGCCATATTGTACCAGAGGAATGATTCGTTGCCAATTTCCTCGCTGGACATCGAGTTATAATCTGTATTGGTTACCGCTTGCTCTATACCCAGCAATACCTTTATCCGGTGATTCTCTGCTACCTGTTTATCATAAGTAGCCGTAATATTACCGATCCATGAATTCGTATAACGGTCAGTTATGGATGCCCGTGCTATAGCACGTGTTTCCGTTGCACCGAATAATTCACCGGTTACAAAAGTGTTATTCAAGCTGGTATTGTAATTTCCCGCTATATCTGCTTTTAATGTAAGATCCTTAATGATTTCATAAGAAATAAAGACATTACCATACAAACCGGTGTTGATATTATTATCTTCCTGGCCTTCCGCCTGCAGCCGTGGATTATCCCAGGTGGCCAGGTTGAAATAATTACCAATGGAGTCATACACCGGGTAGTAGGGTAGTGCTGTCAGGGCTCCGCCTGCTGTACCCAGCGACCAGCCGGTTGTTACATTAAATCCATTTGCTACAGTCCGGTATGCATTGGCATTGACACCAACGTGAATTTTATCGTTGAATTGATGGTCCATGTTAAAGCGGATTCCGTTTCTTTTGAAGTCTGAGTCATAGATGATGCCCTCTTCCTGCCTGTGATTCATTGACAGGGCATAAGTTGTTTTCTGGCTGCCGCCTGATATGGAAAGATTGTAGTAATTAACATGTGAGGTACGGAAAATTTCATCCTGCCAGTCGGTATCAGCAATATACCCGTTAATAGGTTCGGTACCATTTATCTGACCCTGGGTAAACAATTCCGGTAATCCCACAGTCGTCAGTGCCCGGTTTCGTAACGTACAATACTCCTCTCTGTTGAGTAAGTCCAATGTTTCCGATACATTGGCTATCTGGTGGTAGTATGAAAAATCAATTCTGTTCTGGTTTGACTGTCCTCTTTTTGTTGTGACCATGATTACTCCGTTACCACCCCTGGCACCATAAATGGCTGTGGATGATGCATCTTTTAATATCTCTATACTTTCAATATCTTCCGGAGCAACTGAATTTATATCTCCACCGATGTACCCATCAATTACCCATAGCGGACTGTTGGTTGTAAGCAGCGATCCGTGTCCCCTTATCCGGATGGAAGCACCGGAACCGGGCATGCCACTGGTGTTTGTAACCTGTACTCCCGCAGCCTGTGCCTGTAATGCATAGTCGATCCTGGAAACAGGACGCACTGCCAGCTCTTCAGAGGAAATAGAAACAATAGATCCCGTAAGGTCACTTTTCTTTGTATAGCCATATCCGGTTACCACAAGTTCATCCAGTGTCTCAAAGGCCTGTTCCAGGGAAATATTGATTATGGTTTGATTACTAACCTCAATCTCCTGGCTAAGGTAGCCCACATATGAGAATACGAGAACATCGCCGGAGGAGGTTTCAATAGAATAATTACCCTCTGCATCGCTAACTGTTCCTGATGTGGTTCCTTTAATTAATATATTGGCACCGATCAGAGGTGTTCCATCTGTGTTGTCCGCAACTATACCGGTAACAGTCCGTTGCTGGGCAATTACGCTGAATGCAGAAAGCAATGCTACAATAAATAACAGAAATACTTTCTTGATAAATAATTTGCTCATTATTTTATTTTTTTCAAGGTTTTGGTATTAGGCTTTTAATATTATTATTCAACAGGCTCAGTAACAGTAATCTCAAAATTCAACACCAGTTGCTTGATGTTATATGGATCACCGACTGCGCGATTGGTTAAAAGAACCGTTGCAGTATACTGTCCCGGAATTGAGTATGTGTAACTGATATCCCCGTTTGAATTTGTATCGGTTCCTGTTGTGCTCAAATCAGCCTGATTGATGAATTCGGCATAAACATGTCCGGGGGTGCCTGAAAAGAAGGCGTAGAAATCGGCTTTTCCGCAATTTTCAAAGGATATACCTACACCGGTCTTTACTGAATAAGGCTCTGTAAGCACCACGATCTCTCCCTCTTTTTTAATAGATAATGTATAGCATCCATCCGGTTCTTCGACTTCTTTCTCACAAGCCGGTGCAATAAATAACAATGGCAAAACCGTCAATAGTAAAATGATCTTTAAATTTCTCATAGTTTAACATTTTTATGTAACTTGAATAATATTTTAATGTATTATTTTTAAACCATATAACATTGACTTAAAATTTTTGTAAAGGGGTTGTGTCACAACTTGAAAATTGAATATTTCAAAAAGCTATTAAAAAGAGTTCCCAACAAATATTTTATAATAATTTATATCACAAAACTCAGAATAAGCAGAATGCCCGTTATAATCAGAATAACCAGTATCAGTTCGAGTATAATAATGATGAAATATCTTTTCCTGTGTGTTCCAATTTTCATCAGAATTCTATTGAAATGCAACTGAGACCAATACTCAAACACATCTGTTATTATAATCTTAGAATGCGGGTAAATTAATTCATCATCCATTCCGGGGGAAGATCCCTGTAAAATATTCCTTACTACTTGCTTAATCTGTTATGCAACTATAATAATCAAACTTTTTTGCAGAGCCGTACTGTTTTCCTGGTATGGCTTTGCAAATTCTTAATTATCAACATCGTTAATTTAAACGCGCAACTTGTTATTATTTAATAATGAATTTTTTAGTAACGGGATTATCATTTGAACCGTAAAATCTCATGAAATAAACACCGGGTTCCATGTGGGATGTATTAATTTCTGTTACTCCGCTATTAAGGGTGCTTAATTTCATGATCTCCTGTCCGATGATGTTAGTGATAACAAGTTTTCGTATACTCTGATCAGTATTGACATATATGTAATCCTGTGCCGGATTTGGATAGACGGTAAATCTTTCCTGGTACAGGTCATTAACTGCCCCGGGGCCTCCGGCACCTTCCTGAAAATCATCGAATAAAGCAATGTCATTATAACTCCCAACACCTATCATTCCTTCTGCTCCCAGTACTGCGTCTGTTACAGACATGTATTCAGCGTCATCAATAGATGCTGTAACAGTATTTCCTGAACGCACCAGCCTGTAGTTGTGGAACATTGTATCGCCTACAGCCGGACTGGTATTCAGGGTTCCCACTTCTACTACATTACCTCCGCCTGTTGTATCAACGTGGTAGAAACCATTAATATCTTCTCCTGTAAGTCGTATATAGGAGTATTTCATTGCATGCTCATATCCAAATACGATAATAAAATCTGCCGCGGGATCCAGGGCACCACTCTTGATCTTATTGAGTTTTGCCTTCAGGCTGATATCAAAGTCACCATATGTCTGCACATTATAAACTGCCACACCGCCAGGGGTGCTGTTGATCGGAGCAGGTCTCTGGCAAATCTTCAGGCGTGCATCACCTTCATTTTCCCGGACGAGCCAGTATCCATATGACGATGGTGTTGTAGTATAATTACCAATATCTCCAAAGTTCTCTATATCACTAAAAACTTTTGTTTCCTCAGGGCCAATCCAAAGGGTAATCTGAGGACAATATTGATTTGGTGGATCAGGATCATCCCAAGTTACTTCACGGGAATAAAAACCAAGCCATTTCTTGCCCAAAACCGGATCATCTTTGATGTAGTCTTTAACATATGGTTCACATCTTATACTTAATAATTTATTCCCCTGGTCTCCCATTTCGTAAAGTACCTGTTCTGTAACATTTATTGCCGGGCGGGCGCTTGTTCCCCCTGCATCTTCAGGTAATAAAACAGCAAACTGGTCGAAGTTCCCTTCCGTTTCATAATTTAAATCCTGGGCATTATCCCAGGTTAATTCTTCCTGCAGCCAATCATCAATAGCGTAAAGGTGGTAAAATTTGGCACCTTGTGGCCCGGCATTGTTGGATACCCTGAATTTGAGTTCAGCATAAAGTACTTGATGTCCATCAGGAATTGAATCTTCAAGAGTGGTAAAATCAAATTTTATCCAGGATTCATAATAGCTCTCACAAGCTGGATTATCATCATAATTACACATTTGTAATTGCCCCCCATCCAGGCACGTTTCATGGGTATTTAATATCGTTCCACTGCCAATAGTAACATCGTGTGCAGCAATATATAGGATTTGTTTAACCTGCGATTGAACCGCTGTCAACATCAATACTGTCAGAATTGATGTCAGAATAAGTTTTAAAAAAGTAGAATAATGTTTCATGGTTTAATAATTTTTGGTTATTGATTTGTAATTTAAATTTTATACAAATTAATGATAAAAATTTGTAATTTCCAAATGTAAGTTATTGATAACTAATCACTTATGTATTAAATTTGGCGTTTAAATGCAATATACCTGTTAGCATGGAATATTTGATGAATTGAGTAATTATGCCATATTTATTTTTCATGATCAAAGCCTAAATGGCGTTTAAATAAAAGTTGATTTTTTTTATTTTTTTAATGGTTCTAATCAACTTAGTTAGTAAATATCATTTCAAACAGAAGGCAGGCTTAATCCATGATAGAATATCAAAAAACTGTTTGGGAGTGTGTTACAGCCTTTGTAACTGGATTTTAATGGAATTAAACGTCCCGGCTAAGCCGGGACATTCAATAAGATAGCAATTGTTAATCCCCCGTTGAATTCCGTAATCATTTCAAAGAAGATATTAATGTGTGATTTTCATTTTTTTTACGGGCAGGAGAATCAGCTCTTTCCACCCTTCTTTCGGATTCTTGAATCGTTTCCGGGTTTGCATGATTTCTTTCACCTTATTGTGGAACTCCCAGCAGGTTTTCATTCTCAGCGAAATGGTAGTTGAAAGCTGTGAGATGTTAATTTCACGCCCTGTGCTTGTAAGGATAAGAATATAAAATGCCTTATCGATCGGGAATCGTAACCTGTGAAAAATAGTGCCACAGGTAACAGATTCCTTGTA
>Ga0209636_10007597_pt1 | contig 11051 bp, 6 predicted proteins | sample DeeMarSWOR152_54_FD_187464 | JGI IMG/M metagenome (GOLD analysis project Ga0209636, IMG submission 187464) | Marine sediment microbial communities from White Oak River estuary, North Carolina - WOR-1-52-54 (SPAdes) (version 2) | ecosystem: Environmental > Aquatic > Marine > Intertidal zone >... | reverse complement strand
TTTTCATGGTAACTTTAATATACAACTAAATGTTTAGTTTGTCAACTAATTAATTAGTTTTTATTTTAATTAAGTTTAAGCCTTATTCAATTCTTTTACTAATGATAAAAACGAAAGATTTGCCTATTTTTGATAATATGTTTGAAACTTCTTGGCTAATCGGATTTTATAGGAGCGGAAGAATTTAAAATCTTGAGACTCCTACCGTTGAATTTCCTTAATCGCCCAATCTGCTGCTCTTTTTATCACATTTCTCGGTGATCTCATTTTTGCGGCATTTTTCAGAAAAGAAAGCTGCAGTCGATCACGACATTTACCTAGGGACCTCAATGCTTCAGCCTGGGCAAGGTAGCTGTCATCTTTTTCAAACCGTTCTCTGAAGAATGATACCAATCCAGAGTTTTTATAATCCCCGAGAACTCTCAAAGCAGCGGTCCTGACTTTTGAATTTTTATCAGAGCATTTCTCTTTAAACAGATCAACAAGCTCCTTCTGTTTTGTCTTTCCCAGAGTTTCGACCGCACTTCTTCTGACAGCCCAGAATTTATCATTTTGAGCCTTATCGATTAATCCGTTTACAGCGCAGGGCTCGTTTCTGAATTTGGCTAGTTCTGAAGCAGCCCAGCTCCTTCCGATGACATCATCGGCTTTAAGCTGATAAAGGAGCTCTTCAAGGCTTTTGTCAAAAGTCCATTCTTTTAAGAGATAATTCCCCTCGTCAAATCTGACCATAAGAGGCTTTTCTGTTACAGAAAATTCAAATACTTCTTTCTTCTTTTTTATCCATACTTTTTCTGATGTATTTTCTTTGGGAGTGACGATTCCAATTATTACCGGAATTTTATAGATCGGAATTCCTCTGGAAATATCCTGCGTTTGGACGACTCTCAATTCAAGAATTTTGCTCTCTTCATCCCAGGCATGGCTGATATCAAAAACAGGATGCCCTGGCTTGAAAATAAACTGCTCGAAAAACCAGTCGAGATTCTGTCCGGTTACGTCTTTTATGGCAATCATGAAGTCATGAGTGTCAACAGCCTGAAACTCATGTTTATGCAAGAAATGCTTGAGAGTTCTGAAGAAAGGTTTGTCTCCCATGATGAATCGCAGCATATGGAGGACTGCCGCACCTTTGGGATAAGTGTGACTGTCAAAATTGTCTTGGGCATGGTCATACCTGTCAAACACGATGGGTCGCATATATCTCGTGTGGGCTTCCCTTAAATACTGGTTCTTTTTCCCTAACAGAGCAAAAGAGCCTTCATCCTCTCCTTTGTCGTATCGTGTATAGAGGTAATCAGAATATGTGCCAAAGCTCTCGTTTAGCCAGGTGTGTGCCCAGGTCCGCAGAGTGATGAGGTCTCCCCACCACTGGTGAGCAATTTCGTGGGCAATGATTCTCTCAAAGGAAAAATCCTGTTCGGCTCGTCTATCATGGATGGCCTGTTCTCCGAGAACCGTGGCGGATGTGTTTTCAGCACCTCCTCCCATCCTGGGTGATGTGACCTGATCATATTTTGCCCAGGGGTATTCGTACTCAAAAAGTTTATTGAAGAACTCAATCATGTATGGAGTCTTCTTAAAGATCCATTTCGCATCTTCCACGTCCTTCTTATATACCCAGTAATTCACTGGAAGCGGACCAAGGGAATCTTGAATAATCTCGAAAGGACCTATTGCCAGCATGAAGAGATAGGTAGAATGGGGCTGCTCCTGTGACCAGTGATAGGTTTTGGTGCCTTTCTTTCTATCTTCTTTTACATTGACAAGCCTTCCGTTTGAAAGAACCTTGTAATTATTCTTTACTGTTACGATTAGTTCATTTGTCACCTTATCGTGAGGAAAATCATAGCATGGGAACCAATGATGAGCATATTCGGGCCAGGAGACTGTCGAAACCATTTTGGGATTTGTAAGCCTCTCGTCATCAAAAAAGAGGCCATATTTAGGGTCTTTTGCATGATATTTGACCGTGAATGTCAATGTCTCTCCGTAGCTGTAAGCTTTCGGAAAGTGAACAATGAGATATTTATCCTTTTGTTTAAATCTAAGGGGCTGATTCTGGGAGTCTATAACAGTGTCGGTTATGAGCTCCTCTGCATCAAGCACACATTCTTTAAAGTCATCTTTTAAAGGAGACAAGGTTATCCTGTTTTCTCCACAGAAATATTTATTGTCTAGATCAAAAGTAAGAGTAATTCGGTAATGCTTGGCATCGTAATCCCTGCTTCTTTCATACTTGAGTGGTCTCTTGTAAACATCGACTTTTTGTGCATCTGAGATGTAAAAAAATGAAAAGAGCAGAAATAATAATATGATGGATTTTTTCGTATTCATGATGAAACTCCTCGGGAAGAAGTTATTTCTTCTTCATTATAGCTTCAATCTCATCCACTGTCCGGGGAATCCCTTGTGATAGATTTTCATACCCGTTTTCAGTAATCACTACTGTGTCTTCAAGGCGGATTCCCATTTCTTCATCCGGATACGGCAAGTTGATATCGCAGGCAAAGACGAATCCCGGACGCAATATTTCTTCTGGACCCGCAAAAGTTCCCATAGGATCATGGGTGGCCATACCGATAGAATGGTTATACCCTCCGTAACGAATTAGCCCTCTAAATTTCTGATCTTTTGGGTCATAGCCATGCCTGGTGAGGAATTGCTTCACTTTCTCACCAACATCCTTGAACATTATACCCGGTCGGTAATTATCCAGGCAGGTTTTCCGGATTCCATATGCCAGCTCATACAATTTTTTCTGCTTCGGCAAAAACTTGCCGTTGGCCGGAAATGTAGAGGATATATCGGCGTTATAATAACTGTAGTCAGGACCTGCATCTAGGATGATAAAATCTCCATCTTCCAGCACTCTGTCATGTTTATGATAGTGGCCGAAGGCGTGGTTGGGACCGGACATTAAAATGACATAAAATGCCAGCTCCTGGGCCTTTTCCCTTTTACAAGCATATTCGAATAATGCAGCCAGTTCATTTTCTTTGGTGCCAGGGCTAGTTGATTTCATGACCTCAATGTGCGCCTTGACTCCGATTTGGGCGGCTTTACGGAGGAATTCAATTTCTATAGGAGATTTGATTTTTCGGAGGTCCCAAACTAAGCGAGAGCAGTCTTTTACTGCAACCTGAGGGAACCTCTCCTTCAATTGTTTCACAAATTGGAGCTCACGGGTAAGCCTTCCATCCCAGATGTTCATTGTCATTGTCCTCTGCAAAGTCCGGAATTTTTCATTTGTGTTTTCGCGGTCCAATTCCCCGGACTTGAAAATCGTATAGAATATGCTGGTCTGCATGCTCAGCCTGGATAGATATGAAGATAGACGGTCGATGGGAAGGACCTTTTCAAAACCAGTCACTTCTTTGGGTTTACGGACCAGATCCAGGGAAATACCCTCACCCTGCGCTTCCCTTTCGCTGATTGTGAAAAAGAGGATACTCTCTTTGTGTAATCCGTCGATAATCAAGACAGCATTAGCAATTTCCACGCCGCTGAAATAAAAGAAATCGTTGTTTTGATGGAATTGTCTATCGCTTGTTGGCGGAGCCGCGCCAAGAACGATTGCCGCCCCATCTGGAATCTGTTCCATCAATTTAGCGCGCCTCGATGCATATTCCGATTTATTAAAAAAATCTGCGGAAAGTGAGTGATGTATGAAAAGCGACATCAGCATAACAGCCACAAACATAAAAACTCTCTTTTTCATTGTTTACCTCCAAATTCGCTTTATTTATTTACATGAATAATTCAGGCTAATGATTTCCATTCTTAATATCCCATATCATAATAGAATATTGTAATCAATCAAGATATGCACGGGTTTGATTCACCAAACCCACTTCATTCTCAATTGACTCTTCTTTTTTGAAGATTTATTCTTGTATGGAAGGGTAATTAACAATAAACGAATTGTTAACAATGATTTTCGAATAATAGTGTTTAAATAAGATGCTTTTTCGAGTCGAATTCAATCATCTTTTCAGGTTCAAGATCTAATGATCGCATACGCAGGATTGCTAGAAGTCGTTAGAAAGGAGAGCAGGCATTTTACTGTCCTCACACGTCATTTTTTCCAAAGGCTGTTTAAAAACGATGTCGTGGATTTTGAAGAACAGATGAACGAGAGAGTCATTGGAGTCCTGGTGATTCTGGCAGTCTTCAGCGGCCTTCTATCTTTTGGGTTTTTCAGTAAATACAATTTGGTGCCTGATACTGGAATTTCCTGGATTGAAAAGTGCGGTTTTATTACTTATTGTATGCTGATTATGGGATTCCTGGCGGTTCTGGAATGGGATGTTCTGTTTCCAGATTCCAGGGATTATGCAAATCTCTATCCGCTCCCCATAAGAGCAAGGACGCTTCTGGCAGCTAAATTCGCCAGCCTCTGTCTGTTCGGGGGTATGTTTGGCTTAAGTTTAAATTCCCTCGCAACTCTGCCTTGCGTATTATTTCTTCCGCATTGGCATTCCTCGAGTGTGCTTTATGCAGTGCGATTTGCTCTGGTCCATATTACAAGCCTGTTTCTTGCATGCTTCTTTGCCTTTTTTTTCAGTGTTCTTTTAATAGGAATATTTATGGCTTTTCTCGGACACAGACTGTTCAATCGTATTTCTACATTCATCAGGTCATTTTTTCTTGTTGTCTATGTCTTCATATTTTTATTATACATGAGAGGTTTATTTTCTGGATTTGACAATGTGATTCCTTTGGAAAAGCTCAAAAACAGCGATCTTTTTCTTAAATATTTTTACGATCTTTTTCCCCCTCTGTGGTTCACGGATCTGTATGAGACCCTCCTGGGAAATACAAATATTCCTTTTCATGGCACATATAATTACGCTTTGTTTGGATTAATTCTTATGGTGGGAGCATTTTATCTAACAACGGGGTTGAGTTACAGGCGCTATCTCAAGAACCTGAGTGCTAAACAAGTGGGGAGGATTCACTTTAGAAAATTGAGAACGTTTTTCACCCATATATTCGACTGGGCTTTTTTAAGAAATCCTGTCCAGCGCGCGATTTTTCACTTTTATGGAAAAACACTCAAGTCCAGCATGTTCCATAGAATGCAACTGGCATCGTTTGTAGCTGTTGGAGTAGGCTTGATTCCTTTTCAGATAGCAATCTCGGATGTGGGTCCCAAGGGCTTATTTAGCATTAATAAAATTATGCTTTCCATTCCCCTTATTCTTTCGTTTTTCTTGTTGCTCGGGCTGAGAGAGGTTGTGAACATGCCGATTTCAATCGGAGCCAACTGGATTTTCCAGCTGACTGAACGGAGAAATATACGGCATTATTTTTCGGCTTTGAGAAAAGGGATATTTTTCTTTAATTTACTTCCTTTATTTGTCGGACTTTTTATCTGTTATTTCTTTCTCTGGGACGGGATGACTGCGTCTTACCATTGTTTATACGGTCTGGCAGTTTCTGTGCTTGTGATGGAAATATTTTTTCTTTCATATTGCAAAATCCCGTTTGCCTGCACTTATCTTCCTGGAAAGGAAAAAATCCATTTATTCTGGCTCTTTTATCTGGTTTTAGTTCTTGCCTATATCAATATCATGAGCTGGATTGAGTCAACACTTTTGCGGGTCCCCTTAAATTTTTTCATATTCTACGGGATTGTATTCTTTATCATTTTGGGAATTCGGATATATCAGTTGTTTTTTTTCTATAGACATATCGGTATCGTGTATGAAGAGGAACTCGAGCCTGTAATGATAGGACTTGATTATAGGGCTCCTTATAATAAAAGGAGGATTACTTGAAGAATAAAACCGTAGCCAATTCAATCCTTATATTATTTTCAATCCTTATCATCTCTGCTTCATGCGAAAAGCAAAAGGCAGAATGGAAAGGGAAGATTGAAGTAGAAGATGGAGTGACAGTGGTGAAAAATCCAAAAGAACCCATCTACGATGAGAACATTTTTAATCTGGAAGAGGAATTGACTATAAGGGGAGAAGAGGGAAAAGAAGAACAGATGTTTATGAATATTATCTCAATAGATGTCAGTGAAGATGGCACCATATATATTTTGGATGGGAAGGCGGCAAACATCAAAGTTTTTGATAGTTCCGGTGGGTTTTTAAAGACAATTGGAAAAAGAGGTCAAGGACCGGGAGAATTTGGAAGACCAGAGAGTTTTTCGATCACTCCTCAAGATGAGATTGCGGTTAACGATCCCGGGCGGCGTTCGATCCAGTTCTTAGATATGGATGGAAACTTTCTCAGGCAGATACCAGTAAATCAGCCCTTTTTTACCGGACCAAGGTTTATTTCTAGTGGTGATATGATAGCAAGCTATGCCATTTTTGGAGAAGAGTTTAAGGTTGTTTTGGAAAAGTTAGATAATAAACTGAAGCCGATATTAATCTTTGCTACTATTCCTATGCTTAAGATTCCTAAGGTTCATATTTTCTTATATCAATTCGTATATGACCTCAGATGGGATGTTACAAACGAGGATGAGATTATCTGGGGTGCTCTAACAACGCCAGAGTATGAACTATATATTCATAACAAAGATGGGAAGCTTGTAAGGAAAATCACAAAGGAATACGACCCCATTGAAATCACAAAGACAGAATATGAAAAGATGATGAAAGAATGGTTTGGAAGAGTTCCCACTAGCGATCGATTTGAATTCATAATTCCCAAAAATTATCCTCCTTTTCACACTTTTATTTTGGATGATGAAGGCAGGATTTTCGTAAAAAGATTTGAAGGAATTGAACAGAGCAAAAGGATTTATGCCGAAGTCTTTGATCCTCAGGGAAGATACATCACTGATATTATTTTTCCGATAAATAAGCTGCCTGGATTATTCAAGAAGGGAAAGCTTTATACCATCGAGGAAGATGAGGAAGGGTTTAGGGTTGTAAAGCGATATAAAGTTAAATGGAATCGATAATACTCACTGATCTGCAGTGATTTTGATGTAAGTCTGATTTAAACGCGGCGTCCAATATAATGTCGCATAAAGTCAATGCGAGGAGTGAAACAACAAAGCAATCTCGACTTTATGGATGAAACAAGAGATTGCTTCGCTGCGCTCGCAATGACAATGAGGTTTTGATTATGCGTTATTATTTATATCGTTATGTATAAATCATTTTATCTGCAACCTTTAGGTTCGAAGCTCCGTATCTATTTATAGCGATGTGTCTGCGAGGGAATCATGTTTAAAAACTACCTTAAGATTGCATGGAGGAATATAAAAAGGCACAAAAGCTTTTCATTTATCAACATATCAGGCCTTGCTATCGGAATGGTCTGCAGTGTCTTCATTGCCATCTTTGTCTCGTTTGAACTGAGTTTTGATGGACATCATAAAAAATCCGATAGAATTTATAGAGTCGGCTCGCAATACGGCCCGACTATAGACAAGAGAGGCGCTTATACAGCCCCTCCGATGGCAGAGGCGATGCTTCAAGAGTATCCGGAGATCGAGCATGTGGCCAGACTCAGTTTATGGGCGAATAACTACTTGGTAGAGTATAAAGAAAAGAGTTTCTTAGAAAAGGGTATTATCTATGGAGACGCGAGTATCTTCGATGTCTTCACCATACCATTCGTCCTAGGGAATCCCAAAACAGCTCTGGTCGACCCTTATACAGTTGTTATCACACAGGCGATTGCCCGGAAATATTTCGGGAGCGAAAATCCCCTTGGGAAATCTTTAAACTTTAATAACTGGAAAAATGACTACAAAATAACAGGTGTCGTAGAAAATTGCCCCAGCAATTCTCATTTTCAATTCGATATGATCGCATCGCTGGTTTCTACCCCGTCCAGCCGCAGCGACAGATGGATGCAGCATACTTATTTTACCTATATTGTCCTTAAGGACGGCTGCACCCCGTCTCAGCTCGAGGCAAAATTCCCGAATTTTATTAAAAGGCATTACGGGCCGCAGTTTTTCGCCGATACGGGTATGAGTTATGATGAGCATTTTCAAGATGAAAATAACTATTACGGATACTGGTTACAGCCGCTGCGGGATATTCACCTCAATGCCGATATAGTTGATAATCTAGCGACAAAGGGCGATATCGCTTATATTTATATATTTTCGTCCATTGCCTTGTTCATCCTGTTGATTGCGTGCATAAATTTTATGAACCTCTCCACAGCCCGGTTTGCCAATCGTTCAAAAGAGGTTGGAGTGCGAAAGGTTCTGGGTTCAAGCAAGAAACAGCTTGTCCTCCAATTTCTTGGTGAGTCGGTTCTTCTGAGTATTATCGCGCTTGTGCTCGCTCTTATTGTCATTCTGATAGTACTGCCGGCTTTCAGCAATCTTGCCAGCAGACAGTTGAAGTTTAGTTTTTTAAGCAATTTTTATGTTCTTCCGCTTCTGATCGGATTTGCCTTGTTTGTAGGAATTCTGGCCGGAAGTTATCCAGCCTTTTTTCTCTCCTCTTTCCAACCTGTCAGGACCATTAAGGGTTCATTGAATGAAAAGGTAAACGGTCATTTGGCTATGCGCAGAGCACTGGTGATTCTGCAGTTTTCTATCACCATCTTTATTTTTCTGGGGACTTTCGTGATCTACAATCAGTTGAAATATGTTCGAGATAAAAAACTGGGATTCGATAAAGAGCAGGTCATTGTTATCCATAGAGCAAATGCTTTAAGACAGCAAGGGGACGCATTCAAGCAGGAGTTGTTGAAATATCCCAATATCCTGACGATATCCAACACAGATGCCTTACCCGGAAGACATTTCAATCCCAACGGACACAGACTGGAGGGGAGACCGCAGACAGAAGAATATGTTTTATATACGATGTATGGGGACCATGATTTTGTCGATTTGCTTGATCTCGAAATTGTTGCTGGCAGATACTTCTCAAAGGATATTGCTACAGACGCCACCGCGGCTGTTGTCATCAACGAGACTGCTGTCAAAGAGCTCGGATTGAGTGATCCCATCGGCAAACGCTTTCACAAAGAATTCGGCGGAGCCAAAAAAGGAGAATTTGTCACCATCATTGGTGTTTTAAAAGATTTTCATTATCGCTCATTGCATCATGATATTTCTCCCATGCTTATACGGCCATTAACCGGGTGGGGAGGATTTTACACATCCATTAAAGTGCGTCCTGAGAAGATCAATAAGACAATAGGCTTAATTGAGAAAGCATGGAAGAGATTCAGCGGCGGTCAACCTTTTGAATATTCTTTCCTGGATACAGACCTCAACAACCTTTACAGTGCAGAAAAGAAGACCGGACAGATATTCGCCATATTTTCCTTTCTCGCCATTTTTATAGCCTGCCTGGGTTTATTTGGACTCATATCATTCGCTGCTGAACAGCGCACCAGGGAAATCGGGATACGCAAAGTGCTTGGCGCTTCTGTGTCAAGGATTATTTATTTGTTGTCTAAGGAAGTCTTGATTTTAGTTTCAGTTTCTATTCTTATTGCTTCGCCCATCGCTTTTTATGCTACGGGGAAATGGCTGCAGAGTTTTGCCTTTCGCATTGAAATAAGCCCTCTGATGTTTATCATGACGGCGTTGGTAACATTGTTCATTGCTTTATTATCCGTAGGCTACCGGGCGGTTAAAGCAGCCAATGTTGATCCGGCTGATGCCCTCAGGTATGAGTAAGGCATCCATTTAATTTTTTTCAGGCTCTTTTGGAAGAAATCGCGGACTTCTATCGTCTAATTACTGATTTTAAAAAATTGAAGCCTATAAATGGAGACGAACATGAAATACAAATTTCAGTTTAGTTTATTCTTTCTTTCATTATGGCTGTGCTTATATTTGCCGGTTTTCGCATCCGGTTTTTCCATTGAGTCCGAAAGTGAACAGAGCCTTGATGAGAAAGTCAGAAATTTTCTTGACAGCCACAGGTATTCGTGGAGAGATTCCAACGTTTCTGAAAAGGATGGAAAGTTTCTATACGATATTATCATTAAGGATAACTACAAGAAGGCACTTGAAATCGGGACATCCACAGGTCGTTCAGGGATATGGATTGCCTGGGCGCTCAGTAAAACAGGGGGGAAGCTCATCACAGTCGAAATAAATGAGCGGCGTTATAGGCAGGCATTAGCCAATTTTAAAGAAGCCGGGCTTTCCGATTATATCGATGCAAGGCTTGCGGATGCCCACGAACTAGTTCCTAAGCTTGAGGGACCATTCGATTTTGTCTTTTGTGATGCAGACAAGGGTTGGTATAAGAATTACCTGATAGCTGTGCTGCCAAAACTTGAGGTAGATGGATGTTTCGCCGCTCATAACGTCTATGGCAGACGGGGAAGGCACCAGCCTGGAATTCAAGAATTTGTAGATTATCTGGAAAGTCTGCCCTATATGGAAACGACATATAATCAGCCAGGGTGGGCCGGTTTTTCAATCAGCTATAAAAAAGCTGAAAAATAGAGTTAAATTCATAAACCAGCTCAAGATGTCAGGTCTTGTTTTTTGCGTGACCTCATTTGCTACGATTACTTTTGACCAGAACTTTTTAATCGTCCGGGAGGACGGACACCTTTTCCTGTGCGCTTTCCGTCTCCTAACTCTTCACGGGCTTTCTCCCCTAAGGCCTTGAGTCTTTTAACCACTTCCGGATATTTATCGGCGACATTATTTTCTTCGCTTATGTCATTTTCCAGGTCATAGAGTTCAATTCCTGTTTCCCCTCTTGCATAAGGACCAGCAAGGCCATCCATGCCAGGCTTTATGTCCTGGTAGGAGCGATAGCTATGAGGGAAGTGGAGTTTCCACTTTCCCTCACGGACGCACTGCAGTTGTTTACCGTAATAATAAAAAAGATGGTTCCGAGGATTGGCTTCAGACTTCCCTTGAAACAGTGGTAAAATATTGATGCCATCGATTTTGTGCTCTGGCAGTGGAGCTCCGGAAATCGCAGCAAATGTAGGCAGCAGGTCCATGGTTGTCGCGATTTTATCACAGACTATCCCTGGAGGAATATGCCCGGGCCAGCGAACGATACATGGAACACGCACACCGCCTTCCCAAGAAGTTCCTTTTCCTTCTCGAAGGGGAAGCGCTGATCCTGCAT
>Ga0209636_10007596_pt1 | contig 11051 bp, 8 predicted proteins | sample DeeMarSWOR152_54_FD_187464 | JGI IMG/M metagenome (GOLD analysis project Ga0209636, IMG submission 187464) | Marine sediment microbial communities from White Oak River estuary, North Carolina - WOR-1-52-54 (SPAdes) (version 2) | ecosystem: Environmental > Aquatic > Marine > Intertidal zone >... | reverse complement strand
AAAGGTTTGATTTTAGCAGGAGGCTCAGGAACCCGATTGAGACCGATTACCCACACAGCCAATAAGCATCTTATCCCGATAGCAAATAAACCGATTTTATTTTACGGCATAGAAACTTTAAAAGAAGCAGGTATAAGGGACATAGGAATAATCCTTGGTGAAAACGACCCGGAGGCGGTTAAAAACGCCGTCGGTGACGGCTCAGGGTTTGGAATAAACGTTACTTACATATACCAGGGAGAACCAAAGGGTCTTGCTCATGCAGTTTCCTGTGCAGAAGAATTTATTGGAGATGAGTCATTTGTGATGTACCTTGGCGATAATTTGCTCAAAAAAGGGATAAACGAATTGGTGGCGGATTTTAAAGAGAACAATCACGACGCGGTTATCGCTCTTTGTAAGGTTAAAAATCCGCAGCAGTTTGGCGTGGCTGAAATGGATCACAACCGTGTGGTTCGGCTTGTTGAAAAGCCAGGTAATCCTAAAAGCGATCTTGCTCTTGTCGGGGTTTATGTCTTTAAGCCCGTGATTTTTGATTCGATAAGAAAGATAAAGCCATCACTGCGAGGCGAGTTAGAGATAACGGACGCCATCCAGGGATTGCTAAATGACGGTTGTAATGTGCAGGCACACATAGTTAAGGGATGGTGGAAGGATACGGGAAAGCCGGAAGATCTCCTGGAGGCGAACCACCTTATACTTGATGACATAGAGCCGTTAAATAAAGCAAAAATTGAAGATGGTGTGAAGATACACGGCAGGGTTGCGATAGGTGAGGGTACGATCATCAAAGAGGGCAGCGTTATAAGAGGACCTATAAGCATAGGCAGTAACTGTTCCATAGGACCTGATACTTATATAGGTCCGTACACATCAATCGGGAATAATACCGTAATAAGACGCGGGGAGATTGAGTCATCCATCATTATAAGCGATACGATAATTGACTGCGGGGGAAAAATTGTTGATAGTTTAATCGGTAAAAACTCCCGCATAATCTCCAGGGAAACATTACCCAAGGGATACAGGTTTGTTATAGGCGAGAACTCCGAAGTGAATATTTAATTAAAATGCGTCCGTTATCTTCAATCATAATATTGAATTATAATTCAATAAAATATACATTAAAATGCGTTGAAAGCGTTCTTGATTCCGATTCTTTCGGAGAATATGAAATCATAATCATAGATAACAATTCTCGCGGGGATGATTATTCGGTATTAAATAAAAAATTCGGTAACTTAAATAATGTTTCTGTGTTTAAAACAGGGAAAAATTTAGGATTTGCAGGGGGTTGTAATTTTGGTGTTAAAAAAGCACGGGGCGATTATGTGGTTCTTTTGAATAATGATACGCTGGTTGATAAAGGATGGCTTTCGGAACTTGTAAAGGCGATAAGTAAAGACAAATCCATAGGAGTTGTAGGTTCCGTAGAAAAGGGCTGGTGGGATGGGGTCACACTAAATTTAATAGGGTATCATATCAGTAATGTCTTTGATGATAAGAAACAATCTCTTTATGCAAAAGGTTCGTCTTTAATATTCAGGAGGGAATTAGTTGATGTGCCGTTTGACCCGGATTATTTTCTTTACGGGGAGGATGTTTACTTATGCTGGCGATTGAGATTAAAGGGCTATAAAATTTTAATTGAGCCAAAATCAGAGATAATACATTTCGGTTCCGTATCTTCCGGCGGTGAGGAAAGCTATACTTTTATTTATTACGGTGAGCGCGGAAGAATTTTAAACCTGTTAATTTTTTATGAATTCAAAAGTTTATTGAAAATAATGCCTATGCTAATCCTGGGAATAGTTATAAGGGGCGCTGCGTCAATTTTAAAATACGACAAAAATTTAATTATCAGAACAAAGGCAAGATTATGGATAATAAGAAATATTAAATTAATTTTAAGGAAAAGAAAGGATATTCAAAAAGAACGAAAGGTCTCTGATGATGAGATTTTCCGGTATATGACATGTAAAAATCTCAGAGGAAATTCTTTTGTTAGCAGATTAATTAATAAAATTTCATATCTATACTGTTATCTAATGGGTATTAAGACAAAGGAATTTTACGATTAAAAAAATTTTGCGAGCAAAATTTTAGCTCGTAATATAATTTATATTACGATGAATAAACTTGTATCGGTTATTATTGTAAACTGGAACGGCATGGAGCACCTGAACGAATGCCTTTCTTCACTTTCAAAGCAGACATATAAAAATTTTGAGGTTATTTTTGTTGATAACGGTTCAATTGATTTTAATTTAAAATTTAATTTAAAACGGAGGTTTCCCCACATAGATGAATAAATTTCCAAAAATATCGGTAATTGTCCCCGCATATAATGCTGAAAAGACAATCATACAATGTATAGAGTCCTTGATTATACAGGATTATCCCGTATATGAAATTATATTTGTAGATAATAATTCAACAGATAAAACACCGGAAATTATAAAAAGATATGGGAAAATAAAATATATACAAGAAAAAAAGAAGGGTTCTTATGCTGCAAGAAATACGGGTGTAAAGTTTTCTAACGGAGAAATCATAGTATTTACCGATTCAGACTGCATTCTTAAAAAAAATTGGTTAGAAAAATTGACAGCACCCATACGTTCAGGTAAATGTATTGCAGCTATGGGTGGAACTCTAAGTGCAGGAAGCGAAAGGTTAGATAGAATAGAGCAGGATGCATATGATGCTCATCTAAATAAAATAAGAGAAGGAAACAATTTGAAGACAATTGATACAAGGAATTTTGCAATCACAAGAGCAGTTTTTAAAGATGGAAACTTTTTTAATGAAAAAATAATGTTTAGTGGAGATGCTGAATACGGAATGATGCTGAATAAGAAGGGATATGAGATATATTTAGCAGAAGGTGCTGAATTAAAGCATTTTCATAAATCATCTTTTAAAAAAGTCTTTAAGACAAAATTTTTACAAAGCTATTACGGCACTATATCTTATAAAAAAGGATTGTATTTAGAGGGATTTAGATTTAGATACTATTTCTCCATACTGTTTTTATTATCTGTGTGTATGGACTTATTAGTATTAATTATAAGCAAGAAAATGATCCACCCCATTTTACTAATGCTCCCGGTATTTTTTTTAACATCGTCACCTTATATACTAAAAAGCATTTTAAAACTTGATTTTTATGAAGTTTTCTATTATCTGGTTTCTGTTGTGGCAATACGGCTCGGTGTCGTGAAATATTTAATCGATAAATATGTTCGAATAAAAAAGAATTTATAAACTCATCAACAACTGTTGAATTGTCTATTTTATTTATTTAATATAAAAAACCGGTGGTATGGAATTTCAAATACCCTGTATGTTTTTTCTATTTTAAATCCTGCTCGTTGAATATCAGTTATAATTTTTTTTAAAGGATACCCCGCTTTTCCTATCTCCCAGTAATGTTGACCGTCAAATTTATGAACCTGTTTTTTAAATGATGGTAATGGAATACATCTTTTAATTTCAACTAACCCGGACATCTTTAAACCAAAGCGATATACTATTCCTGCATCAGGCAATGATAGGATTACATAAAATTTAGAAACCCTGTAAAGTTCAGAAAGTGCCTTATGAAAATTTTTATAAATTATATGTTCCAGAACCTCATAACAAGCCACAACATCAAAGGAATTATCTTCTAAAGGCATATCAAGAACGTTTCCGATTATATCCGGATTCAAACTTTTATCAATGTCCAGGGTTACTATGTTTAACCCTCTTTCCTTTAAATATTTAGAAACAAAACCATTCCCCACACCAATTTCAAGAACGCTTTTAGGAGCCAATTTAGTAATCTCGTTAATCTGGTGCCAATAACTAACAAAGCGTTCCCTTGTATCGTAAGATTCATTAAAATAATGCTCGTGCCCTACTTGTTGCTCCATGTTGTATCATATTTTGTACGCATACAAATGATTTAAAATTTCCGTTTCATCGAATTGGTATAAATCAATATATTAATAATGATTGGTGGCGGCTTTTGATCATTTAGACGCTATTTAACTATATTAAAAATCTTTTTAAATATATTGAATTTCAATAATCAAACCGAAATTTATATTTCTTCAAATAAAGAGGATAATTTTTTACGGTTTATGCTGCGATATTTTTGAAATCTTCCCCCCGAATAATAGTGATATTTCTTTGAAATTCTGCATTTTATAGTCAAATAATTTATCAAATAGATAAGATGTAATAATATACATTAAGATCCCAATGCAGGTAATTGTAATAAATTCCGGGATACCGGTGCCTATTATAGTTTTTAATTTAATTATAGCCAATATCATTATTATTGAATTTATTAAAGGAAATACTATCATTTTGGTGAAATCCATTATGCTGCATTTTGTGACTTTAATGCATACGGAGCAAAATCCAATGGTTGAGACAAAAATACTTAAAAACACTGCAAATGATGCTCCTACCATCCCCCATTTAATTGTAAGGGGATAAAGTAAGACGACTAACACAAATAAGCGAAGTATTTGTAATGCAGTGTCTATTTTTGGTTTTCCCGTAGCATAGAACACAGGACCGGTTGTAGCGGCTATCGCTCTTGCCAAACCAGCAAAAACCAACACTTGCATCGCCGGAACTATTGGCATCCATTTTTCTCCCAAGCACATCATTGTAAAATCCGGAGCCAATACAAATATCAATCCTGCTATTGGAAAGGATAAAAAAGCTGTTACCTGCAGAACTTTTAAATATGCTTCTCTTAATTTCGGGATGTTGTCCTGTAATTTTGAATACGCCGGGAATGTAACCTGTGAAATAACATGGGTAATTTCCGTTGCAGGCATATTGGAAATTCTATAAGCCATTTGATAGAGACCCAGAGCAGCAGCACCCAAAAGTTTTCCTACAAAAATGCCATCCGCATTAGTAACCAGAAAAACCAAAACGCTTGAACCAAAAACCCACTTCCCGAAAACAAAAAGTTCTTTTGCCTTACCTAAATCTAAACTGAAATGTGGTCTGTAAGAATGGATAAAGTAACTTACTACAAATCTAACAAAACTTCCGGCTAACAAGCCAAATACAAGAGCCCAAACATTTTGTAATATCAAAACAGCAGAAACTGCTATGATAAAATCTGCTAATGTACCGCTGAATTGATAGATAAACTGTTTTTTAAATTCCAGCTCTTTCTGAAAATAGATAACGCCTATATTTGTAAATGCCTGGAAAAGAATTGAAAGCCCGATAACCCGGATTATCAGTATTGCTTCCGGCGCGTCAAAGAAAATTGCAGCGTAAGGAGCAACTAAGTAGAGAATTATAAATAAGATTAATCCTCGTAAAATCAAGACCGTCCATGCAGAATTGAGATAGCTTTCTATATTATCTTTCTTTTGAATCAACGCCTGGTGAAACCCGGTTTGAGAGAAAGTTTCCAATGTCGCCATTGTCAACAATGCAATTCCCAGTAATCCAAAATCGTTAGGGGCAAGAATACGAGCCAAGATTAGAAGCCTAAGTAAACTAAATGCCTGGTTTGTTATTCTAAGACCAAACATCCAAAAACCGCCTTTAACCACTTTCTGCGAAAGAGGAATTTCAAAATCGGATGGCTTTTTAGTTATTTCTCTCATTTTTTAAATCTGATTAATGCACTTAAAAGAAAAATATTTTTTAATAATTTATTTTTAATTGTGTTTTTTAATTTTTCCCGAACGTGTAAACCTCTATGCCGTTGTACATCTCATGATATGACAGGTTATAAGATTCATTAAGTCTCTTCTTAATCAATCCTTTATAATCATGACTGTGCGAGAGTACGAGCCAGACCCTGTTATACCCCTCCACGGTTTGCCTTAGCTCTTCTATATTTTTTTCATCAACATCCCGGGTTTTCTCCGGAAATGGCTTTTTGATTAAATCGTTTCTTTTAGAATAATAATTGAAGCCATTCTCCTGGCAAAATCCTGCATTAAACAGCACCAGATCTCCAGGCATCCCATTTATATCAACATAATTTGCAACCTCTCTCCATTGCTCCTTATTAACTTCGTTGTAATATGCAAAAACATTTAATAAAGAAATTGTGATAACTATCATAATCACACACAGCTTAATATATCCCTGATTTATATTTCTTATTCCCCTGGCGATTAATAAATAAAATGCCGCAGACCCCCCGATTGTATACCTATGGACATAGATGGGATTTAAAAGAATAGATGCTGTCAGCAGTAGAATTATGGGCGTAAATAACCACAGAAACAATAAATATATTTTATTAACATTTGAAATCCATATTTTCCACTTATAACTTTCTAAAGAATTTAAAAAATTTTTAAAATCTATTCTGCCATTAATCTTTTCATAATTTATTATTGAAAAAACAGATAATATTAGAAAGAAAATCATTAACAGTAAATTTATATATATAAAATAAGGATATGATAGACCCCCTTCAACAGAGCCTGAGTACATAAAGAAAGTTGAGATTATTGAAGTAATTGAAGGTGCGGGTATCCACTCAGGACCGATTGCTTCGGATTGATTGTTTAATACATTCTTTGCAACATTAATTGTCCACGGCGCAAATAGAAGAATCAGAATAATCAAAAGAACAGGGATTAAAATTAATTCTTTAAAATTAATTTTATGAACGCCCATAGATAGTATAAAAATTGTAGCAAAGTAAATAATTTGAACTATTATTATAAACAAACCGAATTGGTGCGTATATATTAAGAGGATAGTTGATATAATATAGCCAACTGAAACCCAAATATCTCTTTTTTCAAGTAATTTTATAAAGAAATACATAGAACAAAGCGTCAGTAGAACCATTAAGCTATACATTCTTGCGTCTTGAGAATAATAAATATGGAAAACAGATAACCCCATTATTAATGAACTTAAAATGCCCGTTTCTTCATCAAAAATTAAACGACCTATTTTATATATCATGAATACTGAAAGAAAACCAAATATGGCTGAAGGAAACCTTACGGAAAATTCGGAATCGCCAAAGATATTAATCCAGTAATGCAGGATTGTGTAGTATAAGGGTCTGCCGCCTTGCGAAAAATTATCCAATGAATGCCCGGATGCATCCCTGAGTGAAAATGCTTCATCCAGCCACAGGCTTTCAGTATCTAAATCATAGACCCTGAGAAACAGAGCCAAAAATAAAATTGCGACCAACAATAATACATTTCTGCTTAATTTCATATATGAAAATACCTCCGATTTAAATTATTAGTTAATTGTATAAAATATTATTATACTTGATAAAATGGTTATTAATATTAGAATTTTTATTATTAATGTGTTCATTAATCTTTTTTATTTTTTAATTGCACCTGCTTTTTTGCGAATATAAGAATATTAGATTATGCACATAAAAAGAAATTCTTAAACAAGCATCTGGACGTTTCAAGAACTCAGGAATTGACTTCAAGAAAATCAAACTTTAAGTCCGGGATTTTCTTTTAGAAATTCCTTAACGTTCTTGCTTTTCATCTTATTTTTATGTTCTGATTCCGGGTGTTCAATAATGTTTTCCTGCTCTTTCCTAAATGGAATTTAATTCAGATTCCAAATGAAAAACTTTTTGTCCGGTTTTTTATTTTGATCAATGAAAATAAATAAAATAATGTAAAATTTTGATAACACTTGAATTGTTTGAGTTAAATGGGATAAAACTTTGTCGAGATACTGTACTTAAGTTTTTGAGTGAAGATAACCTGTCATTCTTCAGAGAGCAGTTATCCAGCAGCAAAAAACATGAACATACACACTACGCACTTCTAAAAATCACCCATAACACGGTCAAGTACAAATCGTAGTAAAAAACTGTCGGAGTTGAGCGTAAGATTTATATAAAATTTGTAACACTTTGTTTTTATAAATCAAAATTAATATTTAACATGTCTATTTTAGTTACCGGTGGTGCCGGATTTATAGGGGGCCATTTAGCAGATGCTTTATTGAAAAATAATGATGTTATTGTTCTGGATAATTTTAATACCTATTATGAACCGGCAATAAAGAGAAACAACATAAAGCACAATCTTGACAATGAGAATTTCCAACTAATTGAAGGAGATATAAGAGATAAAGATTTAGTCAGGAAAATAATTAATGAAAATTCTGTTGATTATGTTTTCCATGAAGCTGCACAGGCAGGAATTAGAATATCTGTTGAAAATCCTGCAAAATCTCATGAAATCAATGCAACCGGCTCGTTAAATGTTTTGAATGCGTGTCTTGATTCAAATGTAAAAAAATTCATCAACGCTTCGTCTTCATCTGTTTACGGCAAGGCAATAACTTTGCCGTTTACGGAAGATTCTCCGAATTTGCCTGTTTCTCCCTATGGTGTTACAAAACTTGCCGTTGAACACTACTGCAGGGTGTTTCAGGAGGTTTACGGGCTTAAAACAATATCTCTCAGGTACTTTACGGTTTACGGTCCGAGAATGAGACCAGATTTAGCAATTTCAATTTTCACAAAGAAGGCGTTTAACAATGAACCACTCGTGATTTTCGGCAGCGGCGAAAAAACCCGCGATTTTACATACATTGACGATATAGTTGAGGCAACAATCAAAGCAATGAATAAAGGAAGCGGCGAGTACAATATCGGAAGCAGCAATCGTATAAGCATAAATAAATTGGCAGAAAATATAATTAAAATTACAAAAAGTAGTTCAGAGATAATTCATACGGAACCTCAAAAAGGTGATGCAGAGCATACATGGGCTGATGTTGGTAAAGCAAAAAAAGAACTGGGCTGGCAGCCGACAATTGATATTAATGAAGGATTAAATAAATTTGCAGAATGGCAAAGGACACAATATTTTATTAAAACTCAAAAATAATAATTATAATTATATAAATAACAAAAATAAAATGAAAAATAAACGGATAGATTCAATACTGCAAAGTATTGAAATCCAGGATAAAAATGGATAAAATTCATATTAGCAGTAAAATATCGGCGGTTCTGGGCATACTCCTCATTGCAGTGGGTTTATTATTAAATAAAAGTTTTATTGAACTGCTTTCACCTGATGGCGTAATAAATGCCCCGATTTACATTTATTTACTTTTTATATTGCGAGTAATAATGGTTATTTTAGGATTGTTTCTTGTAATAAAGCGACCATCTTACACTTTATACGGGGATTCTCCTTTATACAGGGATGTGCTTGAAGAAATTGATAAAGACTGTGATCAAGAAAAAAAAGAAGAGGAAGAAAGAAAAGAAGAATTCGCCGGAAAGTTTAAAAACATAAATAAAATTCCTGTTTTCAGGTTCTTTGTAAAATGGATGTATAAGGAGGGCTGGATGTACAGTATTGGTTTGATTTTAGTTTTAATTCTTGGTTTTATCTTGAGATTGTATGGAATAGGAAATGATTGTTTCAAAGGTGACGAATTCCAGGTCATATCTACTGCTTATGGTTATTTAGAAACAGGTATGTTTTATAAATGGGACTGGTTGGTCCAGAGTATAGGAAGTGTTTATTATGAGCGGGCATGGCTCCACACATGGATGATCGCCCAATCATTTAGTCTATTTGGATTTTCTGAATGGTCTGCAAGGATTCCGTCTTTAATTTTTGGAACAATTTTAATTCCGTTAACTTATTATATGGGTAGAAATGCTGCAAGAAGTAAATTAATAGGGCTGCTTCTTGCATTTGCAGTGGCATTCAATCCTTTTATGATTGACCTTTCAAGATGGGCAAGGATGTACATTATTTTTATCCCGTTATTTCTGCTCGGCAGTTACCTGTTGTATCCTGGACTGGTAAACAACAGTACCCGGAAATTTAAAAAGATACCCCTCCTGAATAATTTTGTAAATTATCTTGATTTTGATTACAGGTATCTCATACCCGCATTAATTGTTCTTTATATAAGTTACCTCATTCACATAAACACGCTGTTATTAGGCGTCGGCGCATATATCTTTGTTCTGGCTTTGTTTTTCCACACCAAAGAAAAGAGGTTTTTATATCTTTTCGGGATAATGACCGCAGGATTGTTATTTGCTTTTTTGTTCTGCCCCTCTATTTTTCATTCAGGTTTCATAACTATAAAGGAGTACCCTAACCTTATATACTACGCATTTCTTTTTAAATTCAATTCTCCTGTCAAAGAAATTTTTATAGCTCTTTCATCGTTGATTCTTCTTTACATTTTTTCATTAATCATCAGATATAAAATATTTTTAAATTATTTCTTTAAAAATAAAATGATTTTATACTATTTCATCTTAACCCTGTCCGTTCTCATATTTTTCATATTTTTTGCCGATCGTTATGCTGGTGCCAACTATATATCCAACATTATGATTATTGCATGGCTGCTTTTATTTTACTCTGTATTTTTTGTTATGTATTTAATTTTCAAAAAACATAAAAAGACAGGTAAAATACTTTTATCAATTTTGATTACTGCTGCTGTTGTTTATTCAGCATACGGTTACCTGGGATACTACGCAGATGAACACAGGTTTAGTGATTATAGAATCGCTTATAAAGAAATTAACGAGAATTACCGGGAGGGGGATTTACTGATGGGGCAGTATTTAAGGACTCCTTATATACACACTCAAAAAAAGATTAAATTTATGGGTCTGGGAAACAACAAACAATATCCTTTTGAAACCTTTATGGAAAACATAGATAAATATGACAGGATATGGATTACATGGGAAACAAAAAAAAGTTATCATTTAAATACTGCAATTATAGGATATGTTGACGGGCATTTTGAGAAGATACACGGCACAGGAGTGGATAATTCAAAGGTAGAGGTGTATTTTTTAGACAAGTCAAATAAAAATATTACAAAAGAACAATAATTATTGCGATAATTTGAAATTAATGATTCATGAATTAATAATAGTATCTGTATCCTAATATTTAAATTATAATATTCAGTGAAATTTTAATATTTTCCGATGGCAAAAACAGAGGTTTCAATAATAATTCCCATGTTGAATGAAGAAAAGAATATTTCTCTTTTATACTCAGAATTGAAGAAGG
>Ga0209636_10007594_pt1 | contig 11054 bp, 11 predicted proteins | sample DeeMarSWOR152_54_FD_187464 | JGI IMG/M metagenome (GOLD analysis project Ga0209636, IMG submission 187464) | Marine sediment microbial communities from White Oak River estuary, North Carolina - WOR-1-52-54 (SPAdes) (version 2) | ecosystem: Environmental > Aquatic > Marine > Intertidal zone >... | reverse complement strand
TTGAAAAAATCGCCTGAGGCGCTCCTTGGTTCCCAAGACTTGGCGAAAAAATCTTTGATTCGCGCTCAGAGCTCCTTTTTCCGCTCTCCCAGAGATTTCTCCATTTGGACTTTGTCATTTGTCATTTGACATTTGTCATTGATTCTCGTGTTCGTGTTTCGTGTCCGTGCTCGTTTTCCGGACCCCGTCATTTGTCATTTGGATTTTGAATTTTGCCATTTAATCTTCCGCCTCCACCCTCAAACCTCCAGCCTCCGACCCTCTTTCCCCTTTCCGACTGCAGCACAGCAGCACTGCAACACTGAATAATGTTCCTCCAGGGAACCCGGGCAACGACCTGTCCCGACGGGGCACTTATCCAAGAGGCTTCGCTCAGGACAACGGCCTCCTCAATCGCGCGATGGCAGGGTTCTCCCTCAAACAAATTGACACGCGACGAAAAGCATTATAAGAAGAAGGAATCCGTCTTACAAAGGAGAAAGGGATGAACGAAGTACTCATGATCAAAGGTGCAAGGAAGCTCATGGAGACCTGCGCTCGCGTGAAGCCCGAGGAGAATGTGTTGATCGTGACGGATTTCAAGAGGGTGAAGATCGCCCAGGTGCTTGCAACGGCGGCCTTTGAACGGGGGGCTGAGGTGATGATCGCCATCATGACGCCCAGAAAGGGGCATGGTCAGGAACCGCCCGTGCCCATCGCGGAAGCCATGAAGAAGGCCGATGTGATCTTCACCCCAGTATCCTACTCGATCACCCATACAAAGTCCATGAAACGCGCCCTTGAATCAGGGGCGAGAAGCCTGGTCATGACCGAATTCACGGAAGATCAGCTCATCTCGGGGGGGATCGAGGCGGATTTCAAGGAGTTGAAATTGATATGTGAGAAGATGGCCGATGCCTTCCAAAAGAGTAAAGAAGTCCTCTTGACGACGCCCGGAGGTACCCGCTTATCGATGCGAAAGGAAGGTCGCCCGGGAAACGCCATGTACTGCATCGTCGAACCGGGCCAACTTTCCCCCGTGCCCAACGTGGAGGCCAATTTTTCTCCCCTCGAGGGAACCGCGGAGGGGAAAATCGTCGCGGATGCCAGCTTACCCTACATCGGCATCGGGGTATTGAGGGAGCCGGTTGTGGCGAAGGTCGAAAAGGGGATGATTGCGGACATAACGGGCGGAGAGCAGGCAAGGAAATTGGCGGACGACCTGAAGGCTCGAAACGATCCAACGGTCTATAACGTGGCGGAATTGGGGGTTGGGCTCAACCCGAAGTCCATTATGCAGGGAGTTCAGCTGGAGGATGAAGGGGTCTTCGGGACGGTCCACATCGGGATCGGGACAAATCTGATGTTGGGGGGGAACGTCAAAGCAGCCATTCACTACGATTTGATTATGTGGGAACCTACCATCGAACTGGATGGCCGAATCGTCCTCGAGAAGGGAAATCCACGCCTTTAGTTCCCCCACTTCCCGATTAACCCGTTGGAAAGGGAGGAAAATGAAGAGACCAAAGCTCGAGTGTGTCCGATGTGGAAGGGAGTTTCCCCTAGAGCTCGTCAACGCCCGGTGCCGGGATTGCGATGAGCCCCTGGAAGTTCGCTATGACGTTGATTCAATCTCACGGGATTCGTTTGAGAGGCCCATGGAAGGCCCCTTTTTTGAAAGATATGCCCCCTTCTATTCCTATCTGAAGACCGACCCATCTCTCTCCTTAGGAGAGGGATGGACATCCCTGATCCGGGCCAACCACCTGAGCGAGAAATTGCGGCTGAAGGAGCTCCTGTTCAAGAATGAGACCCAGAACCCGACCTGGACCTTTAAGGATCGAGGAACAGCCCTGAGCCTCCAGAACGCATTTTCCCTGGGCTATCGGCGCATCGGCACCCTTTCCTCCGGCAACATGGGTGCCTCCGTGGCTGCTTTCGGGAGCAGGGCAGGCATGGATACGTTCATCCTGCTGAAGGAGAATGTTCCGGGGGAAAAGATTGACGCCCTAGCCGTTTACGGGGTGAAAGCCATCCGGGTTTCCGGAAACTACGGGGATGTCTACAACAAGACTTCGGAGCTCGGAAATCGCTTCGACATCTACTTCAGCATCTCCGATGAACCCATGCGGGTCGAGGGATACAAGAGTCTGGCCTTTGAGATCTGCGAGCAGATGTCATGGGAACCCCCAGACTACATCGCCCTTCCCGTTGGCTCTGGGGGGTTATGCCGGGGCGTTTTGAAGGGGTTTGAGGAGTTGCATGCAGTTGGCCTTGTCGATACCGTTCCGCGGTTCATAGGGGCTCAAACCGAGGGCTGCTCACCCACGGTTGATGCTTATGAGAAAGGGATAGACCGGATAGAACGGTTCACCAATCCGTTAACCCTCGACCATGTTCTGGAAAACCCGTATCCCCCCAGTGGAAATCAGGTCATCCGGAAGATACGGTCCAACGGAGGAATTCTCCTCAAGGTCAGGAACGATGAAATCCTCAGTGCTCAGGTATTGTTGGCCCACGAGGGAATCTTCGCTCAACCTGCCTCGGCCACAGCCCTGGCTGGTGTCATTCGTTGTGCGGAAAAGGGCCTGCTAGCGGAGGACGCCCGGGTCGTCACCGTGGTGACGGGAAGTGGCCTGAAGTACCCTCCTGTGCTGAGGGAATTCGGCTTCTCCCCGACCTCAACATCCCTTGATGACCTGCTCCGTACCGTGGAGAGGCTGATCGAATAGGGAGCGAAAGGATGAACCTGAAGAAAAGGGCAAGAGATTCGCGGAAGACTATAGTCAATCCTCAACGATTGTGGTCAGACATTCAGGAACTGGGCAAAATTGGTTTTGTCGAAGGGCGAGGTGTTACCCGCGTTGCTCTATCGGATGCGGATATTGTTGCCAAGGAGTGGTTGACGAGACGGATGAAAGAAGCCGGTTTGGAAGTCCGAATGGATGCTGCAACCAACGTGATCGGAACATTGAAATCCCCAGGCCAGAGAGAAGCGAGGATTGTAGTAATAGGTTCTCATCTCGACACAGTCCCGGGGGGTGGTATCTTTGATGGTGCATTAGGAGTTTTGGCGGGGTTGGAGTGTACACGGGCCCTTCAGGAGAATAGCATCGTTCTTCCATGGGATCTGGAAATCATTAATTTTTCCGATGAAGAAGGTTTTCATAACGCGGGAACAGTCGGTAGTAGAGCTATGGTGGGAAAGTTGGGCCAAAATGAGATCTTCCTTGCGAAAGAGAAGGGTTTACCCACATTTGCAGAGGACATGAAGCGCCTGGGGAAAAATCCGGATCGTATCGATGAGGCTATCCGCGATCCCGAGATCTTCGAAGCTTTCCTGGAATTACACATAGAACAGGGAGGCGTGCTTGAATCAAGAGGAATGGATATCGGTGCAGTAACTGGTATAGCTGGTATCTACCGATATACGATTGAAATCCTCGGCAAGGCAGATCATGCGGGCACCACGCCTATGTCTCTCAGGGATGATGCGCTGGTGAAGGCAGCATCAATCTTCACCCTTTTGCCCCAGTGGGTTAGAACCAGAAACCCGGAAATGGTAGGGACAATCGGACAGATCGGCGTGGAGCCTGGGGCAATAAACGTGGTACCGGGGAAGTGTGTCTTTAATGTGGAACTAAGATCCATGGAACCGGAAGATACGGCCGCAGTCTATCGATTGCTTACAGAATGGGTAGGAAGACAAACGGGCAGTTCGATTAAGACCATTTATGAGAAAGAGAGCGCGGCGCTATCGGAGTCAATAATAGAAACCATTGTCCGGGCGGCAGGAGTTGAAGATTTATCCGCTATTCGCATGGTAAGCGGGGCCGGGCACGATTGTCAGGTTTTTGCTCCGCGTGTTCCAACCGGCCTGATATTTGTCCCCAGCAGGGAAGGCAAGAGCCACTGCCCGGAGGAATGGACAGATAGGGAACACGCCTCAAACGGTTGCCAAGTCCTTTTAAGAACCACTCTGAAACTTGCCGATGAAAAAATAAGTCGTAAATAGGAGCTTTCGAGAACCCGTCATCAGATACCGAGGGATTCGGAAAAGGAGCTCTGAGCGCGAAATTACACAGTGCTGCGGTGTTGTGGTCAGTGGGTTTGCACTATATTTCTAAAACTTATGGAGAAGACCGTTGTCCCTGAGCGAAATTCACATTCATGTATCTGGGAATTCGCAAAAGGAGCTCTGAGCGAATTGCGATCGAACCACGAGCACGAACACGATGCTCTAACGCGGTCTGCCGTCCGCGGTCTTCGGTCCTAATGACCACGGACACGAAACACGAACAGGGAGCGGAGGAGAACTCGGGCGACAGACCGCAAAGCATTGAAGCGAAGGGACAAGGGTCTTCTCCGGCATGAAAAAATATGTGCATGGGCTGTCGCGACGACCTCACCCTATCCCTTCGGCTTGATCCCCGCGATGGTAATCAGTTCCTTGAACTTCTTGTCCTCTCTGTCCAGAAACTTGGCAAACTCCTTGCTTCCCTTGATAGCAATCGTTATTCCCTGTTTTTCCGTGTATTCCTTGAAGGCTTTGCTCTCCAGTGCCTTTTTGAACCCATCATGAATAATCTTGACTGTTCCCTTGGGTGTCCCTTTCGGGGCCAGATACGAATAGTAGCTAATCATCTCCACATCCATCCCGAGCTCTTTGCAGGTCTGGAGTTCGGGGGCGAATTTACTCCTCTCCGGTGCCGCCACGCCGAGGTATTTCAGCTTGCCTCCTTTCACTAAGTGCATTGTATCACCGAATCCGGCAAGGATGGCCTCGATATGTCCTCCCAATATGGCCGGAATGGAGGGCGCAGTTCCCTTAAAGGGAACGTGGGTAATTTGGACACCGGCTGCGTGCTCGATGGCTAAGGCGGAGATATGCCAGATCGCACCGTGGCCAGAATTCCCAACCCGCAATTTTCCTGGATTCGCCTTGGCATAATCCAGAAACTCCTTTAGGTTCTTCCAGGGCGCATCGGTCTTCACGAGGACTGCCGCAGGCGTATAAGCACCGAAGATGATCGGCTCATACCGTTTGTAATCAACCCCCGCCTTCATGGTGTACTTGAGGATGCTGATTGATGGTGAGGCCTGAACAATGGTGTATCCATCTGGTTTTGAATCTGCAACGTAATTGAACCCGATGGAGGCTCCACCCCCGGGTTTATTCACAATCACCAGACTCTGGCCAAGGGCTTTCTCCACGAGCGGTTGTAAAGCCCGTGCAGTCAAATCCTGCCCTCCTCCCGGTGACCAGGAAATAATGAGTGTGACCGGTTGTGCCGGGAATTTCTCCTTTGCTAGGCCCACGCCCACCACCGTGGCTATCAGGAAAAAGACAACAGCAAAACTTACTCCCAGGATTTTTCTTACGTCCTCTTTCATCTTTCCACCTCCCGTTGGGCTCTTTCGAATGAAATACGAGGAGCCTGAGAAACAACTGTTGACGAAATTACCTTCCACTTGTCACCTCTGGAGAAACTCATCATCACCTCCTTCCTTCGTGAATGCGATTAAACTCCATCTTTTTCCCCTGCAATTGTCTCTATCAATTTTTTCCTCTTCACCGATGCAAAGAGAGGGGAAATGATAAAAAAGAAAGACAAAAATAGAAGGATTGCCGAAATGGGTCTTTTAAAAAAGACGAACATGTCGCCATAGGAAATGATTAACGACTGTCTAAAGGCCTCTTCCCACATGGGACATAAAATGTAAGCAAATACCAAAGGCGCGGGTTCAAAACCCGTTTTTCTCATCAGGTAGCCGATCAAACCGAAGAAAATCATGATATTTATGTCCATAAGGCTGAAATTCCCAGCATAAGCTCCTATGACACAAAAGAGAAGTATTAAAGGGAAGAGAATTCCATAAGGCACCCTCAATACCTTTACCCAGAGCCCGATGAGGGGAAGATTCAAGATCAGGAGCATGCCATTTCCTATGTACATGCTGGTGATAACTCCCCAGAATACGTCCGGGTTGCTCTCAATAAGCAATGGTCCGGGTATGACCCCATGAATTCGTAGCGCGCCCAAGAGGAGTGCCATGGTCGCAGATGTTGGGATGCCAAAAGTCAAAAGGGGAATAAAGGCTCCTGCGGTGGCTGAATTGTTCGCAGATTCAGGCCCTGCTACCCCCTCGATTGCCCCCTTTCCAAACTTTTCAGGGTGGCGGGAAAATCGTTTTTCAACGGTGTAGGAAACAAAGGAAGAGATTATGTTACCAGGACCTGGAAGAGTCCCCAGGAAAAACCCTATGAGTGAACCCCGAGCTATCGGTTTGGCTGAATCCTTCCAGTCCTTCTTATCAGGAAGTAAACCTTTTATCGCTGATTTGAACACGCTTCGTTTGAAGAACTCCTCTATGTTGATCAGAACTTCTCCTACTCCAAAAAGGCCCATTAATACGGGAACCAGACCAAGGCCCTCGTAAAATTCTTTTACCCCACAGGTAAACCGGATGACTCCGGAGACGTTGTCAATACCTATCATCCCGATAATCATGCCCAGTGCTGCCATAGCAAAAGCCTTGATCATGGATCCCGATGCAAGATAAGCCAGCATGGTCAAGCCGAAAAATATGAGGGAAAAAAATTCGGGAGGTCCAAATCTCAATGCGAATCTGGCGACGGGGGGTGCTATGAACATGAGAAAAACAACACCCAAGGTGCCGGCAATAAAAGAGCCAATAGCAGCTATTCCCAAAGCCCGACCTGCCCTCCCCTGTCTGGCCATTTGGTAGCCGTCCAAGCAGGTAATGACGGATGCAGCCTCGCCGGGGATATTGACCAGGATCGAGGTCGTGGAACCCCCGTACATGGATCCATAGAAAATGCCGGCCAGCATGATGATGGCTGAAACAGGAGGGAGAGTGAAGGTAAAGGGAAGGAGAAGGGCAACACTTCCTGCAGGACCGATTCCAGGAAGAACCCCGATGAGAGTCCCGATAAAAACTCCGGCGAAACAAAAGAGGAGATTCTTCGGGATCAGGACGACTGAAAATCCGAAAATGACATTTTGAAGGGTGTCCATAAGAAACCGCGACAGGTACGGATTCAGAAAACGAGGGAAAATCCGAAAAAAACCTCTGCAACCCTTTGAAAGGGCCTTAAAAACGCTGAATAATTTCCCCGTAGAGTTCAGGTCTTCGGTCAGCAAAAATGGGAAAGAAGGCCCTCTCTTCTAAGATCTTATCTTGATAGAGGGTTGCATAGAGAACCTCTTCTTCCGCACCGTTCGACTGGGTCAAGATTTGTCCATCAGGACCGGCAATTACACTTCTCCCGAGGAATTCGTTCACCTCCTTTCCCACCCTGTTGCAAATAATAAAATAGATCCGGTTCTCGTATGCCCTCGTGGCAGCTATGTGGTAAAGGCTATCATACGAGGGCCTTTTAGGTCTGTTGAAGACAGCACAGATGATCTCGGCACCCTTAAGCGCGAGAATACGCGATAGCTCGGGGAAGATAGCGTCGTAACAAACGTTCATCCCTATATTCCCCAGATCGGTCCTGTAAACGTCGGTTGTACTTCCGGGATAGAAATAGTGGTTTTCCTCCCCGGGGATATGGAGTTTGTGGTGAACCCCTACGATTTCCCCTTTAGGATTCATCATAAGAGCCGAATTGTAGACAGTTGCCGGTATCTCGGGGTGAAGCTCGCAAAACCCTGAAATAATGTAAAGGCCGTGTTTCTTTGCTGCCTCGCCCAATGCCTCCGTGAACGGGCCGGGTATTTTCTCCGCCTTTTTCAAGTATTGCTTCCCGAATTCCTTATCCCTCTCCTTAATATAACCCGTATTTGCTAACTCGGGGAAAACGATTAGATCGACATCCTTCTCACGATGAATCCTCTCTATAAAGCTCAGCATCTTCTCCAGATTTTTTTCGGGATCTAGCCACGCGATGTCCATCTGTACCGCAGCGACTTCCACTTTTTCTCTCATCCGTTTCTCTCCTCCTGTTTAAAATTTCCCCTTATTCCTTCTGGGGTAGTTGGGCCTGTTGAAAATCTTCACAAAGCTCAACCAAATACTCCATACACCTTCTAATGATCTCCTCCCCTTTTTCCCTACTGGCCTTGCTGGGGTCACCGATAACCCCAGATTCACTGAGCTGCTTCATGTCGTTATACATGAAGAGCATCGGATACGCTGCGCTATATTTCAGGTAGAAAGGATTCGAGGGAGACTCCCCTTCCATTTTATCGGGACGAACGAGATCTGGTCGCAGGGCCATAAGCAGGGAAGTGGCTAGCTCGCTGGCATGTCCCATGGGAAAGGATTTCCCCTCTGTCAGATCAGCACAGAGCTTATTTTGAAGCCGCCACCAATCCACCGTGAGAACTAAGTAGCCCTCCCTTCTCATCGATTCCCCGGCGATATTAAGCGACCAGATATTAGGCAAGTGGGGGGTGAGGATGAGAAATCGCTTGAAACCATGCCTCCCTAAGCTTCTGCAGATATCCTTGGTAAGCTCGATGAGAATCTCGCTTCTGATAACGATGGTTCCTGGGTACCGGGCAAACAAGGACGAATTCCCCCACGGAACGAGGGGAGCAACCGGAATTCCGGTCTCTTTCGAAAGCCTGAGGGAAATCTCCAAGGCCACGATGGAGTCGAGGGAAAGCGGGAGATGGGGCCCATTGTTCTCATTTGTCCCAGAGGGGATTATCACTGTCCCCTTTTCTTCCGCAACCTGCTTGAGTTCCGGCCATGTCATTTCGGAAATCAAATGTTTCTCCATAGACGATTCCTCCTCAGAAGATTCATATACTCCCTGCTGGACCTCGTTTCCGATTTAGATCCCAAAGAGCCCTTTCGGGAGGGGAATTTTAAGCCAGACCTGGAACAAATAGTAGGACACAAATGCCGTAAGTACTGAGAACATGATATTTGCCCTCAGACTGTAGTGGGCTAGGAATCTGCCCAAGAAAAAAATGAAGAGAAATGTTGAAGGTGCGAAACCGATAAGTGGTAAGAGATACCTGAATGCCAGCAGGGAAACAAAACCATACAAGATCCTTGTCGGTGTCTCCTTCGCGGGAAAAAACGTGGTTTTGGGTATGCTTCTCTCATGCCTTTTCATATGGGAAGATATAATTATGGAAATTGAAAGGGCCATGAGGAGCGCCGATGCGAGCAAGGGGAAAACGCCTGCGCCGGGCAAACTTAATGATCCCAGCGGATAATCAAGGGATTTCAGGAAAATTATCAATCCGAAGAGGAAGAGAAGAACACCGCCAATCTTTTCGAGATCCTTCATAAGATTTGGCTATATCAATGGGAAATTGCGGTTATTTCAACAAGTACGTCCACATTCCTGATTGGAATGAACATTCTCGGCAGCTAAACCAATCGCCCTTAACGGTTTATCCCGCTTGGTTGGCTATATTCGAAGCAGTTAACAGGAAAGAAACCGTTTGTCAAGGACAAAGGGATCGGAGTTTAAGAGATCTCTTGACACCCTCGCACCCCGAGCTTTATGATATGTGTGTTTTCACTCCACCGTGGCAGAACCAAGGATCACTATGAGGCTGCAAGGTGAGGGTGATAGAGGGAGGGAAACGAAGGGAGTACATATGATGAAGCAGTTGAGATTGGCCTATAGCTATTACGGATGGCGTGCCCGGATCGGCCTTCTCGTTCCATCCATCAATGTCGTTATGGAACCCGAGCTCAATCTCATGGCCCCCCAGGGGGTGAGCATCCATTCATCACGATTAGTGATCTCCGGACCATCTTCTTGTGAGTCATATGCCATCATGAGCGCTCAAGCTGGTGAAGCTGCCTCACGTCTCAGGCTCATTGATCCCACGGTGATGGTTTTCGGATGCACGTCGTGTTCTTTTATCGAAAATGAAAAGGAGATACGCAAACGAATAGAGGATGAAACAGGTGTTCCTGCCATTACGACTTCCGGGGCTGTCATCCGGGCTTTGAAGCATTTAAACGTCCATTCCGTTGCCGTGGCGACTCCTTATGTGAATTTCGTCAATGAGGAAGAGAAGACCTGGCTCGAGGCCGAGGGCTTTACGGTTGCAGATCTTCAAGGACTGGAGTTGGGAAAGGATGAGTACGATCGGAAACTTATCGGTCGTCAGCCAGCCGAAATCGCCTATGGCTTAGGATCTCGCGTGGCTCGCTCTGATCCAGATTGTGTTTTTATTTCCTGTACGAACTTCGCGACCGCGCCCATTATTGACGCCTTGGAGGCTGACTTGGGAATTCCCGTTATAACGAGCAACCAGGCCAGCCTATGGGCGGCTCTTCGAATTGCGGGATTGAAATTCCCAATTGAAGGCTATGGGTCACTTTTGAGGACAAGTTAACCGCGGAAAAGCCAGGTACTGTAACCCTTCTTGCTAATCCAGCTCATCGAGGGCCCCCTTCAGCCTCTCCATCCCCTCTTCCAGCTGCTCCATAGAGGTGGCAAAGGAGAGCCGGATGTGATGCTGACCCCTCTGGCCGAATTCGGTCCCGCTTCGCACCATGATCCCCCTCTCAGCGAGATAGGTCGTCATCTCCCGGCTGGTGAGCTTGTGCTGAAAGCGGGGGAAGAAGTAGAAAGCCCCCTCGCACGGCGGTGTCGAAATCCTCTCTATCCCCTCGAGGGCCTTCTCAACGAACCCCATCCTTCTCTGATATTCCGCCTTCATGGATTCGACACAATCCTGCGGGCCTGTAAGCGCGGCTACACCGGCCTTCTGAGCGGGGGCGTTGACACAGATAACCAAGGCTTTGTGGAGTTCCACCAGGTCCTGGATCACCGTTGCGTCGGCGACGAGGTACCCCACCCTCCAGCCGGTCATGGCATAGGTCTTCGAGAAACTGTTCAATAAGATGGCCCGGTTCCTTACCTCTTCGACCTGGCATATGGAAAAATGCTTGACTCGCCCGTAGAGGAGGCGCTGATACACCTCATCGATGACCAAGAGCAGGTTATGTTTCAGGGCCAGATTGGCAAGTCCCCTGATTTCGCCTTCCCTCAGAACAGCAGCCGTCGGATTGCTGGGGCTGGCGAGAAAAACCATCTTCGTCCTCCTGGAGATCCGGTTCTCGACGGCATC
>Ga0209636_10007593_pt1 | contig 11054 bp, 9 predicted proteins | sample DeeMarSWOR152_54_FD_187464 | JGI IMG/M metagenome (GOLD analysis project Ga0209636, IMG submission 187464) | Marine sediment microbial communities from White Oak River estuary, North Carolina - WOR-1-52-54 (SPAdes) (version 2) | ecosystem: Environmental > Aquatic > Marine > Intertidal zone >... | reverse complement strand
GAGGCTGATGTCGGTATTGCCGGTGGTCGCGTTCAGGGCACCTTGTTTAGAAAGGGCAAAGTGGTGAAAAAAGTGCCTGAGTCTGATCTGGCAAGGGTACTCATTAGAGAAGTCAAAAAGATGGCGAATGAATGAATTTTTTCGATTTACGATTTTAGATTGATCAATTTAATCTTCGGTTGTCAATTTTTAATAGTCAACCATCAATTTTCGATTATGGCGTCTATGTCAAGACGATATTCTGAATTCTTTATCCCTACGTTGAAGGAGATACCGGCCGAGGCTGAGATTATCAGCCACCAGCTAATGCTCAGGGCTGGCATGATCAAAAAACTTTCGGCAGGGATCTATAACTATCTTCCCTATGGTTTGAGAGCCCTTAAAAGGGTGGAATATATTGTCAGGGAAGAGATGGATAAGGCGGGTGCCATAGAGGTGTTACTGCCCGGTGTACAACCAAGTGATTTATGGATGGAAAGCGGTCGATGGGAGCATTATGGGCCTGAGCTTTTGAGGTTCAGGGATCGACATAACAGGGAATCATGCTTGGGGCCAACACACGAAGAGGTCATCACCGATTTAGTACGAAGAGAGGTCCATTCATACAAACAACTGCCCCTTAACCTGTATCAAATACAGACAAAGTTCAGGGATGAGATCAGGCCTAGGTTTGGAGTAATGAGGGCTCGGGAATTTATTATGAAGGACGCCTATAGCTTTGACATAGATGATGAGGGATGCAACCGCAGTTATGAGAGAATGTATGGTGCTTACGAGGCTATCTTTAGAAGGTGCGGGTTGAAATTCCGAGCAGTGGAGGCAGACACCGGACCTATCGGCGGCAGTTTTTCTCATGAATTCATGGTGCTCTCAAGCAGCGGCGAAGACGACATCGTCAGCTGTCAAAACTGTCAGTATGCGTCAAACTTAGAAAAGGCAGTGGTGACGGTAAGCGAAGGTGATTCTCACCACGCTGAAAAACAAGAAGCATTACACGTGGTAGATACTCCAGGAATGAAAACCATAGACGAGGTATCCACCTTTCTGTCGGTAGCACCCGAGAGGATCGTCAAGACACTGATCTACCAGACTGACCAGGGGCCGGTAGCTGTCCTGGTACGGGGGGATCATGGATTGAATGAAACGAAATTGAGAAATGTTCTGAACGTCCAGGAAGTCACCATGGCAGATCCGGAAACCATATTTGCAGTCACTGGTGCCCCCGTGGGCTTCGCCGGAGCCATTGGCTTAGAGGTGAAGATACTGGCAGATTTCGGGATCAAAGGAATGAAAAACATGGTGATGGGCGGAAATGAGGAGGATAGGCACATCCTTAATGTAAACGAGGGCAGGGATTTTCAGGTGGATCACTATGCAGACCTCAGGACGATAACCCCCTCTGATGCGTGCCCCAGATGTGGTGGTATATTGCGGTTTGGCAAGGGTATAGAGGTGGGTCATATCTTTAAGCTCGGGACCAAGTACAGCAAGGCCCTCAATGCCACCTTCCTGGATAAGAACGGGCGGGAAGCTCCCATTATTATGGGGTGTTATGGTATAGGTATTGATAGGACTGTGGCTGCGGCCATAGAGCAGAGTCACGACGAGAACGGGATTATCTTCCCCATCTCTATTGCACCGTTTCAGGTGACCATCCTTCTCCTCGAAACCCATGAACCTCGGTTGAGAGAAGTGGCTGACACCTTATACGAGCATCTGAGTGATTTAGGTCTCACAGTCCTTCTGGATGACAGAGATGAAAGGCCGGGTTTCAAACTCAAGGATGCTGATCTTCTGGGCATACCGGTGAGGGTCACCGTCAGTGTAAGAACGCTTCAGAAAGATGCTGTCGAGATAAAATTGCGCTCTGACAGAAATCTCACGTTACTACCCGTGAGCAAGTCTCCTGCGGCGATAAAAGAGGTTGTACAGGGCCTTTATGATTCGCTTAGATGATATAACTTCAAAGATCCACTCTTATCATCCTACTGCAGATACAAATCTCATCGAAAAGGCATATGTTTACTCAGCCAAAGTCCACAAGGGTCAAGTTCGTCTCTCCGGTGAACCATACCTCTCCCACCCCTTAGAAGTGGCCGGAATTCTCGCTAATATGAAAATGGATGAGGTGACCATTGCCTCTGGCCTGCTCCACGACACTGCTGAGGATACCCTTGCTGAACTCGAGGATATTGAGTATCTCTTCGGCAAGGAGGTGGCAACCATAGTAGATGGTGTCACCAAAATCAGTAAGATACATTTCCTGAGCAAAGAGGAACAGCAGGCGGAGAATATACGGAAGATGATTCTTGCCATGGCCACCGATATTAGAGTGCTTCTGGTCAAACTGGCAGATCGATTGCATAATATGCAGACCCTTGGCTTCCAACCTCCTGAAAAGCAGGAAGTAATTGCGCGGGAAACCCTCGATATCTACGCACCTCTTGCCGGAAGGATGGGCATTTACTGGCTCAAATCCAACCTGGAAGATCTCTCTCTTTTTTATCTCGAACCAAAAATTTACGAGGATATACGGCTCGGGATTGCGCAGAGGCGAGAGGGACAGGCCAAGTTCATTAAGGAGGTAAAGGAAATTTTAGCGAAGCGATTACATGAGGCTGGCATAAAGGCAACGATAAAGGGAAGAAACAAGCATTTTTTTAGCATTTATAAGAAGATGATGGAGCAGGATCTGAATATAGATCAAGTCTATGATATCCTGGCCTTTAGGATCATCGTAAATGCTGTAAAGGAATGCTACGAGGTTTTGGGCCTGATCCATTCCATGTGGAAACCCGTGGCAGGTCGGTTCAAGGATTATATCTCCCTACCCAGGGCCAATATGTATCAGTCTTTGCATACTACCGTAATCGCCCCCTTAGGCGAGAGAATGGAGATACAGATAAGAACGTGGGACATGGACAGAATTGCCGAAGAGGGTATCGCAGCTCACTGGAGGTATAAAGAGGGATATGAGTCTGGCAAAAAGATGTACGGGGAGTACCCATGGATGAAACAGTTAGTCGAGTGGCAGAAGAGCCTGACGGATCCACGGGAGTTCTTAGAAACAGTCAGGCTGGATCTCTTTAGTGGAGAGGTCTATGTTTTTACGCCGAAAGGTGACGTCAAGGAACTACCCATGGGTGCAACACCTGTTGATTTTGCCTATAGTATCCATTCAGAGGTTGGAAACAGATGCATCGGTGCTAAGGTAAACGAGCGGATAGTCCCGCTGAGCTATCAGCTTAAGAACGGAGATATTGTTCAGATTATCACCTCCAAGAATCATAAACCCAGTAAGGACTGGCTCAATTTTGTAAAGACATCCACGGCCCGGACGAGAATCAGACAGTGGATAAAACAAGAAGAGAGAGAGGAGAGTATTGCTATTGGACGGGATATCCTGGACAAAGGGCTCAGAAAATTTAACCTTGCCTTATCCAGGCAACTCAAAGGCGAGGAAATGTTGGATGTAGCCCATAAATTTTCGCTTAAGAGTGTGGATGATCTGCTGGCCAATATCGGCTACGGAAAGCTCTCGCCAAAGCAGGTTTTGAACCGGCTCGTCCCTCCTTTAGACTTAAAAGAGGATAGGCCAGAAGGCTTAGTCCAGAAAATAGTTCATCGGATCAAAAGAAAGAAGGGAGAGAACGGGATCAAGGTCAAAGGAATGAGTGATATGCTGATTCGTTTTGGAAAGTGCTGCCATCCACTGCCAGGTGAACCAGTTATCGGTTTTATTACCAGGGGGAGGGGAGTGACCATTCATGCAAGAGGTTGCCGGCACATTAGGGATGTCGACCAAGACCGATTGGTAGAAGTAGAGTGGGAACGTTCTAAAGATATAAATTATTTGGCACGATTGAGGGTTACCAATATCTCCAAAAAGGGAATGTTGGCAAATATAAGTGCCGTCCTTGCTCAGAGCGAGGCTAATATTGTAGATGCAGATATCCAGACAACGGTAGATAAAAAGGGGATATCGACCTTTACCATTGAGATATCTGATTATAGTCAATTAAGGGACATTGTTTCAAAAATTAAGAAGATCAAGGAGGTTTTGAAAGTGGAGCGGATTTGAAAAAGCAGTAAGCAGTATGGAGAAGGCAGTATGCAACAGGGAGAAGCTCCATATAGAGTGCTTGCTGCTTACCGCCTACTGTTTACTTATGTGCCAATCCAGATCTGAGACATCTCGTACACACCTTCATCTTTTTGGTCTGTCCTTTAATGTCAACTCGCACGGTTTGGAGGTTCGGATACCAGCGCCTTTTCGTTTTATTGTGGGCATGACTTACATTATAGCCTGTAACAGGTCCCTTACCACATATTTCACATACCTTAGACATGCCATTATTTCCCTTATCTTTGTTTGTTTTTGTGAGTATTCATTTGTGCTTGGCCTTCTAACCTGATTCCATTGAGCGGATAATGTCCTTTGTCAGGAGTGAGGTGACATAAAACGCTGTTCCCGTATCTGAATGAGATAACGGATTGCGCGGTTTTCTCACGGCAGATTCCGGCAACTATTAACGGACATCACCATTTAACAGATTTTTCCGCTTTTAACAACTCAGAAATGAGAATATCCACCTCGTTTGTTATCAGGTCATAGGCATTGCTCAAGGGGGGGCTGAAAATAGTTTCATACTGAGAGATCCTTGCCAGAGGGATCTGTTCACCTATCATCAGGATAACCCTTTCACCCATCCTGCTGACTTCCCTGGGACCCAGAATCTGGGCTCCAAACAATGTCTGTTTATCCGGATCGGCAATCAATTTTGCCCATAACTCCTTTCCGCCAAACATCTGCTTTCGGGTCGCTCCCTTTCTAATAACGGATAAGACCTGTAATCCCTCTCTTGCGGCTGCTCTTTCCGTTATCCCTACGGATACGACGGTAGTTCCAAAAATCTCCGCCCCAAACGTATTTAATGAGCCCAAAAATGGTATGGTATTTCCGAAGTGGATGTTCCGCCCTATGATCCTGCCATTCCTATTGGAGTGTGTTGCCAGGGCGGTAACAATCTTTTTTCCGTTTACCATATACCAGCCTTCGATGCAATCCCCTGCCGCATAGATACAGGGGTCACTTGTTTGGAGGTACTGATTCACCTCAATTCCACCAGTTTTACCGATCCTTAGTCCGGCCTTCTTGGCGAGCTCCACATTCGGAACGATTCCCTTGGCAACGAGAACCCAGTCTGCTTCAACCGTTTCACCGCTTGACAGAAGGAGTTTGATACCAGCTTTCCCTGACTCAGCCTTGGTAACAGAGGTAGACACGTGGATTGTGATCCCTGCACCTTCAACAAGAGGATTCAGTTTTTCAGCCATCTCGGGATCAAGTTGCTGTGAAAGAAGGCTCTTCGAAGATACTATGATAGAGACAGATGAATAACCTTTTTTGATCAGTGTTTCAGCCATTTCAAGCCCAATCACTCCTCCCCCCAGAATAGCAGCTCGTTTTCCTATGGGCATAACCGATTCAATCCTCTGGGCATATTTCAATTCCGTGGTAAGGTAATGTACCCTCTCTCCTTCAAGCCCCGGGATTTCTGGCATCTTATTGAAAGCCCCGGTATTGATCAATAAGATATCGTAGGGTATTTCTTCCCCATCCACTCTGATAACCCTTTTCTCTCTGTTTACAGCGTCTACCGTTTTTCCCGTGTGTAACCCTATTCCCTTTTTCTCAAACCATCCTGGCGAAGCATAGAACATATCTTCAAACGATAATGTATCCCTGAGAACAAACGGCTGCTCACATGGTGTGTAGGCCGTTCTATCCCGCCTTGTGTAGATATCAATCTGTGCTGGATTATTCAGCACCCTGAGGGTGTTTGCGCAAACAATGCATGCGCCACCTCCGCCAATCATGACAACCTTCATCTTGGTCTGCCTCTTTAGGATTGTTTTCTGTTTCCGTGATAGGTAAGATATAGTCAATAGATTTTGAGATGCAAGAAAAAAATATGAATGCCGTCCGTTGTCACTGGTGAGAGGGCTCAAAACCATATCTCGAGGTCAAATTCTTTGGTTGTTTTTTATATAGAATTTCATTTATACGTAACAAAGATCTGTATTGTAATACAATTTTATTTTTGTGAGTATTGGCATATTGAGCCAAACCCAATTTTCGGCAAAGATGAGGTATTCTTTGCCATTTTCTAGCTACAGGCGAGGATGGTTTCTATTTTTTGAACGTTTTTACTCTGGATCAAGAAAATCTTCCCATATCATTTCTTTTTAGGCTCACACAGGGAGGATAATCTCGGCACGCGAAATAACCAGGGGGCAGGATCAGGAGACTGATCATGGCCGAAAGTTGGCCCCCCTGCTTTGTTAAAGGAAGATTGACAGTGTTTTAGAAACGTTATAATTCTTAGGCCTGCGGTGTGATAAACTGTATACGATCTAGATTGCGGGACTTAATGAAGGGCAACAAGGAAGTATGAGAAAGTAACTCTATCTCGTCGATAAATAAGCGATCTTTCTGGGATGTTAGAATTGCTTTATACCCTGATATAGGGCCGATTGTTTTCTGACAGATTTTCCTGGATATATAAGGCCTTACAAGGATTCCGAAGATGGGAAACGACCTCAGCAAAAAAAATGGAGCCTCGATAGACTCACAACATAATGGGAGTGGGAAACGCGATCATCCAAATCCACCAGAATCTAAACTCTCTGAAATGGTTGAGGTTCCCGAGGGAAATGATTTCTTCCTTGGACCCGGTCTGGGGTTCATAGCCAAGGACTCTCTCCTTCGTCTCATCTCTTTTCATGGACATCTGACAACCGGGGCCTTCATAGGCCTTCAGATGCTCGCTCTGGCAAGACGCCTGCTTGGTGTCGGAGACAGTGCAAAAATCCACGTTTTATGCGAAACGCGGAACTGCCTCCCTGACCCATTTCAGGTTCTCCCCGGAGCCACGTTGGGTAACAAGAGGTTGATGATAAGGGATACGGGCAAAGTTTCCGTCACCATCACGCAACACACCCCCCCCGGTGAAAACGCTCCAGGTGTAAGGATAGTTCTTGATGCCAAAAAGACTGAAAAGTTTCCCAAGCTTCACGCATGGTACCTGAATACAGAAAAAGTGCCACATAGAGAGGTAATACAAATATTAAGGGAGGCTGGCGATACTGTTTACTCCTATAAATATGTAAAGGTTCCGGTTACGGGCAAGCAGGAAAAGCGTGTTGCCATTTGTGGTGCATGTGGAGAGCCATTTACTCAGATGGACGGGGATGACAGGTACTGTTCGGACTGTGCCGCAGAGAAGTGAAGGGGGTCATTACCATTGTCCGTCAAACAGATTTTTCGGACGATAAGTAGATTATGTGATCATGAACACTCTGTTTGCCGGTCGGGTGCTGGTTTTAAACTCTGAAAGCTTTCGAGCGTTACGAGTTTGTTAATGCGAATTGAGGGGATTTAGGTGCTCTGAATTGTGAATTAAGGAATCTCCTGGCTGGATTGGTAGATCGTCCCGTGTTGCTCCCCAGTCCGTTGGTGGAACAACGAACAACATATCATGCTCATTATCATGCTCATTAATAATTCAGGCACTTCCTCATTGTTGCATCGCCAAAAAGTTGTCTGGATCAAGCCTCACTACGGCATCAAGAACACGTTCACGGTCGTGGTCCTTTAAGAGTTCCAGGAAGACCCCTGATGGGGTTGAAGATAACTCGATAATAAGACTGAAGAGATCATCCAGGTTGTTACAGGGAAAAGGAATTCCTCTTTCATTTGCCTCGGCGATATGCCGGTGCGAGAGGGCTGAAAACCATATCTCTACCTGAAATTCCTGAGCTATCCTCCTAAATCCCTCAAACAGCTCCCTGCCAGTCTCAGCGAAATCAAGGCCGTCAACGATGAGGGTATCTGGTGTAAAATCTATTTCCTTGACCAGATTGTTGAGGTTCTCCCGAAGCCTTGTAAGGTCAAAGCTCTCCTTTAGATAGGCCAGGATTATCCTATTCTTATCTATGAGAGCACGAACCTCGTATTCATCCTCTATGTTTAGAACCCTGACAAGATCGGAGAAGATAACATTGTAATAAGAGGTAACCTTTTCTGGTACATCTTTGAGGGAAATATGGACAAGTTTTTCCTCACGAAACAGCTTATCAAATGCAATGTTGATGAGGAATGAGGTCTTACCGAGCCCCGCACGGGCCATGAGAACGCCCAGATTCCCCCTCCCCAGTTCCTGGTAGGTTGACCCTTCCAGTATTTTTAACGGGCTGACCTTTAAGAAATCTTTCATGCCGCTCCCCTCCTCGCTCTCTCCTTATATTTAAGTTTGAGCTCCTCCTCTGTTGATTCGGGCACCTTTGCATATCTGGAAAACTCCATGCCAAACTCTCCTTTACCTTGAGTCAAGGACCTCAAGGTGGTAGCGTATCCAAACATCTCTGCCAGAGGAACGTCGGCCTCGATGGCAGTAAATACCCCATCTTCCGCCGAGCTCATGATCAGGCCCCTCCGCTGATTGATAGAAGACATAACGTTTCCCTGGAACTCAGACGGGCACTCCACCGATACCTTCATGATCGGCTCTAGTATCACAGGCTTAGCTCTTAGATAGGCCTGTTTAAAGGCACCAATGGCAGCCTGGGTGAAGGCTCTCTCTGAGGAATCAACTTGATGGTGCTGCCCGTCGTTGACAGTAATTCTCAACCTCATAACCGGAAATCCTATTAAGAGGCCCTTTTTGAGACAAGACTGGAAGCCCTTATCAACAGCAGAGATAAATTCGGTAGGGATGACGCCCCCTTTTACCTGATTAATAAATTCGTAGTTGCTCCCACCTGATGGCTCCATGTACCCTGCCACTCTTCCATACTGTCCTGCCCCGCCGGTCTGCTTCTTATGGGTATAATTAAACTCTGCCCGTCGCGAGATCGCCTCCCTATAAGCAACCTGAGGAATCCCCGTGTCTACGTCCGCCCCGAATTCCCTTTTCATTCTTTCCACATATATCTCAAGATGCAATTCTCCCATCCCAGAGATAATGGTTTGGCTAGATTCCTGATCGACCTGTGACCTGAAGGTAGGATCCTCCCTTACAAATCGATTAAGGGCTTTTACCATTCTCGTACTTGATGGGTTGTCCTTCGGTGATATGGTCAGAAAAATCACCGGTTCGGGAACAAATATTGAGGTCATGGTATAGTTTAGGCGGCCATCGGTGAGCGTATCCCCTGAAAAGCAATCAACCCCAAAAAGGGCCACAATGTCGCCTGCGCCGGCCTCGGGGATATCCTCCATTTCATCGGCATGCATTCTTACCAGCCTTCCCACCCTGATCCTCTTTCGTGTCCTGGTATTTACCAGATCATGCCCCTTTTCAATGGAACCCTGGTAAATCCTCAGATACGTGAGCTGCCCATAGGGTGTTACCTCCAACTTGAATGCCAGGCTCACCAGGGGGTCATTCGAAGCCGAGGAGAGCACTATCTCTTTTTCTTGCTGATCCATATCCAGTGCACTATTTTCTACCTCTGCCGGTGACGGGAGGTAGTTGGTAACAGCATCGAGGACTGGTTGGACACCGATATTCTTGTAGGCTGATCAAACAAAGACCGGGGTGAGCTGTCTCATAAGGGTCCCTCTCCTTATGGCCTCGTGGATCAATGCCTCACTCACCCTATGTTCGAAAATGCCCTCCATCAGCTCATCCGAAAACATGGCGGCAGCCTCCAGCAGTTCCTCTCTTTTGACAACAGCCTCATCCTGGAGGTAAGCTGGCACCGCTCCGACCCTAACCTCCTCACCAAATGGGCCTTCAAAGTAAAGGGCCTTCATGGAAACCAGATCTATCACGCCGGAAAAGGCCTTTTCCAATCCTATGGGTATCTGCATGAGTACGGGATTATGATTCAATCTCTGGTGAAGCTGGTCTACAACCCGGTATGGATTGGCACCCACTCGATCGCATTTATTAATAAAGGCAATCCTCGGCACCCTATACCTGTTCATCTGCCGGTCAACAGTAATGGACTGGGATTGCACTCCTCCCACCGCACACAGCACCATTATTGAGCCGTCGAGCACCCTGAGAGCGCGTTCCACCTCGATGGTAAAATCCACGTGCCCCGGCGTGTCTATAATATTGATCTTATGCCCCTTCCATTCACAATAGGTAGCGGCAGAGGAGATGGTAATGCCTCGCTCCTTTTCAAGGTCCATAGAATCCATCTTCGCCCCAACCCCGTCCTTTCCCTTTACCTCATGGACCGCCAATATCCTCTTCGTGTAATAGAGTATTCGCTCAGTCAGGGTAGTCTTGCCCGCATCAATGTGTGCACTGATTCCGATGTTTCTCAAGCATTGAATATCATCAACCATCAAAAGCTCCTGTGACAAAAATTCATTGTCAGCTCCAATTTCCATCCATGAGAAGGAGCAACGATAAAGAAGGCCTTATAAGCCTACGAGCGGAATATGGCAAGGGAAAACTTCTTCTATTATAATAGAAAAAGGGATGCCAGGAAATACTGTTCTTTGTTTGAATCAATGAGACTTGCCTTTCAATAATGCATTGACCGTGAGGTGATCATTGCCTATAGTCTACGATAGTATTCATGAGCCTTCAGCCGCCAACTTCCAGCAGAAACAAGACGGCAGCCGAGTTCCCCTGCGCAATTGGCACCGTAGGTCGTCAGGGATTTGGGGCCGTTATGGTGTAAGCTGATACCCGATCACTGAGCGCTGAGCGATAACAGAAACCTGCGCACACTAATCCTATCACGTATTGCTCTCACTCTTTGGAAAAACAAGGTTAAAAAAGAGACATGGACGAGCTTGAGTTGGAAAAGGGTTATGCCACTTTTCATCGGAAACTCAACCGGATTCTTCGAAAAAGAGACGTGAAAGCCTTTAAGGCTCACGTGGCAGCACATCCGATGCAAGCAGGCAGACTGTCCCATTGCCTCGGCCTCAGTGACGAATTGGCAGAGGTGGAGATGCATAAGGCAATTGTAGTTCGCTCTGCCCTCAAAGATCTTCACCCTGAGGCTGTGGATTGGCTCAAAAAAAG
>Ga0209636_10007592_pt1 | contig 11054 bp, 10 predicted proteins | sample DeeMarSWOR152_54_FD_187464 | JGI IMG/M metagenome (GOLD analysis project Ga0209636, IMG submission 187464) | Marine sediment microbial communities from White Oak River estuary, North Carolina - WOR-1-52-54 (SPAdes) (version 2) | ecosystem: Environmental > Aquatic > Marine > Intertidal zone >... | reverse complement strand
CACCTAAAACATAATCATAGTAATCAGAGGTGTAAAACTTCTCTATACTTCCATTTCTCCACGCAGTTTGGAAATTTCCATCTACAAGAACTGTGTTATGTCCTACTGTTCCAGTGGTGAAATTATTTAATACTGGATTATAAGAGGCTCGATAGCCTGGATCTGTGAGGTACCATGTGCCCTCTAAATTAATTATGAAGCTATTATGATCTAGATGGCCATGGCCAACAAAGACGCCTGATTTAAAAGCTAAGAACCAATCATTGTCATCCCAGCCAGTTCTAAAAGCAACATCCCCAACATCCTGAAAATTGTATGAAGATGGAAAGTGTGATTCTGGGTTAACAGGTATTATTGAATTGTTAAACCAAAGATTCCCCATAATACCATAGAAATACCATTTCGGATTTTCTAATCTCTTTCTTTTAGCAACATACCATTGGGCATATGGGTTATTTGTTTTTGAGGCGATTGAAGACAGAGCAGTTGACCAAGTAAGACCGTCATCCCGCGTATCACCTAAGTTTGAGGACGTTCTTCCATCTGGCGAGGTGAAATAAATTGCATATCTATCTATATTTTGAACAAATGGATGTTCGTATAAATTTGTTCCGTTGTTGAGTAATAAAGCTTCCATAAAGCTGACTAAATGATCCATTGAATAAGCTCCATATAACTGACCTTCATATGTTCCTCCGTATTTTCCCTGAGAATCAAAAAACTTTATTGTAGAATTTATTGAGTAGTTAAGCCATTCATCTGTTCTAGGGTCTTCATCAAGAATTGCAATTGTTGATACACCTATTCCAGCAGTGTAAAGAGCAAAAAAATTATGATAAGATGCCATTCCAGCTGAATCATTATATAGTGGTATTATACCTTTTTCTATTATAGCATTACGTATTTCATTTCTTTCAGATTCATTTAAAATATCATATATTACATCATAAGCAAGTGATGCTCCCATAGTTAAGTGACATGTATCAAGACACGCATGTTCTGTACAAGGGTTTGTCCAATTTTCCCACCCTGCTAATGAAAGCGTTAGGTTTTTGAGTTTCTCTTTGTACGTGACATTTCCGGTTATCACATGAGCCATGGATAATGTTACTAGATCCCTTTCTTTCCACCTACTGATGTCTGTCCAGCTAATTAAAGTGGAAGGAGCTTTCCAAGAGTCTGGACCCTTTAAAAGATCATTAGCTGGTTGGATTACTAACTTATCCCATATCTCTTCTGAAGAAAAACCCAAATTGTTTATACTGTCATCAAAAGCCTTTGCCCTTATTAATGGTATAGTATCATTGTTGAAGAAAAGATGCGGATGTTCAATTGATTGTGCTTCAACACTATTTATAGAGGGGTAAATAGATAAAAAACTAACTAAAATGGATAATAGAACCCACTCACTCCTCATTCTCTCTAATTAATATTGGTTTTTATGTAAAAATTGTTTTAATATTATCCAGAAACTTGAGAATAAGTGAAATCTAAAGTTACATCAGGACAGTTCGTCTTTACCGTTCCACTCTCAAAACCATCCTCAATGTCTTCAATAGGTATGGATAAAAGCATGTTACCTTGCAGAGGTTCATTCAACTCAAAAGTCTTCATCTCTTCATTCGGATAGAATAAGTACAGAGTCTTCAACTCAAGTTCGACTCCTCTCTGATTTTCAAACACCAACAAAAGTTCTTTCTTATTGCTATCATAGCTACCAGAATACAGTCTGAACATGGCTCCGAAACATGCCTCTTCAGGCGTCTCTCCAGAAGTAGCATTCAACCTAGTTTGAATTAACTCCGCCCCCCAAAAAGAGAACATAGCACCCAGTGCCATAACCGTTCCTACTACCAATACTACTATCCTTGTCGGGCTCACCACTCCAGAACACCTACATTTATAAATATTACTATGTTTAAAGCAAAATAAATATTAAATTTATACGCATTCAATTTCTAATTATGAGATTCCCTATATGTTCGGTCTGTTTGAAGAGTAACCTCCTTTGTAACGCCTGTGCAGAAAAGGTTGGTGAGAATGAGATAAAGATCGACGAAATAAAAATGTACAGACGTTTGAACAAACTCCTGAAGAAGCAAAAGACTTTGAAGGACATTGAGATAAAGAGAGCAGTCGGCAGTGACATGCTCTTGATCATCACGAGGAAGAATGATGTAGCTAAACTGATAGGAAAGGAAGGTGGAATAGTAAAAAAACTTGCAAAAGAATTAGGTAGGGGGGTCAGGGTTGTCGAACAACCACCGAAACTAAAGGATTTTGTTAACAATGTTTTTTTCACCGTTCCTATACTGGGAATAAACATAGTTTACAGACCAGAAGGCGAATTGTACAGGATCAGGATCCCAAAGACTGAGAGGACTAGATTGCCCATATCCTCTGACATCTTCATAAACATCTCGAAGTCGCTTTTTCACGTAGACACAGACGTAGTCTTTGAATAGATTTAATTCTCAAATCCTAGATTTTTATTGGTGATAGAGTGACAAGAATAGCCGTGATCGACAGAGAGTTGTGTAAACCCAAGAAGTGCAATTATCTTTGTATGCGCGTCTGCCCGAAGAACAGGTCTGGAGAAGATTGCATCACGATTGAAGAGACTACAAAATTCCCGGTTATTGATGAGAACATATGCATCGGTTGTGGCATATGCCCGCACAAATGTCCTTTCGGAGCAATAAAGATCGTTAACTTACCAGAACAATTAAAAGAAAAACCCATTCATAGGTTCGGAAAGAATAAATTCGTTCTATTCAGATTACCATATCCAATCCCTGGCGAAGTCGTCGGTTTAATAGGGTCTAATGGTCTTGGAAAAACTACGGCATTGATGCTTCTTTCCGGTCAAACTAAACCAAACCTCGGGAAGAGAAAAAAGTTGGATTTCTCAGAACTGATAACCCTGTTCAGAGGAACTGAGCTGCAGAACTATCTTGAAAAACTGATGAACAAAGAAATTAAAGTCTCTTACAAATTACAGAGAGTCGATAAAATTCCTGATACCTATTCTGGTAAAGTATCAAAACTCTTGAAGAGGACTGATAAGAGAGGAATATTGAACGAGTTGATTACAAGGTTTGGTATAGAAGAAATAATCGACCATGATGTCAAGAGCATATCTGGGGGAGAATTACAAAGGGTTGCCATTGCAGCGAGTTTAGCAAAGGATGCTGATATCTACTACTTCGATGAGCCGACGAGTTTCCTGGACGTCTTTCAAAGACTAGAGGTTTCAAAAACCATAAGAGAGTTTTGTCAGAATAAGTCTGTTATCGTTGCTGATCATGATCTCGCAACTCTGGATTTTCTTACCGATAGAATCCACATCTTCTATGGAGTGCCTTCTGTTTATGGAATTGTTTCAAACCCTTATTCTGTCCGATCTGGAATAAACACGTTCTTGGATGGATACATAAGGGATGATAACGTACGGATAAGACCTGAATCTATAATGTTTGGAATCAGTTATATTCAACCAACAAGAGGGATAGGGACGATAATACAGTTTGATAACATTAACAAAAAACTTAGACATTTCAGTTTGAATGTTAAAAAAGGAGAATTGTACGAAAAAGAAGTATTGGGGATTTTAGGCGCTAATGCCTTAGGAAAAACAACTTTTGCAAGAATACTAGCTGGAGAGATAAAACAAGACTCTGGTAAAGTATCTGGGAAAGTCAAGATATCTTACAAGTCCCAGTACCCAAGAACCGAATTCGACGGAACTGTCCGTGAATTATTGAAATCCATTACTAAAGAACTTTCGACTAGCAATTACAAAGCAGAGATATTGAAACCTTTAAATTTAGAAAAACTCCTTGAAAGAAAAGTCAAGAAACTTTCTGGCGGTGAATTACAAAGGGTTGCTGTTGCTGTGGCTTTAAGCAAAGAAGCGGATGTTTATCTCTTGGATGAGCCTTCAGCTTTTATGGATGTTGAGATGAGATTATCTTTGGCAAACATGATTCGAAAGATAGTGGAGAGAAAAGAATGTTCGGCCATGATTGTAGACCATGATTTACTGTTTCTCAGTCAAATTTCTGACAGGGGTATGGTTTTCTTAGGTAATCCAGGAAAGGAAGGACATGCCGAAGAACCTAGTAGCGTTGAGGATGCCTTCAACACGTTCTTGAGTAAAGTCGAAGTAACTTTCAGAAGAGACCCTCAGACAGGTCGTCCTAGAGCTAACAAGTTTGACTCTAAACTAGATAGAGAACAAAAAGAAAAAGGAAAATATTTTTTGACTTGAATTCATTTATTTAAATTCCACTCTGAATATTACTATAAGTGACTGTATGTTATCGATAATTCAGGCCATAATAGGGCTCCCTTTAGTTTTATTCATTCCTGGTTATGCACTGAGTTATGCAGTTTTTCCGAAGAAGAAGGATTTGGATTTGATGGAGAGAATAGCCCTCAGCTTTGGCCTGAGTTTTGCTTTGATACCTTTGGTAGTATTCTTCATGAACAAGTTCCTTAAAATCCCTATCACTGTCTACAGTAGTTTCTCGATAGTAATAGCTCTTGCCATAATAGGAGTCATAGTCTGGAAAAAAAGAAAATAATCCTGTGAAAGAAATGAACTTTAACTACAAAACTCTGTTAAAAATTTTGCTCGCTGTTTTCTTAATCGCTTTCATCTTATACAACCTGAAAATAGATGTTCTAATAGAAACGGTTCAGGAGGTCAATATACTTTGGATTTTATTGGGTGGTTTATTATTGTTCTCAGCTCATCTGATAATCGTTTCTAGGATTAAATACGTTTTAGGTAAATTCTATAAAATATCAACTAAGAAAGTTTTTTGGTCACACTTTTTTGGTTATCTCATCGGCCAAATCACTCCAGGCAAACTAGGTTATTTTTCCATGGCTTATGCGTTCAAAAAAGATAAGATACCTTACCCCCTCTCAACATCAGTTTTGTTATTGTGTCAACTAGTGTCTTTCACTATTCAAATGATCCTTGCTGGATTCTGTGTTATCTACTTGGCGAGTGCCGTGGAAACAACTGGTATCATATACATGCTGCTGATCTTGGGTTGGGTTCTGGATGTCATAGTCCTCACATTATTATTCTTGAAATATGGGACATGGAAGTTTACCGGTTTGATAAAGAGATTACCGAAAGGTATGAAACTTTTAAAATTTATTAACAGTTTAAGCAGAGATTTTTCTGATATCAAACGTTATGTTCCAGTTATTTTCATATTAACTTTTTTTAGTTGGATAGCAGGAGGGATAAGTTGGTGGGCTTACGGCATGGCTTTGGGTGTAGACTTGCCATTTTTCGTCTACATACTACTGAACCCATTGATATCTTCATTAACATTCATTCCGATCACACCCGGAGGAATCGGTATTGCTGAAGCAGGAAACGTCCTAATATTTTCTTATCTTGGTATAGGAGCAGAAAAGGGCTTCATTTTTATGGTACTGGACAGAGCCATCAACTTAATCATCAGCCTGTTAGGGTTAAAAGTTTTACTTTCTAAAAAGTTTTTAGTGTCTAAGAAATGATAATCAAACTATTATCCCCGGATGAAATGAGTAAATTGGTAAAAGATTTTCCTAATTTTTATCAGTCAGCAAACTGGATCAAAGCAATAGAACAATCTTACAATTTGAAACCGTATATCATAGCATTGATTGATAAGAAAAAAATTTTAAACACAGTATCTTTCTTTCTGATTGAGAGTAATTTTTTCGGTAAAAAGTTAGTTTCTGTGCCATATGGCGATTACGGAGGTTTCATTTCAGATGTAAAAATTGATTGGTTCATCAAGAAGTTGGAGGATTATGCTATAGAGAATGATGTCGATTATGTGGAGATCAGAGAAGCCAATCCCGAATTAGAAAAAGATTTAGAATTCTTTGAATCAAAGCTGATTTACTACAATTTTACTTTGGACTTGACCAGATCCTTGAACGATATCTGGAAATCTTTTGACAAGAAAGTGAGGAATAGCATAAGAAAGGCAGAGAAGTCCCATGTCAAAGTAGTTAAAGGAAGTAGAAAAGACTTAAAAGAATTTTACAGACTTTATGTAAATACTATGAAAAAATTAGGCAGCCCCCCACATTCTTTTAATTTTTTCGACAATGTTTTTAAGTTCTGTTCCAAGAACGTGAAATTACTCTTCGCCGAGCATGACAACAAAAAAATTGCTGCGAGTATTTTCTTTTTACGCAAGAAAAAAATCTATTATTGGAAGAATGTTTCTGATGAAAAATACCTTCATATGAGACCGAATGATTTGATTCTTTTCAGAATGATAGAGTGGGGTCAAAGGAAAAAAGCCGAAGCCTTAGATTTTGGCAGGGCTAGGATACATACTGGCGGGTTCTTGTTTAAAAAAAGATGGGGTGGAGCGATGAAAGGATTGAAATATTATTACAGATCCTACAAAGAACGTGAGATTCCAGATCCTGAAGAAGAAAAGTATAAGTTTTTAGGCAAACTTTGGAAATCCTTGCCAACATTCCTCATAAAAAGATTAGGGCCCAATATCAGGAAGAACTTTCCCTGAAGTTCTCAATGATCCTTTTCAGGCTTTCTTCGGTCGAGATTAATTTATCCATTCCGAGTTTTGTCTTCAATCTAGTTGAATCCATGAAGCAATAATTCTCATCCTCTGGTTTGAATTCATCTTCAGCATTATCCACAACCTTTACTTCAGAATTAGAATTGCTCAACCTCTTTATCATCTGACCTAACTCAAGGATAGTTATCGGTTCTTGATAAGATATGTGTATTATCTCGCATTTGGAGTTTAGGATTTCAATAAACCTTTTTATTGCTTCGTTAACATCGTTCACATCCACGTAGAGCATCGGTCTGTATCTTGTGCTCTTGAATGGTGTGATGTCTTTGTCGTTTAAAGCCTGATTTATGAAAATGTTTGCGGCAGTTTTCTCAGGCATACCTTTACCTAAGACTGTACTCAATCTTAATATCCCTGTTTTAACCCCATACATTTTACTGTAAGACCTGACCCACATCTCTTGCATGATTTTATTGATAACATAGAACTCAGCTCTTTCAGATACCCTTTCAGGATGATAACCATAATCCTCATCAATTTTGTTTTTCTCAAAAGGTGGTTCTCCATAAACATGCCATGTCCCAGTCAAGATGAGTTTAGAATCATTCTTTCTACAAACCTCGCAAATATTTCTTGTACCATTAACATTCACTTTGAAAGCAAGTTCTTTTATTTCATTTATTCTTGGTATCTGGATAATGTGGGAATCGATGACTACATCACAGTTCTTTAAAGAATTTTCCAACAGGTCATAATCTAGAACATCACATTTTTTGAAAGTTACGTTCTCAACACTAGTGGGATTAATATCAACAACTCGTACTGTATTTTCTTTTGAAAGGGATTTGGCTATGTTATTGCCAATGAAACCTGAACCACCAACTACTGCGATTTCCATGTAGGAATTTTTAGAAGATAGCTTTTTATATTATGCACTCTTCGACAACTTCAATGAAGAAATCTGGTCTGAGATGAAACCAAAGAAGAATATCAGGATACTGGTCGTGAGCAAGAATATGGCTGAATCGGGTACATCAGAATACATCATAATATAATAGACTAAATAACCCATTCCTAGAACAAAAAACAATAAACTGAAAGGTAAGAAAACTCTAAGAGGTGAGAATATGAGTGAAGTCTTCATCACTAAAACCAAAAAATTGATGAAATCTTTTACAGGGTTGATTTTACTCTTTCCACTTCTTTTCAAGACATTAACTGGAATGTACTTTATGCTGTAACCAGACTTTATGAATATCATCGTTATCGTTGAAGTAAAAGAAAACCTGTTTGGTAACGAATCCAAATATTCCATTAATATGTCTCTTTTCACGAGTCTAAACCCGCAGTTCAAATCCGGTATCTTAACTTCAGAAACATAGTTTGCAAATGCAGTAATAATTTTCTTTGCTATTGCCCTTGGTACAGATGAACGGAATTGTCTCGCACCCACAACCATGTCATAAGTTTTTCTGTGTCTTATTAACTTAGGTATATATTTCGGATCATGTTCACCATCACCGTCTATGAACAAAACATACTTGCCTTTACTTTCCCTTGCACCAGTTTTTAGTGATGCACCATATCCTTTGTTGTAGGGGTGACGAACAACTCTCACACCTTTAACTCTCTTAATCTTTTCATACGTCTTATCAGAAGAAGCATCGTCTACAGCTATGATTTCATGGCTAATCTTGACATTCTTTAACACATCTTTTAATTTTCCTAGAAAGCCCTGTATAGCCTTTTCTTCATTGTAAATCGGGACAACTATCGATAGTTCAACCATTTTTTCACTAATTAATTTCTCGAAATCAGTTATTTAAGTTTAGTATGGATATTGCTAATCATGAAAATAGTCTTTACTTTCGACGTTGAGTCGGATTTTAGTCTAGGAAAGAGTTTTAACAACATAAAAGACAGCCTCCCAAAGATAATCAAGGTTTTAAACGAGGAAAATATAAAAGCCACGTTTTTTGTTACTGGAAAGGTTCTTGAAAATTTTAAAGGAGAGATATTAGATTTGTTGGATGGACATGAAATAGCATCACACGGTTACAATCATAAGCGATTGGACAAGCTGAATCAATTGGAGCTTGAGAACGAGATAAGAAAATCTAAGATTATTTTTTCTGAATATGGCTTGGAACCAAAAGGTTTCAGGGCCCCAAAGTTATGCGTTAATAAAAAAATCATTGATACTGTTTCAAACTATTACCGTTACGACTCGAGTATAGTTCCATTTACCATACCGTTCAGATATTTCAATTTGTTTAAAAAAAGAACCCCGCACAAGATAAAAAAGGATTTGATAGAAATTCCTGTCGGAACGTTGAACTTCTTAAGGATACCAGCAAACTCCTCATGGATGTTCTTGGTAGGAAAGAAATACTTAGACTTTTTAGAATCGTTAGGCCATCCTGAGATTTTTGTCATTCTCTTCCACAGTTTTGATTTTGTAAATTATCAACCACCAAAAGCTTTGCCCTTGTACAAGAATAAGTTTTACTACTCGAAATGCGGAGAAGATAAAATCAATTTCCTTAAAGGATTGATCGAGTTTTTCAAGAACAGAGAATATGAATTCTCAACATGTGAAGGAATCTACAATTTTACCATGTCATCGCAGGCATAATTAACTTCATATATTTTTACTTTGTTCTGGTCATAAATTTTAACAAAACAATCTGACTCATCAAACTTATCTAAATCAGCATTTTTCATGTTACTGCCATACTCGTAATCAAACCTCGCGTTACGTTCAACACAAAACCAACCTTTGTCAACCATCCTTTCGCTCAAGAAGACATGAGTAACATTATACTTATCAATTAGTTTGAGTGATTCATCCAAATCAGGAGTGAAGTAGATTGTTAACTGATCGGTGTATATAGTGCCAACGGGTAAAGATGCCCTGAGTGTCCCACCATTAGCTACAGTTTTAGCAGTAACTCCTAATATCATCTCGTTAGCTTCATAATCGCTCAAGATGTTAACATCATCAGACAAATTATCATGCATCCAAACCGCGGCTTCATATTCTTCAGTAGAAATAAAACTAACCATCGCCCACTTCAACCAACCATATCCTGAACCATTGTAAAAAAGATTAGAGTTAAATGGTAATGGCATCAGTATCAGAACAAAAATTAAAAGAATCAGAATTATTGCATGGATGTATATTGGTTTTATTTTTTTTAAGTGATACAACAAACCAGTTGCTGAGAAAAAGAAGAACGCTGCTAATATAGATATGGGTTGACCCAAGAAGTCATAGTATCTGGTATTCAACGACGGACTGAAAACGTAGATTAAATCAGGGTTCGATTTGAAGAGGGTATCCTTAAACAAAAAATTTGCTATATCCCTATCAGCCAACCCGAACAGACAAGGTAAAGCCCAAGCAACCAACAGTATGTATTCAGTCTTTCTCTTGTAAGCAGCATAAGCTATACCTAGCATGCCTAATATAAATTGAGGAATGCCTACGTTCTTGAAGAAGGCTTCTATGGTGAGCAGCCCTTCTCTTGCATAGGCTTCTTTAACGACTATGTCGAAGATACCGCCTTGAGCCAACTTGATCCAGAACGGAAAAGATATTGTTAACCCAACCGCCAGAACGAACAAGATTTTTTTTATCTCTAGGAAACCTTTCCTTCTCTTAAAAACTAACAACAAGAACGAAAAGAATACTAGAGTGACTATCATCACAGCCGAAGAGAGATGATGAGCGAGTATCAACCCTGCTAAGAGTATGCCTGAAATGAATAAGTTTTTGTTTTTCCCTTCTTTCAAACCTTTGTACAGAAAGAGTAAAACCAGTGGCATGAGTAAATGTCCCATCAATTCTGAGCAAAAAGCAGCACTCCTGGATAGATAACGAATAGATGTTGCAGCAAAAACTGCAGCCAATAAACCTATTCTGTAATCATTCGTTAGTTTCTTCGCCAAAACATAAACGAAGATAGTCGTCAATGCCCCCAAACCAACAGCCACAAACTTACCGAGATAGACCAGTTCCACACCAGTAATATGAGTCATGACAGCAAAAAAGAGCATTAATCCAGGCGGATAGAGATAGTTTATGCCATTTCCGTAAGTGGGTTCTACATCAGGAATCATATGCCTCTCAGCAAAATACCTGGCCATGCCAAGGAACCACCAATCATCTGCCCAGTTAGTTAACAACCTGATGTCATATCTCAAGAAAGGTATATACCTAAGGATATAAGCGGAGATGAATATTCCGATCAATGAGATTAAAATAAAAATATTTTTTTTATCTATCTTTTTTTTCAATTTGCTTCCCTCTTTTGATGTATTTTAGGTAAACATAGATTAAAAATTTTTACTATTTTTAGAATGAGCGAAATGCTCAAAATCGAACCAAGTTAATTTTATAACGAGAAAATCTAAATAAATAGTATGAAGAACCTTATAATTCTTTCGACGATTTTTGTCGTAATCTTCACAAGTTTATTCACCCTA
>Ga0209636_10007589_pt1 | contig 11061 bp, 7 predicted proteins | sample DeeMarSWOR152_54_FD_187464 | JGI IMG/M metagenome (GOLD analysis project Ga0209636, IMG submission 187464) | Marine sediment microbial communities from White Oak River estuary, North Carolina - WOR-1-52-54 (SPAdes) (version 2) | ecosystem: Environmental > Aquatic > Marine > Intertidal zone >... | reverse complement strand
CAACATGCTCTGAAGAACACCCTCTTCGGAACAACTATGCAGAGCCTCCTGAAGAACATCAGCACCGTAGGCTCTGATGTTGAGCGGCGGGGCTCAGTTATTACTCCATCGGTGGTCGTAGACTCTGTGAAGATAACTTCTGGATGAATCCTGAGATGCTGAAAGAATCAGTATGACTTGATAGTTCTATCAATGACTGCAATGGTTGCAGTCATCGCTAGCGCGCCCTTTGCGGTGTTGATATTTCGGCCCTCACTCGCAAATGCCAAATTGAGTTTCTTTGAATAAATTACGCTCAAAACAACCAATCCTTCAGAGAATCGTTTACTAGTAAAACTGCTTTCGAATTTTCGGTTCCATCACGAGTCAACCTAGAAAAAGGCAATAAAAAAGTCTCCTTTTGCCAAAACAACCTCGAAAACTTCTTAAAAAATGGCGCCGGGGAAGGGATTTGAACCCCTGTGAGCCCGAAGGCCCACTGGATCTCGAGTCTGACCCTCTAACCCTTAAATGTTTAAGAGAGCGTCCAGCGCATTGCCGCTCTGCCACCCCGGCACCTGCACTACCGTCTCTCTAGACCACCAATTTAGACTTTACCCTTCTCACCTCAAACGAACCACCAATTCTCTCTGTGTATTTGGTTCGTGTTTAGAGCCTATTTGGATCATATAGTGAACGAGGTCTAGAGAGGCGTGCACACATACGCACACAACACTTTTAAAACACTAACAACCCAAAACAACAAGGAGCATCCTAATGAAAAAACAATGGAAAAACATCAACGTAGACCTTAATCTTCTTGCCGAAAAAATCCAAAACATCTACACAAAAAAACGTCTAAAAACAAAAACAACAACCACCCAAAAAAGAAAAAAAATCTATATACTTCCGGGCCAAACAAGGCACCTAACTGTGATGGACATAACCATAACTGGAACACCAAACAATTTCACGATTGAAACAAAAGCAAGCGAATATGAAGACGAAGCAGTGAAAGTAGGTTTAGCCACAACCCTCTTCGGCGGAGGCTACATCATCTTCAGCAGCATAAAAGCCCGCGAAGAACTAGAAAAATTAGAAAAAGAATTCTGGACAAACATAGAAGAAATAATCGCACCACTAGCCAACACTGCATCCAGATAACACCAAACAACTTCTCTATTGTATTATTGATAGCTCATTGGAACTGAATAAGAAAGATACCGTTGCGCGTCAAAATCTCCCAGAAACGAAGAAATATATAAATGACAATCCAAAAGCAACTCAATCTCTTGGGGTTCTGTACCCACAAAACCTATAAAAGCCCTAGCGTTCTCTTGATCGACCTGCAATATGCTATCAGGATTAATAATGAAAGGTAAAGTGATTAACTTATTCTCATTAGGAGCAAGCGGAATCCTCAACCTATGAGATTCAACCTTCAAATCCCACACCGTCGTAGTAACCCATACAAGTCTAGAACCGTATGAGCCACCATAAGTCATAACCTGCACCAAATGCGCTCCATCAATATACGACAACCTACATGAACTAGACCTCACTTCTAACCCTGAATAATCAGTCGGATTCATGACCAGCAACTCGATATCTATTCTAATATTATTGCTTTCGCTCGCATAAATAGAGACATCTGAAATAATATAATCAATATTCCACAATGCTAAATAAAACCTAGTATAATTCCACATAGGGTATGCTAATAAAATCACACTAACTACTGCAATGGCAAAGAACACGGTCGTAGGCATGTCAAACTTTCTGAGAACCAATTTTCCACCTCAAAGTATCAAATCCTCAACAAATCCTCCAAGCATACCGCCGAGAAAACACGCAAATACTGCAGTAGGAAAAAACGCTCTAAAAATATACCCCAAAGTTGCCTGATAAATTACATTCGCTTGAAAAAAGCCTCCAACATTTCCTACAAGTACAGGTAAAATCATGCAAAAATATGTCAGACCAATAGAAAGAAAAAGCGCCTCAAAAATTCCCAACACAATTGTTTTCACATCCGCCAAAAGCACTCCTGCAAAAATACCAACAAAGAAAAGAAAAAGCAAATCAAACCACTCTAACGACAACCGCCTGTTGAGAAAAGCCTGCAAAACAATGGAGGCGTTAATGGTGCCCCAAGCTATGACTATCGCAATACTTCTCGGTTTTTTCCATGTTAAATTATTAGTAACCGCCAAATGAATACCTCTTTTAAATCTGTATATTATAAGGTTTAACGTCTCATCCTTAGCTTTGGATTTAATATCTCATCTAATGCGTACCCTAACAAAATGAATGAGAGAGACAAAATTGCAATTGCAATTCCAGGCGGAAGTACCCACCACCAATATTCAGGGCGGATTCCGCCTTCCTGCAACATTCTTCCCCAAGACATGACATTTGGATCAACAAATCCTAGAAAACTCAAGGCAGCCTCTGCAACAATAGCGCTGGGTACGGACAAAGCTAAAGTTACATAGATTAAAGAAACAACATTCGGAAGAATGTGGCGTGCTAGTATGTACGGGGTTCCAGCCCCTACTGCCTTTGCAGCTTCCACATAAGGTCTTTCTTTTAAGCTTAAAACCTGTGATCTTACCACTCTTGCGAATCCCATCCATCCTAAGAACCCAATCACGATGATGAACGTGGTCATATTGTATTGGCTTGAAGAAAGCACAGTCATCAAAATTATCATCAAAGGCAGGCCTGGTAACACAATCAAAGCGTCAGTAAACCTCATAAGAACCTCGTCCGCTATCCCGCCTAAATAAGCAGCAACTAATCCTACAACCAGCCCAATAACTACAGATAGGATAGTTGCAAGCAATCCAACAAACAAGGAAATCTGTGTGCCGTATATGAGCTGCGTGTAAACATCTCTTCCGTAACCGTCTGTTCCAAGAAGACCGAAAGCTGTGCCTTTAAGTGGTATATCCAATCGGTCCACATACACAATTGCCTCAGCCGAAGGCTCAAGTTTCTTTATAGTTATCTCAATACCATACGCATAATTGCCCGCCTTCGGAAACAGTTGTCTTAAAGCAGCGCCTTCAGTTTCTCGTTTGAACTGAAGGCCGCCCTCTGGCGATATCCAATCCAAAACTCGTCGACTGGTCGTAAAGTCCATTTCAGTGTAGATTTCCGGTCTACCTTGTGGATATAGGTAGCTCCTTTGACCAAAATACCATTTAGTCACATTGTATTTGAATAGATCCGGCGCCACGTTTACTGGCCAATTCTGTTGAAGAACAAGCATAACTTGGATGCTAACCCCTTCAATTCTCGCTAACAGCACTTTTGCGTCAATGGTCATTATGCCTGGTATTCCTGAGAAAGGATAATAAAATTCTTTCATAATTTGGATTTTTACTTCAGAGTCCATTGAAATTTCGCTACTGCTCCCATAGATTACTTCCAAACATCCTGGACTGCTTGGATAACCAACATCTGAAACATGTTGAACAAAAACATTTTGAACTGAGGGAGAAATAGTTACATTCCACTCGTTCAATGCACTTGAGCTACTAAATTCTGGATCTAATATTGGATTAAAATTTTCTGACAAAGATTCTCCTCCTGGGAAGTATCTGTACCAAACAGGTGGAGAAGCAGATCCTGCAAGATTTCTGTCAGTTATAGGGTGATGATGTGTAAGCAAAGGTGCTGATACAGCTACTATGCAAGAGACAATAAGAACAGTGATGCCAAGCAGCCCCCTTTTGCTCCGTCTTAACGCCTCAAGAAAGCCTTTGAATCTTTTTATAGCGAATGCTAATCTAGCTTTACGTGTAGCCATTTCCATCTCATCCATATTTAATTCTAGGGTCTATTACCCCATAGAGCAAATCCGCAATAAAGTTAGCAATGATTACGGTGAGAGCCGTGATATAGAAAACTACGTGCAACACAGGATAATTCATGGTAACCATTATTGAGTTTAAAGTTAACCATCCTATTCCTGGATAGGAGAACACGGTTTCTGTAATCATGGCGCCTGAGAGCATAAATCCAAAAGCTATTGCTGAACTTGTAATAATGGGCAAAGAGGCGTTTTTAAGCGCGTGTTTAAATATTATAGTTCTTTCCCTCAAACCCTTAGCTTTTGCCGTCATTATGTAATCTTCTGTGAGGGTTTCAAGCATGGTTGCTCTCGTTAATAGCAGATAGTTGCCGTATTGAAAGAGTGTAAGAGTCGTAACGGGCAGAATAAGGTGAAGAATGCGGTCTTGAAGTTCAAACAATGTAGGAAAGGCGAATTGAGTACCAAAAATAAAGAACGTATTCCATGGCGGCATGTTATCCCCGACAATCCGATTTGCAGGCAGTATTCCTCTGAAAACACTTATGAACACCATACCCATCCAGAATGTGGGCAGTGAAAACGTTACTAATGAGCTAATTACTGCGGCACTATCAAATAAGCCTCCTCTCTTATACGCTGCAATGACTCCCAATATGACCCCTATTACAATGGAGAGTACCGTTGAAATGCCCATAAGAATAAACGTGTTTGGAAGATAATTCATAATGAAGCCTGCAACAGGCACTTCACCGGTTAATGGATTTGTTTCTCCGAAGTCCCAAGTTAGCATTTTATGCAAATAAGTTACGTATCTCACATGCCAAGGCTGATCCAGTCCCCATCTATGCATTATTGCCGCTATCCTTTCTGGGGATAGCACTTGTCTTCCGCCAATGAAATAGTCGATAGGCGACCCAGGCATCACTTCAAATATAATAAAGTTAATTGTGATAACAAAAAAAACCAAGAAAATCGTATATAAGAGCCGCTTTGCAATATAGGCTCTGAGACCCATTTATGACACCCTATTGTAGCGTTTATTCAGAGGTATTTAAATCTTATACTTCTATTCAACACTTCAGTTGACAATCAAGTGTTTGCGATTTAAGCCAATTATACCCAATTACTGTAGCGTCCAAAATATCTACTATTTTATCTTGGTTAAAGTCAACATACGGGCTGTAGTTCGATTCTCCTTGTAAAGTTTGCCAAGAAAGCTTCAATAAATCTGCGTCTGTCATATTTATATAACCATCGTGGTTTGCGTCGCCTTTCATATAGCAGCTTCTTAAGGGAAAGAAATCTTGATTTACTGGGTTCCGTTTACTTATATTGTAAGGTATTGTTCCAATGCCGTATAGATCGAATTCTGTCCAGTTGTAGTCGTTCCAGTAATTACCTTCAAAACCATTATCCCAGATGTTCACTGAGTCGTAAGAATAGATTTGAATATAATTGTCAATTAGATTGTTGTGATACATAGTGTTGTTATTAGAAGTGCTTACCTGCAGTCCCGCTCCATTGTTTTTCAAGGTATTGTTAAAAATAATGTTATAATTTGCACTCCAGAGGTCTATGCCGTAGCAGGCTCCTTCTTCTATAATATTGTGACTGATAATGTTATAATCGCATGACTTGAACTTCATTAGACAAACACCAGTCTTTGTATTGTTGAATATGAAATTGGATGAAACAAGATTGTTGTCAGAACCGCGCACATAGATTCCCTCCCCGTTATTTAAGACTTGGTTCTCTTTTATAATATTCTTTGAAGAACCGTCGTTCAAAAATATGCCACATCCTATACTCGCTCTTTTATTGTTTATTATTAAATTACCGCTTACAAGGTTGTTAGTTGCCCTTTCTAGGCAAATTCCGATGCTATTATTAGACACTATTGTGTCAGTTATTGTGCAATTTGATGCATCTCCTACAGTAATTCCGTTGTCACCATTTATTACAGTGAATCCTGAGATGTAAACATCGTTTGCAATAATCTGAATCACATTTGTATCGTTTGCTTGAATTATCGTTGTTGATTTATTTTCTCCTAAAATTTTTAGGGGTTTGTTTACGATTATGTTTTCTGAATAGATTCCTTGTTTCACCTGGATAGTATCTCCCGGGTTTGCTGCATTGATCGCTTCTTGTATAGTATTGTATTGGATAGTGATGTAGTGGATTGTCGTTGCAGCAAAAATTGAGTTAGAAGTCAAAGTCAGAATAAGAAAGAGAAGGTATCCAATGAGGATTCTTCTATATTGCATTTGCGTGGTTTTGCTCCTTGCAATAAATAAGTAGGTTTCGATCTCTATTTTAATGTATTGTTAAGTCTATAGTAATGTTTTTTCTAGTTAATTTTTAGTAATGTTTTTTTCTTTCTTCAAGGAAAACAATTAAATAGCTCTTTTACTGCAGAAAATTGTTAAGACTTGGCGTTCGGTGAAATCGAATGAAGACGAAATTTGCAATTTTGTTGCTTCTGATTATGTTTTTCTCTTTGAGTAATGAAATTTTATTCTTCTCGATTCCTGCGGTATCTTCAAATTTTTCTGCTCTTTCTGATTCTGTTTCTGTTCTTGGCACGGATGTACCTACAAATGTAGAAGTAGTTAGAAATGTTGGAAACGCCATCAATATTACTGGTAATATAGTAATATCCGGCAATAATGTTACTCGTTTTGCTGGTTTAAGTCCTTCTATGCGTGCTACAGTTTATCTCGATGGAAGCATTGAGGTTCGAGGCAATGGGACGCTTATTTTGCAATATGTTACGCTTTATTTTATCGGTGCCAGCAGAGATTTTGATCCTTTTAATCGCTATATTCGTTTATCGAATCCTTCTGTTGGTGGTCATCCGCGTTTGATTATTTTGAATGCGACCATTATTGCTTATACTGTTAAAAGAATAACGATTGGTCGTACAACCCATAGTGTTAGTGCTGGTTGTGCTATTTACGCTTACGGCAATAGTGAAATTTCTGGGCAAGAGTTTGCATTTTACAGACAAACTGTTTCGCGGACAGACGCAAATATTGGAAATCGCACCGTAATCAAGTGTTATGATGAATCTCGTGTCGACCTTTCTTATTGCACCGCAGAATCTATTTATTCCTATGATAATGCTCGTGTTTCTATTTCTATGGGACAAGGTCCGAGAAGGACGCTGAGCACTGACGCAGGGATCATTTTTGGTGTAAACAATTCTTCCAACGTTAACATTTATGGTGTCGATTTTCAAGAGGTTACTGTTTCGAATAATGCTTATGTGTCCTTGAAGTGGTGCAAGGAAATGACGCAGGGGTTTTTGAAAACCAAGGATTTTGCTAGGGTTGATATTTTAGATAGAAGCGATTTAAGGGGCAGTCTTAGGATTCCTGCAGTAAATGTTACAGGTAATTCCCATGTTAATGTGAATTCCTCTCTAATTACGACCAGTGTTAAGACTTATTATGCTGTGATTGTTATGGATAATGCCACTTTTCTTGTGAACAACTCCACAATGACTGGAAAAATTACTTCGTATAATCGTTCTTCTATATTCTTAAAGAATATGCCATCTCCTAATGCTTTAAAACAGGTTTGGATTGAGGCGCATGATTTCTCTAATGTTTCTGTACACAACTGTAGGATATCGTTTGGGACAAAAACTCCTGAGATAATAACTTATGATTTCTCTCGTCTTTCTCTTGTAGATTCTTCTGTTAACTATGGTTGGATTCGCTTTTTTGAACGTTCTTCTGTCTACATTTCGAATTCTACTTTTCGTTATTCTCAGGTATTGGTTGACGATTTTGTTAATATGACGTTTGCTGATGGTTCTTCATTTGAGAGTTCGCTTGAATTGCGGCGGAATTCGCATCTACTTGTAAAATCGTCTTCTGTAATGGTTCTTCATGGATTGGGTAACTCGCAAATTACTCTCAGTGATTCTGCCACTGTTTCTATGTTGTATGCGAAGGATAATTCTACACTGAGATCCTTTAATTCTACGATTAAGGAATTGTCATTTGCTGCTGCAAATGTAACTGGTTCTTGGACGGGATTAAGTAATTTCTTTGTGAATTCCAGTTTTACTTTGATTGGACTTTCTCCAGATGTTATTCTTTTTAATACTTATGTTAAGGGGTTGGATGTTTTGTTGCTGGGGAATTCTGATGTGACGATATATAATTCTACTCTTCGTAAAATTGCGGTACAAGGCTCAAGTATTGCTAGACTGTATAATGCTTCTGTTCCTTCGGAGTCTGTTTCCGCTGTTGGTAATGCCAAAGTTTATGCATGGTCATATCTGCCTGTAAAGTCATTAGACTACTTCGGAAATCCCATTTCTGGTGCTAACACTACCGTTTATAGCGGGTCACTGATAGACGCCAAGAAAAAGATTGCTTCCGTCAATGCTACAGATGATGGACTGGCTAGTTTTCTCTTATATTCAGAAATGGTTAACGCGACGGGCCACTTTCCATTTGGAGAAATTATGGTGAGGAGTAGATTTGGAGGGATTTCGGGGAGTCGAGTAGTCAGTTTTTCTTTAACGAGTGAGGGTGTTACACTGGTTTTGCCTTTGCCCTCCTGGACCAGACATATTTTTCCTGTTAGTGTGTTTGTTGCAATTATAGCGATTCTCGCTGTCATTTATGTTGTTATCAAAAAAGTGCGTGGGCGAAAGAGTTAGTTTCCATGTTTTTGAGATGTAAGAATCTTCCATAAGACTTTTAAGGGTGCTTTTAGACATACTTCTACTGCTGAAAAAGAGAAAGGAGTAAGGAAATTGAACAAAAAATATGCGTTAGTTAGTATAGTGCTTATCGCTTTGATGTCTTTGAGTCTCGTTGTTGCAGCAACTTTTGCGTGGCACACGCCATGCAGCGCAGAAGACGAACTTTACGAGGAATTTGGTCCTAGACCGAGTCAATTGTTGATTAAAGTTTACACTGATTATACTGCTGAGCTGGAGGGTTTCAGAAATCAAGAAGTCGACATGATGGATTGGGCGCTTGAGCCATTGGACTACCAGTGGTTCGAGACGAACGACCCGAACCATGAAACGTATAGCACAGCGTTCTATGCTGAATTCGGCTCCTTCCAATGGGACATTAACGACCAAGTCTTACCGACAAGCATAACCTCTGTTAGGCAAGCTTTTGCTCACATGATTGACAAAGACGACTTTATTGCCACCTACTTGGCAGGCATGGCCCACAAGGCAGACTCTTGTTTGGCGCACTTGCCAGGTTGGTTCAATCCAGGAGTCACAGACCTTTACAACTTGCAACCAAGAACATGGGTTGCTGGACTGCCAACCGACTTAGCAGACTGGGAACAAGCCATCGACCTGCTCATAGCTGACTTGGGTATGCCAACAGAAGAAGACCCACTACGTCCAGGCTTCTTTACTTGGACGTGGCCGAGTCCATTCCCAGACCCAAGCCCGAACTTCCCGCCAGTACCAGACGGCCACCTACTGTTCATTGCAAGATCTGAAATGGACCCGAGAACAAACCAGGGTGTTCACTTCAAAGACTTGTGCGAGAACATTTTGCCATTAATGGCAGAACAACTCGGCAAGCCAAAGTGCTTCCTCTACGTAGACCTGTACATAGCGCCGAGACAAACCTGCAGCCCAGAAGTCATGGGCTTATACCGATACCACTTGTACTCTGGAGGCTGGATTCTCAACAGAGACCCAGACTTCCTGCTATTCTACACAACCGACTTCATCCAGAAACCAGGCGAATACGGCTGGAACTATGTCTTCTATTCTAACCCAGACTTCGACGCCGAAGTCGACCTAATGATCACGTCAAGCACGACAGGGTCAGAAACTAATCCATGCGACGGTGTTTACCACGCGTGGGTAGCGCAGGAAATCATGGAAGGTGATGAACCGCTAATCTGGGCGTGGAACACAGCAGGGTACAAAGCTTATCTGAGCAATTGGGAAGGCATGGTTAACACTGGAGGCTTTGGCATTAACGGCTTCTACACAACCATGAACGCCCACAAGATTGGCTCTGAAAGCTGCGACACCCTACGTTACGGTTGGGCGGGCGACCTAGTTTCGCTGAACCCAATCAGCGCCCAATGGTATTGGGACTACGAAGTTATAGGCAGAATTTACGACACTCTAATCGCTGTCAACCCATACAACGTTGCAGAAGACCGACCTAACATAGCTGCAGGCTGGGAATACGGCACATGGGAGATATCACCAGGAGAAGTTTGCACTAAGATTACATTCCACATTAGACAAGACGTGTGGTGGCAAGACGTGCCACTTGCTGACAGAAGCGCTTATACATGGGACGGTGGGCATCAACTTGACGGTCCATTCGTTGATGTACAATTCAATCCAGTAGACGTACTCTTTAGCTTCCTGTACGTAGTGTACAACCCTGACTCGTGGAGCGGCTACCTAGCAGCTGACGTAGACCACGTGGGCATTAACCTCGAAGATTGTTGGGGTGACATGTTCCCGTGGACATACCCAGGCGCTGATCCACATTGGTGGGACCTGGACGAACTAGCAGTGGATCCAGTACCATTCCCTGACACCTATGTACAGCATGAAGACATACCTGGCTATGACATTGTCGTCTACTTTGACTTGTTCGCGCCATGGTTGGCACTCCACTGGGTAGGCGGAATGCCACTCTTACCATTCCACATATGGAGTGAAATCCTACAAACTGCATCAGGCGCTGTCGACCCATCTCCAACTGCAGCAGACATATTCTACGGCTGCGGTCCATACATCCTCCTGAGCAGAACGCCAGGCGTTGACCTAACCCTAATACCCTACAGAACAGGCCAGACCTACAGAGGCGTAACATTGGCTCACAGCTACTACGCGTTGCCAGTTAGACCAAGAGAGATGGATGCATATGAAGTAGAAGTAGTCCAGTACGGAGTTCCAGCGCAACAAGACATAGTATCAGGAATCATATTCAGAGCATACTTCCACGGCTACGACAGACTTCGTGCACACGACATTGAATACTACTTCACCTTCGGACTAGAATGGGAAGGCGGTTCTTACGTGGGAGTAAGCCCAACTGACGTGTCACCTCCGATTCCATTCTGCACCACGTTCACGGCAGAATGGCTCTTGCGATGGAGGGACGTGCCTGGCGGCATTCCAATAGGCGCTGTAGTTAAGGTGCATGTTGACCTGCACTGGCACATCGCTTCGTGTTGGGAGTACAACCCCATAACCCAAGAATACGACATACCGCATCCCGGCTGCAACTTCATCAGTC
>Ga0209636_10007588_pt1 | contig 11061 bp, 11 predicted proteins | sample DeeMarSWOR152_54_FD_187464 | JGI IMG/M metagenome (GOLD analysis project Ga0209636, IMG submission 187464) | Marine sediment microbial communities from White Oak River estuary, North Carolina - WOR-1-52-54 (SPAdes) (version 2) | ecosystem: Environmental > Aquatic > Marine > Intertidal zone >... | reverse complement strand
CCCTACTTAGCTTGGTAAACGAATATTAGGTGCCTACTTGGATTGGGTCAAATATTTTTCTAAGTGTACGTATAGCCGCTAAAGCAGCAAGATAGCTTGTTTTAGGATTCTCTGGATGGATAATGTTATTAACTTTGGTATATAGTTCCCCGAAATCCCCCACAACTCTTACCTCATGTTGAGTTCTACTCGCTTTTGGGTCTGCTATGATCTTAACCATGGTTTTTTCTACACCTATACCTGCTAGACTCAGAGCAACCGCTACATTCACATTCTTTGGGAAGCCTTTCGCTGCTTCTTTCGCCGTTCCCTCGTATACAAGCATTGGCATGGTTAAGTCATTGAGGTCTATATTGTTTTCCAATATGTAAGGGGCCCCGTCTAATCCTCTCGGATGTTTTGTAGTTGTGATCTCAACTCTAGCAATTCTTTCAACAGAGGCTGCCTTGACACCATCTAACCCGCATATGGCACCGGAAGGTAGATAGAGTTTAACCTTCTTCCTTTTAGCAATATTAACTAAACGAAACAAAAGATCTTTGTCTTTAAGAGCACCAATACTCATGATCAACATATTTTTTCCAGCATTAAGAACTCTCTCCGAGATAGCTTCAACAACATTTTGCGATGCCGCCTCTATTACTAATTCAATATTTTTTGAATATATGATTTCATCGTAACTTGTTGTCACTAGTAAATTAGAAAGGCCTAGTTGAATATTTAATCGCTCTATTTTTTGTTTATCTATATCGCAAATTGCAACAAGCTTGACATCGCCCGCTTTACCTTCGATTATCGATTGAGCTAGTGTCCCACCAATGGCTCCACAACCGATTAATCCAACATTCAATCCAAAACACAACGTTTGAGTCAAAGAGTTCTAAAAATTTATAAACACGTTAACCCTTATAAATTTAAATACCAGCGCGATGAAGTCTTTTTATTTTTCAGTAAATATTAAATGTTAATATTTGCCCTCTAGTCGCGCGCCTATATGAAACTCTCATATATCACTTACCTCTCGAACCTATATCTCCTTCCCAAAACATGAAGGGCATGTGCCTATATCCCCCCGTACGGGGGCACCATGACTTCACCACTGGGCTTCCCCAATCTCGCGAACGCCCACGCACAAAACGGGGTAGTGCAGCCACGAGAAGACTGGATCCGTTTCGATGCGGGGCTCCGCGATGATATTTACAATCAATAAACAATGTTATGGTTGAAGATGGGAATATACATTTAAGAAAGAAATATTAGCTTATTTAAATGGAAGTGAGATACTTTTGGAGATATATGATAAACTCGGAGTCAAAAGGGTCATCAACTGTGTCTCCACAACAAGTCCTTTAGGCTCTTCTGTTGTACATCCGGATGTTATGGAAGCTATGAAGGATACGTCAAAATATTTTATATGTTTAGATGATCTCCAATATAAGGCTGGCAAAGTAATTGCTGAATTAACAAATGCTGAAGCCGCCATTGTCACAAGTGGTTGCGACGCCGCCCTAACAATGGCTACGGCCGCTTGCATGATGAAGGGGACACCACTTGATAGATATAACCTCTCGCTAGATAGACCCTCTCGAGAACAAGGGGAATGGTATTCATGGATGCAAAAACTTCCTAACGATACAGATGGGATCAAGAATGAGATAATATTACAGCAATGCCACTTGAACTCATACAGTCAAGCTCACAGGGTTGCTGGTGCTAAAATCATCCCTGCAGGAACTGAAAGACAATGCAATACTAACGATATCGAGAATAAGATAAATGATAGCACTGCTGCTATCGCCTTCGTTGGTATGTATGCATATAGAGGCGTTTCCCTCGAAGAAGTCCTTCGTATCTCTAAACTCCATAGTATCCCAATCATCATGGATGCATCCTACACCCTTCCCCCAAGAATTAATTTGAAGCGCTGGGGTTCTATGGGGGTAGATCTCGTCTGTTACTCCGGCGGAAAGTCTATACGTGGGCCGACTGACACAGGAATACTCTGTGGAAGAAGAAATCTTGTAACTCTCGCCGCCATTCAGATGAGTCCTCACCATGGTGTTGGGCGCGGGTTTAAGGTTGACAAAACCCAGATAGTGGGACTTCTAAAGGCTCTACAAATTTATGTAGAGCAGGATGATAATGAAGAATTCTCCTCCCGAAAAAATAAAGCCCAATACATTTCTAACAATATACGAAACCTTCGTGGAGTTCATCAAGTTGAAATTAAAGTACCAAAAACGGGCTTGCTCCGTGGATGGCCTGTAGTTACCTTATCCCTCAATGAAAAATACTTCAGTTTCACGACGAAAGAAGTGGTCGATCGATTATATACTGGAAATCCTGGAATCTGGACCTATTATGATAATATACTATGTCCTGGAGGCATTACTATGAATACTCAAAATCTTCTTGAAGGAGAAGAAATCATCGTTATAAAGAGGCTAAGGGAGATTCTGGGCACATAAGCTAGTTCATATTACCTAATACCCTTCTTTTTTATCTAAAACTCATCAAAAATGTTATCTTTTAGATGATCTCCATTATTGATACTTGCGATTTAATCCAAGTGAAGAACTATGAGCACCATGGCAGAAAAAATCTTAGCTAGACATTCAGGAAGAGAAAAAGTTAATGTTGGAGAGTATATTTGGGCAAAAATCGATGTGACAAGCCCAGGAAATAATTTAGGGGCTTTGATGGAGTTAAAAGAAACTGGAATAAAAAAAGCGTTTGATCCAGAGAAAATTTTTGTTGTATATCCTAATACATTGCTACCCTCCTCTCTCGAGGCATCAGAACAGGTTAATTCATTACGAAAATTGGTTAAAGAATATGGAATGAAGTGGTTTGAATATGGTAGACACTGTATCTTCCACCAAGTATTTGCAGAGAATGGTTTTTGTGTTCCTGGCGACTTAGTAGCAATGGAGGATTCGCATACAACTAATTACGGTGCTTTCAACGTAGCTGCATGCCCAATATATGTTGAATGTACATATGTTATGGCTACAGGGAAATTGTGGTTTAAAGTTCCAGAGAGCATCAAGTTTTGGCTTACAGGAAAATTACCTGAGTTGTGTATGGGAAAAGATGTAATATTGAAAATATTGGGCACATGGGGATCTGACGTCTCTATGTACAAGTCAGCGGAATTCCTAGGCCCGTTAGCAAGTAATTTGAGCATCTCTAGCAGGTGGTCCATAGCAACGATGGGCGTTGAGATAGGTGCAAAATTTGCTCTGTTTGAAGCAGATCAAAAAACATTTAATTTTTTGAAGGGACGAACTAATAGACCCTATAACCCAGTAAAGAGCGACTCGGATGCTGAATATGTGGAAGAACATATAGTAGATGTAGCTGATCTTGAACCGCTAGTTGCATGCCCTCACGATCCAAGTAATGTTAAACCAATTACACAAGTTGAAAAAGATGAAGTAAAGGTTCATCAGGCCTTTATTGGCTCTTGTGTAAATGGTAGACAAGAGGATCTGGAAATTGCTGCTAAAATATTAGAGGGCAATAAGATACATCCAGATGTGAGAATGATAATAAGTCCAGCGTCTCCAGAGGTCTGGAAAGATGCCTTAAATGCAGGATGGATGGATATATTTCTTGATGCAGAAGCAATAATATCCCCCCCAACCTGTGGTCCATGCTTTGGATTTGAAGGAATTCTTGCTGCTGGAGAAACTTGTATCTCGTCTAGTTGCAGAAATTTTCGAGGGAGATTGGGTAGCCCCGAGTCAAAAATCTTTTTAGCCAACCCAGCGACAGTCGCAGCTTGTGCAATCGCTGGAAAAATAGTTGATCCTAGAAAATATATCTAAGGAGAAATTAGAATGTCATTTAACATTAGAGGAAGAGCTTGGAAATTCGGAGATAATATAAGCACAGACCTAATTATGCCATCCTTCGCCTATATGAAAGTAGGACATAATTATAAGAAATTAGCTAAGTATGTAATGTATACTAATAGACCTAATTGGACTGAAAAAGTAGAAAGAGGTGACATAATAATTGGGGGAAAAAACTTTGGTTGTGGGTCCAGTAGACCTGCCGCTGGACCTCTGAAGGCGCTTGGCATAAGTTGCATAATTGCTGAATCGATCAGTCGAATATTTTTTAGAAATTCCATTAGCTTAGGTCTACCCGTTCTTGAAGCTCCAAACATTCAGAGATTCTGTGTTGAAAATGATATATTGGAAGTAACTTTAGTCAAGGGTACAATAAAAAACCTATCTACAGGAAAAAAAATGAAGATAAAACCTATCCCCAAAAATAGTCCACCTATGCAGATACTTGAAGCGGGTGGTTTAAGTGCATTCTTAAAAGAGGAGATTCTTCAATAGCTCAATTATCACGTTCGCGCGCGCGGATGGGGCGCGATCGAGGCTCAAATTGAAGGCTTACACTCAAAAGAAATCTTATATTTAACCAAAGAACCTATAAATAGGCAATGGCTGACCATAGATCCAATGCATATTCTGAAAAAGTAAAAGAAAGTATCGATAAATTAGCTAAAATAATTGTTAAAGGATATGGTATGGGCTCTGCAAGCATACTAATTCTTGAGACATTAAAACCAGCAGCGTTCATAGGGGGTACTCTCGGAAAAGTTTTACTTACACCATGGCTTCCAATATTTGGAGAGGGCATAGAGTCCTCTGCAGATTATTATTTATCGTTATTCACAGAAAGAGATAACATAGAAAATTTATTAAAAAGAATAGAAGAATTGATGAAAGAAGAGGATGAAAATAAAAAAGCCCAAAAAAAAGTAAAAAATAATGAATCATTCTCAAAAAGAGGTAAATTAAATAGTATCTACCGTTGGTTTTTTGGAAAATAATTTATTTATCAATCAAATAAAGAGAACTTATTCTTCTATGATTTCAACATTTGTCCTAGGCACTATTACTCTCTTACCATCCTCTATCTCAATCTCCATAACTCGCACCATAGACTCTGACCGGATATTTTGTAACTGGACAGGAAGCATAGTTATTTTTCCAATTGCACCAAAATATGGTTCACGTATTACTCTGACTAGGGTTCCTATTCCCATACCTTCTACTAGGCTATGTTCCATATTTTCTTCTATCTTTTTATCCCCATCATATTCATGCGGAATAATTATTTCCGGTCTCATCACTCCTGCTCTAATCTGAGTTTCTCCAGTGGCTGAAACTGTGTATCCTTCAAAATTTTCCAATAATGTGAAAGAATTTTTTGACATCGCCATTTCTCCAAAACCTTCCGTAACAATTATTGTAAGAGGAATATCCTCTTGTCCAGTTATTGCAACACCAATCTCGTATCCCAAAAAATCCATTAATATATTATCTTCTATTCCACCGGCTATAATACCTGCTGCTCCAATCTCAATCGCTTTATATAAAGCACCCTTTGAAATTTTTGCACCACCAACTAGAATCTTTCCTTTAAAGTCACTGTTGATATCATTCTCCGTAAGTATATCCTTATTAGATTCTGCACATATTTTCAATTCTCCATGTGTCTCACTACCTACACCAAATATACCTTGGATAAATGCTGCATTAGTAGCGACTTCAACCCCTTCATTGGGGAAAACTTTGACGACTTTTCCTGGAATATATGCTTTAAGTTCCAGTTCAATATCTAGCTCCCTTATTATTACTTGACCAGTTAGATTAGAAATACTCTCTATAGTACCTGTTGTTGGAGATGCACATTTTCTACTAAATAATCCAAAGAATCCAGACACTTCGGCAATTATTTCACCTTCTTTTACGAAATCTCCAGTTTTTTTAAGCATATAATATTCAAGTTCATCAGGATCGACTCCTAGTATTGAAGCTGTTCTTGAGATATGTGGTAAACCTCTAAGTGAGGCCTTAGCAACAACGGTATCAAAGGAAACCGAATCCCCCTCCTTTACAAGAACTTCTCCTGGTACTGATAAGATTCTTCTCTTCCTAACAAGTTCATTTCTTTTAACTTTTAGACCTGGGGAATAAGCATATGTTGATTTAGCACTTGAACTATTAGTCATTACCATCTCTCCAATTTAGTTATCGAGTATTGTTTCTGGGTATGCGTTTAAGGATGTAAACCAATTTATGAGCTTTTTTCTTCTTTCTGTCGTGTTCTCTGGGATAAATAACGGCCTTCCTCGCGCATCTATTACAACACCAACTACTCCACCCTCAACTTCTGTTTGAAGAGTATGTCCGGGGCCCTTTCCCACATCAAATTTTTTCGAGGGGTTAATGATAACTTTTGCTTTTTTCCTTTCTTCCAACGATATGCTAAAAATTTGTCCGAAATTCAAGGATTTTGTTACTTCTTCACCATCAGGCTTTTTTAAAGACACTGTGACGACATGTTCTCCTTCTTTAGCTAATCCTTTAGGGGCAATAATCGTACCTAACCTAACAAGGCAGTCTTTATCAAAGATCTCCCACGCCGCATGTTCATGAACTGTTGATAAAACACCCAAGTGCGGCATCATAAATACGCTATCTTGAAACATTAAAGTTACACCCTCTGGTTGGAAAGCGTCTGTTAATATTAAGATTGTTTGTGAACGCCTTGGAGCGTGTGAAAGAAGACCACCTGTGCCAGCTATTACGTCGATATTCATCATGTCTATATATGATTCTTCCTCCGCCTCTAGAAAGAAATCACCAATATCACGTTCTTTTTTTACGCCCTTCAGACCTCTAGCCAATGAACGGTGATGCTGAAGGCCAAGTCGTAAAGCTTCTCTAGCAACAGCATGCTCAATCATCAGGTCTTCAATTGTTTGTGGGATTGTTGTAGGTCTAATCATCTTGTTTCTTAACCTACTAGACACGATAGGTTCATCAATATCAAATATTATCCAACGCATTATATTTTTAATACCTGTTTCTTTCATAACATTGCTTATGCTATAACTCATACCTAAATTTGCACTTACCGTTCTTACAAATCTTATATTGCTTGATCTATCACGCTCAAATAATCTAACTACTGAATAAACATTTGTTGTAGCACCACCTAATCCCACTCCAAGAACGTTTTTATTAAAAGTCTTGGCTATTAACTGCATCATCATACCCTCACCAGCGGGAGTAGGCATGATATCCACATCTGTCCACTTCATCAACTTATTATAGCCAGGAGCATGGGACATTACATGTTCCATAAATAATTCGTGAACAGCACTTCTAGAAGGCGATGTATTCTCAATCTCAAGAGTGGGTCTCAGATTTTCAACGATCTTTAAAGCATATTTTTCTTCAAGTAAATTTCTAATATCTTTTTGCGCATCTTTATTTCCTGCAAATACTATAGGTAGTTCATACCCAATTCCCAGTCTGGCTTTAGGCTCGGCTGTATCTATTAATTCTGCTAACTCCACTACTTGACGAATATCTCCACCATCCGTACCACCTGCTAATAAAATCATATCAGGTCTTAAACTTCTAATCCTTTCAATCTTTTTAAAAAAGGGTCTTGGGTCGTTAACTGCTAACACGTCCATTACAATTGATCCTGCGCCTAAAGCTGCTCTCTCAGCACTTTCAGCCGTCATAGTTTTTACAAGTCCTCCGACAATCATCTGTAATCCCCCACCTGCACTACTGGTAGTAACATAGATGTCTACCCCTTCACCATCCTTTCTTGGACAAATAATGCCATTTTCACGCAATAATCGCCTATTGATTAGTTCCTCTACCTCTCTAACTGCATTCCTGACACCCATTGTCACATCTTCAAAAGGCGCCTCTACAGTTGTTGGAGCTTCGCCGCTTACAATGTATCTATAACTATCATCTTTTTTTTCAAAGTATCTTGCCTTTGTTGTTGTACTACCAACATCTGTTGCAAGTATGTATTTTGCTTCCTCATACAAAGATACTTTTCTCGACATGGTATTTCTTTAAAAAAAACTCAAAACACATAAATAAACATCATGGTTCTTAATTAGAGTTACTTGCAAATTTAAAATGTAAGTATATTTAATATTAGATTAAACTAATATAATGTGTTCGTGGTTCAAAAATATGGAGCGATCGAATGTTTTTTATATATTTTTCAATTACCCGTATAAGGGTGAACATAAATGGCTATTGTTCCATTTTGGTTACAAGGTAGAACTGCAAGTTCGATAATGACTATACTGTTGTTTCTCTTTACCGTTTACCTAACTTCACAGGCACGGAAGGGTAAATTTAAAACACATATCCGAGAGCTACCAGCATATGACGCGATAGAAGAGGGGATAGGTCGGGCTACAGAAATGAATCGCCCAGTTTTCTGGGCCACAGGCGATAAAGGTACATTATTTAATGAACTGGCGCCTCATGTTCTAACATCTTTCGCAGGTTTAAGATACATTTCTGAACTTTGTGTAAAATACGGAGCAAAACAGATTGTATGTGTTGGGGGCACAAAGGGAGGTGGAGCCGATCTATTGCCCTATGTACAGGCGATTATCGATGAGGCCTATACAGCTGGAGGAAAACCAGGAGAAACAGAGGGGATAGTTAGATATATAGCATCAGAAGGCTCGGCATATGGAGCAGGATTACAAGGAACTATAACAAGAGAAAATCCAGCAGCAGTTATGATTATTGCTCCATTTGGTGACAATATGATCCCTCCTGCAGAGGCTGCAGGTAGAGTAGGCGCAATTTCTATAGGCGGTGGGGCAAGATATGGTGGCTCTATGGACCATCACTACGTGGCTTTTTGTGACTACTGGATGATCTGTGATGAATATTTTACGTTTGGAGCTTTATTAACACATGAACCAGCAACAGAAGCAGGGATTGCCATTGGAGATTATACGAAATGGGTGTTGATTGCCTTGACTGCTCTTGGCTTTCTGTTCCTTCAATTAGGGATGCCGTTTATAAAGAATTTCCTATCGATGGGTTAGGAGTGAAAAAAATGGCAACACGAATTCATCTTAGGAGAACTCTGCCTCTTCTTATCACATTGATAGCAGGAGTTCTAATAATCTTGGATTTCTTCGTCTCTGGTTTACCTGTATCCAGTCAGTCCGTTCCAATACTCTCAAAATGGGCAACTATCATATGGGGTTTTGCTATGCCTTACTCTGTTCTTACTCTAGTTATCGACCATTTAAAGATAATCAAAAAACAAACACCCGGCAGGTGGTATTATTCGATATGGATGCTGGTCTTAATTGCTTTAATGCTCTATCAAGGATTTACGGAAGGCACTGGCGGTGATTTATATACTGAGTTATTTACATATATGGCTGCTCCTGTTCTTTCAACTGTCTCAGGTATGCTGGGCCTATATGCGTTAGCAGCTTCTTTCAGAGTTTGGCACGCACGAACACCAGAAGCACTTACCATGATTATTGCGGGTTACTTAGTCGTCCTTGGGATAATTGCTCCAATAGGGGAAATAATTTGGCCTGGATTTGGCCCACTTGCTAATTTCTTCAACGACTATGTGTTCAAGGCAGAGAGAACAGTGTTTTACATAGGTACAAGCGTTTCGGCCATTTTACTGGGAATACGTACTCTATTAGGATATGAAACATACTACATGAGGGTGGAGGATTAGGAGGAAAAATTATGACAGAGAGTGATGGAATCTGGTCAAAAATATTAAACTTAGATCGAAGAATCATAACCATCGTTGCGGTACTTCTAATTGTATGGCCTCTCGTGAAACCTATTGGTCTGCCTATTGTAGTAAACAAATATACTTACCAGGTGCATGATCTCATTGACAGCTATCCTGAAGATACTGTAGTGTTTATCGATAACGCAATTGGCTTGGGTTACTTCGGAGCCATGGGACCAGCTTTTATCGATGTCTTAACACATATGACCTCAAAAAATTTCAAAATAGTCTGTTTCAGCGGTCTTACACCAGAGGGTCCTATAACCTTCTGGAAATGCTGGAACGCTGTCCCGAAAGAACTCACAGACAATTATGAATATGGAATTGATTACGTTTATCTTGGATTTATGACAGGAGGCGAGAGTACGATGATAAAAGCCGCAGAAAATCTTCATGATCTCTTTACCTACGACTACTATGGTACACCATTGAAAGATATTCCCTTACTGGAAAATATTGGAAACTATGAGGACTACGATATCGTATTATATTGTACTAGCTCAGAAGACTATAGAGGAATGATGTATCGAATCTGGGGAGAAACGTTCAAAACCAACCTGATCTTGTTGGCACAGAGGGCGGTAGTTCCAGTAAATATGATTGATGCAGGCTTAATAAAAGGATACGTGAGAGGTCTTAGAGGGGCTGCTGAATATGAGCTAATATTAAAAAGACCTGGTGCGGCTATAGCACAGTTGGACGCTGTATCAATGTTTTTCATTTGGATGCTAGGGATTGTAGCAATTGGAAATATTGCATTCTTTATGAGAAAAAGGGAGGCGAAAGCAGGATGACTCAGTTTCTTCCATATCTTCAAGCGATATCTGCTGTTCTAACTATTGGAACTCTGTCTTTCCTGTATGGTGAGAATCCATACTATAGATGGGCCGAATATACTGTGATCGGGATTGCAACAGGAAACTGGCTTATGATGGCGATAAACGCCATCCAAAATGCAGCGTTAGGTTCTTTACTAGCGGGAGAATACCATGTCATAATAGCACTGATCTTGGGTGTATTATACTTTTCACGTTTCTGGGGAATGCCATGGCTCTATCGTTATCCCATTGCCACACTCACTGGTATTGGCCTTGGTTTAATGATAAGAGGTCAACCTGGAGTAGTAATTAAAAACATCGTCGGCGTTATGTGGCCAATGACAGCAGATGTTTCTGGAATAGGTGCCGTTTTAGGAGCTTTATCGTTAATCCTTGGATTGAGTTACTTTACATACACTAAAGAACACAAGGGTTTCATCGGCGGGATGGCGAAAACAGGGCGCTACTTTATTATGGCCTTTATAGGACAAAGGTTCGTCGGAGAAGTCAGTGTCTACATTACTGTACTAATAGGAAGATTGTCAGAACTAGTAAACTATCTCCTCGGTAGAGGAATATAATAAAAACATCAAATCAAACTATCCCT
>Ga0209636_10007587_pt1 | contig 11063 bp, 3 predicted proteins | sample DeeMarSWOR152_54_FD_187464 | JGI IMG/M metagenome (GOLD analysis project Ga0209636, IMG submission 187464) | Marine sediment microbial communities from White Oak River estuary, North Carolina - WOR-1-52-54 (SPAdes) (version 2) | ecosystem: Environmental > Aquatic > Marine > Intertidal zone >... | reverse complement strand
CGGGGGGGGTGTTAGGCGCCGCCACTACGCATACATAAAAGCTGTCAGTCCATGGACCACCATTGCTGGCGGTGATATCCAAATTGAATCTTATTACGTGGTCAGCTGGACATGCAGGATCAATGGTAAATTCGTAGGCGCCCAGGCTCGTGGCTGTATCGCCGGGAGGGATATCACCATACTCCTCATAGTCATCGCTTATGCTGATATAGGGGTCACTGACACAAGAATAGCCTGTGAGGATCACATCGTCTATGTACGCCCCTTCATCTGTAACCATGTAGTCACTATAAAACAGGAAGCCAACTTCTGTTGCCGTTGGCGGTACGTCTATGCTATCCGGTACCCAGCCGCCACTGTTGCCAGTGTAGACCTTCACCAGCAAGTAATCCGAGCCGTCGAAGTAAACGACAAAAAGGCCGTCATAGCCCTCCTCGCAGTCAAGCCAGTATTTATAGCTGAGGGTAGCTGAGTCATACGCGCTGAGGTCCACGTCCCTGATCATTAAGGCTAGCATATCAATGTCGTAGTCTTGCCCGGAGACGTCGCTTACCTCGGCACAGTAGGCGCTAAAGCTGCCCCTGTATGCTCTGTAGTCGCTCCGCCCCCAGTAATCCTCCCCACTATTGGGATCCACATCTGCAACTATCCAATCCCCAGGCCAGCTCCCCTCAAAGTCCTCAGAGAATATCGTAGTGTTAACACAGGCAGTTGTGGAGAGGGTACCGGTGACATCCAAAAACTCGGTATCCTCCGAGAGGTTCCTCAGGGTGACCGGCATGCTTATGGATTCGCCTGGCTCCGGGTATCCATCGCCATCGCCGCCAGCGCTGTCCTCTATATCGTGGCTTTCATATGTAACTTCTTTTTGTAGCTTGAGGGTCAGCTCAGGATCTCCGAACAAATTAATCTCGTAATAGCACCATCTGTCATACGGATATCCAGCACGCCCGGCGTTGTCCTCCTTGGAGTCCTGATTAGCTATGCCGATGTTGAGTATATCCTCGCCAAACACCGCATCCCAAAATTCGCGGTCGTAATGCTGGGATGGGCCATCGGTGCTATATCCCTCGCCTATGCCATACCTGGAATTGGCAATGAATGCTACCGCTCCATGGGGTTCAGTGACCAGGTGCTCAGATACGCAGTCCTCATCCAAGTATTGACCCGTTCCATAGGGCGGGGGCGCATCTCTGTTGTCGAATGATCCGCAATAGCAACCCTGGCTATAGCCGATGAAATACAATTCCTCGTTAGTCAGAGCGTCGACTTCCGAGTTACTCATTTTCATTACGTTGATAACATTGGAGTGTCCCAGGTGGTTTATCAGGTGGGCGTTGTCGTTGATGATGCCAACTATCTCGCTTGTGGGCCAATTATTGCCGAGGTAGTCACGGTCATATAAGGTGGACACGTTGAAACCAAAAGCATAGGGTGAATCTTCAAAGCCGACAGTAGTATAGCCATGGGCACTGGAGCCCTCCTTAATCTCATCCTTAGAGTTCCCACCCCAGTCAGCCACCCCTCCACCGCCAAGATGTTCCCCCACCATCCATACCTTCCTGAGGTTCTCATCGGTCATAGGCGTACTCTGGTAAGCGAGCGTTTTGCTGACGAAATTCTGCACCTCAGTCTGGGAATCAACCGGTGCTCTGCCCACATAGACCTCGGCAAAGAGGTCAACCTCACCACCACCCGGCCCATCGTTGGGCTCACCGTAGATGCCATTGGCATTGTAATCAAAGCTGCCATCCAGACAAGCGTAATACATATCTGCAGGGATATCACTATCCGAGTCATCACCGACATCAAGAATGGCGAAACCGCGGTGGGGAATAATATCATCTCCACTCTCGCCACCAACGTCAGCGCCATCGCCATCGCCCCCCAAAAGCACGTATCTCGTGCCCCAGGTGTTGTAGGCGTCGGTAATGAAATTGCGGATTTTAGTCTGGTTATCCGCACCCCCGTCAGGTCGCGTGCCGGGGTAAGTTGCATAAATCCATTCTGTGGTGACAATGGTGGCGGTAATGCCTCGAGAAATCTTCTCATCCCTTAGGGCCTGGAAGTTATTCGGCCCGGGAGTAGCATTAAGAGCCCCACTGGTAATAATCACATACTCATAATCGCCCGGATCTAGGAAGAAAGGTTTCTCGGAGCTAGGCGAAGCTATGTAGTAGCTATTAGTTGTTTCTGGGTTATCCACCATTTCCCTCACCATCTCCTCATCCCATGCCAGATGCCTGACATACTGCCGCTCACCTTTGGCTACTGCTGCCGCTCTGAGTGTTATTTCTACGGTCAGGCTTTCGTAATAAGATAGCTGTCCTTGTTCGGGAATGTATTCTACAGGGTAGAGGTTCACCAACAGTACCCTGTATCCCAACTTGTTTTGAACCGTGTCACCAGAGTATAGCTTGCCAGGGAATGGGGCTGACGAGTCATACATGTCAGGATCGGGTGGAGTCATGTTCACTGGCCCTTCGTGGCTTAAGGGCACCGCTTCCTGCCCTGGCTCAACTACATATGAACCTGGCAACGCTATTTTGTTGCCGCAGGGTACTGTGATACGCTCAACATCAAAGCCATAGGGAAGCAGAATCCTTGCTGTCTTAAACGGCAAGACAGGTAAACCCGGTTCACTCCATTGAGGCAAACCTTCCATGGTGACCGAAACATAACCTTCGATTACTGGAAGTGGGCCCTTTAGGGGCGAGACCTCCCAAGTCTCCTCAACACGGAGTTCAGGAAAGTCATAGGTAATGGTGATCACCTCTTCTGACGAAGCCGGGGTTTCTTGGGCAGATATGTTTTTGGGTAAAATAACGAAACACAATATCAGCGCACATATCCCCGAAAGAATCTTGGTTGGCATGTTCATTTTCTCTAAAAGCCGCCTTTCGTCACATAACCAAGATGTGCAGTGCAAACTAAGCATTTACGCCGAAAACATTATGCGGGGACTCCACTGTGCCCACCGCCGAAAATGCCCAGCAACCATTTTTCGTCTATATCAAGCCGCTTTGCCAGCTAGGGTCGGTCTCGTTTGGCTGGCTGTATTAGTAAGTGAATCTTATATATATGCTATAGGAGACTCAGAGTACTATATAAGAGCGCTTTTCATATAAGCATAACAATTCTTTAAAAAAGAAGTCAATACACTGAACTTAACTTTTCCTCCAATTTCTTATTTTTTCAGTCACTATTCATGGCGTTGTTAAAGAGCTGGGGCGTTAATACATGCTAAGTTTTTCCTCTGAATACTGTCCTCTCTGGTATTGCTTATTCTATTCTACCTTCCTGGGTAGTTCAGCCCGAGACGTCAATCGGCGAGATCTTCATATAGTTAACCGCCAACAAGCCAAAGTCAGAGATATTTATTATTCCATTGCGGTCAAAGTCGGCCCTGGCGTCATAGCCAGGTTCCCCCTCCATCTTCATATACGATACCGCCAGAATACCAAAATCGCTGATGTTGATTATGATGTTATCATTGGCATTGCCCTCAAGCAGAGTACCCATATCCACCGCTGTAGAGGGAGTGGAGATAACCACATTCCTCTTAACATTTATCAGGGTATGTTCACTTACTACGGTGACGTCATAAGTACCAGGAGCAACAGTGCACTGGCAAGTGGCAGTACCGTCTGATTTTGTGGTTGTAAGATTAAATTCATAAACTGGGTCGTCAGTCATGACATCGGCTCCTGTGCTGAAGAATTTAATGGTGATAGGGACTTCCCAGCCTTCCTCAGGACGGGAGCCACCCTGAAGCACTACCGAGATATCCACCGTAGCCTCGGAAATAAACACCGTCGTGCTCACCCGGTTGCCCACAGTATCATAGGTGTAGGTAATGATAGTTCCGTTGGGATAATCCACTTCGATGAGGCGGCCGACATCGTCGTATTGATAAACAACGGTCTGATTAGCGGATGGCGAGTTTAGTGGCTCCCTGGCAAGATCCTGAGATTGGAGCGCAACAAAGGCTTCGGCAGATTTATCGCCCTGTGCCTTGATGGCATCCCCCATAGCTGCCGAGTATGATACCTGCACAATCATGATGGTTAGCAATGAAAAGACGCCAACTATCATAGATATTCTTAAGAATGCTCTAATCAATTAGTGCTCCTTTGTGACAACACTAGAGCTACGTAGTTCTCAGCTAGCTTCACTTGAAAAGGCTTACTAGACATATAACATGTTGTGTGTCGAGTATAACGCAAATCACATCGTATCTTGTTATGTGACAACTGATCTAGGCCTTCTTGCTCTTGATGTAACACCATGTCACTTTCCGTATTTGAAAACTGCGAATTGGCCTCCTCGTATAATAAATCAAGGTTACACCAGCCAGTTTGATCTACCGCCGCCACACGTACCTCCAAAATACGTAGCCACCCCAGTAGGATATCTTCTCTACAGGCTTTATTAGAGCTCGTCCAATGTCACCATAGGGACCTGGAATAATACCTAATATAGCCTTGGCAGCATTTTCCATGACATCGCCCCACCAAACATCCTCATATTGGGATTTAGCTGCCAAACGAGCTAATTCTCCCAAAGCTTGCAGACTGCTTGCCCCTGGTAGCCCCTCTATTTCAGATAACCATTCTAAACCAGTCTCGCCTAGTTCTTCTAAAGGATTATACCACCACGGTTCCATTCCCCAAGGATCGACAAGGTTTAAAGGGTTGTTGTTGACATATCTATATAAATTGACTCCACCTGCAAACCAAATTGGATCCTTCGTAATAAATCTCCCGATTTCCGGATCATAGTATCTAGCCCTCATGTAGAGAAGCCCATTCCCATCATCTATTACTCCAAACTGCCCCACATATCTAAATGGGTTGGGCACAGTTTCCTGTGCACCTGTCAGCCTGCCAAACGGAGTATAGGCGTACTTGTTCACTATGCTCTCTGTTGCATCTGTCATAGCAACGGTATTGCCGACAAAGTTGTAGTGATAGTAATAGGGATTATCAGCAGCATTCACCATCGATATGAGCCCCAGCCCGTAGACGTAGCATGCGGTCACGCCACTGCCATCGTACTCCGCCAAGACCTGCGTGATCCCACGAGGGTCAATAAGATACCACCGCTGATCGCCATTATGGTTCACGCCTATTCTGTTGCCTAGGCCGTCATAGGTGTATTCCCAGGTATCAGTAGAATTACTAACCTGTACCAGTCGATTATCGTAATCGTATTGATAGGTGGTGGTTCCTTTTTGAATCATATTGCCATTGCTGTCATAGAAGAAGATCGTGCTATCTGCCGAGACGAGCCTGTTGTCCGGCCCATAGGTATAGTCGGTGCTCTCAGGCAATGGCATAGGCATTAGCGGTTGGCTCATCGTTTGAGAAAGGATGTTTCCATTAGGATCCAGGGTATATGAATATGAGGCAATTACAGCGTCAGTGGAATCGGTATTGGAGAGGCTAATCATCCTGCCGGCTTCATCGTACCCATATTCGACCTTTGCTCCATTGGGTAGGGTGGTCAAAGTAGGTAGCCCTCTTAAATCATAGCTGTACCCGGTCGTCCCGCCGAGCCAGTCGTTCACGCTCTCGATTTGATTTACTGCATCATAGCTATAGGACACTGTATTGCCGCCGGGATAGGTTATTGATTGGGTATTACCAACCGGGTCATAGGAGTACTCTACGGTGTAACCATTGACGTCAGTGTATAAGGTGAGCCGCCCCTCTTCATCATAATCATATGTGGAAATGCCCGCCGGGTCAGTGATTTGAATCAGATTGTCCACATCGTCATAGGTAAGTCCAACTGAGTATGCGGGATAGGTAATAGTTATCAGATTCCAGTTCTCATCGTAGCTGTAAATTGTGGTATTGCCGCTTCCATCAGTCCTGGATTCGAGATTGCCATCTAGGTCATAACTATAAATTGTAGTGTTGCCCGATGCGTCAGTAATGCTGCTTACCTGACGGTTGTTATCGAAGGTAAAGGACGTGTTGTTGCTGTTCGCATCGGTAACAGAAAAGAGATTGCCCACGCTGTCGTAAATAAAATCAGTAGTGTATCCCAGAGGATCCGTAGTAGAGTCTAGGTTGTCAGCGGCATCATAGGCGAAGGTGCTGGAATGTCCGGCGGCGTCCGTACTTAATTCTACCCTTCCTCCTGTGTCATAGGTATAGTTGGCAAAATTTCCCAACGGGCCTGTAATAGAAAGCAGATTATGGTTGGAATCGTAGGAAAAACTAGTTGTGTTTCCCGAGGGATCTGTGATAGCGATCAAACGGTCTTCACCGTCATAGGAGAAAGTAGTTATATTGCGCAAAGCGGAAATGAAGGAAGCCAGGTTGTTATTCCCATCGTAAACAAATTGCATTGTATGATTGTTGGCATCAATGACCGATGTGAGGTGATTCTGACCGTCATAGGTGTGCTGGGTGGTTGCGCCACACCTGTCTGTCTCAGCAACAAGGCGGGCCCTTGCATCAAAGTAATAGACATGTTCATTACCTAATGGGTCACGCTCTACATTGCGATACCCGCTCCAGAAAAACTCCCAGGTGAAATTGCGCCCGTTGGTCTGCTCCATGACCCGGTCCAAACCATCGTATACATTGGTAACCAGCCGCTGCCCCGAAGGTGCATGGATCTCGGTCATCCGATGGCCGCTGTCGTAGCTGTACTGATAAGTAGCAACGCCGGTTGGATCTGTGTAAGCGTCAAGGTTCCCATCACCGTCATAGGAAAACGCAATGACACGGCCAGCGGAATCGGTTACAGACTCAAGCCTTTTATCAGCGTTATAGCTGAATATCAGGGTATGGCCAAATGCATCCGTGACAGTGTCAAGGAGCCCGTCGCCATCGTATAGGAACTGCATGGCGTTGCCATTGGCATCGGTCCAGGTCTCGATTTGCCCCTCGGTGTTGAAGTCCAGAACGATGCCGAAGCGGCGGTTGAGCGAGTACGTGTCGCTTCCTGCATCGTAGACCAGCTCATCCGTGATTCCAGGCGGCGGGTTATAGGAGCCATTGGGCAGGCGGATGAATTCAGATACTTGACCACCTGAGTTTATCTTTACCGCATTATCGATTAACTGGTCTACGAACCATTTATGGGCAATGGTGGCGACAACAGTCTTCTCGTGAGAAAACGAGCCCCGCATAAGGTCAATGGTCACGTAAAGCTCGGTGACCACGCCAACAGCGTCGAAGTGAGAGTCAGCGCCCATGCTTTGATAACCGTCGCTGTTTACATTGAGATAAATGTTGTAGCTGTGGTCCCAGCCGTAGCCCAGCGTGGTGTTGCCGAGCCTGCCGCCGCTGTTGTAGTAGCAGGTAAAGGCAAGCCCGTTAGGATTGCCCCTTCTTCCCAACGTAATGTCGGTATGCCTATAAATATAGGCTCCGCTGGCCAAGTTGACGGGTTCACGGGAAAGATTATCATCACCAGGATTTAGGCGGTCTGTCTCATTCTTTAATGTCTGCTCATCAGCCTCTCCGGATTCTGCGCCAGTTCCACCGTAAATACCGCCCCAGATGATGTAGCCCTTACCCCCGCTGGGCCAGTGCACAATGAAGCCTGCGCCTGACCATTCTCCAAGGTTAATGGCACCATCTTGGGGAAGGCTTATGGTACAACCATAGATCATGATCAAATCTTCAATATAGTCTATCTGGTACGAGTAGTAATTCTTAAGCTCGGGTTTAACACAGCAGAACCAGTTTGAAGAATTAGCATCGAATACCTTATCCCCCACCTCATTGGCCAGTTGAATTAGCCTCACCGTGGAAACCGCCTCCATATCCTGCAGTTGCATTATCATTGCGTGTTCAAAGGCGCTGCTGATACCTGCGATGGCACGGAAGCAAGCATCTTCCAGCTCCTGGTTGTCGTTGATCGAGGTGAGGCTGCGAAATCCCATTGGTATGTCAATAGTGGGACTGGTTGTTTGCTGAACAAAACCAACAACGTGGTGAGTAACGATGATGTTATCAGAGATCTTGCCGGCTAATTTCTCCTCCCTTTCGCATTCGGCGTGATAGGTTAACCCCATTATGTGTAGAGTCTCTCCCCTAATCGGTTCGGAGTCGGAAGCGAGTCCGGCGTGCATGTTTTCGCTCAAGAGGAGATTACGTGGCGCTATTACCTTATCGGTCATGCCCCCAAAATTTGAGGTAATGACGTACTGACCGCCAGCTAGGATACCTCTGGTAAATGTCTGGTCACCATAGGTGCCGCCGTTGGCAGCATAGGGGTGGTCAACAGTGAGCGTGATATCGTAGTAGTAGCCGGGATAACACCACCATCCAGTGGCGATGAGATCACCGTCCAGTCTTAATTCTGGCTCATCGAGATAATTGTAGAAAATGGACAGCCGCTTTCCGTAAATCTCATGAGTGGCAAAGGTGTGATCAATGCCCTCATGCTGAACGCGGAAGTGATGCCGGTAACTGTCAGGGATTTCCGTCCATTCATAGAGTACTGCACTGGGGTAGGGGAGTGATGTTTCCAGGGGCATGGCCTCCTCGGGGATTATCTCACGACCGCCCAATACATCCTCCAGTGAACCGTTAGGAAGGTTGGTTTTCAAGTAAGAATGCAGATTCATACTGTAACCGGTCAGGGCGTCTCTTATGTTTGTCTCATTCAAGCCTTGCGTATAGTCAGTGTCAATAGTGGCACCGATTTCAACCAGGCTGAGGAAAGTACTCTGGTTATAGCCCAATATCGGCTCCAGGTCCAGCTTGGTGGAGGTGTCGTATTGCTTAAAGCTGGGGTCGAAGACATAGTCCGTGCCGCCAATATCGACAATAGCCCAAACCCGGTCCATTGTTACAGCGATCACATTACTGCTGCCATCCACCCATATGATACCTGGAATGCCTCCGGAGCCTAGGAGTTCGCCTAGTGGTCCTACTTCACCCTGCACTCCGAGCCAGTTTGTTATTTCAGCAACTGGGTAGGTGATGTTCCCATAGACATAACGAGCATCGTATCCTGATGCCTGCATCAAGGCGATGAACAGGGAAGCCTGGTCAAAGTCGTTGCCCTGACCATCTATAAAGGTCATGGTGGCCCCTTTAATTGAGCCGTAGATGGGGACGTAGTCGATATAGTTATGGACATACAGGTAGATTGATTCCGGGTCATATTGCAGTCCGCGGGCTAGCTCCGCTATTTCAGTTGAGATTTCAGTTTCTGCGGCAGCGATGCCCTCAGTACTAATTGCCGATACTGTCTCAAGAACCCTGTGCGCGTCTTCTGGTGAAACCAGCGGAGCTTCAATATCCAGCCATTCAGGATCAATCTCTTGCGTTGTTATAGGAGGGCTGGATACGCTTTCAGCAGCGTTGTTGAAAGGCTTTAGAGCGTGGGGCAATGCCGTCTTCGGGATTTCGCTGGTTGTGATACGATTATTCGTATTGCTGGTTGGGATCAGCGAGGTTTCGCTTATCTTGTCGTTGGCTCTCTGAGAGTTGGTGGTCTCTGATAGACTCACAACTGGAACAGCACTCAAAAGTAGGGAAATTATGAGGAAAACGGTAAGGGCGAGTGTCCAAGCTGCGCTTCTATGAATCCCCTTCATCTTGCACCATTTCCCATAGAATGCTTTTTGGTTAGAGTATTCTTTTTGCTAATAGCTAGATCTTTTTGCCTTGTTTTAGTATCCATATGCAATTATGGCCTTCAATTGGTATGCCACCATATTCCCCCTCGAGGTTGCCGGTTAGTGTAAGTGGAATTGTATCTCCTGCGACCTCGATCAGTCCTAATTTCTCGAACAAACCCTGGGTATCAAATTTGAGTGTTAGGTCCATATGCCTATCGCCGTTGAGGTCATGGACGTCGCATAGTTTTCCTTCAAAAGGTGTTGCAACATCTTCGTAGGAAAGACATTAACCTCCTCTAATGCAGCAGATAGCATTCTCCGTGCTCTTTCCGGAATGTAGACATCCAAAGTATTGTGAACCTCATTCCTCTGTTCTTCCGCAAAAATTAAAAAAAGAGACCTGCCGCCGCAGGTCTCTTCTTACTTTAATCAACAGTCCCTTCTCTCATCCGGAAAATGTTGGTGGCTTTCCCTACCCACTCCCGGTCGAAGTAGCGGCCGCCCTTGTTGTCGATGAAGTCCAGCAGTGGCAAAGCTTAACGTCTAATCCACTCACTCACAACCGATTTTCGCCCATACTAAGCTGCTTTACCACCTAAGTCGGGCTCATTTGGCTGGCCACACTTATAAGTGAAATCTCAATATGCTCTACTAATAGATAAATAATACCTATTAGAATGGGTAGTATTAGGATAACACTTCTTTAAAAAAAGGTCAATACCTCGATTTGCTACGTACCTTTTGTTTTTTGACTCTATCATGCATACTATTTAATTTATTCATTGCTTAAATTCCATCGAGCATGTTTTGAATGAATTATGATTAAGAAAATGTAGGACTATACGGAAGTCAGTTTTGTTCAATGATAATTCTATACAGCACACAGTTCGTCATTTTGGACACTGATTTCAATTGGGATCCCGATTCCCTGCTAGCACCCTCGTGTACGTTCTTTCAGTTGCCGCCAAATACTCTTGAAAACTAATGAGTTGGTGTGAACTCAGTTTAGTGCGGACTCGCTCTTGAACCCATTGTGCAATTCTTTGTGCGGATGAAGAGGCTTCAGCTGGTGAAACAACTATGACTTGGTTCTTACTGAGGGTTACAAGATCTCGATATGTTTCCGCAAAATCTGGTCGGTCGGTTATGATACCCACCCCTGAACATACGGCTTCTAACACTAGATTGGATTCAACTGGATGGGGTAATTTCGACTCAAACACGAAGATGGCATCTAGTTGATTAAGCAGGTTCGGCATTTGCCACGGAGGGACAAACGGTGTCCATTTGAGACTAGCGCTAATTTTGGGGCTCAGACTCTGTCGGAAATCTGCGAGGCCTTTTCCTTGACCAACGATCAAACATTCGAATTGGGGTGCTAATTGCACCATGATGTCAACGATTGAGTTCAGTGATTTATGCTCCCAGTGATAGTTAATCTTCCCTATCGTAGCCAAGCGCCACCGGG
>Ga0209636_10007585_pt1 | contig 11064 bp, 18 predicted proteins | sample DeeMarSWOR152_54_FD_187464 | JGI IMG/M metagenome (GOLD analysis project Ga0209636, IMG submission 187464) | Marine sediment microbial communities from White Oak River estuary, North Carolina - WOR-1-52-54 (SPAdes) (version 2) | ecosystem: Environmental > Aquatic > Marine > Intertidal zone >... | reverse complement strand
CACAGGGGAGTCAGGTTTCTTTAAAAAATCTATCTCATATTCTATTCTGCTATCATCGAGGATTCTATATCTATGGATTTTATTATTTAATTCTATTTGAATTTGTTTGGGCGTAAAATCCGGTTTTTGTCCTGAAACTATATCAGGATGATTGATATTAAGCCAACACTCACCGTCCCATTTTTGCATATTGATATTAGGTGTGAACTTTCCGCCTGTATTCTCATCTTTCCCACCGACCTTTATATCAGTACGCACGTCGGATTCATTCAAAACAGCATCATATTCCGATTTGTCCTTTACTTTTACAAAATCACCCATTTTTATTTTTTCTTTCTATTAATCCTTCAATATTATCAAGACGCCGGTTGATGTTTTTCAGCTCGTTCAGCATCATTCCTTTGTCTTCTTTCCACTCAAGGATAATTGCATCATACTCTTTTATTTTATCAGCTGCAGACATATTCATGAATCCAAACACCCAGCCTACAGATGCAACGAGGACCACAAAGAGTATGGATATCCACAGAGCTGTAATCTTTCCGTTGTTGTTCATTTTATCTTCCACATGTATCCGATATTAATATTAAAGCCGTCCTTATATCCTACCTGGGAATACACACCTGATTTATTGAATTGGTACATTATGATTGCATCCCCTCCCAGAGGGAGGCCCACGTTTCCGCCTATGAACAGGCCCTTCTTCGATTGCTCGAGCTGCTTCTTCAGTGAATCGTTTTCTGCCTGCAGCACCACATTTTCCGTCATAAGCTGATTCATATATGCTTGTGCCTGTTTAATCCATGCAGAGATCTCTCTGAGTGTTTCCTTTTTCACTATAACGTATTCCCCGGCTTCTATGAAATCCTCGTCAGCCTTGACCGCTATGATACAAAGTGAAAAAATCATAATGATAGCAAGAAAAAACATCATTCTTTTCATCTACTTCTCCTCGAGCAATTCCTGAATCTTTTCGAGGATTTTGTCACCATCCTCAATGTGCTTCAGGATTGCCTTTATTTTCTCGAATTGCTCAGGAGACAGAGTGCCTCCGCCTCCCGATTTAACAGGAAGCCTCCCCCTTACAATGAGGAGGCCTCCGATCAGTCCTGTGACTATTCCCGCGAGAATACAGACCATGTATATCATAGTGTTATGGTCCTGGCGGGAGAGCCCACGGTTTGCCAAAAACAATCCCGGATATAGCTATAACGATGGCAATAGCTGTCTGCCACCATTTAGGTTTCTTGCCGATCAGCGCGAATATACCTAAAAAGATACATGCGACTGCGGTCAGAAACCACCAGGCGGCCTGAGCTCCGGGACTCATCTCTCCATCCGCCCATGCCACTGCCGTCACGATGAACATCACAATGAAAACAAATAGCAGAAGAAAGGCGAATTTCTTCCTTAACGGAACCATGTTCATTTTCCACCTCCATTCGTGATTTTTTTACTTCTCAAATTACCCTCGGCATACAATCCTGCAAGTCCTGTTATACCTCCTATATAAGCGATAAATAATCCCTCGCTTATTTTCAAGATCCCTGCGAGGATAAAGCCTAAAAATATCATCCCTCCGCATGCCAAGGTAATTATGACTTTACGTTTTCCTGTCAATTTCATCCTCCTTGCAATATTCGCAGAATCCATATTCTTTCATAAGCTCGCATATTTTTATCATGACATTGTTGAATCGGAGATCCATATAACTGTTCGTCTCTATCTCATCACAAATGGCATAAAGCCTTTCAAGGAATTCGTTAACTTCTTCTTTTGTCATATTTTCTCTCTTTCAAAATGTGATGTATCAACAAAACTTTTGAAATTCCCTCCCCATCGGTTTAGAGGATCCAGACTCTCCCAAAAATCCCCGATCGATTGAAGATTTTCTTTGCTATATGTGAGCTTATCGTTTATAAAAATATTGTAATCACGCGCCAGCCTATTTCCGTGAGGACCTCTCTCCTTTATTTTGCTTTTACCCTGTTCATAATAGATCTTCTGCATCTCATCCGGACGCCAGGCCTCCCCATAGGTGAATTTGTATTCCTGGTTGAACATCCAGAGCTCGAGGAGTATGCAATCCTTCGCGAATTCAAACTGTTGATCACTGAGCTTCAATCCTCAATCACCAGCCCTTCTATTGATACTTTTCCGGTTCCCAGGAGGTCCTTCTTTAACCCGATAATCTCAGTCTTCAAAGGACCTTTCCAGGTGCGGTCCCTTCTATCAAGGGTAAGGTTTACTACATCGGAAACTTCAAATTCTATATTCTGGATCCCGGTCCTGGTTTTGATGGTCCCTCTCACCTTCTTCATGAGGTCCATAAACTTCTCAGCCAGGGTTTTTGCATCGGCCTCATTTGTCAGATAGGTTTCAAAATCCCTGTCACTATGCTTTTTGTATTCTGCTACAATCCTATCCTCGAGGCTGTCATCCTGGTACCACCGGTATTCATTATTCCCATAATCTCTTGCATACCCGATTCGTATTTTGGAGATAAACTTCTTGCCATCAAAATCAATCTCCGGCTCATCAAAGTATTCGTTGAGCAGCACTGTTTTTGATGCAGAAGCCGTGCGGTCCAGGATCCGGAAGGTGTATCTTCCGTCATCCAGGATAATGAAATTGCCGAAATTGGAGAGCGCGGTCTTTTCGATGATTTCAGTTATTTTTTCAGGTTTCTCAAGAAACAGACCTATATCGAAAGCCTTGCTTTTTGCTTCATCCCATTCCGTCTGATTGAAGTATTCAGAATTGTACGGAATTGCAAGATAGGTATAAAGAATGTCTTCCAGGATATCCAGGGAATTATCAATGAGCTCGCTGCTTTCATTCACATATCCTCTATAATCGCAGGTTACTTTCTGACCTGGTTTATAATCGGTTGTCGATAAAGTGAATGTAGCACCAGTGAGATTCCCATTTGAATGATTGACTTTTACATCACCAACATATACCTGGTCTATCGCTTTGATTCCATATGAATGATCCGATACATCGCAGATCTTAAAACTATAATTCGAGGGAGAGCTTTCCTCATCATTTATGCATATTACCGGAGCATTATAAATCGTCCCCCATCCCAAAGAGATCGATTTTCCAATGTTTCTATCTGCAAGGTAGGGATAGGTCGTTTTATCATAGACATTTATCGGTATTTTTCGTGAGAGCAGCTTCCGATAATCCACCAATCCCAGCAGGCATTCCAGCCATTTTATATTGATGGTTTCAATATAGCTCTTGCTTATCTTCTTATAATCCGAATAAGCCATTTCCGTTCCATCGAGATCGTCAATTCCATACAATATTCTCGCAGGTTGTCCGAACACAACAATGTCCGTAAAATTATCAAAGAATCCATCCTCATTATTGAGCGTTAAACTTCCACCATCAAAGCGTATGATTCCAAACTCGAGCGGATCCTTTGTCTTACTGATTACAGGATGTCCCTTTATCTTTGGCTCGTAATATCCGTTATTTATATATTTTGCCTTATTACTAAGACCGAGAGTGATACCGAGGATTATTTTATGCAGGCGGGGATCCTCAAACTTATCAATATGAATATAGAACTCTGTTTCACCGCGGTCGTAATACCAGCTCTTATTTGTAGCAATCAGATTCACAATAGAGGATGCTTCCGAATATTCCTCACCATCAACAAAACAGGATTTTATATCAAAGGGTATGAACTTAATTCCTGAATCGAAAGTCCCCGAACTGCCGAAAGAACCGAAACAAAAGTTTCCATAACCAAAACTGTGCTCTTGATCTTGTTTAAATGTATTAAACCGATAATACCAGATGCCGGCACAATAATTGAGCCATTCTTGTTGAAACCGGCCTATATCGACTTCAACAAGAATTATTTTGTCCGAATCTTTTTGTTCTTTTGCTGTTGTAAAATCCATTATATTTCCTATGTTTTAGCTGCTGTACAGGTTATTCGATAATACATTGATGCCCCTCCATATGTATTTGCCACTCTCACTGTTACTTTATTTACACCAGGCGTCGCTTTAAGTATTCTTGATTGGACAGGATTAGCACCTGTTCCATGCGTCGAACCAAAAAGCGAACTTCCATCTGCATCATATTCATTTCCTCCTGCAAACCAAGCTCTTATTGAAACATTCTTAACAGCAGTAGGCGTGAATGAAAAACCATTTACATCAACTTCTGTAACAGTATCAGCTGGAATCCCAGTTGAAACATCTTGTTTGATTTTTGTTTCTACTTTCATAATAATTCCGTTACGACGTCTTAATCGCTGTACAAGTTATTCTGTATTTCATAGCCGATGTATTAGTATTTGCGACACGCACTGTTACTTTATTTGCACCCGGCGTCGCTTTTAAAATTCTGGTATTGAGCGTAGTGGTTCCTGTACCAAACTCAGAACCGAAGAGAGAACTACCTTCTGCATCATGTTCATTCGTAGGCCATGCCCTTATTGAAACATTCTCAATAGCATCAGGTGTAAAACTAAATCCTGTAACATCAATATTTTGTACTGTATCAGCAGGAATACCTGTTGATGTATCTTCTTTAATCTTTGTTTCTATTTTAAGCGCTGTTACTTCGCTTCCGTTCCTATCAGTTAAACTTCTATTATTAGAATAAACAACTTTATCAGTATAATTTAATCCATCATAATAACATTTACCTACGTATCGTTTATTTCCCGTCGCATCATACCATCCCTGTTTTGCATCATTCCAGGATGGTGCTGTTGTGGTCCAGGATCCTGAGACTGTCTGCTCATCCCCGCTCCCTGAAACCTCAAGTATGATATAGTTGATCTGACCACTTGTGGGAGTTCCGCCGATTGAATCATTGCTATCGAATTTGAATAATGATCCACTAATTTCTATCACACTACCAGCTGCGATTTGTGGCTCGGATTCATTATCAAAGTTTGTCAAAGAGAACGCTATAAATCCGAGCCTTTGTTTTTCCACCAAAGTCGTGAAATTATACCACTCACTTCCTTTATATGTTGGAGTTGGAATTATCTGACCGCTCATTTAAAACACCTCGAGAAAATTTATTTCCATTGACCAGTCCAAGCCGTTTTCTGATTTCCGCCAGGGGATATCCTCCTGGTCTATCACACAATAAAGAGCCGGAATAACATCAAGACTGTTTTCATAAATAATCAGAAACAGAGGTACTATATTGAGAATCGCATCCCACATTTCATCTATCTCCACCCGCTCGCTGTCCTCTATTACAGGAAATACAAAACCGGCTGTACGCTGCATTATTCCCTTATCGCCATAGATCTGTCCGGTAACCGTAAAATCTCTTTCAGAGGTGGTCCTTTTTGGATATTTGAATCCAGGCTCAATTCCCGGCATCTGAAGATATTCCCCTGCAGAGATCCGTCCTATTTCGATGTATCCATCCGGATTTGAAGGATCCTCCACCAGGAGGCGCCAGTAGTAGTATTCCCCGCTGGTAAAAAACTTCACCATGATATCCGCATCATAAGCGATAACCTCCTCTTTTGCCGGCGAGGTCCATACATCGGTATCGTTTCCCTGCAGCTTCACTGTTGCACCGGAGGTGAAATTGTGCTCTGCAATGGCTATGCTCGAGAGCTTGATCTTATCAATGCCGTTTCCGATCTTCCACCACTCTGAGTTCACGCCCGTGGTCCTGGTTACTTTCTTGCGGGAGATATCCTGCAGATTTGAGGCCGGATATCCCGATGCCTCGGAATTGGCCGTGATCGTGTATTTGTCAAACTCATTATTCCAGAGTATCCTCATTACCAGTTCCCTATTGCTCTTTCATGTATATGTAGGATTCCGTCTTCAGAAGCCTTTGATATGAATGAAAGAATCTGATCACTATCCAGATAAAGATTGTTATTGAGAGTAATCTCCCGAGCTGGACCATAAATATTTGGTGAGCTCAAAGGAGTCGCCTGCACGAGCTCACGGCCTCCCGGGTTATCTCCTACCATGATTAATTGAGGACCGCTGGTTATGAGCTCCCCACCTTCTGCCAGAGCAGGAAGTGGCTGCGCTTTGATCAAAGCAATTTGTGCGGCTCCCATTGCCGCAATAAACGCAGCCATTAATGGACCGAAAATAAAACCGCCCTGCGATAGTGCCTTTGTTACTGCAGATGCTGTATTAATAATTGCGTTCATTATTGCAATACTTTTGCCTGCTTTTGCTTCACCCCGTGCAAGCGCTCTTCGTCGTTGATCAGCTTCGTGGTCAAGGTCTTTTAAGGCTGTTTCCCTTTCCTCTTCATCCTCTATGGTGGCATATATTCTGTCTTTTTCAGCTTCATACCAGTTATCAAGCTCTATCCGTCTGTTTTGAAACATCTGGCTATACACATTATCTATTGCATTTACTCCCATGGATGTAAGATTCGTGATGTTTGACATCGTCTCTCCTACTTTTTGTGTCCATTCATCATATTGTGTTTTAAGTTCCTGAATTCTTAAAGCATGCCAGTTCAGTGTTGTGTTTAAATCTTCTATTACCCTCGATTCCATCCCCATTATATTAATGAGATTAATCTTTGATTCAATTAATTCATCTGTTTTTCCATAAAGATATTCCTGGCTTTCGGCTAGACTTTCATACATATCAATGATCCAATCCCATTTACCTTCTTCCAGAGTATCCCAGTATTCTTCAATTGCTTTTATCTGTTCATCAGTCAATTTAACATCTTTCTTTTTTGATGGAGCTAAGAAATCATATTTCTCGCGTAATTCGTCCGTTATTTGAACTTCCATTGCCAACTTGCCGGCCAATTCTTTTATTTTTCTGATTAATTGTTCGTATGCACCTATCTGCTTTAATTCCTCAGTAGTGAGCGATGTGGCCAATCTCATTTGTGCGACTCTAAGTTCGAGTTTCTCTTTATCTCTCCATAAAGATTTTATAGACGCCTCAATTTCTGCTTGGGAAAGCTCATCTATTGATTTCTTGCCTACTTTTGCCAGTTTATCGTATACTTCGATCAATTCTCTTTTTAAACTAAGCCAGTCATTGACTGATTCGACCATGCCTTGTATTTTTGGCATCATCGGTGTCATTGCTTCTGCCATAAAAAAGCCCATTGTCTCTTTGAGATCTACGAAAGCATTATTAAGTTGAGACACCTTTCCAGCATATTCTTCTCCTACCGCCCGTGCTGTTCCTCCTATTTCAACCTGCAGCTCATCCAAGATTACCCTCTGAGCGCCATATAGATCATTTTGCTCTACAAGTGTTTCAATAAGGGCCTTCTGTTCCTCTGTAAAAGAGATTCCTATTCTTCTTAACCTTCCAACTCCTTGAATTGGATCATTGAGAGCGGTGCCGAGCTGGATCATTGACTGTTGAAAGTCCTGGCCGAACATTGCAGACATATTCATTGCTGCTTCTGTTGCTTCTGGAAATGTATCCGTGCCTATTTTTGTGAATGTTGTTAATATTGCCTGAGCTGAAGTAATCTGATCGTCGCTGAATTTGGTAAGCCTCTGCATTTCACTGGCATATTTCTGCATTTCATCTGAGACCTGGGGAGTATATCTGCCTGTGGCTATAAGCGCGGCATTCAGTTTGGTTATTGCTTCTTCCTGAGCTGCATATGCATCAAGAGAGCTTTTTAAAAAATTGGTGAGTTTTCGTATTGCAAGATATGCACCTCCGATGATCGCACCGAACTTTATGAAAGTTTTGAAGGAGTTCTGCACTCCTTTTGCAAACTTTTCCGTTGTAGTTTTGGCCTGATCAATCTTTTTTTCGTAGCCATCGAGCTTGTTTTTCATATCCTTGATGTCAGCAAGCATCTTGACTACGAGATTTCCTAATGCCATTTATTTCCTTCCTGGCTTTATGATTTTACCAAGCTTCAACCGGTTGATTCCCTCGAGATCCGGCCTATTACTGGTCTGTTTTAACTGCAGCTTACCACTTTCAGGAATCAGCCTGTAATATAAAAGCAGCTGTTGATAGCTCATCTTCTTCAGGATATACTCTCTGGTTGCCCAGGGATACCAGTGGCCCATCTCCGCGAATATCCGGCCGAGTTCAATCTTTACTTTTTTTTTAAGCTCTTCGTATTATCCTGTTTCCCGCCTATCCCAAGGCCGTCCAGGATGAGATTCACGATTTTGTCAATCAGGCGCATCATTTGAAAGGCGTTCACGTTCTTCCGGATCCACTTCTCATCAATGCTGTTATCCGCTTCATGCAGCATCTTGACCACAATATCCTGAAATATGATTAACAGCTTACGTTTGGAATAATTCTCATCCAGCTTGAGCTCATCAAACTTCTCAATCACATCAAGTGCAATCTCAAAGGGAATGTTTGAAATATTAATGTCCTTGTTTGCAATGCGGATAATGAGCTCGTCAGGCTTTAGCGTTTTCAGATCTATAATTTCAGACATTATTTTCAGCTTCCTTATTCTGTACTTTGCTCGTCCACTATTTCATAGAGCTGGTCGCCAACAGATCTTGATACGTCGACTTTCCCCACGAGATTGATCGGGTTCACCATCACGTCCTCTGACTCGTCGGATGGAAACTCAAATGTGATCCCTTCTTCAATCGATGCAAAATATACAGTTACCTGCAGTTTCTTTCCGTTCTCATCGGTATTGGTAAGTCTCACCACTTTCGGATTGATGGTCTTCTTCCCACCAGAGGTCAGTTTCTTACTTGCGGCCGGAGTGTAATCATATACGATCGTGATGTTCTGGGCTTCGGTCGTGACAGTTGCAGAATCAATGATGAAAAGCCCTGATTCCCCGCGTTCATTCATACCGACATAATAGTCAGTATCCTCAACAAGAGCGCCGTCCATGCTACCGGTTACGCTGTCAGGCGTAATCTGGGAGTTGTCCCCGGTCTGTTCATCAAACTTGATGAAATCGTTATAGTGCCAGTCACCAGAGTTCACGACCTGGTTGTGGTCCTCTACAAGGGTTCCGGCAACCGTGGAATACTCGTCGATTCCGCCCCTGATCTTGTCCAGCATCTCCATATCGATCTCTATCAGCTGACCGGTGATCGCTACCCGCTGATTCTTTATATATTCTTTGATCACTCCCGCATTGTCCGATTCAACCTCAACCTTATCAAAGCTCTCAGCAAGCGCTATCCCCCGCATGGCGCCGAGATCCTCTAATGCTGCAATGGTATCTCCCACCTCCATCTTTTCAGAGCCAAACTTTACCGCCCCTGGCCTTTGAATTTGTGTTTGTGACATATTTTATACCTCTCTGTAAATGATTTTATAATCTGCAGGGATATGATATATCCCTGTCTCAGGATCATATATATCAAAGCTATTCAGAAACACGATCTGTATTACCTTTACCCCTGAATCCCCTCCCATTTTACCCTTGTACCTCTGCAGCACTTCCTTCCCCGCATTTGTAAGGGCCTTTGCCTCCGAATATGTTTCCGCCCAGCTGCTTAATTGAAAGCGCGGATATGCTACATCAACCTCATGCTGTACAGGATTCGATACCTGAAAATATGAAAGAGCCGGCAGCGGTGTGTCCTGGGGAAGGACAATAGGATATACTCGGGTCCCGACAATGTCCGTGATCAATGTCTGATTTAGCAGATATATTTTCAGTGCCTCTTCAATGGTCATTTTCCCGCCTTATTAATTACCTGTTTATATGCATTCCTCAATCTGTTTTTTATCTTCCTCTCGTTCTCATCGAATGCCGGCCGTATGTATGGATGAGGGGCATGATAAACTCCTTTTGGATATTCCCATCCGTATTCCTGGGATGCGAGATAATATTTATCTCTTCCCACCTGAAATTCAGGATGTCCACCTTCTACTCCGACCACAATCCCGATCACGCCCAGCTCGTTTTTCCAGATCCTCTTTGTGATCGCGTTTTCGATTTTATGTTCGTCTTTGGGGCATTTTATCTTCATTATCCGGACCAGGTTGTCCGCTTCCTCGATTAATATGTTTTTACTTACCATATCTAGCTCTCTTATAAGGTGCTTACAATTGTTCTTCAGCTCTTCAAATCCTTCTATCTTGATTGTCACTTTATCCATTGACCGATTCCTTTACCATCAATTGAAGCTCCCTGTTTTTCTCCTCCGGATTAATCACGGATATTATCTCAAAAATGCGGCTGCCATATTTGACCCGCATCTTTGGATTTATGTCGGCAAGATACCTGATTGTGATCTTTGCCGTGACCTCCGCATTGATCTGCTGAGATTCCCAGAATTCCCTCCCCCTGATCGGCTCTATTGAAGCCCAGACCGTTGCATAATCAGACCATGTCTTTGTCATTTCCCCATAGCTGTTCTGGGATTCGGTATAATATTGTATCGTTATTTTATGCCGTAATTTCCCCGCTCTCATATGGGCACAATCCTTTCCAATCCCAGGAGCGCCTTTACTGCAAATGGGACCTCCTTGAGCTCCTTCACGTCTGTCACCTCCCGATGCTCATACAACTCACCTATCAAGACTTTGATTGCCTGTTTTACTTTCGCAGGAACCGTGTCTGCAGTATCCCCATAGCCTGCTTTGAATTCGATGATCACTCCATTTACCGGCCGCAATGTTTCAGAAGGCCATGACTTGCCATATCCGAGTGAGATCCTTCCTGGTTGATTATATGTATCAACCTCATAATCATCTGATGAAAATTCCTTCTCCGTTCCCTCTGTATCATAGTATTTGATGCTCGTAACTGATTGAAGAGGAGGCAATGGAACTCTTATGATTCTTTCACTGGTTCCAACACTATCCGTTATCAATATTTGACTAAGTGAATATGGTCTTAAACCCTCTCCTGGAAATCTGTCAAGTGCCAGCTCCCATGTCTGCGTAATGTAGGCTCTATTCTGATATCCTTCACAATATTCCCGGGCTGCTTTTATCCAGGTCTCAATAAGCGCATCTTCATCGGCTTCAGTTATCCTCAGGTGACTTTTCGCCTCTGCGAGTGTAATCGGCTCTGCTGCCGGTTCTGTAATCAGTTTTAATCCCATCTATTCATTTATCCTTTTTGGATTCATTTGAGCGCGAGACAGCTTTTTCTTTTGGTTCA
>Ga0209636_10007584_pt1 | contig 11066 bp, 6 predicted proteins | sample DeeMarSWOR152_54_FD_187464 | JGI IMG/M metagenome (GOLD analysis project Ga0209636, IMG submission 187464) | Marine sediment microbial communities from White Oak River estuary, North Carolina - WOR-1-52-54 (SPAdes) (version 2) | ecosystem: Environmental > Aquatic > Marine > Intertidal zone >... | reverse complement strand
TTTGCTGTGAAGTGCTGGACTGAAGCGTACTCGTAGCTCTTGATGATTCCCTTTTCCATGAGATCAATTAGTAAAAGAGGAATTTTGAGCTTATTTGCAGTTATTTCCTCCTTATCAATTTTAATTAATTGTTTGAGTACATTTACATAGACAAATAGTTTATCAGAGACCTTGAAAAAGGATGAAGTTGCAGGTAATTGGGAAAACAAGTCGATAATGAAATCTTCATAATCCGTTTCAATCATGAATAAAAAAGGGTCGTAGGCAGACAATGTTTCTGGGTAGTAATGCGTGAAGACAGTACAAGTTTCTGGCAGTCTTTCCAAGAACTCGTAGATTTCTTCTCTTGAGATTTTATACTCTTTCATCAGTGGACCAAGCGGTTTTCTCATGTTGTATTTGAGGTATCTGTAGAGAATTTCATCTTGAGGACTCCATTCAATTGTCTCATCCAAGTGAGTCTGAATAATTCCTTTTGGCAGGTAATTCTCAAGATCAATACTTTCAACACTTCCCTCAAGATTCCTCATCGCAGTTTCCCACGTATGATCTGGTGCATAAGACACGTGATAGTCTGAGCGGTAGCCTTCAACAATGATATCACCAACAATGTCAAATTTCTTTTTTGTAACAAAAAATAGATCAGAGAATCCGAGTAGTTTTGCATGATAAATCACATTCATATCTTTACGGTACTTGAGATATTCAATATCTGGGTTCTTACATTTAATGATATACACATATTCTTTAAGATTATTATAAGAGCACTTTCTTCCTTCAGGCCCTAAAATGTACTGCTGATCTAAAGCTTCTTTGAATCTAATATTTGCAATTCTGCGAGCTGCAATTCTGCCAAAAATTTCTCTAAGATCTTTCTTAGGGACCCTGGGCTCTTTGAAAAGTATTTCGTAAATGATCCGATACTGTTTTCTCTTTTCCTCAAGGGTATACCGCACTCTTTCACCTCCTTGGTAAAACTTACCTCTACTGAACCTTTTTCTTTTAAAAGGTTTCTGTAACAGTGATGTATTGATGGTTACGTTCCTAAACAACAGTTTCCTGTACAGAGACACAAATCTGTTAGGGAGAGAGAACTCCCTCTCCCCAAGGGAAATTCCATATTCGAGCATTCAATGCTGAACACACATGCAGTGGATCCCGGGAGGATCAGGATGAGGTTTGCATGTATATTTTACTGGCTGTATCTGTTTATATAGGTGTGTCATGAAATACGGGACATATTTTCATGACATGTTACATGTGGCATGTTACACGTGTAACAAATCTAAGAGAAATTCAAGTAAATGGTTTCCATCCATCTCCCATTTCATTTATTGGTGACTGAAGCTTTAGTTGAAAAGTTGAACAGAGAGTTGTGAGATGTGGAACAGTAACTGCATCTCTCTTCTTTTTTGTCTGGATCGAGTGTTGAAGCGAAGACTCTGATTCACTTTTTGTGTGACTCTATAAAGTTTTGTGAAGGAGGGCTTTTGAGTAAGGGTTTATCAAGAATCGAAAAACGAAAAACATGGCTTTCTTTGTCTAGAATAGAGAATGGATAATTATAACCCCTTCACGAGACATACGTTGGAGGTGTCCAAACATTTTTATAGGTTCTGTAAAAGTAGGTTCATGAAAAAAAGTGAAGCAGTTCAGAAAACAAAGAAGCAGATAAATGAAGAAATTGATGATCTTTTAGTAGAAATAATTAAAATTAAAGAGAAAATAAGAAACGCACGAACAATCCCTGATCTGATGATGGCCAATAAGCTTCTCATGGAATATATTGTAGAAACCCTTCCGCTTGAATCATGGGACAATCCCTTTTGCTGGCTGCTTGCTAAAGAAAGGAGTACAAATGAGGGAGATACTCCTTGGGATTCTTATGTGTTCCCTAGAGAAGAAAAAGACTGTGAACTATGTGAATATGCACAAACCTATGGAAACTGCTTTCAAAAAGGATCTGCACTCGATAAGATCGACAAAGCAAAGTGGAGGCTTTTGTTTGCACTTAGGCGGTATTGGAAAGAAGATGGGAGTGATAGTCGAGATATTAAAGCAGGCATGCCTTTTTAGCTCCGCAGTGTTTCTGGAATAATCCATTGGGAATTTGCCATAGGTTGATGTGATTTTGAAATAAATATCATCTTATGTGAGAGTACTCTATGAAGGATAAGAACCTATCTGTGATGACATCTTGTCAATTGGGTAGTTCATGTTACACGTGTAACAGTAGTTGAAGAACTATTTTTTCAAACGCAAGAAGAACATCTGATCGTGTACTTTCTGTTCTGCCACCTCGAACCCAACTTCTCCAGCTAATCCTTTGTAGTATAACATATCCTGTGCTCGACCTTTTCATCTTACACCATACTCTGTTTCAATTTCCTTGTTCTTACAATTTCCTTGTTCTTTTGGTTGACAGATGTTGAAATTTTCTTAGATTGGTTAAGATTTGAGAACATTATGGATATGTGCCTTTGGAATATTTGTACACGTAATGGAGAATAGTAACACTGCCTAATCATAGTACAAATATTGCATGGGTTGTCGAATATTTAATCTTTTTTGATAATATAATGCCCTCAGATCACTTGATAAACCCCAATAATTTGTTACACGTGTAACAAATTTGATATTAAATAAACTGTGAAATCTGTAGTATCCAAAATTGACAATGCCAACGAAAAAAGGGCCAGATGCTTGTGAATTCATTCTGCAAATGAAGAGGATAGTAATGTCTTTGTGCCTTATACGTCTTAATAAGTGTTGTGAATGTTATTTGTCCCCATAGAAAAATGGGTTCGTAACTTGTGTGTACAGGTTCAGTTACTTCACATGGTATACCATTTCTTGAACCTCAGTAAATCTTAAAACATCTGTACCCAAGAAAAAGCATGAACCTGGATGAAATTCGAGAACTCATACCTACTTCCAAAAAGTATACGTATATGAACCACGCTGCGTGCGCTCCCCTTCCCATTCCAGTCCAAGAAGCCCAAAGAAAATACCTGGAAGAACGCTCTTTAGAAGCTGAAGTAGCATTCGATTCATGGCTGGAACACGCTGAGGAAACCCGTCAATTGATAGCTGAATTTATCAATGCATCGTGTGAAGAGATTGCCTTCCTCAAGAACACGTCAGAAGGAATCAATCTAGTGGCCAACATGTTAACCTACCAAAAGGGAGACAATGTGGTTACCACAGATTTAGAATTTCCTTCAAATTACATGCCCTGGCTTGATTTACAGAGAAAAGGAGTCGAATTAAAAGTAGTCAAAAACAAAGAGGGGAAATTGCTGTACGAAGACTTCGAAAAGGTAGTGGATGACAATACCACCTGTTTGGCTGTGTCCCACGTTGAGTTTGCCACAGGGTTCAAAAATGATCTGAACGCCTTGAGCGAATTGTGCCGAGACCACAATGCCTACTTTTTTGTGGACCCTATCCAGTCTTTGGGAGCTTTAACCCTAAATGTTCAAGAGACTCCCATGGATTTCTTCTCCTCTGGGTGCTACAAGTGGTTGATGTCGGAGTTAGGTATATCTGTTTTCTACATCAGAAAAGAGCTTATCGACACATTCCACCCGCCAGATATTGGGTGGTTCTCCCTCAAAGATTATGAGAATTACGAGAACTTTGACAAAGAGAATCCTGAAATTGCAGATACTGCGAGGAAATTTGAATGCGGAAACCTCAACTTCTACGGGATCTACACACTGTATGCTTCTTTACAGTTTTTGAACACGTTCCCAACTGTTGAACAGCGGGTCATGGAGTTATCCACCTATTTGATGGATCGGTTAACTGAAGAAGGCTTTACAGTACAAACACCACAGGAACATGCGGGCATTGTGAACTTCAAGGTGAAAAAATCTAAAGAACTGGTGGAAAAGCTGAAGAAAAAGGGTATAATCGTATCTTCGAGAGCTGGTGGGATACGAGTTTCTGCTCATTTCTGGAATACAACTGAAGAACTGGAAACGTTGTTAAGAAATCTATGATGCTCAAAATTGCGTATCTGGGAGAGAAATTTCACGGATTTGCCAAACAGCCTGGGTTGAAAACGGTGGAGGGAGACTTATTGAGAGCTTTGGGTAAAATAGGGTACAATACCAGAGTATATCCTGCTTCCAGGACGGATAAGGGAGTTTCTGCTCTCTGTAATGTCGTAAAGGTTCCTATCCAAAGGGAGAATGTCTGCAGGATATTAACAGCCTTACTCGAGGATATCTGGGTGTACGGGTACAGTTTCAACGAGTGGAATCCTCGTCACTGTACTAAGCACTACATCTATTTTTTGGCTGGTTACAACAAAGAGAAGAAACTGAAAGAATGCTGTAACCTTTTTTCAGGGATTCATGATTTTTCTGCCTTTTCCAGAGGGGGATATAGTAACACAGTAAGAGAGATGAACGTTTCTTTTCAAATAAAAAACGGTACAACCCTTTTACACTTCACCGGTAAGAGCTTTCTCTGGGAAATGATCCGCAGATGTGTCACAGGCATGAGTATGTATCTTTCTGGGATAAAAACAGAACAAGAACTTGCAGCTATTCTGGAAGGGACACCAGCGGGGAAGATACCTCCAGCTCCACCTGAACATCTCCTTTTGGCAGATCTCACATATGAATTCTCTTTTTTTCTTGATCAGTTTTCTGTGGAAAGAATGAAAAAAGAGTTTCATTCCCGTTATAAATTTCATTCAGTGAAAAAGGCTATGTTTGAAGAACTTCTCAATTTTGAAAAATGAATCCTCAAGATTCCTCAGTGGTCAAAAAATAAAAAAAGAAAAAAAATTACTCTTTCTCTAGTGCTGCTTTCAATTGTTCGTATTCTTCTTTAGTGATTTCTCCTTTGGTGTATCGTTTGTTGAGTGCTTCAGAAACGTCTGCTTTTGCTGGGATTTCTGCTTCTTTTGGTGAAGTTTCTCCTATTTCTCCCACTCCTCCTACTTCTGGTTCTGCTGTTGGTACTTTTGCTTTCCGCTTGCGAACCACAATGATGACCACGACCACCACGATAGCTACCACCACGCCAACGATAGTCATCACTCTATTCCGTTTGATCTTTGCAATCCCATCACTGCACAAAGTGATCTTCTCGTCGCAGGCTGACACTTGATCAGAATCATTGTACTCTTCCCATTTGCTCCTAGACTGTTCAAATATGGATTTAGCCTCTTCATACCCTGCAGGACTGAAAGCGCTCGGCGCTGTAGTGAGGGCGTCTTCTCCTTTCTGGAACAGTGAGGTAGCTTCATCCCGTAAGGCAATCCATTGATTGCTCTCATCGATTTTTGTGTCACATTCTTGGGCTCGCTCTGTAATTTCGATCTCCTGGTACAGCAACTTTGCTTCCTCAAACTCTTCAATTGCTTTCTCGTACTCCCTGTTGCTGTACAAGTCTTGAGCTGTATCAAAGGTGTTATCAGCTTTTATACCTGTCTCACACTTTTTGATGTATTCTTCAGCCTCTTCAATGCCTTCTTCAGCTTCAGTACTTGGATAGATCTCATTGGATTCCTCGAATGCATCAATTGCATCTTCGAATACTCCTTTTGCCAGAGAAAACTTGTGGGCATTGTACAGAGATTTAGCATTCGCCAGCTGAGCTTTTGCCTGTTCATTGACGGCCTTGTACTGCTTGTACGGTCCCCCAGGTTCACCCAACCATTCTACTGCATTACTCAGGAGCTCCAGGTTCTGTTGGTCTGGCTCAAATATCACTGAGTTCCAGAATGATATTGCACCTCCGAAAAACACTGCTCTACCCTTTCCAACATTTTCCATAGCTAAAAGGACGTCAAAAGGACCTTCATCTTCACCTGCATCTTTTGAGCCAAGTCCGTCCTTGTCTGCCCATGAGTCCTCACTGGTCCTCGCCAGCACTCTTCCTGATTCGTAGCTCAAGATGGGTATTCCAAAGAAGAAAGCAATCTGATCTACACCTTTGGTGATTGGATGCTTCTCAATATCAGTAACGTAGAATGTATGGCTATCACTGTAGAACTTTTCAGCCTTTTTGTCACCAATTACCACCATTTCCGAGTAGTAGAGAACATCAAAAGCTCGTGCAATATTGTTGTTAGGGTACTCAAAATCCCCCAATAAGAGCAAGCCGCCGCCATTCTCCACGAATCTTCTAATAGCATCTACCTCTGCTGTACTGTAGCTTTCTCCGAACGAAGCAAGAACCAAAACATCATAGTCTTTCAGCGTGGAATAGCTGAGCTTTCCCTTTTTTCTGATGTCAACGGAAGCTATTCTTTCAATCTCCCACTTCGCGAACCCGAATCCCCAGGGTTCTAAAACATTGTCAAAAGAATAACTCCAGTCGAAAAGATCCCAAAAAGATTTGGGCAAGCTGCCGCCTCTGATCAAAAGCTCTTGAAGTAGTGGGTCCAATTCATATACTCTCGATTCATCCACCAGTACCTTCATAGAAGGTTTGCCTTTGGCAATACTCGCATTACTCACTAAGAGTACTGCCACGAACATGAAGACAATCGCTTTTCTCATACTATCATCTCCCTTAAAATTGCCACGCTTCATTTCACCCCACTCTCATCCCCTGTATTACGAGCCAGTATTAACCTACATACACGACTCTCATCCTGTCATCCTCCTTAGGGCGTTTCTTCTCTTTTTTCCCCTTCTTTTTCGAAGCAGTATATATAGGTAGCGTAAGCACTTATGATAAATTTCTCCATAATCAATACAATGAGCATTCTGTCTGTTTTCAGCAATAAAAGTAACTTTTTCGAGAAATCTTATTCTATTCTCTGTATATTCACAAATAAATCTTTTTTCTTTTAGATGAAGGAATTTGCCCTTACCTATTTATTTGTCCATAGAGAGGTTGTTATAACTTCTTTCATAACTTTCAACCTTATTTTAAGTTCGTCATTCGATTAAATTAAAGAAAAGAGATTTGATTAGTTGGAGCTTTTGGGCGCCATTTTTTCTATTGAAGAACTCCTCAACTATTAAATGTGTACAAAAAAAGTTTAAAAGGAAATAAAAAAGGAAATAGAAAGGAAATAGAAAAGGAAAAATTACTCTTCTTCCAATACTGACTTCAGCTGTTCGTACTCTTCTTTAGTGATTTCTCCTTTAGCGTAACGATCCTTGAGTGCTTCTAGAGCGTCTTCTTCTGGTTTGGCTGGAGCTTCCTCTGGCAGTACTTCTGGCGTGACTTCTTCTACTACTGCCACTTTTGGCTTGCGTTTGCGCAACACAACGATGACTACCACTACCATGACGACAACCACCACTACTACAACAATGACTAGCATCCTGTTTCTCTTGATTCGTGCAATTTCATCGTCGCATTCTTTGATCTTCTCGTCGCAGGCTGACACTTTGGCTGGATCGTCGTACTCCTGCCATTTACTCTTGGCTTGCTCAAATATAGACTTGGCTTCTTCATACCCTGCAGGACTAAAAGCGCTCGGCGCTGTAGTGAGGGCGTCTTCTCCTTTCTGGAATAACGAGGTAGCTTCATCCCGTAAGGCAATCCAGTCATTGCTCTCCCCAACTTTCGTATCACATTCTTGGGTTCTCTCCGTATATTCGATCTCCTGGTACAGCAGCTTTGCTTTCTCGTATTCCTCAATTGCTTTCTCGTATTCCCTATTGTTGTACAGGTTCTGAGCTTGTCCAAAGATTGTGTCAGCTTCCATACCGGTCTCACACTTTGCTATGTAATCGTTAGATTCTTCAATGCCCTGGTTAGCCTCAGCATTTGGATAAATCTCATTGGATTCCTCAAATATACCAATAGCTTCTCCAAACTTACTCTTTGCTTGAGAAAACTGATGACTCTCGTACAAGGATACCGCATCGGACAACATTTGCTGTGCCTGTTCATTGATGGTCTTGTACTGCTTGTACGGTCCGCCAGGCTCACCCAACCATTCCACTGCATTTTCCAGCAAGTCCAGGTTATTGCCTTCATTCTCTGTGATCACGTTCCAGAACGATTGCATGCTCCCAATAAAGACTGCTCTACCTTTGCTCACATTCTCTTGGGCCAGAATAATATCAAGGGGACCAGAATCCTCATCGTCTTGCTGAGAACCGGCTCCCGATCCAGTCTCATCTGCCCATGTATCACTACCAGTCCTGGCCAGCACTTTCCCTGATTCGTAACTAGCTATGGGAATGCCTTCATTCCAGGCAATTTTGTCTATACCCCTTGTAACTGAATGACTCTTAATGTCATCAACATAGAAAAAATAGTACTTAGCTGTAGTAAGCTGCATGGTCTCATAACGGAATGTCTTTCTTTGGCCCTTCTTACTGGCAATTTTCACATTTTCTGAGTAGAAGAGAACATCAAAGGCTCGTGCAACACTGTTGTTGGGATACTCAGAATCCGCACATAAGAGCAAGCCACCGCCATTATCCACGAATTGTTTGATAGCATCTGTTTCTGAAGAGCTGTAGCTCTCCTCGAATGACGTAATGACCAAAACATCATAGTTTCTCAACGTGGAATAGCTCAGCTTCCCCTTTTTTCTAATGTCCACAGAACCTATGTTCCGAAGTCTCTTTGCCACGTTGCTAAATCCCCATCCCTCTTCTTCGTTCTCAAAGGAAAAACTCCAGTCAGTATTTCTGGGAAATCCTGCTTCCTCAACCAAGTACTCCTGATACGCTTCATCCCAACTGAACACTCTGGACTCATCCACCAGTATCTTTATTGTTTCTGCACTCGTTGTAATGTTCACAGTGCTCAACAGCAGCAACACCGCAAATACAGGGACTATCACTTTTTTCATTTTATCACCTCCCTTGAAATTGCTCCATTTCATTTCACCCCACCTTTTGGCCTCTATAATTCTTTCCGAATTACGGCAAGAGTTGTTCCTCTCTCAGGTATATATACGTTTCGGATGAGAATGAGACAGCGCATACTCTGCCAATCATCCCTTGTATTACGAGCCAGTATTAACCTACATACACGACTCTCATCCTGTCATCCTCCTTAGGGCGTTTCTTCTCTTTTTTCCCCTTCTTTTTCGAAGCAGTATATATAGGTACTGTAAGCACTTATGATGAATTTCTCCATAATCAATACAATGAGCATTCTGTCTGTTTTCAGCAATAAAAGTAACTTTTTCGAGAAATCTTATTCTATTCTCTGCATATTCATAAGTAGGTCTTCTTTTCTTTTTGATAAAAGAATTTGCCCTTACCATTTATTCGTCCATAGAGAAATTGCTGGAATTCCTCTTTTAGACCTTTCAACCTTATCTTGAGTTCTCCACTTGATTAAATTAAAGAAAAGAAATTTGGTTAGTTAGAGCTTCGTGAGTGTATTTTCAGCAGACCAGGACATCATGTAGTACCAAAGATTATTGCATGCAGATTTTTTCAACTGGCTCAAATGAAAGGAAAAAAATCACAACTAAGGAAGAATACCCTTGAACAAAGACATCTTGGGATGCTCTTGGCGGCTTGTCTGTGAATTTCCCTTTTTGCTGGATCAGTTTTCTGTGAAAGTGAAAGGGGCTATCCACCACGGGTGCTCACTGTTACACGTGTAACATGTGCCTGTAACTTGCGAAAAATTAAAAAATTGACAATTTACGGCAGATACTTTCCACACCTCAGGCTGACAGCCCCGTTGAAAAGTCCCAATTGGTTCTTTTGTTACTTTGTTACTCCAGAATTTCTATCTGGGATGAATCTGTACTTCTCACTGGGCTGCACTGGTTGAATAGTACCTTATGACACCATAGTACTGGCAGCATTTATTCAAGGATAAAGGTAACTGACCCTCCTGCCTCTTTAGACTCCTCCTCGTAGTACTCTTCATCGTTGAACCAACCCCATATCTTTGGTGAGAGCAGCGTGTAGTAGTATGATTTCTCAAAGTAGTTGCAGGTGGGGCAGGTAGATTCCAGAACATACCATTCGTCTCCTATCTTGAACTCACACCATGCATGACCACCTGCAGGTGTTCCATTTACGTGGAGAAGTCCCAAAACTACCTGCACATCAGAGGCAGGAACACCTGCTATGCGCATCATGGTGCACAAAAGGATTGCCTGGTCTTCACAGTCTCCTTTTCTCCATTCAATAGTTTCTCTGGGGAGCTGCCAGAAATCGAATTTGAACTTTAAGAAGGATTTGGGATACTTATATTCTTTTGGGTTTCCTTCAGTGACATACTCGATCTCCTTGCGCACGTACTCGAAGATTGCCTGCTGCTTTTCCTCTGTCGTTCTGCTTAACCGGGTGACTTCTTCAACCTTTGCTCTGACCACTGGATCGTCCACTGTGATCAACACTCTGGGGTCTCTCTCATCGATTTCCTCGTACAGGTCTATCTGTTGCTGCAGTTCTTCCTTTTCCTGGTTTAAAGCTTCGATTTGGCTCTGAATCTCTTCTTGTTTCTCTTGTTCTTCCTGGATGAAGGTTTCTGTCTCAGATATGTCTTCCTTAATCTGCGGGATCAGTGACTCAACTGCTGCAATCTGGTCGTTGATCGCTGCTATTCCTTCTGAAACTGTGTACCCTTTCTCTAGTTCACGCTCCTTCATGTCGTACGTGTAGTAACTTGATCCCAGTGATATACCAATCAGAATAGCCAACCCGACAACAAGATATTTGTTCATGCAATCACCCTCTCCTGAATCCAGCATCATTGAACCACCACAGAATGACCACGTCATACTCTTCGTAGAATTGGTCTTTGGGATTGCTGGTAAACTCGTACTCTTCAAAAGGATCTAATACCCACCAGGTGGTCCCATCGTAAGCCTCCACCCATGCCCAGCCTGAATCTCCATCCACTTCTGCTGCTACAAATTTTGCGTGTTCAGGTGGGGTACCAGCTATGCGCAGCATGGTTAACAACAGTAAAAACTTGTCTTCATAGTGACCTTTACCCCTTCTGAGAATGTCTTCAGGATACTCCCACAGATCGAGGCGTCCAAACCTGAACGTGGATTCGTCCTCTTCGATTTCATCCCGTACGAATTCGTAGATAGCTTCCTGTTTTTCTCTCAAATTGGTTAACCCTGCACAAATTTCATCTACCTTTGCTTTCACGTA
>Ga0209636_10007583_pt1 | contig 11066 bp, 10 predicted proteins | sample DeeMarSWOR152_54_FD_187464 | JGI IMG/M metagenome (GOLD analysis project Ga0209636, IMG submission 187464) | Marine sediment microbial communities from White Oak River estuary, North Carolina - WOR-1-52-54 (SPAdes) (version 2) | ecosystem: Environmental > Aquatic > Marine > Intertidal zone >... | reverse complement strand
GAGGTCTACCGCCAGTTTTCGCTGGCGGGATCAAAGGCTCAATGATTTGCCATTCGGCATTGCTTAAATCGCTGGGGTATGATTTCCGTTCCATACCCTCCATAATTAAACATAATTACAAATTTCAGAGGAGTTTGGTACTTTTCAAACACCCTCTAAGAGAAGATAAAAAAGTTGTGTGGAAATCCATGTAATCTGTGTAATCTGTGGTTATAAAAGAATAGCTAAACAAAGCAGAATTCAAAATATGCACATTTACGACAGATTCTCAAATAAGCAGGTTTTGGCGGTTCCGGCATCGCAATCACTTCTTTTATCCCATTCAATATATTTTTTATCTCCTCTTTTAAATTCTCGGTAAGCACTATGTGCTCCTTCTTACGCAACAGCGGATAGTCTATTTCCCCTTCCACGTTCTCCATTCCTTTTAATTCGTTCAGATAATACAAATAGTAAAGCAACTGGTATCTATGCGCCTTTTCCATCCTTTTCCCTTTTTTCACTTCGTGAAGAATAACCGTATCGCCTTTATGGATGAAATCTATTGCTATTCGGTCGTCAATAACAATTTCTTTCTTCTTTTCGCCATAAGACGTTTCGTGCACGAGTTTGCCATACGAGACGAGGTCGGAACTGTGTTCCATGGTGACGAAATGCGAGAATAGCCATAATTTCGTCTTGCATATTATAAAATAGTTCACTTGCGTGCCGCTGACGAACATTTCTTTGCTCAGTAGTGCGCCGATGTCGGTTTCCATATCTTATTCATTCAGCAATTTTAAATATCACTTCTGCAAACTCGGCAATCCGTTCCAGAGCTTCCTTTATTATTGCCATTTCGAGGCTGTTGTACTTATGAACAACTGCATTTCTTATGCCATTGAACTCTTTTAACAGCTCTCCTTCTTTTAATGCGATTACATTTCCCTGTATTAATTTTTCTATGTTCGTGTAGTCATCCTCTACAACTAATCCGAGATCTTTTACTTTCATCGCTATGATGTCCATTCCGGACTCGATGCACGTCTGCAAAGAATAAAGAGCGGCTCGTTCTGTTACTTCATCCGTTATTTTATGGCTGTTTATGTATTCCAGTTCCCTTTCCAGCATCTCAATCTTCTTGAGGTATCTTTCGCTCATTTTTTAGCCATGCCCTCCTCTGGTTTATCATTTCCCTTACAGTTTTAAATTGGTTGCTCAAAACCCGATGTTCCATATCTTTCCATTCCTTTCTGAACCGGTAAAAGTAATAAGAAAGCTCAACTTCGTCACCAAAAATAATTTGATGGTTTTTAATAATATCCATTTTTATGTAAAGCGGTAAGTCATCAAAAATTTTTATATCGTATTTCCCACCGAGCCGTTCAAATACCTTGAGGAGCACTCTCTTGTTTCCTTGTCTTATAAGCGCAATGTCTATGTCAGACCTCGTGCTTAGCTCGCCTTTCGCCGCGGAGCCGAATAAGAGCACCCCTTTTACTGCGTCTTTTATGAATTCAAAATCCTTTCTTAGTTCTGAAAGCATCATTGTATTAACAATATTACTATGTTTATTTAAGATACTCATCTTTAAAAAGCACGAAAGCCCATGCGGGTATCATTCGTTGAATTGTTCTATCCTTTTTAGTTCCATATTCGTAAAGTATGGTTTACTAATATTTAGATTTTTCGTAAATTGAAAATGTTTCTTCTTTTTTAAAGCCTTCTCGGCACTACTACATGTTAAACCCTAAAATCTTCTATTCTCGGCTGTATATTCACAATTTCATTATACTTGAATCCAACTTCGTTAGAATAAGGAATCCACGTAAACCTGAACCATTTCTTGTTTATTTGAAGGAAATCAAAAAGCTTGATTTCTGTTTCCTCCTCCTCTAAATCCCTTATATTTCCATGATAAATGTAAATAGGAACCTTTCCTTCATTCCTAACAGAGCAAATAGTTTTCCTTAAATCCTTAAAATCTTCTTTTAGTTCATTCTCCAAATGGCCGAAGATTTGTTGTGCAGAATAAGTCGGGCTCAAAAAACTCAAATCCAATTCAATTCCCTTCTTCTTGCAGAATTTTTCAATTTTATCTTTTACAACATCCATAGGAATAACCTCTATTTTTTTAAATGTCTCTCCTCTTATTTGAAGTAACCTGCCCTGCTCCTCATCAAAAGCTATTTGCTTAGGGGAGTATCCAAATATGCAACATTCATGAAAGATTCTTCTCAGATTCTTTTCCTCTAATTCTACACCACCATACACCCTATTACAAGCTTCTTTAATTTCAGAATAGCTGTATTCGTCTTCTTTCAAATTTTTTACCGTATTCTCAAGGAGTTCAAAATCATAAGGTCTTTTCTTGTTCTCTTCTTTCATAAAAAACTCTTCTGGCAGAAAAACCCTCATTACTGCACCATTTGGCTCCGCAGCCCCTCTATTCAATCTCCCACCCCTCTGACCTAAAGCATCTGCTGGAGCAAGTTCTGTATACATTCTATCACAAGAGAGATCCAAACTCAATTCCATCACTTGCGTTGATACAAAAATCAGTGGTCTTTCTTTTTCGACCTTTAATTTTCTTATGAGCAACTCTTCCTTGTTCCTCCTGTCTTCCCAAATAAATTCAGAATGCAAAAGGGAAATATTTGGATTTATAGATTCTTCAGTAAGTGCTTTTTTAATTTTTTCATAAACCTCCTGGCTTCTTTTGACCGTGTTTAGAATAACGAATTGGTTTAAGCCCGCTTTGTAATTTTCCACAACTTCATCCAAAAATGTCCCATTTATTTCCTCCTTACTTATGAGGAAGCTATCCCTAACTTCAATTCTAAATGGTTTAAAGTTTAATCCTTCCTTGTCCACTATGGGTCCAAAATATTTTGGATTTATTTCCTTCGCCTTCTTCACGAAGAAATCAGGTAGAGTGCCGGACATTAACAAATTTGGGATGTCCATTTCTTTTAAAATCTCAAATAAAGTCATCAGATGTTCCAGAGTTAACCTTTCATAGTAATGAACCTCATCAAAAATAACAACTGCGTTCTGCAAATTCCCTAAAGTGAAATCTGCCTGGCTAAATCCATGAACGAAAGAAAGGATGAGATGGTCTATTGTTGTTATTGTTATAGGTTTAAAGAATACATTTCCTTTGAAATTTTCTCCTTTTACCTCTTCCAAATCTTCTTCTGTTAATTCATCCTCATTTGATTCTTTTTCTTTCTCTAATCTTTCTCCATGCGCAAGGAAACTCCTCCCGTGATATAATCCAACATATTTCATCCCGCTTCTAATCTTTTCTTCTTTCGTTTTTCCTTCGCCAAATAACTCGCAAAACCTTTCCCACATTGCATTGCTCGTTATCTGCGTTGGCATCGCAAAAATTATCTTATTCCTTTTATATCGCTTACAAACTTCAAAAGCCCAGAGCAAAGCTGCTTCCGTTTTACCCCTGCCGCAAGGAGCGAATAGTAAGCAGAATTTTGGATTTTTTTCTATGATTTCATCTTGATAGGTATGGGGTGTAAAAATCTCGTCAGTTTCGGGATCTTTTAGAATATCTTCTTTCTTTGCATCAGGCAAAACAGAAACAAATTCATCAGCATCTTCTAAAACAGAATAAAAATATTTTTCATCTCCGTTGTAATTTTTTTGAATAAAGTCCTGAAAATTTGCGCTTGAATAATCGTCGCATAATTGAATGATTGAATGGAAAAAGGTGAAAATAGATTTTAATTTTATCTTATCTTCGTAATTACTACACACATCAATTATTCCTTCCTTTCCTTTTATCCTGTTTTTAATTTTATTAGTGTCTAAAAGCCTTAAAGACTCTAATTTAGGTCTTTTAAATTCAAAAAGATTATCAAATCCCAATTCTTTATATATATCCCCTGATGAGTTAATAAAGTCGAGTATATCCTTTCCATAATATTCTACCTTCGTATAAACATCCTCGTAAATATTCTTATAAAGTTGAGTATGATGACCCAAAACAGAGCAGAGTTCTATTGGAATTGGTTTACTACCTCTTAGGAGAGGATTTAAAATACCACCCTGATAAAGATTCAGAAATATGGGAAAAGCGGAAAACGAATGTGGGTATCTCTGTGAGTGCTTACCTGCCTTTATATTCCTTTGAAATTGTTCTGTGGCTTTTCCAATATCGTGTAAATAAACTGTTATGAAAAGATTTTTTAAGAAATGCTCATAATCTAAGCTCCATCTCTCACAGAACTGTTTTATAACTTCTTGATTGCTCTCGATATAACATTGCAAAATATTCAAACAGTCTTTACTGTGCCCTTCTAAAGTTTGGCAGTATGACTTTCCATTTTTAGATTCGTGTTTTGCTATTAACATCTCAATCTTTAAGAAGGTTGGGGGAATACTTAAAGATAATGGAACTCGATTTAGCTTTAAGAAAATTCATTGGCAAGCTAGTGGAATCCTTTGATGTGTACATATCAAAGGATTTGGAAGAAATAATAGCAGAAACGGAAGATTATGAGGATATACATGATTCCTATATCAAAGAATTAGTGGAATTAGCGAAAGACGCCGGATTTGAAATGGAATCCCTGATTCCTGATGAGGATACTGACATATTGCCTTTGCGCTTTATACCGAGAATGTCTATGCTTGAAGAACAAAAAGAGCGAGAAAGGGAGTATGAACAAGTAAAAACGAAGATTCAGACATCTTTACCGATAGAGATAGAACAACAGAAATTGATAGAGGATGAAAACAGAAAAGAAATTGAAAAGATAAGAGAGCAAGAAAAAGAACTAATAGAACTCATAAACGAAATTTGCGAGGGGCGAAGATGGTTGAGAAATAATTTTCATTCTAAATTTGGTATCAAATTTTTAAGAGAGTCCGAGTCTTCTATAATGGATCTAATGGGAATATGTGAAAATAAAAATGATTTTACCATTAGAATCCTAACATTGGCATATCTAATTGATGATATCGATTACAAAGAAATAAAAGAAAAATTTGAATTGTCTATAGAACTAATTAAAAAACAGGGGTTGGTTGGATCAATTAACATTCTTGAATTCATCTTACAAAACCATTTCCCAAATTATGATAGAAAGATCATAAAAAACCTAAGAGACATTAGAAAATTAAGAAAGAAGTACCCGATTCATCCAGATACTCCGGAATTTGTGGGAACATTAAAGGATTGGAAATTTTCTACTCCTCCTACAGACTGGAACGCGGTTTGGAGTCTTGCTCTTAAAAAATACTTAGAAAGCATCAGAGTACTGAATCGATTATTTTCTTAATATGCTATAATATACTCCTCACCAAACCTACAACATTCAACTTCCTTATCAAGCGCTAAGGGATATTTCTTCGGAATCGAAACCGTTAATTCTTCCAAGGATTTTCCATCTTTGCTGAATTTATAAGGTAATTTTACAATTTCACAATTTTCCTGAACGCCTTTAATAACACTATGAATCTCCTTGGATTTCGTTTTTTCAATATCCATCACCTTAACATTAGTAACGTCAACCATATCATCAGATTGCCCCAAATAAAGGGGTCTTTCTGGATCTTTGAGGCTTTCAAAAAGACTTTCAATATTGCTCTCTCCATCTATGTAAATCCTGTATTTTGGACCTATAAGATAATTCTTAAACATAGGAGAAGAGGGAAATACTCTTTTAAATCCTTCTCCTGTCTTTTTCAATTTTAAAATTTTACATAATTCCCTTGAAATCCCTTTAACTTCAAGCCTTTGAATGCCTATCTTTATTCCATTTTGAAGGGATAGATACTCCACATGCTTCGGGAACTGTCCTAAACCCAAGCAGTTTGCTAAAAACCCCCTTATTGTTGTGAAGGGTGGTATTGGATAAGTAAGAATGACTGAAGTTGTTGCTGGTTTTCTGAAACAACAGAAATACGGTGCTTCCATTTCGAAGATTAAACCCTTCATTTTAGTCCCGATATAGCATCATCTATCGCTTTTTTCGGTGTTTTTGTTTCTATTTCATGTTCTTCTAAAACCTTTCTAACGTCTTCCTCATTTGCTATTACCCCTGAAATCGTTCCGAATAAGATTTTTTCACTGTATTGCTTTATATCACTCAAAATCTCTCCCAATCTCTGGATATTAATTTCTCTCTTACTATTTAACTCGAAAAGCTTTTGTAGCCTATGAGAGTATTTATTTTGAAAGGCTATGCAGATGATATCAGGTGTGAAGTCTGTTAGCAATCTCGCCTGTTTTGAATAATCTGCTAAATATTTTAACGAATCCAAAACTTTCTTAACTCTTTCTATTCTTTGCTCTTCGTTTAACGCATAATTAACTTCTACTGTTCCTTTGCTCCAATCTTCCTCTCCCCCTACTCTTCTCAAATCAATGGCAATTCCGCATTTATAGATGTTTGTCCCAATTTCAATATTTACAATATCCCCGCCTATCCTTTCACCTACTCTCTCTGTGTGCTGCCTCGTCAAGAAGTCAATTGTCGAATTCCCTTCAAATGGCAATAACCCAATAGCAGGGGAAACTTTTACAGGAGAGACTCTTGTGACCGCCCCTCGCTCCCCGAATGGCTTCATGAATCCAAAGAGGTCGCATGCCAAACAGTTACTTATACTCTCTTTCCATTTTTCACTGTATTCTTCCATCTTTTCAACTTGCTTGAGACAAGAAGGCACTCCATCAGCATCCGGAACGCACATGAATTCGTCCCTTTCTAAATTCCTTCTAATAGCCTCTTTCAAGTAGAATCTCATCGCCTGTCCACTTACATAAGGGTACTCTATTCCATCCACTCTGTATTTCTTTACATCTATGAGGTTTTCTTCACCCTCACCGGCGTTTAGATTTGTCAAGTCTGTCTTGCTTAGCCAAACAACACTTACTCCTCTTAATTTTTCATCCATTATTTCTCACCCCTCTCAAAGTTCTTTATATAGTAATACATACAACTATACACAACCAATATATTTCTTATCTCCTCCCAATCGCCTTCGTGTTCCTTTACTAATTGTATCAAGCTATCCAAACTCTTTGCCTTGACTGGCTTTTCTAGACCTATCATCTTCCTAGAAATTTCCCTTAACGAATTCCAAAATTCGTTAGGAGTTCTTGCTTTGTCCAAGCGGTACAAAAGACCTATACTTTTTGAAGACGTCTCTGCAACTATATTTCCCACACTTCTTATCGTTTCGAGATCTTCTTTTTCTAAACCCATTTTTTTCAACCTCCAAAGATATATCAAATCCTCTAAAACTTCTCTTGCTTCTTTACTAAATATAATTCTACTTTTTTTTCTCGGTATTAAAGAGTGAGAAAATCCACTAAAATTATCCATTAAGAAGTACCTTGATAAATCTTCTCTGATTTCATATGTCCCCGCATTGTCAATTTGCGTTCCTTTAGGAGTTTTTCGCAGGTATAGAAGCTGTTTAACAAAATTTTCATAGATATGTTTATCATCTTTAACCAATTCATACATAATTCCTAAAATATCATCCGCAACGCTTATATTCTCAAATTTTATGTTTTTAACAGCCCCCCATGGCACTTCCATGCAAGTCCAATCTCTGCACACTTCTTTTTTAACACTCTCGAAGGTCATCCAACCTCCCTCTTCCTCCAAACAAATCCAACGCAAAAACTTTTCAAAAAAACAGAGTAAAGTATTATATTCGCCTGAAGTTCGTTCTACCCCTTCCTCACCTTTTGAAATTCTAATATTTGAAAATCTTTCACCCGTCAGAACAGTATCTATCCATTTAGACTTTGACTCATTAAGCTTTTTAAAATCGTAAATATTAGGAATAAAAACAAGCGAGTGAGAAGTTGGAAACACCCTGTAGATAATTCCCTCATCGCACCATTCAAGGCTTCCAATTAGATAGCATAGGGGGCATAGTTCTGTATATTGCTCCTTTAATGTCCTTACCCCGCTTAAACTCCTAATTTTAGTAGCCAAAGGATAAACAGCTTGTTTTAACTTATCCACTCCACTTAGATAAGTTCTGCCACATAAAATACAACTACTTCCTTCACCTACAATTTTCTCAAAAATTTGCTCAAGCCTTTCTAAAATTTCACTATCAGAATATATCTTCTCCTTTAATACATTCTTACCTCTAACCTTCTTTCCGTATTGAAGCAGCACAAAATCCTTTTTTATATTTCTTATTTCTCCCGTTTTATCGTCTTTTTCAGTAACAAAAACTACTGAATCCCTCTTCTGCTTTATTTCATCTTTAATACTTTTTAGGAAGCGCGCTTTTTCTGTAATTTCAAATTCAAGCTTATCAGCTTTCAAATTCACATTTACGCCATCTACGTCATTTAAAATTCTATATAAATTCACCACCCCGTTATCCATCCAAACATCATTGTAAGTAGGGATTTCTACCTTAACCCCTTCACCCTTTGCCTCTCCATTCATTTTACACACCTATTTTCCCTGCCTCTATATAAACATTCCCCCTAACTTTTTTAAGTGACTGAGAAGATTTTGATCAAACTTTTCTAAAGTTTGTTGCGAAGCTTGCGTAGCGTTTTTGGTCAAACTTTTTTTAAAAAAGTTTGTTGGTCAAACTTTCCTAAAGTTTGTAGATTAAGCATGGCAGAAGTGAAAGCGAAGATAAGGGAAGCTGTTACGGATTTCCCCTTATTCCGGCAATATGAGGACAAGGCGAGATTTTTCCTGGTGTTGGGATTGCTCCTTTCGCGACAAATAAGTTTTGCAAGGGCTGCTGAGTTGGGCGAGTGAAGGCAGTAGTTAGCACTTCTCCTCGGGTCTTCATTTCAAAGCTCGGTTATTTAAACCTCGTGAAAATCTGTGTAATCTTGTGGTTATTATTCCTTTTTCTTTTTTGCACGCATACCACTCACGTGCTCGAGATTCTCACCGGTAATCGTACCGGCCAGAGCTTTCCACGCGTATGCCGGATTCAACGAATAGGCTTTCTCTAAACATATTCTGCTTTCCTCCTCTTCACCCAGCGACAATAGCACCAGCCCCTTTGACATCCACGCCATATAATACTCATCATTCAACGCCAGAGCGGCATCAAAACACCGTATCGCCTCTTCATCCAGCCCCATCGAGGCAAGAATACTACCTTTATTATACCATGCCTGAATGATTTTATCATCGTATTTCAATGCTTCTTCACAGCATCGTAACGCCTCGTCCTTTTTACCCCTCGAAAGTAGCAACTGTGCCTTATTAACCCATGCACAACTCAAATCGGGTTTCAATTCAAGACTTTTATCAAAAGCCTCTAATGCCTTTCTCTTATTTCCCATCTCCTTCCATGCTAAACCCAAATCATTCCAGGCACCGTAATTATCCGGGTCAAATTTTAGCACGCGCTCGAACTTTTTTATCGCCTCTGTAATCGCCCCTCTCTGCAACAACTTCGATGCTTTGCGGCACAAAGCCCTGATTCCATCTTCATTCAGCTCTATTTCTCGCTCCTCATGCGAAGATTCTTCCTCCTCTTTTGAATCTAAGCCCGGATGAACCTTTCGCTCATGCGTAGCCATATTCTCTATCTTCACACGTGCACCACAGAACCTGCAAATACCGAATTTTTTACTTCGTTCGATGCTCATAATTAATCCTATTTGTCCTTTTTCAAAAAATTTGTTTTGGTCATTTGATTTCCCCGTAAATCTTACTCTAACTGCCGAGCCGAACACAATCGCATAATCTGTCAATCCCCCTTCTCTCTCCTGTCTCTTAAATTGCACGCTTGCTTCTCACAATCACTCCCTCTCTCATCGCATCCTCACGTGCTTTCATTTATTTGATGCGCTAAACCACTAAACCACTAAACCGCCAAACCGCTCAAAATTTCTTTCTTCGGAAAGAAATTTTGTTCACGAACCCAAACCCCAGCGAATTCCTTTCACCAAATCCCGCATCCAACCCAAACTCTATTACTCTTCGCTGCGTTTCATCCATATAACTCCATACGAACTCCCACATGCTCCCCACCATCACGTATTCCCTGCCATCAATAATCACCTTTGTCGCTGTTGTGCGCCTGAACACAAACTGCTCGAACAGGTCGTATTCTCTCAGCTTCGTGCCATAAAAATCGTTGAACTTCTTTATCAAATTCTCACTCAATTGCTTCAAAAAAGCCTCAAATGAATATTTCGGACGCCAGTAAACATACCTTGCTTTTCTTTCCTCCTCCGGTATCCCATATCGCCCATAATTCCTCTCAGGTATCCTGATTATCACCGACGTGGCGGTGAGCACCCTTAAATCCTTTCTCTTTAGCTTCGTCTCCAGCTTCTTAAAACCCACCACCTCAAATGACATTTCTCCTATGTTTACATTTACGTTTGCACCCCTTCCAGTCCTATCAACATCCGCCAAAATCTTCTCTAACGCACGCTCTAACGAGGATATAAGCTCGGCATTCGGTGAGGCGATAATCAAATTGAACGCTTCGCCTGCACCCATAATATCCTTTATAGGAAAGATATTTGAAAAACAAAAGAACTTGTAACCTCTTTTATCATGCAACCCACCAAATCCCGAATCCCTCAACAGCCCGTAAACGAACCCCTGTAACTTATGATGGTAAAGACATTCATAACCCTGATTCTTCGCTGCCCGAAGATTAATTAGGAGACGCATGTCAAATCATTTTTATTATACACTTTCTTTTAGTAAGTTTTTCTTTTAAGAAGAGGTTTGTTGCAAAAGTGGTCCACTAAAACAAGGATTGAAACAAACAGAAACCCCCTTCGGGGTTTCCGATACCTTCCCCGCTTAAAGAAAGGTTTAATGAAAAACGATTGTTTATTAAACTGTTTTTGCGAAGCAAAAATAATTTCTTGTTTCTTTGGTCAAGCTTTCTTTTCCAAAGAAAGGTTGTTGGTAAAGCTTCTTTCTTTAGAAAGAAGGTTTATTCATACCTCACCGCCTCAACAGGACTCATCTTTGACGCTTTCCTCGCCGGATACAACCCTGATAGAATACCCACGAGCATCGCAACCGCGACTCCACCAAGTAGAACTTCAGGTTTCACAACCGCTGCGATTTCCACGTCAAGTGCAGTCTGTATGC
>Ga0209636_10007582_pt1 | contig 11067 bp, 9 predicted proteins | sample DeeMarSWOR152_54_FD_187464 | JGI IMG/M metagenome (GOLD analysis project Ga0209636, IMG submission 187464) | Marine sediment microbial communities from White Oak River estuary, North Carolina - WOR-1-52-54 (SPAdes) (version 2) | ecosystem: Environmental > Aquatic > Marine > Intertidal zone >... | reverse complement strand
GCTCTAGCATTTCTGCAAACTACTGCGTTTTCGAACGCGCTTTCAACCCGTATGCAGGCTGGACAGAAACCACTTCTCTTAACCGCTCTATTACGTTTTGAATATTCAAGAGTGGATTAGCCCCAGATGCGGCTACCGCCTTTCAGACCCAGACTTTAGTCCACAGATATTTCAAGGCTTGGTTCAACCTATATATATAGGGGTCTATGATGTCTGACAACCCAAAGAACTCTGACCCAATTTTGGTGGGGCTGGGAAGATTTGAACTCCCGTCCCGAGCGCCCGAGGCTCAGAGCCTAGACCAAGCTAGCCGACAGCCCCAAACTCCTATCCAAGACGTTATCAAACATAATCTGTGACTAATCATAAAAACCTTAACCAAAACCCAACCTTCAAGTGCGCAACAAATGTCCCGGTTCTGGAAAACTGGGAATCATAAACTGTAATCATTAGTCTCTGTCATACACGCTAATTCATAACCTATAAGTCAAACCACTGATTCGACACACTCACGATGCAAATGCAAACTGACGTAGACACATTAATTGAAATTCCATGCTTCAAATGCTTGTTCTGGGACCGAAGGAGAGAAAGTCCACCACATTGTAACCCTGGTGAATGTCAAAAGTTAACAGAATGGCTTCTCCGACAAGCCGAAAACTATCAACAAACTGAAGAGACCCCAACATTAGTGAGCACGCTTTTAGGGCAACGGGAAAACCCAGACCATAAAATTAGCCTCAATCAAAAGCGAAGCCATTGAATAAACCGAAAAAGTTGCAAAGCCTGACTAAGAATTAAGAATGTTCGGATAAACAAAACCTGAAATTTATTGTCGTCTTTTGAGACCGCACTGAATTACCTTTGGACACACAAGGCATTCGTCCGGGATAGCTTGGTCTTTCGGAAGCGAGTTCAAGAACCCAAAATAATGGGCACATTTCGCTGGCGAGTCGAAAACCTTCGGATATTCAGCAGCCTTAACCCCAGCAACTTTCATGCCTTCCACATGTATGTCTATCTTTGAATTGCAATAGGGACAAGCATAATAACTCTCCCTCAGTATCGCAGACGAATCAGTCAAAACCGTAGGCTTATCAAAGCTTTTACCACACCCATCATATGGGCACTTCAGCCTCTCCTTATGAGAATGCAGACGCATAGCTTATCCCTTTTGCAAGTTACTTCTATTATGTATCGCTAATATTAATATTTAATAAACTTTTCTGTTCACACGAGCTACAAAAATACACCAATGAGTTCATAGAATTGAGAAGCTCTTAACGAGCCATGTTTGTCATTGAATTTTGCTACACACCAAAAAGTCTTTCCGACCTTGAGTTCTCCACGCGCTCAGAGAAACGCTGTGACTCCCTACGCGCTCTAAATCTTTATATCAATAATTATCTAGCAATTTTATGGAGACCTTGACAATTGAACAACAATGAAAAATTCGCAGTCTATGATTACGATATGCCCGAGCAAGCTGAAGAAGCTTGGGATAAACTCGCCCATTGGTACTCAGCAAGGAAAAAAGGTTCTTACGAATTCAAGATTCAGCTGCCAGCAATTTTAAATCTTCTAGGTAATCTTCGTGGGAAGAGCTTGATAGACATTGGTTGTGGTCCAGGCACCTATTCTGTGGAATTTGCAAAAAAAGGAGCCAACGTTCTCGGTATGGATCTTTCTCAAAAGATGCTGGACAAAGCTAGAAATGACGCTAAAATGGCGGATGTCAAGTTAACGTTACAGAGAGCGGATGCCCACTTAATACCTTGCACAGATGATTGTTTTGACATAGCCGTCATAATCCTCGCAATCTTGAACGACAAAATAGTTGAAGAGGCAGCAAGAGTCCTAAAACCTGGCGGGCTACTTCTAATCTCAGACACCCATCCAACACTTGAGGCAAAGGGACATTGGAAAAGTAACAAAATTGGGACACCCAGAATCATCGAAGACTACTTCTCACGAGAAAAAAAGAAATGGCAAATAAGCTATAATACAGAACACGCTGTCACTCTCGAATACTATACGCAAACAATCGAACAATGCGTTAACATGATCGCTGATGCAGGCTTCAAAATTCTGAGAATCGTAGAACCCAAGCCCACAAAAGACCTCCAAAAAAGCGATCCAGCACATTATGACAAGTGCTCAAGAATACCATACTTCATAATCTATCTAACACAGAAGCATACTTAAACCAGAAGATTGAGCAAGACGAAAAGCCCCGGGCGGGATTTGAACCCGCCGCCGGCAGTAATTTCTGTTATTGCAGGGAGAGGATAATTGTTTGGTTTGTTCGCTATTTCAACTCAGCATTAACGTAGCAACATCAATATCTGGCAAACTCAAAACATCAAAATAATGAAAGCAAAATTCTCTTCCACTTCTGAATTCTTCAGTAATAAAACCGCCCGCAGAAGTAACGAGCCATGGCGAGACTTTGTTTAGGTTACTTCTTACATTTAAAGGATCCATAACTACGATGAATGGATGGGTTTCTTTTGAACCATGGGTCATATCTTGGAAGCTGATTTTACCCAAAACCTTGGGCACAAATTCGGGTGGAAACCTTTCCAGTTCAAGCCAATGTGATTTTACTTTCGACTGAATCTCCCTGCCCTTAGGCAGTTCAGGAATCTTAAAGAAATTTAGGAAGGGCTTTATCTGTTCGCTAAGAGAATCCATGTTATCGATGTAAGGAAAAATTTCTCTAGTAAAATAGACCTTCATTTGGGTTTCTTTGATTTTAGCATCTTTCAAAACCGAACTCGACAAAATGACGAAATTTTGGGAGCCTATTAGAAATATTAAGTGATATGGTTTTAGGAGACGTAAGGATTTCCTTAGGTTTTTGATTCCCCAACCGCATACATTTCCTTTATTACATTTTAAAATCCAAAAGCCAGTCCCATGATATGTATATCCTTCGTACAGTAAGTTGTATAGGGTTTCTAACAAATCAACATCAATTTCTAAGTTTTCTAAAACGATTTCATACATAAATTGTTTTGAAAAATCTTCAGAAGTTATTGCTTCAAAAGACAGATTTGGATGGAAAATGATATCTTTTTGAAATTCGTTTCTATATGGAAAGTAGGGTAGTTTATCCTTTGATGAATAATATTCTCTTATTTGATTCTGCGATTTTCTTGTATACCTTGAAAATCCTAGAAGCCCCTTTTTAGATAAAGATAACTTATGATGTTCTTCGATTAGAAAGCCCATTCCTTTAAAGTTCTTGATTAGATTTTTCATATGCTTAATTTGCAAACCAGATTTGAAAGTTATCTCCTTGAGACTAACGGAACCATTGCCAATTATGTATAATACCAAAATTTCGTCAATAGATATCATAACTATCCACCATCAAGACTTTAAGATTTAAGAGATGCTACGTGCAAAGTAATTGATATGCATTACTCAGATGTTTGGGAAAGTCGGCGTGAAGATGATGTCCTCAACTGCTTAGAGGAGGCCTCCTGCAATGCCGGGTATGATTACGTCGTCAACTTTCATAAGATCGACAGAGCTCACGAGAAGGGAGTTGACATTGAGTGTGAACGATTGGGCGAAAAAATACACTTTCAAGTGAAGATGAAACCCAAAAAGAAAGATATAAGGCAACTAAAGAAACTGTCCCACTCTACAGCTAAAAAAAGATATATGTTCATGTCAAACAACCGTCAATCTATTTCAAAACACAAATGAAGACATTCAGAGGAACTGTGGAATTTTGGGATTATAAAAAACTTCATGAGTTTTTGATTTCTAATCGCAGTTTATTGTATTTTAGGTTTTTATTCCTAAGTTCAGAGCTTATCCAAAATATCTTGAAGGTTCTATTCACAATATTTTCGTGCTCTCAAATTATTCCTCAACAATTGCGTCCATCAAATCTTAACGATTGGTGGATATTGAAAGATCGAACAGTAAAGTTACACACAAGTTTAGAATATTTGGAGGCATTCTGGAAAGATACAATTTCTATGAAAGATAAACATGATGTAAACGAATTAAAGGAGATACTCCAGAGCATTTTTTACTCTTTCCAATTGATCAATAAATACAGTTGTCAGGACTTGGTAGAACTAGTTGAAAAAATAAAAGAAAAAGCTCCAAGCGTTTTCTCCGGCTATGTTGAAGAAGTTCTTAAGAGAAGTAACTGGATAGGAATGGGCGCAGCTAAACGTGAAATCTGCAATAAGGAGAGGGCAGTGAAGATCATTGAAGAACGGATAGTGCCTTCGCATAGATATACTTCAGAATACTCACAGATTAATACGTACCTTGAAAATCTAAGGAGGATTGCGAGTGCGATGGAAGATGGTTGTGATTGGCTCTTTCAGAATTATCTTGGAAGTAAAAAACTTCCATATGGAAAATGTTGAAAGCATTGGAGCCTCGGCCGGGCTTCGATCCCGGGACCTGCGGCTTACGAGGCCGCTGCTCTACCGTACTGAGCTACCGAGGCAACTATATCTAATTTTTTACAATTCCTCTATTTAAGAAGATTCGATTCATCTTAATACAATACTTTAGCAAAGCAGTATTTCTTAGATTTTCTATTGTCTTTTTGTGAAAGTTTACTCGGTGTTCGGGTTTATCGCTATATGGATTGTATGGATTCTTAATTACATACAAGGACGTATCACCATATTTTCTGCCAATCTCTAATGCAATCTTTGCTAAATGTAGATAGGATGTTTGACTAAAAATCATCTTAACGTCAGAATACCCATTTTTACGCTTTCGTTTAGTTATCGAGCCGTCACCGTCTATCAGACCAGCTAGAAAACCAAGCTCATCTTCAGGTCTATGCGGGTTATCTTTCTTAGGAAGGATTTCATACAACTGCTTGCTACATACAAACACGTGAATACATCTACCTTCCCTTCGAACCCAAGGTTTAACATTTCCTAACTTGTTCAGAAAATCAAAAAGCCTCCTCACTATTTCTTCCTCATTAAACTGAAGACTAAACTTAATCGTATAATGATAATTAGCATCTACGCACTTTGTGCCATCAGTATAATACAATCCGAGCAGCCAATCCCATTGCCAATCCTTTAAAAAAGCAGGATTTATAGAGCGGATTCTCGAAATCCCACGGCTTCTATAATAACTTAATGTACCTTTTGAAGGTTCTATGCCCCATCTTCGTTTTACTTCGCTAATTATCTTTGGATAGCTTAGACCTTCAATATTCTTGATGAACTCCCTTGCGTCTTTTGGAAGGTTTTTCAGTTTCTTCTTCACCTTTACGTCTTTTAGCCAAAATAAGCTATAAAAAGGTTTGTTCCGCCAAAAAACACAAATAATCCAGTTAATTGACATTTACAAAAGGCTACCGCGAAAAATCGCTTACGAGGCTGCCGCTCTACCGGGCTGAGCCACCGGGGCACATCTGTTAAGTAATTGATGAAAAGCAGATTTTAAATGTTCGGAAAAACAAGAAGAGAGTTAAAAGCTTTTTTCGTATGTTAAGTCCTTCTTGACAACCTTGAACCCCAGTTTTTCATTGAGTTTCATGGCTTTTGTTAGTTGGAATCGTCCACGCCTAATTCTGCTTGGGTCATGCCTTTTGCTTTAAGCGTTTCTAAAGAGTACAGCATTAGCATGGTTCCAACGCCTTTTCTCTTTTCTCAGCTTGTCAACGTGAGCATGAATATTATTCCAACTGGTTTTCCGTCAAGCTCAACAATGAACCTTCCTTCAAAGTCAAAGTTTGGACGTTTCTCCTCCAAGAGAAACTCCTCTACAGTGATGGCTCTCCAATCTTCATATTCCTTATAGGCTGCGTTTAACACTTTAACCCACATGGGCTCATGTACGCCTTTCATGAATTGTCGAATATTCAGCATGGTTCTGTGCCTCAAAGCTTTCATATCCGCATACATTGTGAGATTTAAATGCTGCTAAATTAAGATTTCACCATTGACTGAACATAGTGCATTTTAATAGAGTTTACATGTAATAAGTGTTGAAAGAGTTTCATGGAAGAAACACGATGAAGTTGAATAAAAAATTAGGGGAACGAAAAATCATCGAAATCATACAAAATCGTTTAGACATAATGCCGAAAATGCCCATACCGTTTGGCGATGACGTATCTGCTTATGACATTGGGAATGGTAACGTTGTGGTCTTGAAGACAGATATGCTTGTTGATAAGACTGATGTTCCGCTTGGCATGAGTCTTTGGCAAGCTGCTCGTAAAGCAGTTGTCATGAATGTTAGTGATTTCGCTGCAAAAGGTGTAAAACCTCTGGCAATTCTCGTCTCACTTGGGTTGCCGAGAAAACTGACAAAAAAAGAAATCGAAGAGATCGGTGAGGGGTTGAATGCGGGTGCACGTGAATACGACGCGTACATCATTGGCGGAGACACAAATGAAGCCTCAGACCTTGTTATCAGCCTTTCACTCTTTGGAACAGCAAAGAAGAATATGTTGATGTTACGCAGTGGAGCCGAACCTGGGGACGTTGTTGCAGTTACCGGCTTTTTTGGTAAAACCGCTGCTGGCTTAAAAATCCTACTTAATAACCTTGAGGCACCGCAAAAAATCTGTGGGACTCTTGTTGATTCGGTTTTGATGCCTTATGCCCGCTTAAAGGAGGGTTTGGCCTTAAGCCAAACAAAGGCAGTTACAGCCTCTATAGATTCCAGTGATGGCCTAGCATGGAGTGTTCATGAAATTTCAAAAGCAAGCAACGTTGGCTTTCTAATTGATAACCTTCTGACAGCCAAAGAGGTGGAAACATTCGCAAAAATCAACAAACTAGATCAGTTAGAGTTGACGCTTTATGGAGGAGAAGAATACGAACTTGTGTTAGCAATAAAGCCTGAGCTTTGGAAGAATGCTGAAAAAGCCGTGAATGAGGTTGGTGGAAAACTCTTGCCCATTGGAAGGGCAACAGCAGAGAAACAAGTTCTCTTAGAAATTGGTGGTAAGCAAAGCATCATTGAACCTCGAGGCTGGGAACACTTCAAAAAAGTTAAGGTATAATTAGGGAGTAAACCACAATATTAATCGGATCTTGATGTCTAACTTAACCGCTTATCCAACGGTTCGAGAGGCACTTTTCTACGAAAAGCTGAGAAATGGTAAAGTCAAATGCAGTTTGTGTGAAAGAAGGTGTGAAATTCCGCAAGGCGCAAAAGGATTCTGCAAAACACGAATAAACATAGATGGCAAATTATACACGTTTGTTTATGGTGATGTAAGCGCGATTGAAAGTCGCCCAATAGAAATTAAACCATTCTTTCATTACTGGCCTGGCTCAACGGCCCTCACATTTTCTACGTGGTCGTGTAACTTAAACTGTGTGTGGTGCCAAAATTTTCATCTTTCGAAGATGGGACCTGAACCGGGTGGGGCGATTTATTATCCGCCTCAGAAGGTTGTTGAACTAGCCATTTACGAAGGTGATAATGGTTTATGTGCTAGCTTTCAAGAGCCCACGTTACTTTCTGAATGGGCAATTCCATTGTTCAAATTGGGTAAGGCTCAGGGAATAAAGTATTGTTGTTATGTTTCAAACGGGTACATGACATTGGAAGTTCTTAAAGCACTTCATGAGGGTGGGATGGATGGGTTGAAAATAGACATAAAGGGCAACAATGAAACCTACAAGAAGTATTGTGGAGGTGCTGATGTCGAAAAGATTTGGAGAAATGTTTGTGAAGCGAGAAAACTTGGGTTGCATGTGGAGATTGTTAACTTGGTTGTTAGAGATGTTAATGACGATGAAGAAAACTTGCGGTGGGTTATTGAGAGGCATTTGAAGGAGGCTGGACCAGAAACTCCACTTCATTTTACCCGCTATTTCCCAGCCTTCAAATTCAACAATCCACCGACAAAAGTTGAAACTTTGGAGAAAGCTTGCGAGATGGCTAAGAAGGCTGGTGTTCTTTATCCATATATCGGAAATGTTTCTGGACATAAATACGAGAACACATACTGTCCGAACTGCGAAGAAGAACTTGTCAAAAGACACGGATATTATATACTGAAATATGCAGTAACCAAAGACAAGAAATGCCCAAAATGTGGGACTCACATTTCCATAAAGGGAGAACACATCAAGAGTTTGGGCATATAAGACGCGCGCGGCGGTTCTTTTGTCCTTAAAAAATGAATCCGTTACATGTTCTTAGCAAGTGCAAAGTAGCTTCTTCATATTCTTTCTTTCGGCTTAGTTGTGAAGTATCGCTGCGAGCTTGTCTATGGATTCATGGTTTTCATTGCTGAGCAGTACGTAATCTTCCAGTTCGCAGCTTGCATTTGGTTGCAGTTGAATTCTGGACATGATGAAGAGCTCCAGCATTGTTTTACCTATGTCAAGTGAGAGTATTGTTGATTCGTTGAGATTGCCAGCTATCATTGCGAGTCCTAGTTCTTCTTCTTCGTTTCTCACGAGAATCCATCCCTTTGTTGGTTCGACTCCCGATATTGCAAAACCTTCAGCCCTCTTGAATCTGAAGATTTTGTCAGCTCTTGGAAATATTGCCTCATTCCTTTCAAAGTTTCCCCCTACGTTTGGAGAGAGCCACAAGCAACTGAAGAATTTAAACGTAGCTTGTGTCGGATTCTGGAATTCGCGTTTGATCTTAACGATATTGCTGAAGGGCAATGTTAGATATGAGATCGATCCGAATGTGCCTCTTAATTCTTCCTGCTCTTTGGATTCGAATGAGAACTTGACGCCTTTCCAGTCAGCATCTTCAACCAGCTCCGCCTTGTATATTTCGTTGTGCGTTTTGGATTTCTGAAAGTCGAGATTCTCGTCCAGATACAATGATCTTATTCCACCTGAATAGTTTTCGAGAAACACCCTTGTGCCAATGTTGGGGAAGGAAGTGGCAAGCTGGTTTGTTGCATCTTTCCCCAGAAAATACAGGCATCCCGCATACTCTGCACTGCATTTGAAATGAAGCAGACCATTCGAAACTTTGAAGACAGTCTTCTTCTCCTCTTCAGCCGAAGCAATATTTGGTGGAGTCCTTCGAGTTTTCGAGAGTATGCATAGATTCATGGGAAATTCGATTTCCTGACTATCAGCTGAAAACCTTATGCTTCCACTGTGAATTCCCAATTTAGCTTGAGGAGAAGGAACCATCAATACTTCGGCAGTGAAAGGTTCTTTTGCCTTTACTTCTTTGACTTCTATCTCTGATGGGGAAATCTTCCATTCTCTAGGCGGGTTCAGGGTAATCTTTCCCGTGGCTCCTTTGTTTCTGTCGTTCACAACTTCGAGTTGAGTCTTAAATTCTGAGCTGTCATAGAGCACGTTCTCTGCCAGTCTTATGTTGAAGAGCGGTTCAGCCTCGGCCTTTTCCTCTTGCGGAACGAGCTTTTTCTGGATGAGGCTTTTCCATTTTCTTCGGACGGCCTGCCAGTTGCCTCGTCCCAAGACATAGTAGAATTCCGATGTGCAAGCTGATTGACCTGGCCTTACTTCGCCCAGTTCGTATTCAGGAGTAACGTATGCCCGTTCACCAATCTTGATTTTGGAGAGTTTCTCGTTTGACCATATTTGCCCGAAATGGAAGTCTTCGGGTTCGTTATAGGAGCATATCCATGATTCCTTGTAGTCTTTAGGGTCTGTCGGTAAGTCTGATTCTGAGACTGGAAATCCAATCATTTCTTGTTCCAAAATCTGGGCTAGTGGCACAATCATCCGATAATGTATGCCCCATTGCCACCATGGCCTGAGAATTCGTACTTTCAGCTTGTGGGTTACATCTGGGTTCATGTTTGTGATTCTAATGACCTCTTTAATCAGTGAATTCCCACGGTAGAACGTGAGTATCCTCGTCATTTTGACGCCAGGCTTGTCTGGATGCATTGCTGAAAGAATCAGTTCTAGACCTTCGGGTTTCTCATCGACTTTGTAGTCAAATTCGATGGGTTTCACGAAGCCGAAGGGAGGGCCAACGTCGAATCCTCTGCCTCGCAAGATCCTTTCTCTTCCGGTTAAGGTGTTTTTGTAAATGATGTCCAGTTGTCCTCTTCTTAGGCGTACACAAGCGAGGAGGTCTTCGTTTTCAACAAAAACTGATCTGCCGTATTCTGTGTCCTCAACAGAGGCAACAACGCCCCCTGGCCTTATACATTTAACATTGGATGACTCAGTTCGGGTTTTAACGTCAGCTCCCTTAATTTTTCCTTTTGCAAACAGTCTCAAGGGAATGACGGATGTTGGTTGATTTGTTGGGATTTCCATCTCTAAGCGTAAGCCGGAGTGGCTTTTTGGAGGAATCTTCATTGGAACTGTGGCCTTTTTGAGAGAGAGTCTGTCGAGTTCGTCTGCGATAAAAACGTCTCCTGTGAATGTCTCTTTTGAATTATTAAATACGTTAAACTGTATTGTTCCCGTTGTTCCAGGTGCAGCTACTATGGTTTCCGGATAGGTTTTGAACTCAAGTAGAGGCAGTATGCGCATTCCAATTTCAAGCGGAATTAGTTCGCCGTTGATTATGAGGTTGGCTTTGATGATTTTCTGTTTTCGATGGATGTCTGGAACTTCGGTTTCTGGGCTTACTTTGAATTTTGCGTCCAGCTTGAGAGATGCCGCTTTCTTAACGCTAAAAGATTGTTGAGGGTAAGCTGTAAAATTCAAGCCATCGAATCCAGATAAGAACACTGAACCTTGCATGGCAGTATTTGTGTGGTTTGTGATCTCTATCGTAAGTTCCTGTTCTACGCCGGCAATTACCTTGTGATCTTTGAGCTTTGCCTGAATCTTTAGGTGTTCACCGTTGAGGGTGCGTTCTACTCCCAATATGCCGCGGCCGTATCTGTCGACCCAAACTTTAAGGCGGTCTCCGCCCTCGGCAAATTCGTAAGGAAACACTTCCATATCATCAAGTTTGAACTCGTCAGGCGTAAGCTCTAGCTCTCTTATCTGTGACAAATACCACTCGTGTGTTTTGAAGAATTCTTTTGACAGTGGGAAACTTATTATCCCTGGTATATAATCTTGCATTTCCACGCTTGTTTCTGGGATCCAAAACAAGCCGACTTTTTTGTACAAAGGCACTGCTCTCAGATTCCCC
>Ga0209636_10007581_pt1 | contig 11068 bp, 8 predicted proteins | sample DeeMarSWOR152_54_FD_187464 | JGI IMG/M metagenome (GOLD analysis project Ga0209636, IMG submission 187464) | Marine sediment microbial communities from White Oak River estuary, North Carolina - WOR-1-52-54 (SPAdes) (version 2) | ecosystem: Environmental > Aquatic > Marine > Intertidal zone >... | reverse complement strand
CCCTCGTAATCATTTGAAGGAATCGGTAAAACGATTTGCGTAACCAATTCGTCTGGCTTCAGTTGAGTTTGATAAGGCTCTGATAACAATTGCTGTAAAGGGATTTCTTTTTTATGGTTCTTGGAACAAATTCGAATTTTTGCTTCATAAACCAGCAGCGGCGGCACACTGTCGGCACAGGGCGCATTGTTGATAAAATTTCCCCCGATGGTTGCCCGATTCCGAATCTGAACACTGCCGACGGTTGATGCCGCTTTTGATAGCAAAGGGAATTTATTTCGAATCAATGGATTTTTCATTAATTCAGAAAACGTGACTCCAGCTCCGACAATCAGGTTCTTGCCATTTTCTTCAATGATTTTCAGTTCTTCAATTTGGTTGATATCGATTAGTTTTTTAATATTCTGAAAACGAGAACCTCCCTGTTGAAATCCAGGAATAATATCGGTCCCGCCAGCAATGATAAAAGAATCGCCCTGATTTTCAGTCAGTAATGATAGCACTTCTTCAATTTTTCCAGGACGAATATAATCGAAAGAAGGTATCATTTTGCGCTCTCCCTGGTTAAATCCGATGGTCTCAATTTTCTTTTCAGTAATATTTCTTCCAGGTTGAGCGGTAAGTTGAAGTAACGCTCCCCTACTGCATTTCGCACCGCATTGGCAATCGCTGCTGCTGTCAGTTCCAATGTTGGTTCGCCCAGGGATTTTGCGCCCCATGCCCCATATTGATCCTTTCCTTCAACAAAAATCGGGACAATCTCTCCAATATCCTTGCTGGTGGGAATTAAAAATTGATCAAAATTCAATTCTCGAATAAAGCCATCTTTCGTCGATATTTCTTCCCACAAACCATATCCTGCTCCCTGGGTGACGCCGCCGTAAACCTGCCCCTGCGCCCCTAAAAGATTAATCACCTTTCCAGGATCATGAACTGCCACGACACGATCCACATAAACTTCTCCCGTACCAATATTCACGGTGACTTCTGCCACTTGGCAGCCGTAGACATACGTGAAATACGCCTGCCCCTGTCCTATCGATTCATCCCAATTCACTTTTGGCCCTGGATACCAGCCAATCGCTGCCAGGTTTATTCCTCGGTTATAAGCTAAACTGCACAATTCTTTAAAGGGTAATTTTTGCTTGGGATTTTTTTCAAGAGTCACTTCTTGATTTTTAAAAACCAATCGATCTTTATGAGTAACATTCCAATGATCAAATAAAATTTCCTCCAGTCTATTGCGAATTATCTCCGCCGTAGTCTTCACAGCGCCACCACCCATTAAAGTTGACCGAGATGCCACGGTAGGCCCACTATCAGGCACCAATCCTGTATCCTGTTCCAAGTAATAAATATCATCAACACGAATGCCCAGGACTTCGGCAGCAATAATTGAAAACGTAGTTCTTAATCCCTGTCCATTCTCAGCCAGTCCCGATATCAAATAAACCGACCCATCGGGTTGGACAGAGAGATAAGCTGCTGCTGCATCAATCCCTTCTGCTCCGAGCGAGCAGCCGCGATAGCTCATTGCCAGTCCAATGCCCTTTTTGAATAATTTATCTTTGGGAATAAAGTCGCCATATTGAAGAATCAGTGAATCCTGATTTTCAATAGAAACGGTTTTAGGCAGATATTTAGTGCTTTCTTGTTCATTTCGCTGTTGATAGAGAGTCCATTTTGTAGTAAAATTTGTCTGTTCAACCGCATTGTCCAGAACGTTTATCAAATTCACATCATGATTTTTCAACTGTTGTCCGCTGACAGTTATCGATCCCGAACGCAAGGCATTGATGTGCCGAATTTCGTAGGGTGTTTTACCCAGTTTGATAGCGATCTCATCCATCAGAGATTCCTGGGCAAAAATAGGCTGCGGCGAGCCGAATCCACGCATGGCGCCCGTGTAGGGATTATTGGTATAAACGGCTGTAACATCTGTCCAGACGTTTTCAATCTCATAGGGGCCTGTGGCTTGAACTACGGTTCGCCAGGTGACAAACGGACTCATCGAGGCATACGCACCACCATCGGCTAAAATATCGATTTTCATCGCTTTAATTTTGCCATCCCTGGTGAAACCGACTTTATAATTCATGATATAAGGATGCCGTTTATACGATTCCATGATCGACTCTTCACGGTGATAACGAATTTTTACGGGACGACCCGTTTTCAGTGCGCCGATAGCCGCCCGAGCCGCCAGAATATTCATAGTGTCATCCTTGCCGCCAAACGAGCCACCCAATTCTGCCTGTTCGATACGTACTTTGGTTAGCTGACAACCAAGAACCGCAGCAACAATTTTTCGTGCGGTAAAAGGATTCTGAATGCTACTAATAATTTTAATTTCATTTCTGCCTTTAATCGGAAAAGCTATGACAACTTCGGGTTCTATATAGGCATGTTCGATAAACGGCGTGGTAGAGGTCTGTTCAATTAAAAACTCGCTTTCATTAAATCCCTTTTCAATATCGCCCTTTCGAAGCGGATAGTGAATGATCAGATTGGTTCCAATTTCAGGATGAATGAGTGGAGCGTCAGTTTGTAAAGCCTGCTGAGGATTGGTCAAGACAGGCAGCGGTTCATAATCAATTTGGACTTTATTTCGTAATTTAATAAGAGCTTGTTCGGATTCACCAATTAGCATGGCTACGGCATCGCCTGGTGTCACGATCTTTTCAAAAGCGAAAATCGGCTGATCCTTTTTGATGATGCCGATCTTTTTTTCTCCAGGAATATCCCGCCAGTCACAAATCGCTGTGATTGTAGGATTGGTTTTGATTGCTGAATAATCAATATTATTAATTTTCGCATGTGCTACGGGCACTCGAACCATCACGCCGCACAATTGATCGGCGAAATTATAATCGTCAGCAAATTTTGCTTGTCCTGTGACCTTGGCGTGAGCATCTTGACGAGGGACAGGTTTTCCGATGAGTGAGAAGTTGTTTTTCATTAGAAATATCAGATATGATAAATTATTTTATTCGCCCACAGAAATGAAATCCCACAGAAATAATTTAAAAAATTTTTAGTTTTAATTCTGTGTAAGTTCCATTTCTGTGGGAGAGTATTTTCTGTCAGGTAAAATTAGCTTTTTATTTTTTAGTTTGCGAGTGCAAAATCAACCGCTGCTTCGGCATGGATTTTTGTCGTATTAAACAGTTGAACCAGGCTATCTTCTTGCTTAACCAGAAGTCCAATTTCGGTACAGCCTAAAATAATGCCCTCTGCCCCATCTTCCACCAGGTGTTTCATAATTTCAAGGAACTTCGCCTTTGAAGATTCCTTAATTTCTCCCTTGCACAACTCCTCGTAAATCACCTGATGTACTATTCTCCTTTCATAGGTATTTGGAATAATTACATTCAGCTTATGTTTCTCAACTAAACTGCCCTTATAAAATTTTTCTTCCATCGTGAAACGAGTTCCAAGCAGTCCGATCTTCTTTAATCCATGAGACTTTATTTTTTCAGCCGTAGCATCAGCAATATGAAGCAGGGGAATTTTTATATTTTTCTGAACTTCATCCGCCATTTTGTGCATGGTGTTGGTACAGATAATCAGAAAATCCGCACCGCCGTTCTCGACTTTTTTGGCTGCATCAATCATCATTTCAGTCGCCTCATTCCATTTTCCCTGGTGCTGAAATTTTTCTATCTCAGCAAAATCAACGGAATACATTAGACATCTGGCAGAATGCAATCCACCGAGCCTGGCTTTTACCGTTTCATTTAAAATTCGATAATACTCGAGAGATGATTCCCAACTCATTCCGCCGATCATCCCGATTGTTTTCATGGCATGCCCCAATGTATTTTTTATTCTTGGTTCGACTATTTAATGGATAGATTTGGTTAAAGATTACACAAACAGGATTGTTTGCGTTACGTTCTGAAAGCAATTATAATTAATTTACTGAATTTTTAATAAAATACAAGCGAAATTTTCAGTTATCCAACAAAAAAAACCGCTCTGGATGAGCGGTTTATAAGTCCTCTATCTCCTAATGAAATTTATTTCTTTTCCATTTTTGCTGCTTCAGAAGCATAATCAAGTATTTCTAAAAATAACTCGGTCTGTAAATCTATTTCTATTGATTCAATAAGATCATGATCAATTTCCCCTGAATCGTCAATACCAGATTCTGTTTCTTTCCAGACTAAAAATTTCTCCTCATCATCTAATGTCTCGATATAATTTTGAATCTGTCCTTCAATCACATATCCCAAATCATCTTGAAATACACCAGCGTCAGCCAGGTCTTCAATAAGACATTTCCAGACTGATGCATTTCTGGAATCCTCATAAGGTAATAATTTCAAGCTTTCAACTATATTACCAACAGCATTTGATAGATAAATCGACATTTATATTTGAGAAATTCTTCAGGGTGATTTGAAAGCTATACTCATTAAGGGCTAAAATGTAACAAATGCTGTCATTCCTGCGGATGTCGAAGATGCGCCTTGGCGTGCAGGAATCTCCATATTTATAATTAGTTAAGAGATGCCTGTATCCTCCCAAAAAAAGCGGACAAGTCCACAGGCATGTCATTACAAAACAATCCTTAACGAGTATATTTATGTTTTAGAAAAGCGCCGAGGAAAATCGACGGTGATACTTTTTAGTTAGTTCATGTGTACCACCCAAAATTTTGAACAAAGCAGCACAGGCTTTTCGGGCGCCATCATCGTCTAATTGACGATCTAAAATGATCACATCAATCCACGATTCCAGCGCCTTGCCATAATCTCGCTTTTGCAAGGCGTTTATTCCATCGATGTAGAGCTTCCAGGCTTCTGTATTATGATGCTCGGCTTCTTTTGTCAAATCTTTATAAGAATTCAGCAAACGATGAAGATTTCTCATTGCTTCAACTTCATCAAATCGGGAATGTGCTTCATCGATATCATGAACTAATTTTATTGCTTTATCAGGATTTTCTTCAAAAACCAACCTCGCCAACATGATTTTAGCGTCGAGGTTTGAATCATCTTGATCAACCGCAAATTTCAGTAATTGTTTTGCCTTACTTCGATCACCTTGTTCCAGGGCTTGAATAGCCTTTTCAACAGCGGATTTCGATTTAGTCGGTAAATTATCATCCAGCCATTTTGCGACATGCGGCTCAGGTAATGCACCAACGAATTCAGCAATAATCTCCCCTTCCGAAACCATCTTGACCGCAGGAATACTACTGATCCCAAACTGCATGGCAATATCGGGCTGCAATTCTGTATCAATTTTTACCAAACGCCAGCGACCGTTTGCTTGACTGGCAAGTTTTTCCAAAATAGGACCCAACATCCGACATGGCGCACACCATTCCGCCCAAAAATCGATCACTATCGGCTGTTTAAAACTGGCATCGACAACGTCTCTTTGTAAATCTACAACATTCTGATTCATATCATTTCACCTGAGTTTAAATGTTCATATTCATTAGATATTGAATCTCTCTATCTCAAAAATAAACGAAGAATAAATATAAGCAATTGTTCATTAATAATCAATTTAAAATTTGTAAAAAAATTTTAATTGTAATTCCTCTCAAATTTCCTTATTTTTAAGTGCACAATAAAAACTCTTTTGGTTGATAAAAATAACCTGAAGAAGCAGGATCCTAAAAAATGATTTGGTTCAGGTAATGATCTTATTCCCAACCTGGACAAGCCAGAACCAAAAAGAAATAGAACGCAGATGACGCGGATTACGCTGATCTTCGCGGATTCTTTTGTATTTATCCGTGCAAATCCGCGTCATCAGCATTATCCGTATTCGATAAATCTTTGCCTATTGTGCAAGAATTTTACTGTTTAGATACTCCGCGTCTTTAGGGACTTCGCCCTAAAAATATTGCATCTTCGGGGCATAATCATTAAATTAATATCTAGTACGAATGAAACATAGTTTACTATGGTTAGCTAAGCTGATTAATCAAATAATATGAATTTAATAAATAACAACAACAAATTATCGACAATAAATTGTCGATGTTGCAATACTAAGCGCCTAATTACCTTATTACCCAATTACCTAATAAACTAATCACCAATTACCAAAATAAGATGCAACCATTCATAACAAATTTACATCAAAAAAGTAGAGACTGAAAAACTCTTGAAAATGGATCCCAATTTGAAAATTGACGAAGCGCAATTGATCCAGAATTGCCAGCAGGGCAACCTGGACGCCTTCAAGTCTTTGTACGAATTGCATAAGCATCGAATTTATAACCTCGCCTACCGAATTCATGGCGATCATGAAGACGCCCAGGATTCGGTACAGGATGCGTTTGTCATCATTTATAAAAAGATTGATTCTTTTCGAGGGGATTCCGCTTTTAGCACCTGGCTTTATCGGATAGTGGTCAACACCTGTTTGAATAATATGCGAAAATCAAAGTCTCACGGAGCAAAGGATTTTGTTAATCTTTCCGATGCCGAAAATATCGTTGAAGATGCAAATTTTGATCAGCATAAGCCGCTTGAAATCATTTTGGATGAGGAGATTAAAAATCTACCACCAGGCTATCGGACTATATTTGTTTTGTATGAGATTGAAGGTTTTTCTCACGAAGAAATTAGCAAAATGCTTAATAAATCAGTTGGGACATCAAAATCCCAGTTGCATCGAGCAAAGCAGTTGTTGCAGAAACGTTTGAAACCTTATCTGGAACATATTTAAGAATTGGAAATTACTATGAATGACAACCAAATTGATAAATTAATCTCAGAAACAGCAAAAAAACTATCCAGACCTGATCCGCCTGACCAGTTATGGGACATGATCGAAACCAGACTTGAAGCAATTAAGGCGCATCGTCCATTCTGGCAAAGAATAATCGATTTTGTTGCAGAACTTCCGTTGCCAAGATGGCAGTTTACTTTAAGATATGCTGCCGTCACAACAGGGATTGCTCTTATTTTTTTAATGTTCTGGTTAAAATTTATCCATGAATCTGATCCGATAAAGACGGTAGAGAGAGCAGAAGTCAAATATATTCAAGCCATTGAACAGTTGGAAAAGAAAGTCGAAAAGCAGCAACCCGATCTGGATATGAATCTCTGGATTTTGTATCAGGAACGGTTGGCGCTTTTGGACGAATCCATTGAAGCCTGTAAACAAATCCTTCAATATAATGCGGAAAACATTAATGCGAGAAAATATCTCCTGTTAGCCTATCAAGAAAAAGTTGAGACTTTGAAAAAATTATTAAGGGGGTGAGAATAGATAATAAGGATTATTGCTATATCCTAATAGTGACAACAAAAAATGAAACTAAAAAAGCTAATTTAATTTTCTCACACTCTAAGCCAATCGAGAGGACGAGGATAATGAAAAAGATCATCTTAACATTTTGTTTTGCTTTAATTTTGGGGCAGCAGATATTTGCCTCAACTAAAATTAATTCGGATAAATTTTATCGAGTCAAGAAAGAATTTCATAAAACAATCACATTGGAGAAATCAATTCCGCTTCATGTCTATCATAGCCTGGGGAACATTAAAATTATCCCCTCTAAAAATAATCAGCTAACCATCGATGCCCTGATTGAAGTTGCCTCGAAATCCAAAGAGAAAGCAACGGAGTACATCGAATCAGTGACCATCGATGTACAGGAACGATTGACCCATATTAAAATCAGCTCTGATTTTCCCAGGGAAAAGGGGATTCGGTCAATCTCGATTAATTTTTCAATGCGAGTTCCTGAAAAATGTCCGTTGGATTTAAAAAACTCATTCGGTGATATCGATATCGGCGAGACAGAAGGGATGAAAGGCGGAATGAATATTGAAAATGCCCATGGTGAAGTTTTTCTCACCTTATGTGAAGGAGAAGCCTATCTCGTTAATAAATTTGGTTCTGTCAAAATCATGACACATAAAGGGGATTTAGACATCGAATGTGCGAATAGCAAAGTTGAGACTTCTAAAATTAAGGGTAATCTCACTGTTGAAAATACCTTCGGCAAAGTCGCTGCCGATCAAATTGAAGGCGATGTGAAAATTTCCAATTCCAACGATCAAGTTTCTGTTAGCGAGGTGAAAGGACAACTGGATCTGCGAAACAGCTTTGGGGAAATTCAGATTATGAATGTGAAAAAAGGGGCATTTATCAAGGGCACCAATTGTAACATTCAAACCGATAATATCACAGGAGACACAAAAATTTATAACAGTTTCGGCAGCATTGAATCTAAAATGATCAATGGGGATTTGATGATTGACACGCAAAATTCAAAGATAAATGCGGCTGATATAAATGGCGATGTGACCATTGATAATTCTTTCGCTGCGGTTAACCTTCAAAATATTGAGGGAAAAGTCAATATCAAAAATCCTAATGGAAATATTACGGCTGTTTCCATTAAAAGTGATGTTCTCATCCGCTCGACCTTTTCCAACATTTCATTGAAAGAGATTTCTGGATCGGTAGAAGTCCATAACACCAATGGCAGCGTGACTGGAACTACAATTGATGGGAATGTGGACACAGAAAACACGTTCGGGCCGGTAAAATTCGACAATATCAAAGGAAATATCAGGATTGATAATGGTAATGGAAGTATTCGATTGGCGAATATTGCTGTGATGTTGTCTGGTGGAATGAAAAAAGAAGCTTATTGTGAAAGAATTGATTGTTCGACCTCATTTGGATCGATTCAGTTGACACTGCCCAAACAGGCATCAGTTGAAATCAATGCCAAAACAACCTGGGGAAAAATTGATTCGGAACTACCTTTGCAGATTGAGGAATTTTACACTTCGGATAATCTTGTGGGAAAAGTAGGCAATGGAGATACAATTATCAATTTAATAGGCAAGAATTCGAATATTTATCTTATTTCGGAAAAATGATAAAGATAAATGGACTCCACTTTGAAAGTGGAATCCATTTGCTAAATTAAATTGGAGGTTATTCAAATGAATTCAAAATCGACTATCGGGCTTCTCATTTTATTTGTTCTCATTATTTCAACGTTCCTTTTCGCCGCAAAAAAAAGTGATTCTATCACCGAAGTCTTTCAAAAAGTGGTCTCGTCAAAAGGCATTAAAACGGTCTCAATCGTAAATACGAATGGAGATGTCGAAATCACCAGCAAGAAATCGGGCGATATTGAGATCATGGCAACGAAAAAGGTATTCTATCGAGACAGGGATAAGGCAGAAGATTTTTTGGATGAGATTCAAATCAATGTAAGCACCAGTGCTACGAAGCTGCAAATCAGGACAATTCCGCCAGAAGATGACTATTGGTATAAATTTTATAGAAAAAAAGTTGCGAGATATCGTGTTGAATACAAAATCATCATGCCAGAGGATTTGCAAGGGGAAATCGAAAATAAATATGGCGATGTCAGTGTAGTCAATATCAGTTCCATTTTATCAACCAATCATAGCGGCAATACTTTTGTGGAAAGTATCAATGGAAACGCAAATGTAAGCAATTCCTATGGAAAAGTGAATATTTCATTCATTACGGGTGATCTCAACAGCAAGAATAAAAGCGGCAATACCGCGGCAAAAGAGATTAAGGGGACAGTTGATATTAAAAATACTTACGGCAATGTAAGGCTAACCAAAGCTGCAAAAAATACGATAATTGAAAACAAGAGTGGAAATGTCGATGCGACATTTATCGAACAAAGTCTTGAGGTTTCCAATTCTTATGGCTCAGTTTATGTCGAGGAAGTCGATAAGGAGCTGAAAGTCTACAGCAAAAGCGGTTCTGTCGAAGCAATCAATATTGGTGGCAATGCAGATCTAGCCTCATCATATGACAGAATTCAGTGCCAAAACATTGGTGGTTCATTAAAAGTTGTGAATAAAAGTGGTACAGTGACGGCTGAATTCATTAGAGGAAGAGCCGACATCGAGACTTCTTACAATGCTGTAAAAGCAATTGATATCAATGGGCCTGTGACCATACTGAACAAAAGCGGATCAGTCTACCTGGAAAAAATTAAAGGTGATGTCAATATCGAAAGCTCCTACGACACCGTTGAATTGTATGGCATAACCGGATCAGCAGAAATAAATAACCACAGCGGAAAAATAATTGGCAAAGGCATTGCTGGCGATTTGTGGGGAACGACCAGCTACAACGCTGTGACCCTGGATGATGTGAAAGGGATAATTCGGGTCAAAAATAAATCAGGAAAAATCACCGTCTCAGGCAAGCCAATGTCACTCGATCTATCCACGACTTATGCAGGGATTGAGCTATTGGATGTGACCTGCAAAATCATCACAGCAATAACTCGAAACGGCGGCATCGATGCCGATGTCACATTACCTGCCAACTGTGACTGTCGCTTTGAAACCTCTTATGGAGATATTGATTTAACGATTCCTGCTTCGACCTCGGCAAAAATTTCTGCCATTGTTCCCAAAGGCAACCGTATTCGCCTCAGTCGTGGATTAACCATCACCACTACGCAGTTGAGCAAAGAGACAATTGAGGGGAAAATAGGAAATGGGGATGGTATAATTGAGTTATTAGTTGAGAGGTCGGGGAATATTAATTTGAGTGGGAAATAAATTGATAAAATTTCTAAGTTGCAAGAAATGCTTTATTACTTATGAAATATAAATAGGAAAATCTGGAAGAGTAAAAATAATCCCACCTGTTTATTTGAAAGGTATAGTGGGAATAAGGTATAGGGTATAAGGGAATGGAAAAACATAATACCTTATACCTCTATACCCTTATACCACTATCCCTCCATACCTATACACCTCTTATTTTTTCTCACCCCTACAGCCGAACTTTCTATCAGTCACACTCACTATCGTTAAGACTCAGAAAGCTAAAAAACCGACACAGAGGAGACAAATTTTGCGGGCGGACTTCAAGGCTTCGACGGTGTTGTTAAGCAACCAGTTACATAAGTCAGAGCGCATGACGCATAATGTTAAATTTTTTGCTACGCACTTATCTATATGCACCATGCACTCTTTTAAAAATATTATCGAATCAATACAATTTTCCTGACTGCAACATAATCTCCAACACGCATCTGACAGAGATATTCGCCACTGCCCACTGCTTCATTATA
>Ga0209636_10007580_pt1 | contig 11069 bp, 8 predicted proteins | sample DeeMarSWOR152_54_FD_187464 | JGI IMG/M metagenome (GOLD analysis project Ga0209636, IMG submission 187464) | Marine sediment microbial communities from White Oak River estuary, North Carolina - WOR-1-52-54 (SPAdes) (version 2) | ecosystem: Environmental > Aquatic > Marine > Intertidal zone >... | reverse complement strand
CTGAATGTGAGAGGACACATATCTGAGGGAAGCGGAGAAAACATATTCCTGGTGGTGGATGGCAAAATACATACTCCACCGCTGTCTGCATCCATCCTTCCTGGTATCACAAGAGACACTGTTATCCGTTTATCTAAAGATGAAGGGATTCCTTTTGTTGAAGAGACGATCCCTCGAGAAATGCTCTATATCGCTGATGAGGTCTTTTTCACCGGCTCTGCAGCAGAAATAACGCCTATACGATCCATAGATAAGATACCCATCGGAAACGGTAAAAGGGGCCCGGTCACAAAGAAACTTCAGGATGAATTCTTTGGCTACATCGACGGGGAAAAGGGAGATAAATACAACTGGCTTGTGTATATATAAACTCAATTTAAGGAGTAAAGTTGATGAAAATTGATGATTTTTTGAAAATAGCAATTGAAAGCGATGCTTCAGACCTTCATTTAAAACCCGGAAATCATCCTATACTTCGAATCAACGGAGTCCTCAGACCTTTAACCTCATTTCCCAGATTGAACGCAGAGCACACAAAACTTCTGGCAGAGCAGATCATGACAGGCTCTCAAAAAAGCTTGCTTGAAGAGGACTTGGATCTGGATCTAGCCTACAGTTTTGCGGGCTTTGGTCGCTTCAGGGGAAATATTTTCCACCAGCGGGGATCTTTAGGTATAGCTTTAAGAATTATTCCCTTGGAGCCTATGTCGATTAAAGAGCTGAGATTGCCCGAAGTTCTGGAGATGATCTCTCTTGAACAAAGGGGGCTTGTGCTGTGCACCGGGACAACTGGAAGTGGGAAAACGACCACGCTAGCGAGTATGGTCGACTTCATCAATACCCAGCGAACGGAAAATATAATCACTATCGAAGACCCGATCGAATACCTGCACAGAGACAAGAAATCAACTGTCTGCCAGAGAGAGGTGGGTGTGGATGTGAAAAACTTCTCCAGGGGGCTCAGAGCGGGCCTCAGGGAAGACCCTGACGTCATTCTCGTGGGAGAGATGAGGGACAAAGATACGATAGAAACAGCCATTGTCGCTGCTGAAACCGGCCATCTCGTTATGAGCACCCTTCACACCCTGGATTCGGTGGAAACAATCAACCGAATCGTTTCTGTCTTCCCGCCTCACAGCCAGAAACAAGTCAGGTTTCAGCTCTCGAGTATCTTGAAGGCTGTCATTTCCATGCGGCTAATTCCTGAAAAAGGAGGAAAAGGAAGGGTTCCGGCTGTAGAGATTATGATCAACACTCCTTATATCCAGGAATGTATCATAAAGAAAGAAAAGACAGCACTCATCAGAGATGCTATCGAAGCCGGCGTTTCTCAGTACGGCATGCAGACTTTTGACCAGTCGATTTACTATCTCTATAAGAATGACCTGATATCTTTTGAGCAGGGTTTGAGATATTCGTCGAATCCTAATGACTTTAAACTCAGAGTGGCAGGCATTCAATCCTCAGCTGATGTCTCTCGTGAAGATATGGAAAGAGGGATGTCCGAAGTTGAGAAAAAAATAAAGCAATAAATGAAGTCTCAGGAAATACGTGAAACTTTTTTAGACTTTTTCGCCGAAAAAAAACATAGAGTAATCAAAAGCTCCTCCCTCCTGCCTAAGGACGATCCCACCATTCTGTTCACAAACGCGGGGATGAATCAGTTCAAGAACACCTTTCTCGGCCTAGAGAAAAGAAGCTACAAGAGGGCCGCCTCTGTTCAGAAATGCATGAGAGTCAGCGGAAAACACAACGACCTGGAACAGGTGGGAAAAACCAGCAAGCACCATACTTTTTTCGAAATGCTAGGAAATTTCTCTTTCGGCGATTATTTCAAGAAGGAGGCCATCGAGTATGCCTGGGAGCTTATTGTTGAAGCATTCAAGCTAAAGAAAGAAAATGTCTACGCCACGGTGTACGAAGAAGACGATGAGGCCTACAAAATCTGGAATGAGACCATAGGATTGTCTTCCGACAGGATATTTCGTTTCGGAAAAAAAGACAATTACTGGGCAATGGGAGAGACTGGTCCCTGTGGGCCCTGTTCGGAAATTCACTATGATCTTGGGTCTGAGATAGAGGAAGGGGATCCTTATCCTTTGATAGAGAAGGGGAGTGACCGCTTTTCAGAATTGTGGAATCTCGTGTTCATGCAGTTTCATCAGGATGAAAAAGGAATGCAGCACCCCTTGCCCTCGCCTTCTATCGATACAGGTATGGGACTCGAGAGGTTGGCTGTGGCTCTTCAAGGGCAAAAAAGCAATTTTGACACGGATCTTTTCCAACCTCTTATCCGGGATGTGTGCGACATTGCGGGAAGAGAGTACCCGACTCATGATGAAGGCGATATCGCGGTGCGAATAATTGCTGACCATATTCGGGCTGTATCCTTCCTGATCTCGGATGGAATCATGCCCTCCAATGAGGGTCGGGGCTATGTTTTGAGAAGGTTGATTCGCCGGGCTTTCCGCCAGGGGAATTCAATAGAGATCGAAGAGCCCTTCCTTTATAGGCTGGTAGGAGTGGTGTGTGATATCATGAAGGATGCGTATCCAGAGCTTCTTCCTTCTGCGAATTATATCTCCAAAGTCTGCCAGTCCGAGGAGAAGCGTTTCGCATTGACCCTTTCTTCTGGACTTCGGACTTTCAACCAGTACATCAAAGAAGCCAAGAAGGACGGAAGAAAAGTGCTTTCCGGGACAAAAGCGTTCAAACTGTATGATACCTACGGCTTTCCGCTTGACCTCTCCAAAGAGTTGGCTGGAGAGCAGAATATGGACGTGGGGGAGAAGGATTTCCATCTTGAGCTCGAAAGGCAGCGCGAAAGAGCACGCCTCTCATGGGAAGGAGAAAAGAGGCAGAAGGGGAAGAAGGTCTATGAACAACTCAAAGGGCTCAGCGTAGAGTACGTGGGGTACGAGCAAGAAAAGGTTCCAGAAGCGAGGGTCACCGCTCTTTTGAAAAAGGACCAAATTGTTCAAGAACTAAAGGAAGGGGAAGAGGGAGAGATTTTTCTCGATCAGACTTCCTTTTATGCCGAAGCGGGAGGGCAGACGGGTGATTCAGGGATTTTGAAAAGTACGCATTTTGCCGCAGTCGTTGAGAGCGCATTTTATCCCACACCTGATCTTATTTCCCATAAGGTGAAGGTGATATCAGGAAAAATCAGGGTGGATAACAGAGTGGAAGCGGCCGTAGATGTGCCAAACCGAAGGAAAATCAGTAACAATCATACCGCCACTCATCTTTTGCATGCTTCTCTCAGGCAGATACTGGGCGACCATGTCAAACAGGCCGGATCCCTCGTGGAGTCATCCCGGCTCAGGTTCGACTTCACTCATTTCGCGGCTTTAAGCGGCGCAGAACTCGAACAGATCGAGCTTCTTATCAACGAGAAAATAAGAGAAGGTATCGAAGTGAAAACCAAGGTCACGACGTTGGAAAAGGGACTCGAAGAAGGAGCTGTGGCTATCTTCGAGGAGAAGTATGGGGAGAAGATCAGGATGGTCACGATCGGTGATTTCAGTAAAGAACTCTGCGGAGGTGTTCATGTGCACTCGACTGCGCAGATCGGTATGTTCAAGATTATTGCGGAGTCCAGCATTGCTGCGGGTATGAGGCGGATTGAAGCCTTGACAGGAGAAGAAGCCTTAAAGCGAACACAGGAGACGGAAGAACTGCTGATCGAAGTCCAGACAGCCCTGAATTCTCCAAGGACAGGGCTTCTCGCTCAAATAGAGAAGTTAAAGGAATCCGTAAAGAGTAAAGAGAGAGAAGCTAAAGCCATGAGACAGAAGATGGCCAAGCAGGAACTCAAAGAAAAAGAAGAAGAGGTCAAGCAGATTAAAGGAATTTCTGTCCTCGTCCAGATGGTGAAGGGATTGAATAACACAGAACTTCGAGAGCTGGCCGATTCTCTCAAGCAGAAGATTGGCTCAGGAGTAGTAATCTTGGGATCTGCATCGGGGAAGAAGGTCTTTCTGGTTACTGCCGTAACCAAGGATTTGATAGTCCGTATTAAGGCCGATGAGTTGGTCAAAGAGATCGCTTCACGGCTAGACGGCGGGGGAGGGGGGCGTCCGGACTTTGCCCAGGCCGGAGGAACCAAGCCCGAACAGTTGGAAAAAGTGTTGGAAGAAAGCTATACAATCATCGAAAAAATGATTTCATGAAATTGGAGTCGGGCCTCATCCCGATTTGAATAGAAAATCACCCCAAAAGGGGATTGAATTAATTCCGGAATTCATTCATCATATGATACTGATAATAAAAAAGATGATGAAGAAACCCGAAGCACTGAAATTGAAGATTTTCGGAGCGACTGCGCTCTTCGTGCTTGTTGTTTTTCTCTCTCTGGAGACTCCTGTCCAGGCTGAATCCGGATATTCCGGAAGATTTGACGCCCTTATCGACTCCATCGCTAAAGATTATGGATTGGAGCCTTCCCTGATTCATTCCATCATCCGCACTGAATCCGATTACGACCCTAATGCTGTTTCTTCCAAGGGAGCGGTGGGGCTCATGCAGCTCATGCCAGAGACGGCTGAAAAATATGGGGTCAGGGATCTTTACGACCCCAGGCAAAATATCTTGGGGGGAGTCAAATATCTTAGAGATTTAATAAACTCCTTTGATAGAAAGACCGATTATGTGCTCGCCGCATATAACGCCGGCCACAATGCAATTAAAAAATACGGGGGAATCCCTCCTTTTCCTGAGACAAGAAGATTTATACAGAAAGTCAAAACCACTTATCCGCACTCCACTATTCGGAACAGGACTAAAATTTTTAAGTACTATGATGATTCAGGGAAAGTGGTATTCACGAACAGCCGTGTTCTCTATTCTCAGAATAAGAAGAAAAACAGGGAAAATGAGAAGTAAAGGGCTCTTTTTTTCTCGCAAGGGACACTTAGACGCTCTGGGTAGAATCCACACTCCTGGAATGCCTTAAAGTTGACCTTTGACGAGAAAATTCTGGGGAATGATTTCAAAAGTTGCCGGTAGCGTACCGACTTGTTCGCCATCCACTTCAATGAGAACGTCTTCCTCCCCTCCTCTGGCATATGCTTCAATTCTACTTCCCCGGCTTAGAGATATTTTTGGATGAGAGAGATGGGTTCCTGTGTAGATCTTCCAGACATTCCGGAAGAATTCCAGTTTCTTCATGCCTTTGACGAGAACAACATCGAAGAGTCCGTCATCAAGCTTTGCTTGTGGCGCAATTTTCATCCCTTTACCGAAGATTCTTCCGTTTGAGATGGTTCCGATGAGATATTCATCCTCCGGGATGTCCTCCCCGTCTATTTTTATGTTGATTTTCTTATTCTTGTAACTCACAAAAGTGGAAATCAAGCATTTCAGGTAAGATGACGCTTTCCGCTGCATTCTGTTTTCATTAACTTTTTTTACGACTTCTCCTCCTATCCCGAAATCTGAGACATTCAGGAAGAATCTCTCGTCTTCTTCTCCCGCATGATTTTTAAACCTTACCCTTCCGGTGTCTATTAATGAGGAGGGAGCATGAGAGACAACCTTCAGTGCATTCTTCAGCCCCAATGGAATATTCAGGCTTCTCGTAAAGTCGCATCCTGTTCCCGATGGCACGATTCCCAGAGCCGCCTTTGGATTGATAATTTTCTTGTCTTCGTAAAAGCCGTTGGCAATTTCATTGATCGTTCCGTCACCCCCGACTCCCACAATTAGTTCTGTGCCTTCTTTTATAGCGACTCGGGATATTTCAGTGGCTTGTAAGGGCTTTTCAGTGAATTCATACTTGAATTCTTTTAAAAAACTTTTCAAACCATCTTTGATTTGATTCCATTTTTTCCGCGTCTTTCCCTTGTTGGATTCAGGATTGACGATTACCTGTGTTTTCATGGGCATTCGGGATTCCTTGAGGGGGCTGAGGAGGTTTTTTCTTGAAAAGGGATATTGCAATGATACCACCCAGCGCTCCCAGAGCAGAGAAGATGATTCCGCTGACTAAAAGCTCGAAAAGAATCTTCGGAACGGTTGTTTCGAAGGCACCCTCGCCAAACATGTCTTCGAATCCAGGAGGCATCTCTTGCATGTATTCGGCAAGCCTTTCCATCAATCTCTGGTAGAATTCTCTTGTCAGAGGCGTTAATAACAACTCAACGATTGTTTTGACCACAGCCGCAGCGATTCCTGTGAAAACACCGATGATGGCACCATCACTCGAAGCCAAAGGTGCAGGAGTGTTCTTGCCGAGAAGATAGGTGGCTAGCATCGCTCCTCCTATAATCCAGAGGCAGCACAAGCAGTTAACGATGGGAATTCCCGAAAGTAATCCTGCGATAGCGCCTCCGATTAGAGCCGGTGTCAGCACGAGTGTTTTTTTATCGTTCATCCTTCCTCCTTCTCTGTCCGTTTTTTCTATTCTATTTTGATTGCCATCTGTATTTCAAGGGATATTTTCAAGCCATTTAGCCTTTTTTCGATCTCTATTTATGAAGAAATCTGAAACACCGGTGATGAAATAGAAGGGAAGGATTAAGCCCCAGAGGAATCCTGTCAAAAAGCGTATCCAGTTAGAAGTGTTCCAGAGGTGGAAAAAATTTCCCATGGCATCGAAAACCAGAGGGGATGTGACAAGGATAAAAGTCCGGATTCTGGGCAGTGCCATATCAGAGAATCCTCTTCGAAGAGCGTAAAGCCCCATTCCTCCTAAAAATCCAAAATAGATGCCCAGACAGCGTCCGCACACGGCAAGAGGGTGTTCGAACAGGAAAAAGGATCGAGCAGGTATTTGATGGCAGATGGGTGCAAATATTAAATAGACGAAGATGTTTAAATCAGAGGCCTGGCTTTTAAGGTAAGGAGCCAGGAAAATGAGCCCTAACCAGAGAAGAATCCCGGTAAGAGTCAGGAAATAAACGAGTCCAACCTTGTTTTTTCTTTTCATTTCAGGAATGAATGGACATAAAAGAAAGTTTGAATGTTGATCTTGAGATAAACCTACCTGAAGAGCTCATTTTATCAAAAATGCTATATAGTGTCGGCATATTTTATGAATAGTTCAGGCTAACTGAGAGGAGAGATTTTGTCAATTCAATAACTCGCACGATCACGGACAGCACACACAGTCTTCCTGGTTCTGGCACTTTATACTCCAGAATGAGTACAAAATCGGTGATGAAAGAATGTTTTCGGAATTCCCTTTGCTTGCTTCGGATCTTTCCACAAACATTACCCAGCCTGATCTTTCCTGAGACTCCGCCTTAACTTTGTCCATCACGGAAAAAAGGATGCTTACGAAACTCAGATAAAATTTGACAGAATACTCCTCAGGGTGTAAATTTGATTTTGCCTTTCTCATGCTTTCATACTGGATGTGAATGGTTATCCTGGATTAAAGGAGGTCATGATGGACGCGATCAAAACAAAGAAGGTCATCTCATCTGTTATTCTATTCCTTCTTCCTATCGCTTTTCTTTTCTCTCAATCCAAAGACGCGCAAAAATTATTGGAAAGCAATATAGAGGGAGTAGTCATTCTCATGGCCGTAGGGGAAAATAATACTATCGTTGGAGAAGGAACGGGATTTATGGTCGAGCGAGGAGTCATTGCCACAAGTTATCAGCTAGTTTCAAAAGCCGTGAATGTGACAGGGAAAAATTCCAAGGGAAAAGAAGTCAAGATAGAAGGCATCCTGGCCGTGGATAAAAATTCAAACATTGCTCTGCTTAGTGTCAAAGGAAAGGCGCCGGCCTTCACAATAGGGAGTTCAGAGGAATTGGAGCCGGGCAAGAAAGTCTTCGCCATCGGAAGCACTGAATCTGAGGCAATCGTAGTTTCAGAGGGAGAGGTGAAGGGTGTGTTCAACCTCGCGGCTGGCCGAAAAGTCGTTCAAACCTCGCTTGATGTACCGATATATTTTAGCGGAGCGCCGCTTTTGGGGGAAAATGGTCAAGTCCTGGGAATACTCATTTTCTTTGACAGAAGAGTCAGAATTACTGTTCCGGCTAACATATTGAACACGATCCAGAAACAGACATTGATCAAATGGAAGGACTGGCAGCCAGAGGATTATCTGGAAACCTCCGAAGGATCTTTATTCGCAGGAAAAGTCGCATCCCTTCTCGATGAACCAGGGAGTGCCGAGCTTTTCCTCGAGAACGCAAGGCAGACAAGGCCTAATGATATCGAAGTTCATTCTCTTTTGGCCTCCGCTTATGATGCTATGAGAAATTTCGAGATGGCGATTTCATCCTATAAAAAGATTATAGAACTGGATAAGAGCCGGGATAATGCATATTACGGATTGGGAATGACCTACGTCAAGATGCGCCGCTTTAATGATGCCTTGCCAATGTTGGAAAAGGCGGTTGAACTCAATCCTGACTATATGAATGCCTACTTATACATCGGTAACGCCCATCAGGACCTCAAGAATTTTGCGAAGGCTGCTGACGCGTACGAGAAATTTCTCGAATCCCAACCCGAAGATTCCTGGGAGACATATTACAACCTAGCCGTGTGTCGAACCGAATTGGAACAGTTTGATGAGGCCATTGCTGCTTTTCAAGAAGCATTTAAAGAGAAGCCACAAGACCAGAGAATCATTTATGACCTGGCCCAGGCTTACGAAAAAGCAAAGCAGTATGATAAGGCCGAGGAGTTCTATTTGAAGATTTCCGAGCTGACTCCTGAGGATCCGGTAAGAGCTTATAGAGCAGTCCTGATGATGTATGACAAGGCCAAAATGACTGACAAGTCGATCGAGATTGCCAAAAAAATAAGCGAAATGGACTCCAATAACTACGAGAGCTTTTACAACCTTGGATTTATGTATCAGAATGCCAAAAGATTCAATGAAGCGATCGAGGCTTATAAGAAGGCTATTGAGCTCAATCCAGGCTATGAATATTCCTATTCAAGCATTGGCTATATTTACTATCAGCTTGGAAATTACAGGCGGTCGCTCGAGTATTATAGAAAGCTAGTTGAGTTTATTCCCGATAATCCAGATTACTGGTATATTATCGGTGTCGATTATATGCAGCTTAAAGATTTCAACTCAGCTCTAGAGCCACTGAAAAAGGCAGTAGAGCTGCGACCTGACCATGCTTATGCCCTCTTCAACCTGGGTGTGACATACTTGAATTTGCATGATAACATCAGCGCCCGAGATGTTCACAAAAAACTTAGGACAGTTGATCCTGGCTTGGCTAAAAAACTTGAGCAGCACCTCAAGTAGGATAAAAAACCTGAATTATTCATAAAATCTGCCGACACCATATACAAAAAAATCTCTGAAGGATGACTGATTATCTTATGTCGGCATCTTTTACCCTTCGAGCGAGCCGATCTCAATGCACCTGCTTTGTTGTTGCCCATTCGCAGTGGTAAACCACAGCTTCATGAACCACGCCTCGCATTTGCAGCAACCTCGACTCGTGAATAATCCAGGTAAATTAGTCGGATTCTGGGATTTCAGTCATGAGATAGAATGAGCTACTGATTATTCCAGCATTAGACAATCCCGCAGAACGCTCTCTTCAATCTGACGATGCGCTTCGAAAGCGGAAGCATTCCCAAAACTGTGATAACAGGATGGGAAATAGATCAGGCTGAGTGCATCGAAAACACGCAGGCTGTTCCCCCTCCGAGGAACTCGTAGGGGCAAAAGAGGTGTGTTTTATGAATCCATAAGCCGGAGCATACGGTTTTCTCAACACCCAGCCTGGTCTTTCCTGAGACGCTACCCTAGTTTTGTCCATCAAGGAAGGATATTTTCATCGAAAGCCTTCCAGGACTTCCCTCAAAAAATATCCAAAAAAAGGCATAAGTTATTCTATTACAGATAATTACACAGAATCACAAGTGGAATCATAAAAAATGGGGGAACTTTTATCAAGATATGAATTAAAATGGGGCCTCAAGACGCCAAGCCCGAGGGCTTGCGTAAGTTGTTTTTTCAGAGGAGGCCCCAAATGTATTATGCCAGAATCGTTTCGAAATTGCGAGAGCAGATCATAAAATTTTCGGGGGAACTTTCTAAAGCCTTCTGATTGACAACAACAACAGTATTGTGGTATATATTAATATCTGTTTTGGCCTTCATTCCAAAGAATAACCTCACCTTATTGAAACTAAGAGGTTTATAAATACAGCAATTATTTCTTCGCATTTTTTCAATCGAAGGAAGAGTTAAGGGCAGGTGGCGAAATTGGCATACGCGCTAGGCTTAGGACCTAGTTCCTGATAAAGGAGTGCGGGTTCGAATCCCGCTCTGCCCATTGACAATCTGTTTATAAAGAGATAAACGATGAAAGAGCAACTTCCAGTGAAAAGAAACATAAAAGTTTTGAGTGGATGCAAGAGAGAAATTGAGCTGGATATTGACGCAGATAAAGTCATGAAAGAGTTTAATGAAATCGTGGCTCGATTCTCATCCCAAGCTAAGATCCGAGGTTTCAGGCCTGGAAAAGCTCCGAGAGACCTCATAAAACAGAAGTTTTACCCTGAACTGAAAGAATCGCTGATTAATTCACTCGTTCCAAAAGCCTTGAACAGTGAATTGAAAGCCCAGAATATCAATCCAGTTGGGATGCCAGTGGTGAATGACCTCCACTTCAAAGAAGGTGAGCCTCTTCGCTTTAAGGTCCAGTTCGAGGTCTGGCCCGAATTCGAGCTTCCTGCCTACAAAAAAATCAAGATCAAGCAGAAAAAAATCACAGTTGAGCCTCAAGAAATCGATCATTCGCTTGAGGACCTCCGGTCAAGGTCTGCAGAATACATCCCGGTCGAAGGAAGGGAGGTGACTGATGGAGATTATGTCGCTGTCGAGCTAAAAGGCAAAGATCTGGACACAAAGAGATTCCTTCCTCTGGAGAAAGGAGTCATTCTCGCCGGCCACCAGGATAATGAAGGAAAATTAAACAAGAATTTGATTGGATTAAAACCCGGAGATGAGAGAGAGTTCACTATTGAACATGATAAAAACCATCAGAACAAGAGATTGGCTGGGAAGACGATCGCATATGACATGAAAGTCGTCTCTATCAAAGAAAAAAAACTTCCCGCACTCGATGATGAATTTG
>Ga0209636_10007578_pt1 | contig 11071 bp, 10 predicted proteins | sample DeeMarSWOR152_54_FD_187464 | JGI IMG/M metagenome (GOLD analysis project Ga0209636, IMG submission 187464) | Marine sediment microbial communities from White Oak River estuary, North Carolina - WOR-1-52-54 (SPAdes) (version 2) | ecosystem: Environmental > Aquatic > Marine > Intertidal zone >... | reverse complement strand
GAATCGATTTGCTCGCCTTGTTTCATGATAATCGCATCGATTTTATCAAATCGCTCATCAAACCGATCCATGCGACGCATCACGTGCTCTTTTTCTTGTCGCCACTCGGCCATTTCGTGTTTGCTCATTTTCTCCCCCCACGGTGAAAAATCAACTGCTGGCGTACTGCTCTTCAATTTTTGCCTTTTCGAGTTTAAGCCATTCCTGCGATTTTTTCAGGGCCTCCTCATCTCCTTGAATTTCCAATTCGTTTTTGAACTGGATCGCTGCTCGGACTTTGCGTGCGAAAATATCATTTTTTTCGCGTTCTTTTTCCGTCTCTGATAGACCGGCAATTCGTTCAGCTTCTAAATCAGCGAGAAAGACAATTTCCCCATCTTCGCATAAACATTCATCAGATTGAAGTTTAGAAAATAAATCGCTCCACTTTTTTAGCGCCTCTTTATCAAGCAAAATCGCCCCTCGCGGCGCCGAGCACACCTTGTGCTCCTGGAAAAGTTGACGATACGCCTCATCTGCCTTTTTCGCATGTTCAACAATTTCGGACTCTAACTCTTCGAGTTTTCTACCTATTTCGTGAAACTCAGCATGCAATTCGTCTTTTTCTTGACGAGAACCCCGGAATTTACCTGTTTTGAGATTTACTTTTCGGTTGTATTTTTTGTTTACCTTAATCTGCTCAGCCATTAACGCCGCTTTTTGGGCTGAAAATTCTTGTTGTTTTTTATATTCATCTGTTCGTATGAATAAAGGTTTGAGTTTGAGCTTCGTTTCTTCAGGATCGACCGGTGCATTTTCACCAATAAAAGCCACTAACCGTTTCCCTTTGTATTTTTGGTTTGAAAATTGCAAATACTTCATCTTAATACCTTACCCACCATTTGACGGCCACATTCGAGGCTCGCGTCTCGTCAAGATTATGTTCGACCGCCGGACCCGGCCCACTCACTTTCACAATATTTTCGTTTGCTCGAAGTTGTAAACTCGATGCTGATGTAACAGCTTCAAAACCGTCCCAAGTCGTTCCCGTATCAATTTTTCTTTGAGCGACAGCATTCCAACTATTCGAGCTCGAATCAACTTCATGCAAATGGGTTTGCATTGAGAATTTTTGGAAATCCGGGAAATTAGATCCTCGTGTAACGCCATCTGGATCCACTGTGGCTGTCGGGTCGTATCCACGAGCAAAAGCGCCGCGCATATCTGCGAGGATCAAATACGCGCCAGTAGTATTTCGACTCGATCCGTCTGAGTTGTCTGCGCGAAAATAGTACTCAGCCGTTGCGTTTCGCGTATTGCCCACATAACAAGCCGAATCGAGATCTACGTAATTGGCACGCAAAACCCCCTGGCCATTAAGCTCAAGAAACCGGTAGCCCAGGGTTGCTGGGTCTTGCTGAGTATGGCTCATAAAAACCGTTCCAGCTGGCGACAACGACCTTGTGATTGCGAGCAAAAACTGTGAGTTGCTGTACGTCTCACTCGACCCGTTTGGCGTCAAACTCGCGTAATCCATCACTGCCTGTCGAGCGCCCCAGTGATCATTAGGCATTAAAGCCTTAAACTCGGTACCGTCGCCAGCGCCCGGAGTCGATACATTGATCGCCTGTGTCGCCGGAAAGTTCGACCCATCTGTATTAAAATTCGCTTTATAATCAATCATTTACGACTCCTAAACCCAATTGACTGCCAGGGCTCCCCAGCTGTGTAATGGTTTGTATTTTAATATCAATTGTCGAAGTGTCCTACGATTCTGAATCGGAATATCGACAAATTCAATCGAGGTAATCGCGCCGGTTCCGTCTCGAGTCACGGCGCCTCCAACGAAAAAAATCATATTCCACCAACGCTCAACTTCTGTGCCCGTTCCGTCCGGTACTTCGTATTCATATGGTTCGATTGTAACGCCCGAATAGTTGCCGGCCAGCGCCGTCGGCTCACCACATTGAGCAAGCGTTTCGCCGCACTGGACGATATAATCGATAATCGTTTCGCCAATGTCGCCATTGACGACGAGCTCCCCGTCGAAATCAGCGCACAGTGCTAATGGCTCGCCACATTGAGCGAGCGTGTCACCACAGTAAATATATGCCTGCCCGAAAACCAAATCGTCCGGGTCAACAGCCGGCGCATTGTCGTAGACGTACAAATCGTATCCCGCTCGCTGAAGCTGAGTTTGTAGGAAATCACGCGAACCGTTCGCGCGCCGAGCGTACATAATCGCCGCGAGCTGAGCTCGCCGATCCGCTTCGGTGATGTTATTATTGGTTTTTATGCCATATTCTTTTTCGAGATCCGATAATAGCTCTGTTTTATCTGGATTTCGAACGTCTGCCAGACCAGCTAAAAACTGCCTGATCCGCTCCTCATTTTGACCCATCGCATCAAGAAAAAGATCGAAACCTTTCCCCTCAGCAGGACGCCAAAGATCTCCTGGAGGGAGTAGCGAAGCCAAAATGTCTTTATATTCAAGGCTCATACAGTCACATACGTTATTTGTTGCAGTTTAGCCAATTCACCCATACCAAGCGCATATGAAGTCAAATAAACTCCGATTTCCGTGCCAAAAGCTACGCTCGATGCAGACGCTCCATATTTCGAGAAAACATCTTGCGAAACTGTCGAAACTGTCACGGATGTAATCGTATCGTTTCGTTCAATCTCTACATCAACACCATCGACAAACATAGTAATTTCGCGCAAATACGTATCGAGCGCCGTTTCTAAGTCATCTTTGAGTTGAGCTTCTTTATCCGCATCAACTGTCAAATTCCGCACTTCAACGTAAATACCAACCCGCTCGATTGACTCAACCCAGAGTGTCTCCTCGTCGAGATTGGGCAGTCCAAGCGGGGTACGTGTCTGCTCGGTTATTGGATCATGATCAATGTATTCTCGCGCCGAATCGAGGAGGTTTTGGTCTGCAATCCCATCTGCATCGAGGCTTGAATCCGCCTCGATATAGACAACTCTCTCGCCTGGAAAAGAGGTGCCCGCATCCGGCGGTCGACCCGAGTAAGGGAACGCGCGAAAAACTCCAGGGGTTTCAGTCGCCCAAGTTCGGTAATCGACACCGTTTCCGCCTCCACCAACTGTTCGGATTTCATTGAGAATTCGCTCACGATAGGCATCATCGGTTTCGCGTTCCGTCCCCAATGTTTCGATGTTTACTACCGTTGCTTTTGAGCTCACCCCAGCTACCTGGGATTCGATGGTCAAAGTGTCATTTACGTTGAGATTTCCAGCAACACCAGTTTCCTCGCTCGTGACCGTAACCTCAATTTCACCTCCGCTCTCAGATGCGCCCGAATCTGGGATATACCGGACGCCATTGCTATCTCCGATCCAAGCGTTTGTGACATCGACGGAAGTTCCAGAAGCAGCGGTCATTTCAATAACAATTACTGCGGCGCTTGTCGGCTTCCGCACCACTCCATACTCATTGCCGATCCGATCAAGATCTTCGCCCGTCGCAGTAAGCGCAAAGTTTTGCAATATCCGCTCAGCTGCATATTTATAGAGACCGGTTTGGCTACCAGCTTGGATAAATGCAACGACGCGTGAAAAAGCCTGGTCAGTCAAAGGCACCGATTGGTTGAGGGTAGTCTCAAAGGTGGTGACATTCTGCTCAGTTGATTCTATCGTCGTCGGTATTTTCAGCGCCATCGTTTATCCTTACGCCGTCGCAGCGCGAACATCCAGATAGTGCAATGTTACTCGCAGCGTACCGCCCGTAAAATCAGATGTTTTAGCCGTAATGACGATTGACGTTTGAGCTGTATAGATATGACGATTTAAATCTGTAAAATCCGACATATCCGTAGTATCTCCTAATGTCGTCAATGAAACATCTGCCCATCTGTCAACGTCTGTGCCGTCTCCTACTTGATACCCCGAAGCTCCGGTAATGTTAGCTGTAACTCTGGTTGTCACTCCAAGTACATCGACACCTGCCGGAATTGCGTTAGTCCACGTTGTTGTTGCTCCAGATAGAGTAAGCTCTGTTTCTTCCACGCCGAGTCGCGTTGTTGACCCGTATTGTGACCGCCGAACTAACGTTAACATAATCGTCTCCTAATCCTGATCGAGTCTAGCTCGGAGTTTAATTCATTGTTATTCGATGCATCTGTAAAATATGAATCCAATGTTGGAGGTGTGGTGCCCTTATACTCTACCATGCAATCAAATAATGCATTATTATGCACATATGTTAGCGGCGCAGGAGAAGTGACTAACTGCTTGTACATACTGATCCCACTGGTATTTACCGAACTTATCCTATCTGAACGAACGCATAGGATAGGATACGGTTTTGTCCCAGTGTGTACATAACGGTTCGCAATAAAGTTATCGCAAACATTACAGACAATATCCGTGCCATTTATCATGACATCTCTAGGATAACTCGTCACAATCACCGTATCAACATCGGGATTCGGAGCAATTCGACCACCTGTTGTGATTAGACTACCGCCGTTTTCAATTCGGAATAGGGCATTTCCTTCGCCCCAACTACCCGTTGGGTAAACTTTATTTTCACAATCGAAAACGAAACAATTCTCGAGTGTTAAAAAAGCTCCACGGGCGTAAAATCCAGCGCCTCCCTCACCGAATACGCAATTGATGAATTTACTCCCACCACTTACCGATTCAACATTCCATCCGCCCTGGTACAAAATCCAGCAGGATTCGAAAATGGTCGTAGAATACCCAGCGTTATCCTGATAAATACCGTGAGTTGTTTGACCATTAAATACAACATTATTGATTCGGATATAATCATCATCCTTCATGTCGATGCCGATCGTGCCCCCCTGAAGAGTGAGATATCCAATCTCGATATCTCGGATTACACCAGAGGCTGCTGTGTCTTTTATCGATAAAACTGGATTCGCAGTGGTTTGTTTAAGGACTGATGATCTACGACCGCCTTCCCCGTAAACTCCGAATTTAGCTGCGCAATCACCGGCATGCTCAAGAGCTATTGTTGTCTGAATTTCATAGTCGCCGTCACTCGGGATAAAAATCGATTTTCGAGTATTCGGCAAACTGCCCCCAGTGAGCGAAGTGATCATCGAGTTGATGATAGCTCCATTATCGGTTTCCGACGGACTTGCACCCCACCACTTAATATTGTAGGTTTGACCATCAAATTGACGAGCCCAATACCCCGATGAAGACCCGTTTGGTACGATTATCGTGCCCCCATCATCTGAAACAACCCCGACAACCCAGACAAAAATGCCTCCACCCCCATCGTTTACCGATGAAAAACCCTTTGCAATTGCAACTGAGTTAACCTCTCCCTCTAATTGCCTCAGATCTCCTGGAGATGCAGCAGTGCCAATAGTATCCACATTGTATATGCGATTAGCCCAAAGCGGGTCGAGGTCATCATCAAGCGCATTCATCTGTAATTGATACGTCGAATCATAAGGCTTCTTTTTATAATCCGGATATGGGATATTTCGCTTTGTGGTATATCTCGTCATGGCCCTTCTCCAAATTCTTCATCTGCAAAATTATATGTCCCAAATCCATAAGGAATGTCCCCAGGTTCGATCGGCGTGGTAATTCCACCGCCCGCCGGCTGTCCCGCCTGAAATAACCAGTTGATGCCATTTTTAATTAGCACCAACTCTGACTCAGGCAAATTCGGCGGCCGGATCAAAATGCGGGTATCAATCCGATATCCATTAGGATTTATCGTTTCCACGATAGTCTCACTCGCCAAATTGGTATCAATCATGACCTGTAGCGCTTTCCCACCGCGCTGTTTGAGGTCCTCGAGCATCCCAAACGTGATAGGATTGTCATACCCCTCAAGGTAATCTGTACCGAGATGATACGCGGTATTCGAAAAAGCCAGATTTCCTACCCAAGGCTTACCATCTGATTTCGATCGGCGCCGCGTACCGAGACGAATGATGACGAAATTTTCGAGTCCGGCGTCCATTTTCGGCTGGCCATTGACGAAATCCAGATAGGATCCCTCCTTACCTAAAAATAGCCGCGGATCCCCTTGATATACGTTAGTCGCCAATTTCTACGCTTCCCGAACCGGTTGTGATCTCGCCGACGATTTCAGTAGGCGCAGCCAAACTCAACGCTGCACTAACAGCCTGCACCCATGTCCAAAAAACGTCAGGTGATAGCGGATTTGCTACACTTTTCACTTCATCGCCGACCCGCGCCGCCGCAGGACCGCCTTCGTTGATTTTGCATTTGCCATCGGTAAAAACTTTGACTCTGGCTTTTTTCTCACCGCCATATTCGTCAACGCTATAGAGCTCAGCTTCACCGGGCTCAGACTCTGGGATGATACCGTCGTTGACGGCCACTGCGATTTTCATCGCATCGGCAATCGAGAGCACAATAACCGTGGAATTTGTCGGCGGGTTGTAATCTCGACCGCCACTACCATAGAGCTCTACTGTCTGGACATCATCAGATTCAGAGATCTCTACCTGCAACAAAAGAGTATCGATTTCACCCTCTTTGTTTTTCCCGATTTCGTAACCTGTTATGCGCCCAGTATCCATCGCATTCCAATCATATCATAAAATCCATGGTTCGTCTACTACATCACCGGTGTAAACCTGCGGCGGTACTAGACTCAGCTCAGCCGTCTGGCCTCCTGATTCATGCCGGAAAAGTACAGACCGAATCAAAAAATTAAACCCGTCCGGAATATACAACTCTTCGCTCTTTACAGTGAGGATAGTATTTTCCGTCCACAAATTTCCGTCCGGACCATACCATCTCGTGACCGGTATTGTAAACGTCAACGAATCGGCGATGCGCTTCGACCGCTCCCAATCTGCTGCTTTTTTGATATCACCGGCTGTTGTATCATCAGCAGTAATCGTCAAAAATCGACTAATCGGTACATTGTCGTCTTTGCTCACCGCCGTTTTTGTCGCCTGACCTCGGCGCTTGCTGGTCACTTTGTACGCCTTAGCTCTTTTCCGCCCATCAAATTCAGTGTTTGCCGTCCTAAAGGGAGGATATCCTTGCGTTATTGATCCTATCGGTTGCGACGCAGTGTTCGCCTGTGTAAAAAGCAGCTCGCCTTTATTCGTAGAGGTAACGAGCAATGATCGCTGTTTCGCTAATTTCGCAAGAAAATCAAATATTTTCTCAGTTTTGTCGATCGTCACTCGATCAAACTGGCCGCCCACTTCCCCCTCAAAAACCACTGGGATTTGGAACGGTTCAACAAGAGCTTCAGCTACCTGTTTGATCGTCACATTTCGAAATTCGTATGGAGGATTTGGTTTGGTCGAATCAACGATGTCAACAGTATACGAAAATCCTTTAAGATCTTTACTGATTTCATCTGGCTCAATGTTGATACCAACAACATATAATCGACCGGTGATCATCAACCGACCACCGACGTAAACCCGGGCCTCGTTATATCCGAAAGGTCTAAGCGTCCGAAATAATTTAGCATTTTCGCGATTATAGACAATCGTTGCTGTCCAGGCATCGCTGCCCGTATCCATCGTTCGCAATGCAGTTGCCGCCTCAAAAACTAATTCTGTGTTTTCAACGACGATCGTAAAATCGTCGGCTGCCTTGCCTGGCAGATCGATGTCTTTCTGCCCTTCGAGCTCAGGTATTTTTGGAATCGTAAGCGTTTCGCCAGGAAAAATAAGATTCGGATCATCCGATTTCAACGTTGTTCGATTTGCATTCCAGATTTCACGCCATCGGCGAGCCTCACCGTATGCCTGATTTGCAATCCCTGATAGCGTGTCTCCTGGGACTACAACATATGGGACACCGGGAGTTGCCTTAGGCATAGACTACTACCTCCCGGCCAGCTGGCAGAAAAAGAATTTCAGTATCTCTTAAATTATTCGTTGAGATAAAAAGATCAATCAGATTATCGTTATCGCCCCACTCACCATATTCTTCACCAACGATTTGCAACGGGGTTTTCGGTTTCGTCAATTTAAACCGTCGCTCAACGCTCAGATCGTAGGCCGCGGTCAGCAAAGACCGCTGAGCTATTGATGTGATCTGCAGCGCAGTATTAAACGTTTCAGTCTGGCTAAAATATTGAAAATCCAGATCGTTGTTTTCGAACAACACCTGCGATTCGTCGAGTGAATTCGTAATATCGACGAAACTGTTTCGCAAATCAATAGCGAATTCGACAGCTTGCAATCGGCTCTGGATACCTCCTGAAACCGGCACGTCTGGTTTTTGCGGGCCAGTTACCGCGATCTCCGCATTAGTTGCGATAACCGCGGATAAACTCAATTCTTGCACTGACGTTGCGTTTTTTCCCGAAACTGTCGGCTGTGTCGGAGTGAGTCCGAAAAGCTCAGCTGCCAACTCACTGTAAGCGGACAGACGCGATTTGATATCTCGGACAGCGCGAGCTGGCCCTTGGATCAGATTTTGCACTTGGCCGACAAGGCTCAACGGCTTGAAAATCGTTGCGTCAAAAGTGTCTTGAATCCCACGTTGGATAGCCAATTGAGACGCGAAAATCGCATCGTTCGCCGCGGCCAGCGGGCTGAGCACCTTATCGACTGCATTTTGTACTTTTTTTACAGCCTGCTGAATCGCAAAAATCTGAGAAACCGTCGAACTGCGGATATTTTTGAGAAACTGATCCGCCGCGCCAATATTGAGATCATTGTATCGATTCCCGACTAGCCCGGCCAGCTCAGCTGCAGTTTGGAGCGAGGTTTCGTCGATAGGTTCGATCCATTCCGAGGTAAATCGAGTGATATTCCCTTCGCCTACCGGCCGATCTAATTTTGTGATCGACATGAGCTGGAGTCCTAAAAAACCCTCTGTCGGATGTGTCACAGCCCACTGTCCGCGCTCGCGCGCAGCCAGCATAAACCGAAAAGCTGTCTCATCATGATCTCGACCAGCGAAAAAAAATGGGATCGAATAGGTGTCGCTCTCAGCTTCAAGGTCTTGTACTACCGTTCCGCGAACCAGGGGGTAGTTAAACATCCCGAGTTTTTTGCGGATTATCCGATCCGATTCACGCCAAGATGCCTCAAATTCCTGCCCCTCAGGCGAGATGAATTTAATCGACGGCCGTAATCGTTGGCGCCAAGTCATCGCGGCCTCCGAAAATGATCATAGGCGACCCACACGATCAGTATGACGACAACTGTTAAACCTATGATCTCCAAAAAATCCATCAGGGATTCGCCCCCAAAACTTCGGTCCGGATCGGCGGTGCGCCGCGAGTTTTGCCAGTAAATGTCGATCCTTCCGCAGCGCCCGCGAGCTGAATTCGCCCCTCAAATCCGATTTGTTGCCGCACAAGATCGGGGTCGACCGACCGCGGCGCTTCAAACGGCGCCAACTCCTCAGCGCTAATCCCCGGAAGTTGAATTTGTCTAGCTTCAACCGCACGCTGCTGGCCTCGCAAAGACTCTCCAACTCGCATCGCTTTTTGTTGCAAATCTTTGCTGTCCTTAACTGCGGCAATCAAGAGTTTGTTTCGAGCTCTGATCAATTCGACTTGCCGCTGAATTTTCGCAGATTCATCCGGTACCTCTAACTGAGGTATATTCACCCCCGGTATTTGATTTATCGCGCCGATAATTGCATTTATCGCAGTAATTACTGCCCTTTGAATCGTTTCAAATGCTGACAAAAAGATGTCGCGTAACCGTAACACAGATATCTCGATAGTTGCTTTTGCGCTATTCCATTTATTAGCCAGCACGACAATAACAACAATCGCTGCCGCAATTGCTGCTATTAAAATTCCAATTGGATTGGCGAGCATCGCCGCATTCCAGGCCCACTGCGCGGCTTTTGCGATTCCAATTACGACCACAACAGCTTTGATGACCCCGCGTAAATCCCAAAGAGCTTCGCCGAACATCTTTACGCCATCAAAAGCGACACTCATCACGTTAACTACCGATTTGATACCCTCAACAATCGGTTTAACGTCAAAATTCCGAACCGCAACGATTAACCGATCAAGCGCGCCTTCGCCTTTACCGACAAACGCCTCGATGAATTTGAAGCCCACCTCAATCAAAGCCGACCTCAATTCCTTGAGTCTGTTGCCGATGGATTTTCGAATATCGCCAGCCATGCGTTTTGACGTTCCGCCGGCGGCTTCGAGATTTGACCGGAATTCGCGAAGCTGTTTACTCGACGCATTGAGGATCACAGACATGCCCGCGACAGCTCGCCGGCCAAAAATGGTATTCATCGCCGCCGTTTTTTGCGCCGTACCCATTTTTTTCGTCCGGTCACGCAGATCGTCCATAATATCCATCAAATCTCGCATGTTACCCGACGAGTCGGTGAGCTCAATTCGCAATTTTTTAAGCAACGCTTTTGCTTTTGGCACTGGCGCGCTGAGATTGATAAATGCTGTTCTCAGCGCAGTTCCAGCCAAAGATCCTTTGATACCTGCATTAGCCATTTCCGCTGCGAACGTGTTAAATGTTTCAATTGATGCCCCAGCATTCGTTGCAACCGGCCCGGCCATTTTCATGGTCTCGAATAACTGCTCTATATTTGTATTTGCCGATGTAATCGTCGCAGCCATCACATCATTTACTCGAGTGAGATTTTTCTGCAGCTGCGTCGAATCTTTCGTCATCAAATTAAACGCACCGAGGGCGTCTGACGCAATATCCGTAGAGCGAGCCAGGTCTGTATTTGCGATCGTAGCAAGATCAGTCACCCCGGGCAACGCGGCCATGGCTTGTTGAGCGCCGAAACCGGCCATTGCAAGAAAATCGAGGCCGCGCGCAGCATCCGCCGCGGTAAACTGAGTCTCCGCGCCGACTTTGCGCGCCACAGCGCCGAGCTCGTTAAACGAATCAGTGCCTCGCTTAATTACCGTTGGAAATTTCGCACCGGCTGCGGTAAGTGCTTGATCGAAATCGACAAACTCCTCACCAACAGCACGAACTCCTCGAGTTATCCCAGCAAGGCCCCGTTGAATTAACCCTGCGGTAACAATCCCTTTGACTATCGATTGAAAATTCGTTGCTGACCTTGAGGCTTTTGCGAATGACCGAGATGCTTTATCGCCGAATTTGCCAGTAGCGGCCGATTGCCG